>ERZ860009.288-NODE-288-length-25501-cov-1.380492_pt1 | contig 25501 bp, 18 predicted proteins | sample MGYA00510114_ERZ860009 | MGnify/ENA primary metagenome ERZ860009 (study PRJEB30046, sample SAMN00715177) | human gut metagenome | study: EMG produced TPA metagenomics assembly of the A metagenome-wide association study of gut microbiota in type 2... | reverse complement strand
GTATATCGGCTTGTTTGACAACCGTCTTGAAGTTATCTTTGATTACTTCGATTCTACCAGAAGCCAGATTCTGCTGCAACGTCAGACTGTTCCCCAGCTTGGCGGTCTGAGAGACGATCCGTGGCAAAACTTCGGTAAGGTTCGCAACAGAGGTGTTGACATGTCCGTGAACGCTCATCAAAATATAGGCAAGGTAAAACTTAGCGCAAGAGGTACATTCACATTCACCCGCAATAAAATTCTGGAATATGATGAACTTCCTCCAAAGTATGATTACCAGGCTATTACGGGCAAACGTGTCAGTGATAAAGATAACCTCTATTACATCGCAGAACGACTTTATACCGAAGACGACTTTACCGTAAGCACTAACGCTAACGGTCTGAAGACTTATAAACTCCGTTCGGAAATTCCACAACCAACCTTAGGCGGACTCCTTGGTCCCGGTGACATCAAATATACCGACGTCAATGGAGACGGAATCATCGACTCTTATGACCGTGTAAGAGGAATCGGTCATCCGGAAACTCCGGAAATTATCTACGGATTCGGTTTAAATGCCGAATATAAAGGAATCTACGCCAGCATCTTCTTTCAGGGAGCAGGAAACACTTCTGTATTATTGGGTGGAAAGACTTCCGAAGGATGGTATCCGTTCTCATGGGGTGTCGACCAGTCCAACTATCGTACCTTTGCATTAAACCGCTGGACAGAGAACAATCCGAGCCAGGATGTAATTATTCCCCGTCTGCACAAGAGCAATGCGAACAATGCTAATAACCGCGTTGCCAGTACATGGTGGCTGCGCGACGGCTCTTTCCTCCGATTGAAGAATATAGAAATCGGCTATCAGATACCTAAGAAATTCTTAAGCAAGATCGGCTTCGAAGCTGCCCGTATCTATCTGATGGGATATAACCTGGCAGTATGGGATCATATCAAATATTTCGATCCGGAAGCCGGAAATGCGAATGCCGGACTTAACTATCCGCTGCCGCGAACCTATACAATCGGTCTTGATTTCACATTCTAAAAACCATAAAAGATAAAAATATGAAAAGTAAAAGTCACATATATATGTTGCTGATGGGATTATTCTTCTCCGTCAGTTCATGTGATTATCTGGCTGTTTCGGACCAGATGTCAGGAGGCTTGCAAAATACAGATCAAATATTTGAAAACGTAGCCTATACCAAACGATGGTATGCCAATGTCTTTGCAGGAATCCCCGATTATTCGGGAATAAACAGCCTGAATGTAGGAGCCTTTAAAAATCCGTGGGCTGCAATCTGCGATGAACTAGTAGTAGGTTATGGAAATGCTGCCAAGGCCAACAACTCGGACAAGAATGCGGCGACCGCTGGTTTTCACCGCTATGGCGACTGCTATAAATACATCCGGCAGGCTAACATTTTTCTAGAGAAAGCTCATGTGATTACAACCAGCGGTACGCAAGGCGACAGACTGGAAGAAGACGAACTGAATGAGATGCGTGCCAACGTACGCTTCATGCGTGCATTTTACAATTATCTGCTATTGGAACAATACGGTCCTATTATCCTCGTAAAAGATAAGGTATACGAGGCGACAGAGACTCAGGATGTTCCCAGAAATCGGTAGATGAAGTTATCACGTATATTGATCAGGAGCTACGTGAAGTAGCTAATGAACTGCCACAGGAACCGATGCACGAAAATGAATCTTACCGCGCATGGCCAACCAAAGGTGTCGCTTTGGCCGTACGTGCCAAATTGTGGCTATATGCAGCCAGCCCCCTTCTCAACGGGGGATACAGAGAAGCGCTGTCTCTGACCAACCCAGACGGTACAAGACTCTTCCCGGATCGTGATGACAACAAATGGAATACTGCATTAAACGCCTGCAAAGATTTCATCGATTACGCAGAAACCGGAAACCGCTACGAGTTATACAAAGAATATACAACAAGCAGCACCGGTGAACAGATTCTAGACGTAGATGCCTCCGTTTACAACCTCTTTCAGAAATACAATAAAGAAATCATCTGGGGCACCGCCAACAACGACTGGGGAGGACTTGACGGTGACGCATTCGACCGAAGAATCGTTCCTCGCTGCGAAAAGAACGGTTTGGGTTCGACCGGAGTAACGCAAGAACTCGTAGACGCCTTCTATATGAACGACGGACTTCCTATCAAGGAAACCGACTATCTGCCGAAATCAACACTTTATAAAGAAGATGGTTACGGAACTTACAAGGACAAGAATGACGGAAAATACTCTAAGAACTACACCAACGTAACAGTCAGTAACCGCTATCTGAATCGTGAAGCACGTTTCTACAACACTGTCTTCTTCAACGGACGCCAATGGCCTGTCACCTGTAAACAAGTCCAGTTCTACAATGGAGGTAATGCAGGCGTTCAGGAAGGACAAGCCACTACAACCGGATATATGCTTTTCAAGCGCTTCAACCGATCAATCAGCAAAACCAGTCCGGGTGTAGCTAGTCAGAACCGTCCTTCCATAATCTTCCGTCTGGCGGATTTCTATCTGATATATGCAGAAGTTGCCAACGAAGTAAATCCGAGCGACTCACGCGTACTGACTTATCTGAACCTCGTACGCGAACGGGCAGGCTTGCCGAAAGTAGAAATACTGAATCCCGGTATCGTAGGTAATAAAGAATTGCAAAGAGCAGCCATTCAGCGCGAACGTCAGATTGAACTGGCAACGGAAGGTCAACGTTATTTCGATGTACGCCGCTGGATGATTGCCGACAAAGACGGTGAAGGACCCAGAACGGATATGCACACGGTATGAATGTTCGGGGAACTATCAATGATACCGAAGAGTTCAACCGCGTAGTGGAAACTGAAAAAATTGTATTCAACAGAAAGATGTACTTACAGCCAATACCGGATCACGAAATGAGAAAGACACAAAACCTCGTCCAGAATCCGGGATGGTAATTGTATAAGCACAATAAATCAATGAGCATTATGAGAAAAATAAGTTATATACTAATATCAGGTTGCATCACTCTCTCTATTATCGGTTGTGATGAACCTTTGATACGAGCAATACATCCGAAGGGATTTTGTCATTGTCTGAAAACGGACTGACTATTCTGCAATCGTATAATGTAGGAGAAAAATACAATGCTGACTTATGGATACAACACGGAGGACTGGAACTGAATAACAGTACCGTCACCTTCACCGTAGACAAAAGCCTGCTCGACTCACTCAATACTGCCGACGGAACCAGTTACCAGATACTTCCGGAAGATTGTTATCAAATGACTAACACAACGGTTAACGTATCTGCCGGTGACAGACTGGCAAAAGGCACTATCGTATACGACCCGACAAAGATTCATGCGTTGTGCGGCTATGACAATGTTCAATACATTCTCCCACTCAAAGCAAGCACTACAGGAGAGAAGTTGAACCCCGACCGTTCCACCCTCCTACTGGGATTTAAAGTTTCCGAACCCATTGTAACTATCATAAACGATGGTATACAGGAAATCAATGTCGACAATGTAAAAGAGTTGCCGATTACCATTGGAGTACCTTTTAGCAATAAATGGAACATCAACTGTACTTTAGTCAACAACCAGTCGGTAGTAGATACATACAACAGTGCCAATCAGACTTATTTCAGTCTTCTGCCGGCAGAGTGCTATACCAAACCCGAATCCCCGTCATTGTCTCAGGGAGTTGATCAGACCACAGTCAGTTACAAGCTGAAAGATAACATTCTTCCGGGAAATTATATGCTTCCTGTGCAAATAGGCGAAGTTACTTCCGATGCCACTATCCGTGCGGATAAAGATACCTACACAGGATTCTGCATCATAAAAGAAGGAACGAAAATATCAAAGAGCGGCTGGGAAGTTCTGTCCTTTACGACACAGGAAGCTTCGGGAGAAGGAGCCGGCAATGGATTAGCCAAATGTCTGATAGACGGAGACACTGAAACATTCTGGCATGCCAAATGGCAAGGTGGAAGCGACCCGCTACCGTATGATATTGTGATAGATATGAAGCAAAACATACAAATAGCACAGGTGGAATTGCTTCCGCGCGGCAGAGGTTCAAACAATCCTATCAAAGTGGTCGAGTTTGCAGCTAGTGAAGATAACGTGAACTGGACTCCTATCGGCAGATTCGGATTCACGAATCAGGATGCCGCCCTGGAATATTATGTAAAATCGATCAAAGCACGTTACATCAGACTCACGATTCCCGATGACGGAGGAAACAGTACTGTCGCTGCTATCAGAGAACTAGATGTCAAGGGCACTATTATTAACTGACACATGAGCATTCGATAGGTATTTTATAGCAAGTGCACTCTATAGTGCATCTTGAAGTTAAGCTACTCTCTTCCCCCCAAAGAGAGTAGCTTTTTATTTTGTCCGATGCCACCTTTCCTGTTTTTCCAACGGTTGATTAGCTTCAAAGTCGACGGCAAAGGAAGACCGTTTTATCTTCTTAGAAACTGGATACTGAAGAACTACATATTCATAGTGATCATTCCGTTTTAATAGTCTCAGCCGGATTACTTAATGCCGTATGATATCCGTTAAGGACAACTGTGACAAACGTTACAAGCATCAATAAGACGACAGGTACTATAAATACTTCTATTCCCCAATCCGCAGGATACACAAACTGTTCCCTCCACCGTTTCATCAAGACATATACGATAGGAACAGCGATCACGTCGGCTATCAGAATATAATAGAAGAACGGACGATTCAACAACAATAGAATTTGGCGGGAAGAGGCACCGTGTACTTTACGAATCGCAATTTCTCTTTTTCGTTGTTCTACCGCATACCATGTAATTCCAAAGATACCAAAAAGGGTCAGGAACAAACTGATTATAGCATAAGCCAGTAATAATCGGGAGAAATTCACCATATCTGTATTGTTGGATATATATTGCTGATAGGCGTCTATGTAAACAAAAGAATGTCCCGGCTCGTGTTTCTCCCACAGCAACCGGAGATTTTTTACTATCTCATTGCGTCTGCCTCATCTATACGACAAGACAGGTAGGTTGCCTGATCGACCGGAATCTCTTGAAGAATAATCTGCATCGGAGTAATGGCAGAGTTGAAAGAAGTCAATCTGAAATCTTTGCACACACCGATAATAGTTCCTTCACCGGCGTTGTCCTGCGCATATTTACTTAAGGTCTGCCCCACCGGATCTTCTCCTGCTGGCACAAAGAACTGCACAAAGGCTTCATTAACAACTACCGGATGGGCTACCTTGGAAAATAAATCCTCCGTTCGTTCCGGTTCGAGAAGTTCTATGTTGAATAAGTCCAGCAGTTCATAGTTCTCGGTCAATAAAACTTTATTTACCATTACTTCCTGCCCATTCCTGTTTAGTGGAATGATGATATTAAAAGGACTCGTTATCCGCCCTTTGGATAACAGGGCAGTTTGGATACCGGGCAGGTTTTTAATGTCATTATACAAAGGGATAGTCAGGGCAGTCCCCTCATTACCTAAGATTATAACTCCTTTAAAGCGTTCACCCTGCTCTTCTATGGTTGAAAGCTGAAAGCGTATCATCATAAAGGCAGTCATCAATCCGATGGAGATAACCATTTGCACGCCTACAAGGATCGCTACCAGTCTTCTTCTTTTTCTCCCTTGAAAGAATTGCCGATATCCGCTGATAGAAATGCGGTTCAGTTTCTTCGCCATATAGGTGGCCGGTATAATGGCCAAAAGAAAAACAAACAAAAGAATAAATGGAAAGACTTTCCATGAAAGAATGAAACCGAAAGTCAGACGGGCATCAAAAAAGTAATTGAAAAGAGAAAGTATATCCCCCATTACAAGAATGGAAAGGATGAAAGCAATAAATACGGTAAGGAATGTATCAATAAAAAGTTGCCGGCAAATATATGAATGAGAAGCTCCCATCAGTGTCTCTACATGAATCATGTTTACTTGTTTCAGCAGGCGCGAAAAGCTTAGGTTTACGTAATTGAAGCAAGCGATGAATAAGACCAGAAAGGCTGATAATAAACCGATACTCAATAAAGCGATCTGCCGGTGACTGAATGTTTTCACGGAATCAGCCAGTTTTGTGTCAAAGTAGGATTCTTGTAATGTCTGGAGTTTATAATAACCGGGACCTGTCACTGTAGGCAGTTCTGCTGACTCAAAACGCTCGCGAAAGGCTGACACGTCAGTCTTTTCTTTGAGAAGAATCATACAGGAAGTTCCTTCTTCCTGCAGGTTCTGAGAATTACCGAGCAAATCAATACGTAGGGCTGACTGCGCATAAAACTGATATACGGCAGATACCCTTTTCATTTCAACTTTATCTCCATATACCAAAGACAGTTCCCGCCCAATACAATCGATCTTCCCGAAGTATTGCATGGCTTTTTCTTCACTCAAAGCAATACAGTCCGGCTTGATCAAGGCCTCTTTCATATTGCCGGACAATATCTGGTACGGAAAAAAACGGCAGAAAGAACTGTCGGCCTCAACAATGACCTGTTGAGGGAAGCGCTGGTTCTCAATTTCGATATGAGTTGCCTCCTTCTCGGTCAGCCGGAGATAAGATTCAATCTCCGGAAACGGAGCTATCGTTCCGGCAACCGATCCTCCGTAGACAAATGATACTTGTCCGGTGCTCTGCATGGATGGTAGTTGCTGGGTCAGACGCAGGATACGGTCTTTCTTTGGATTTTCCCCTTCTATCGTATATTCATGGATGACAAACGAAATCAGAAGATTGGTACAGGAAATACCGACCACAAGACTGACCAAAGAGATGACCGCAAAAAGTTTATTGCGCCACCAGTTTCTGAATATAAGTTTTAATAGTACGAGGTTTTCCATAGCGGTTCGTTCCATTCGTTGTAATCTTAGTCGTTTTTAATCTTATTCGTTCTTCATGATCAATGCCGGATTGATGCGGACAGCTTTGCGTACCTGCCAGAGTAATGTCCCCAGTGAGATAAACAAGGTAAGGATGAAGCCTGTCACAAAAATCCCTGCTCCTATCTGAGCTTTCACCGCAAAGTCTTTGGTATAGTCATTAATAATATAATAAACCAAAGGAATAGCGACAACAAAGGCGGCTCCCAAAATAGATAGATACTTCCTGACCAATAACAAAGTGATCTGTTTGCCTGTAGCTCCGTTCACTTTACGCAATGCAATTTCTCTATAGCGTTGGCGAATGTCATACAATGACAATCCGAACAGTCCGAGACAGGAAACGCAGATAGCCAATCCGGCAAAGGTGACGTAGATGCGGGTCGTTCTCTTGTCATCATCGTACAGCTTTTCAACTTCATCTTCGACAAAGGAATAATTAAACTCCCCCTCACCCATTACTTCGTTGTGTAGTTCCTTCAAGAATTGAATGGCTTCCTTGCGTTTACCTTCGGCTATTTTAGCCATTAAAGGTTCGGTAGGGTTTTCTCCTTCATCATACAGAATAGCCAGTGGTGCATCCCCCATAGATAAGTGTCCGGTCCGGAAGTCTTCTATCACACCTACTACCTGATAAGCAGGATTTTTACTTTCATCTGTCCCCACACTCCACCATAGACGGGACTCAGTTTGCAGTGAAGCTTCATTAATATCTTTTATCCGGAAGAGCTTCCTGGCTGTTTCATTTATCATCATTTTATATTGGGCAAACTGGTCTTTATCATTCCACGTTCTTCCTTCTTTCAGCTTCAGACCAAACATATCCATGTAATTATTATTAACATACATGATAGCCATTTTATGTTTCTCTCCGTTACTCTCCACATTGACGTATGGTTCCAGATTGATAGGTGCTTCACCATATCCCCATGAAATGAATAAAGGGCATGCGTCCATCTTCTGCTTAATAACCTGTACCTTATGCCGCTCCAAGTCACGTTCTTTCTGCCATTCTTCATCATTTGCATATCTTCTGTTTTGTGTCTCGAATGACAGGAACTGGCATGAAATGATATTCTTTGCCTGATATCCTAAATCCGCATTCAACATTGTGTACAACTGGCGAACAAAAAACAATGCGACTACTATCAGACTGAACGTAATGACATATTGAATAAATAAGAATACTACACGAGAAACAATTGAATTTCCTCCGGCATTTACAGAACGTAAAGAGGTGATCGGAGAAGAATAGTTGTAACGTAAGAAAGGAAAGACAGACGTCACCAACGGCAACACGAATAATAAAATGAGAGACAGCGACAGATCAAAAACGATATCCGGTTTTACAGGAATTGCATATACCGAGGCGAATATCCCGGCTGAAGTTTCGATCAGCATCCAGATAATAAGCAAGGCGACTGCCACCATATATATATTCTCTACATAAATCTGGGTAAATATCTGAAAGCCGCTTGCGCCATATACTTTTTTTACACCAAACTCACGTGCCCGCTTTAGAACGATAACCGTGTAGATATTGATAAAATTAAAGACTCCTACCAACAACAGCATACAAGCCACTACAGTCAAAATCATCACATGGTTGATATTCCCTCGCAAAAAAGAAGTTCCCGAAGGTTCGACAATCTTATTGAAATACAATCCTTTCAAGGGAGTAAGCCCATACTGTATAGGGGAATGACTGTAACATATTAATGACTGCGGCTTGGAAATCTTTTCATTATACTTTTTCAGATCTGTTCCGTTTGCCAGCCGGACCATGCAGAATCCCACCCGACTCCAGTCTGCATATTTTCCCTGATTCACCGGGGCTATCAGGTCGAATTGCAAAGATGCCTTGGTACTCGGTTCATCCACAATGCCACGAATGGTAAGTACAGAACCTGATGATGAAGTTAATTGTTTCCCTATCGGGTCTTCGTCACCAAAAATATGCCGGGCATATTTCCGGGTAATAATTGCATCATCCGGTTTCTGAATAGTTTTAATTCCCGAAGCTATCGGATAGTCCATCAACTGCAAAAGCAAGCTATCAGTTACCAAAACATTGGCCCGGTAACGGTGATTATCGACTACAATATAATCATCGTCAAAAGAAACACTATAAGAATATGCTTCTACTTCCGGATTCTTTAAAGGGTCTATAAAATTAGGATCATTATTCCTGTCTGTATTATCTGCGATCGAAATACTGCCATTACTCCTTTGAATAGTCAGCAAGTACAATCGGTCCAGGTCCTTACAGAAATGGTCAACTGTTATCTCCTGATGGATATAGCGTACAATTATCAGCGTTGCAGCCACACTGACTGCAAGCCCGATAATATTGATCATCGTGTATGTTCTGAAACGGGATAAAGTCCTGATAGCAGATAATTGGTTCTTCATATTGCTTTTATAATAAGGATGTTATTCACTTTTGATTACTTCCGCCGGATTCTGTCGGGCAGCTTTCCATACTCTGCCTATAATACTGAAGAATATAATAAGCCCTACAATGATAAAAATAGCTCCATACATCCAGGCACTTATCTCTGTCCGTTCTACATAGCTTTCCAACCAATGTTTCATAGCTATATAACCTATTGGGAAAGCTATGAGGGACGCTGCGATCAATAATATCAGGTATTCTTTCAGGAACAGAATCAGAATATCCCGAATTATAGCTCCATTCACTTTACGAATAGCAATTTCTTTGGATCGCTGTTCGCAAGTCAGCGTCACCAAAGAGTAAATACCCAAAATAGAGATAATCACGCAGACTATACTTACAAAGCCTAATAATTTAAGAAGAATGTATTCTGATTTTAAATATTCATTATAATGTTCCTCTATATTGGTCAATACATATTCAACTCTCGGATATTCTTTGGTAAATAAATCCTCGGTTTTCTGCTTTAGCTCTTGCCATTGCCCTTCATGATATTTGACTATAATCTGCTTTCTGTCAGAGAGTTCGTTATTCTGACCTATAAAAGCTACCGGTTTTACAGGAATTGTAGGTGGGCTGGTATGAAAGTCTTTAATGACTCCGACAATGGTATACGCATGCCTGTCTTTTCCCTGGTATATTTTTTTTCCTATTGGATCATGCATATCCAAAGATTTAACGGCAGTCTCATTGATTACAATCTTATCAACATCATCTTTTTTCAGCATTTCTCCTTTCAGTAGCTTTAAATGATAGAATCGCATTATTTCTTCATTTTCTGCCAGACATTCCAAATTTGTCTGATCTGTGCTACTTTGCTTTCCATCCCAGTCTGTTATCCGCCATGAAATTCTTACTCCCTGAAGCAATAAGCCATAATTTCCTTTCAGTACCTCCCTGGTACATGGCATCTGTTCTACTTTATCCGCTATGGCACTAAAAGAATCATTCGGATACAGATATTGAAAAACTGCTATATTCTTTCTCTCCCAACCTAAATCAACATTATTCAGGAAAAAAAGCTGTCTCATAATGACGCTTACTGAGAATATAAAAAGAATACTAATTATCAGTTGAAGCACGACACTGATTTTACGGTACAAAGCTTTTCCGACTGTCTTTTGGGAATGATAATTCTTCTTTAGAATAAACGGTAGAAATAAAATTAAGGAAGTAATGGCAACTCCTCCCAGATAGAAGAAAGATTCTACGTAAATATTTCCACTGATATTTGACACTTCCTTGAATACTGATAGAAAAAGTTCAATAAAAGTCATTCCCAGTAATCCTGACAATAACAATATCAACAAGTATTCAACGGAAAGTAATATAAATAGTCCCATATGAGAAGAGCCACACACTTTTCTCAGTTCCAACTCTCTGACACGCATACGCATACGGGCAAAGAATAAAGAAAAATAGTTGAAAAGAGAGCACAATATAACTAATCCGCCTACTACCGCAAAAAGAATCAGGTAATAAAACTCGACTGTCCTTTCTGTATTTAGAGCTGAATAATAATAACCTGTGATTGGCATCAATCGATATTTCCCAATAAATATATTTTCCTTCTCTTTTTCCTGAGCATATTCGTTAAGCTTCTTCTGAAAAAGTTGAAGATCCACTTTCTTATGGAATCTGAGAATTGTCATGAAACCTGAATTCTGCCAGTCTTCGGTCCAACTACTAAAATAAGCACCTTCTGTCCAAAAGCCGAATGACAGATTGCTATGATCTTCCAAACCATCAAGAATTGCACATACAGTCTGAGAGCTACCTCTTAAGTTCACTTTCTGTCCTAAAATATCCGTTGAACCGAACAGACGCATCGCCATATCCTTTGTTAAGGCTATTTTCTCATCCGAGTGCATAAAATCCGTATTCCCCGATACAACAGAAATATCAAACATATTCATAAAACAAGAATCTGCTCCTATCTCAATACCTTCCAAAGGTGTCTGTCCTTCCACTGAGATTTCTACATTTTGCCATCTAGTCAAAGCACACGCTGCTTCTATTTCCGGAAAGTCTCGTTTCAAATAAGTAGATAAAGGGTATGGAGACGAAGTATCGAAACCGGAATTCTCTAATACTGATTCTTTATATAATATGTAAGTTCTCTCCGATCCTTTTAGAAAGGCATCATAAGTCATCTCATAATGTATCCAAAACGTAGAAAGAGCAAAACAGGTAAATCCGACAGATAATCCTATAATACTTATTATAGTTTGCGTTTTGTATTTTATCAAATTGCGAAAGGCTATTTTTAAGTAGTGTCGTATCATCGTATATTATTTATTATTTTATTCACTCTTAATTACCTCTGCCGGATTCTGTCGGGCAGCTCTCCAAACTCTCCAAATAATACTTATAAAAATAATAAGAAGCATTGCTACAAATATTCCTGCATATATCCAGATGTTTATCGAAGTCTGTTTTACATATCCTTCAAGCCAGTGCTTCATAATGGCATATCCTAATGGAAAAGCGATGAATGACGCTATGACAAGTAAAATCAAATACTCTTTAAAGAATAAGTTCAAAATAACTTTAACACTTGCACCGTTTACTTTCCGAATGGCAATCTCCTTTCGACGCTGTTCGCATGATAAAGTCACTAAGGAGAATATACCAAATACGGCAATCACTATACAGATAAGAGAAACAACACTCAATAACTTGCTTAATGTGTTTTCTGACTTCATGTATTCATTGTAGGTATCTCCCATATTTACCAAATCTACTATCGCATTAGGATTAACCTTATTCAACTCCTCATACAATTTCTGTGATACTTTATTCCATGTGCCTTCCTTTACTTTAAAAATAATATGTCCATTTTCACGACCTTTTTGCAAAGAAAACATAGCGGGAGCCACCGGATGTATGGGAGCATTATAATATATATCTTTGATAACACCTTTTACTTTATATCCTCGTTAAACTCTTTTCCTATCGGTTCGTTCCATCCAAAAGCCTTTACAGCAGCCTCATTAATGACAACTGTTCCTTTTTCATCTTTCTCATCTGGTATGCTACCTTCTAAAACCTCGATATGGAAAAAATCGACAAAATCCTGATTTATAGTTTCATCTTCTATATTGAAACTTTGCTCCTCATCTGACTTCCCTTCCCAATCACACACTTTAAAAGTAGAATATAACATTTTTGGAATCGGGGTATAGAATCCCTCCAAATGTTCTGTGATATCAGGTATCTGATCTACTATCTGTTTTACCGCGGCACTCTCACAGCCTAAAACATGGGCAATCACTCCTACATTATGACGTTCAAGCCCCAGTTCTCTTGAATTCTGTAGAAAGTTTAATTGCTTCATCATAACAAAAGTACAGAAAATAAAGCCAATACTAACAAAGAGTTGCAACAGAATACTGCTTTTATAAAGCCAACCGGAAAGATGAAGATTTGACTTTTGCCTGATATTTTCAAGTAAAGTCTGCTTATTGATATAGTGTATAAGCACAGCAGCAATGCCTACAGTGATTACAATCAAAGACAAGATATAAATCAGTACTTCGCTATAAAAAAACGAAGTATTCTCATTTATTTGAGATAAATATTTAAAAACAGGCAGAATCAACTCCATTAACATAGCACCTATCCCTGCAGAAAGAACAAGTATCAAGGCCAGTTCCGAAAGTAGTAACGATAGCAAATTCGCATTAGAAGCTCCATTTACTTTTCGTAATGCCAATTCACGTTTACGCATTCGGATACGAGTAACAAGCATCGTTAAATAGTTGCACAATCCACAAATAATAACCAAAGCACCCATACAGGCAAAAAGACGAACATGATTCAACTTGACATTTACATCCTCCCTTGGGTGAGTACTTCTCAATGTTGACAATAAAGCAATTGGCGTTGATCTTAACCATTTATGTGAATCTTGTTCTATCTCGTAGTTTGTCAGTCTCTGTTCCAGTACTTTTATATCACATCAGGATAGACACGTAAAAAAGTTTGGCATTCTGATCTATTCCAATTGAGATCATCAGGTTCATAGGACAATAAAATATCAAAAGGAAGTAAAGAATGCCCTTTCCATGACTTTACAATCGCCACAATAGTTTTTTCTGAATTATTACTTTGCGGAAAGAGTAATTGTTTACCTATCGGATTTTCTTTTCCAAAAATCTGTTTTGCTATCTCCTCTGTAATGGCTATTTCATTTTTATCTAATATTAAACGACTTTTTCCATCTAACACACTAATATTGAACATCGAAATAAAACTGGAATCAATTTCCATCTGTAACATCTTGTATTCTGTATCTTTGTATTTCATCGGTTTTCTGCTCGAATCATAACGGATATGGCATACCTTCTCTACTTCCGGACAATTTGTTTTTATATAATCAGCCAATAAATTAGGAGAAAAATAAGAGAATCCGTCCCCCTGCAATTCAAACTTGTTACCTGCCAAGTAGATGCGTTCCGCCCCTTCATGAAACGTATCGTATGTCATTTCATAACGTATCCATAAGGCAGACAATGCAAAACAGATGAAACCAATTGCCAAGCCGGCTATACTTACAATACTCTGCGTCTTGTACTTGATCAGATTGCGAAAAGCTATTTTTAAATAATGATATATCATGACATTGTGTTTATGTTATTCACTCTTGATAATTTCTGCCGGATTCTGCCGGGCAGCTTTCCATACTCTCCAAATGATGCTAAGCAAAAGAATAATAGCTATCACAACAAAGATGCTTATATATACCCAGCTATCTATCGATGTTTGTCTCACGTAGCTGTCGATCCATCTCCTCATTACAACATATCCTGTGGGGAATGCAATAACGGCAGCTATGATCAATAACAATAAATATTCCCGGAAGAACATCTGAAGGATATGATGGATTTGCGCTCCGTTCACCTTACGTATAGCAATCTCTTTCTGACGCTGTTCACAAGACAGCGTTACCAATGAGAAGACTCCGAATACAGAAATAATGACGCAAACCAATGATACAAAACTCAATAATTTCATCAGTGCATCTTCGGAACGGAGGTACTTGTTATATTCTTCTTCTTCATTGAACAATCGCATATAAGCATTTGGAAATTCCTCTCTGTATAGTTTCTCTATAGTCGCACGACATTCATTCCAAGTGCCCTCTCTAAATTTAAACAGAATGCTGGCACGATTCAACAGATAATCTTGCGCTTTAGGATGCTGAAAAGCAATCAGTCCCGGTTCACTCGTAGGAGAACGATAGCTAAAGCTCCTGACTACTCCGACAACCTTATATAAGCTACGCTGACCATTATATTCATGATAGAAACTTTTGCCCAAAGCCCGTTTCCATCCAAATTTACGGCATGTATTTTCATCTATCACTACTTCATTTTCTTGATTCTTGTCCGATATAAACTCGCCTTCCAATAAATTCAATTTATAGAATTCAAAGAATTCTTCTTTAGCAGGCATCATACCAACAGTTAAAGGTTCTTCAACCGCTTTCGGCGAATCATCCCAGTTGTTTATTTCGGCATACATCTCGGTCCTGTAGGAATAATCGGGAAATACGAAGGGGCAAAGCCTCTGTCACCATGGGCAAAGCAGCTATTTTCCCCGCCCATTGCTTGATATCTCCATTCCACAAGGCCACATTACCGACATTATGACGTTCCATTCCTAAGTCCGTATTTTTCAGAAAATAGAGCTGCTTCATCATAACAACCGCACAGAAGATAAAAGCAAGACTGACAACTAACTGCATGATAATTCCTATCTTACGAAACAAATAAGGTCTGGTAGCTACCACTTTTCCTTTTATCGCTTCCTGCAATGTCCGGCGGCGAAAATAAGATAACGGCATCTGTGCAAACAGGAAAGACAGAATGATTACAATCAAAAGATATGCAATGATCTCTCCATAATATGAACCAGTCTCTATCTGTGTGAAGTTTAGGAAGCCGGACAGACTCACCTCTATCATCAACAATCCCCATAGCAGGGCGATACATAGAATCAACAACAGTTCAATGGCAAACTGAATCGACAAAGATGTATTACTTGCACCATTTACTTTACGAAGCGCCATTTCACGACTACGCATACAAAGCCGGCTGATATAAAGCGTCAGGTAATTGAATAAGGAACAAATAATGACCAATCCGCCTGCTAAAGAGAAATAGAAAATATAACTGAAGGAGATGACTACATCTACTTTAGAAACATAATCCGAATAACGCAAAGCCGAAATGGGCGTGATCAGAAGCTTCACAAGTTCGCTCTCTTTGGGAATATCCAAGATATCAATATCTTCCATCTTCTTTTGAAAAGTATCCTTATCCACACCTGCGCGAACACGGATAAACAGTTGTTCTCCCTTACTACTCCAGCGTGGATAGCGCCTTGCCGAACTCAATACACTATACGGTATATTGGAATGACGGGACCATCCGCTCACAATGGCACCTATTTTACGGAGACGTCCGCTCAGTTCTACTTCTTTCCCCAAAGCGTCCTCTTCACTGCCGAAAAGCTTTCGGGCAAACTCTTCCGTAATGGCGATTTCCGGATCATTTTCTTTCAGGAAGTTGACAGTTCCTTTCAGCAACTGTATATTGAAAAAGTTCATGAAAACAGAATCTGCTGTAGCCATTACTACTTCCTGTTCATTATCTCCCAGACGGAATTTCATATCCCGATATATGGAAGTGGAAGCAGTAGCTTCTATCTCCGGCATTTTCTCCTGCAAATAGTTCGCCAAAGGGTAAGGAGTAACATTGGATGTACTACTGGGGGAATCAGTATAATGCGCACGTACCATATAGATACGGTCGGCCCCGTTATGAAAAGTATCATAAGTCATTTCATAACGAATCCATAAGACAGACAGCGCAAAACAAGTGAAACCAACAGCTAGGCCAATGATACTGACAAGGCTCTGTGTCTTGTACTTTACCAAATTGCGAAAGGCTACTTTCAAATAGTGTTTAATCATGGTACTTTATGAATATATTACATACTGACTTCCGTTACTACCTGTCCGTCGAACAAATTAATGATACGGTCGGCATAACCGGCATCGTGCTGTGAGTGTGTTACCATCACAATAGTGGTTCCTTCCTTATTTAATTCACTCAATAGCCCCATCACTTCTTTACCGTTCTTTGAATCCAGATTACCAGTAGGCTCATCGGCCAGGATCAGCTTAGGATTGGCAATACTGCACGGGCAATAGCAACACGCTGCTGCTGACCTCCGGAAAGTGTTGCGGGAAGTGTTTGCTGCGATGTGTGATAGCCATTCGTTCCATAGCAGTCTCCACCCTTTTTTTGCGTTCGGAAGCTGAGATACCCATATAGAGCAGAGGCAATTCAATGTTTTCATAGACATTCAATTCATCTATCAGATTGAAACTCTGAAAGACGAAACCGATCACTCCTTTACGAAGGCTGGTACGCTGTGACTCTGTGTACTTGGAAACTTCTATTCCATTGAGGTAATACTCCCCTCCTGTCGGATTGTCCAATAAACCAAGAATGTTGAGCAATGTTGACTTTCCACAACCGGAAGGTCCCATAATGGCAACGAACTCTCCTTGTTTCACTTCGATACTTACGTTATTCAACGCCCAAGTTTCTACTTCTTCGGTCTTGAAAATCTTCTGTAAATTAATTGTTTTGATCATAATTGTAATATTTAAAAGTTATTGTGTTTATTCGTTTTTAATTACTTCTGCCGGATTAAGACGGGCAATCTTCAATATCCGAAAGAGAACTGTTATTGCAGTCAATAAAGTTACTCCTGCAAATATACCACTCCAATATAGGATTCCATAACTGAAAAATACCTGATACATTTCCTTCCACATCTGAAGAATAATACATATGACAGGGAATGCTAATATAGCAGTTATTATTAAAAGCAACATGTATAATCGGGCAAATAACATAATGATCTGTTTCATCCCAGCCCCATTCACTTTACGAATCCTACCTCCTTCTGTCTGCGCTCGGTATCAAGAGTTATAGCTGCATATACTCCCAGCAAGGTTATAATCAAGCTTACTACAGAGAAAAACAAGATAATATCTTTGAGTTTGGTTTCTAATGCTTGTTCCTCATTGATGTCTTCCAGGAAAGTGGATACTTCAGGATCAATACTTTCCGGCAGCACATCTCGCAAGATTTGATAAACCCATTGAGTAACTTCTTCCTCTTTTCCTGAATAGCACTTTATATAGCAATGACCAACATAATAATCAAATTCAGAGGGTAAAAACACATATCCAGGCTGTTCTGCCCCACGACTATAAACTGAAGGATTGAAAGAAGAAAGTACACCACAGACTGTATATCCATTTTGATAATTATAAAGAGACATTCCTAATATATCTTTTCCATTTTTATCTCTGAATACATCATCTACAAACATATCACTATCACTTTCCATATTCCGTCCGGCCAACAAAGGTATCTGCATGAAAGATATAAAATTAGGACTTACATTCATAACATTCGCTTCCATATATTTATCCGAATTATCTTTTTCAATTTGCATGCCTGTACCTGATACTCCTTTTAAATATCCAATATCAGCAAGCAAGATGTCTTTTATACCGGAATGCTGACGGATACGGTCAACAAGGGCTAACTTTTCCTCATTCTTCATAAAAGCATAATCGAGCTCAATACTCAGAATTTCACTTTTTTCCGTTTTAGTCAGTGTATTGAATAAGGTAGAAGTCGTTTTTTCTGTCTGAAGATAGAGCGCAACAGTCATAGATACAAAGAGCCAGCAAATAAAGAACTGTATACCTAACATAATGTTACGAAAATGGTTTTTCCCTCTTATATGATGACTGCGGATACTAGTCTGTACACTTACTTTGCGAATGTAGTAAGAAACCAAAAAACAAATACATAAAGTGACTAAAAGAAGCAATACAATATATTCTCCGGCTTGGTTCATCAAACTATCTCTTTCGACAGACATCGTTAAATCAAAAAATGAAATCTGCATTCCGGAAGCTAAAACTTCTATAAAACCAAACATAAATATTGAAGCCAGAATGATAACAAGAAATAATTGAGTAAAAAGCATCATGGATAGTTGAATTGTGCCATTACCCAATACCTTTCGAATACTAAACTCGCGCTGTCTATTTATCATGCTCCCAATCTGAAAATGAAAAAAGTTAAGTAATGATACCAACAAAATAAGAATGCCGACAATACTAGTCGTCAAACTAAAAATCATAGCAATTTTAGAACTATCAGTCTCTTTGCCAATAGGAGAAACAAGTACATCGCAATCCTGACCAAACATCCGATGAGTAAATTTGACTTTTTTATATTGATTCTCTAAATCTTTCGCAGCTTGTCCTTTCCACAACAAGCCATAGGTATAAGTTCCTGTTTGATCATTGTTACCCTTCATTCTAAATAATCCTTCACTGTCATTCAAAACCAAAGCATCAATCTTTCGCATGAAACTCATGCTGACATTGGTAGGAATATCTTTAATCACAGCCTGTATGGTATAAGTAATCCCTCCGTCCCGAGGAGTTGTTTCGGGAGAAGTATATAATCTGCTAGTTATCACCATACGTTTGCCAATTGCATCTGAAGATAAGGAAAAACTTTACGTGCTGTACTTTCCGTCAATACTATGGCATTAAAAGTATGGGCCGCCGTTGTCCATGAACCGGCTACAATATCCGGAGTGAACAAACGATCAAAAAGTGAATCAACCTCTATGCAATCAAAAGTATAAGGTAGTTTCTTTTCATCATTTAAATATACATTAAAAGGACGATCCCGAATATATGATACTCTTGAATAACCCTCCACAAGCTGTCCGTGCTCTTTTATTAAGTTCTCTGTTAATACGGCGGGAGTACCTGCGTACGGTTTTCCATCACCAGACAGACGTATATCGACCAAACGATGATAATTATCAAAACATTGGTCCATACTCGCATGTATCGGCTACAATAGAAGCAAATGCTAAAGCATAGCAATCCGACTGCCAGTCCTATAATGGATATAAAATTCTGTGTCTTATATTTCAGAAAGTTACGAAAAGCAACTTTTAAATAGTGTTTTATCATCATTACTATGCTGTTTTTGTCTAATCTCTATTTTTATTTCAATATCAACTCCTCTGCATCGCCAAAGGTATCATATCCTGTTGTAATTACCCAATCTCCCGTCTGAAACCTTCCGTAATTTCGTACTGCTGCGGATTCTGACGCCCAATACTTAATGGCACACGGATTGCTTTTGTCTTCGAAGCATTCACTTTGTAAATCCACTGCCCTCCTGTAGACTGATAGAAATTACCCCGTGGAATAATGAGCGCCTGTTCCGGCTGACCTAATTCAATCTGTACACGGAAGCTTTTGCCGACTCTGACATTATCGGGCATATCACCGGTAAAGACAAGATCGACATCAAACATACGGTCTTTTACTTCAGGGACTACTTTCGTTATTTTCAGCGGATATTTCTTTCCCTGATAATTGACGGTAGCAGGCAGTCCGGTAGTGATCCTGTCAATGTAATATTCGCTTAGCGAAGTATGTATCTTATACTGATCGAGTACCTTTATTTCGGCAATGCTTTCGCCGGAAGAAACCTGCTGCCCCGGAGTAACCCTGACAAAGCTTAGTTGCCCTTTTATAGGAGCCGTCACCACCAGGTTATTCAATCGCTCGTGAGTACGTTCATATTTCTTGCGCTCCCGTTCACGGTCATTGCGAATCAGTTCTTTACGAATCATCGTAACGGCCGAATCATGTCGCAGACTTTCTTGTTGCAATGCCGCATTTTTTAGTTTGTAGTTATATTCATCTTCGGCTACTTGTAGTTGAGCCTTACTCTTTACTCCCATCTGAAACTCTTCCCGATCAAGGGCAATACTCTTTTTCAGTCGTTCCAGTTCATAATTATTCGTCAGAGCCTGCTGCTTCAGATTAAGACTTTTCTGTTCCATCTCAATCTCCTGTTCCTGATAGGTGATCATTTGTTTTTCCCATTCGTCACGCTGGTCTTCGATGCTGCGGAGCAGATCCGGATTGGAAAGGACGATGATGGTATCCCCCTGCTGGAGCAGACTTCCTTCCTCACCAACGATGCTTTCAACGCTTCCCGCTTCGCGGGTATTGATTTTGATAGTCAGTATAGGCTGAATCAGTCCCTCCACATCTACATATTCCATAAAATTATCCTCTTCACTTCCGCTATCTGAACATTTTCGGCATCAATACGTAATTTTCGGGGGCCTAATGACAGAACAATTACATAAATCAGAAAGGCAGCAAACAAAAGTCCGCCTATCAGATAGTATCTGTACCGAATGTACCAAGGTTTCTTTTCTAATTTTATATCCATGACTTTATCAGGTATTTTATATTTTTATTTATTACAGCTGAATGAGTAAGTTGCTATTCTATCAGAAGATTGTAATCTTCGGTCAACAGCGTGTTTCGTTCAAAATCGTAGAGTGTCATACTTCGAAGTGTGTAATATAAACTCCAGTAATTGTACAAAGCCGACACGTAATTACGGCGGGCACTATCTTTCTCGGCAATGGAAGCATTCAGATCGAGGATAGTGGATTTTCCCAGTATATAAAGTTTGCGGGCAACTTCATTTCTTCGTTGAGCCGTTTCATCTGTACGGGCAGCAATACGTACCCGTTGTGTTTGCAGATTAAATTGTTTCACCAGTTTGCGGACATTCAATTCAAAATCCGTCCGGTTTTGCTCCACTTGCGTATATACCAGATCACGATTGGAACGGGCTACCCGCACTTGTCCTTTCCCTCTTCCCCAATCTAAAATAGGTAGAGCGATACTCAGACTTACATATTGCTGGTCTAACAGATTCCGATAAGCATCCGGCAACTTTTCGGCAGTCTGCGTCAGTCCGAAACGGAGATAAATATCTGCTTTCAGCCCCGCATTGGCACGGGCTCTTGCCACAGCACTCTCACTTTCCAGTTTTCTTCGTTTCATCGCCTGTATGTCCGGACTGTTTTCGTATGCCAATGCCAATGCTTCATCCAGATTGACACTGAAATCCGGCACTTGGGAGTTGATACGCACACGAAGTTCCCGATCTTCCTGAATGCCCAGATAAGAACGAAGTTCCTGCATACAATTATCCATTTCTATACGGGCATTCATACGATTTGTTTCTTCGGTCAGACGATTCAATTCTAACTGCAGCATTTCATTCTCTGTGATCGTGCCTATATTGTAGCGCCCCTGAGCGTAACGATAGAGTGTGTCGGCATTTGCATAATTGAAAGAAGCAATATCGTAATTACTTTGAGCGGTAGCCAAAGCGAAGAATTTATTAATTGCATTGGCGGAAACAAGTTCCAGTGTTTCCACATAACTTTTCTTGGCTTCCTGATAGCGTACCGGTTCTATACGTTTATCCCACTTCAGACTATTATAACCAAAAAGCGACTGGCGATATCCTATCATGACAGGAGAAGTTTGCCATGAGTATTTATGTTCGCTGAACAAGTCCATACGTTGCGCAGATGTTTCGAGAAAAAGAGAACCTCCGGTCCAGGGAATATTCTGCGACAGGTTCAAAGTCAGATCGGTATTCAACAGATTTTGCTCGACAAACTTAACGGAACCGTCCCCCATTGTAATCTTATTGATGGCACGATTCAGATTAGGATCGGATGACAAACTCAAAGATGGCAAATAGTTAGCCCGATAATATTTGTAGTTCCAGTAAGCCGAACGAAAACTATGTCGTGCAGTCTGTGCATCAGGTGATTCCAGACGGGCTATTTTCACCACCTGCTCCAACGACATCTCCATTGTTTGATTTTGAGCAGCCAGCAGTTCAGTCGACAGGATTCCGAGTGTTATATAGAGTATTTTCAGATTCATTCTTAGATTTATTTGTTATTTACTATTCAAAACCTGTGCCATTCTTATATTTCATTCTAATTCAGTTATTTACATTTACCACACTATTACAAACAGCGTGCAAATACACACAAATTTAGTGCGCAATCGCACATACAACACATGATTATTATCCATATCTTTGCCCTTGCATTAAAACTTTAGGATAAGTAACGAATCATATACCCCATACCCTATGGATGAAGTCAACAAACTAGGAAAGATACTCATTGTAGATGATAACGAAGATGTGCTCTTTGCCCTCAATCTACTATCGAACCTTATACGGAAAAGATAAAGGTAGCTACCACTCCCGACCGGATTGAGCATTTTATGACTACCTTTCAGCCCGATCTTATCTTATTAGATATGAATTTCAGCCGTGATGCAATTAGCGGTCAGGAAGGTTTTGAAAGTCTGAAGCAGATTTTGCAGATTGATCCGCAAGCTATTGTCATCTTCATGACTGCATATGCGGATACAGATAAAGCTGTACGGGCCATTAAAGCCGGTGCAACAGATTTTATCCCCAAACCTTGGGAGAAGGAGAAATTGCTGGCTACTCTCACCTCCGGTATGCGTCTGCGCCAATCTCAACGGGAGGTAAACATCTTAAAAGAGCAAGTAGAAGCACTCAGCGGACAAAGTTCTCCGGAAGGGGATATTATCGGAGAATCTCCGGTCATGCAGGAAGTATTCGCAACCATAAACAAACTTAGCAGTACAGATGCCAACATTCTGATTTTGGGAGAAAACGGAACGGGAAAAGACGTGATTGCCCGACTGCTATACCGCTGTTCCCCCCGATACGGCAAACCTTTTGTCACCATCGACCTGGGAAGTATCCCCGAACAACTTTTCGAAAGTGAACTGTTCGGATTTGAAAAAGGAGCTTTCACCGATGCCCGGAAAGACAAACAGGACGTATGGAAACCGCCTCGGGGGGAACCCTGTTTCTGGACGAAATCGGAAATCTCTCGCTTCCCATGCAAGCCCGGCTATTGACAGCGATCGAGAAACGTCAAATCACCCGTTTAGGTTCTACTCAGCCTAAAAACATCGATATCCGTTTGATCTGTGCCACCAATGCCGATATCCACAATATGGTCACTACAGGAAAATTCCGCCAGGACCTTCTTTACCGCATCAATACCATCGAAATCCCGATTCCTCCCCTCCGGGAACGGGGAAAGGATATTTTACTCCTGGCCCGGTATTTTCTCAACCGCTATTGCTATAAATACAAAAAAGAAATCACAGGCTTTACACGAGACACCCAACAAAAATTGCTCCAATACAATTGGCCGGGCAATGTAAGGGAATTACAGCATGCTGTCGAACGGGCCGTTATCCTGGCCCCGGGCAAGCTGTTAGAACCGGACAATTTTATGTTACGTCCCCCATATAGTAGTACTACCGGTGACCTGGAAACCTTAAACCTGATGGAATTGGAACAAAAAGCGATAGAGAAAGCGATGAAAAAATGTGAAGGTAATATCAGCCGGGCTGCCGAAATGCTGGGCATCACCCGTTTTGCCCTTTACCGTAAACTGGAAAAATACGAAATCTGATGAAATCTTTCCAAAACTCCCGTCTGATCTTACTCTTACAAAGCGGATCGTTGGTCTTCCTTTCTGTTTTGTTGGGAATCCTATTGATGAAATCGCTTTGGTTTTGTTCGCTCTTTACTTTTTTCGTCATTCTCCTGTTTATCCTCCATATCGACAAGCAGCAACAAAAGTTGACCGAAATGGTCATGCGGCTCATTACGGCTATCCGTTTTTCAGATTTTTCGTTATCTTTCCGTCCGGGGAGTAAAAAACAGGCAGACCCTCGGTTAACGCAGGCGATGGAACAAGCTTTAAAGCAATTCCGGGAAAAAATGTACACCCTCGAAGAACAACACCTATATTATAATACCTTGTTGAGTACCATCGATTCGGGCATATTGGTCCTCAACCGGAACGGAACCATCGAATGGTATAATAAAACCGTGCTTCGGGAATTCGGCCTGACCAGCCTTCGCCAACTTTCAGAACTGGCAGCGATTACCCCTACTTACCCGACCTATTGCTGCGGCTTATCCCCGGAGAAACTCATATTCTGCGTCTGGAACAATCCGGGCGGGTTCGTGAAATCGCTCTGAATCCGGTCATTTTCAGAATACAGGCAAAGAATTATTATTGATCAGCCTGAAAAACATTCATTCGGTACTGGAAAACAATGAAATCGAAGCCTGGCAAAACTGATCCGGGTGCTGACCCATGAAATCATGAACTCCCTGGCCCCCATCATTTCTCTATCCGAAACCCTGACGGAACGGGTTGCCCGGACAACGACCGAAGATGCGACCTCACCGGTCATGCTCCAGGCTTTAGAAGCGATCCACCGGCGTAGTAAGGGATTACTCGAATTTGTACAAAATTACCGGAAACTTACCCGTATCCCGGCTCCCGAATTAGTCCCGCTCTCGCTGGAAGAATTATTCACCGGTCTTCGGAAACTCCATGCGACCTCTGTATTCCCTGTGAATTTATTTGTCACGATCCCCGTCTGCAAATCCAAGCCGACCGTACCCAGATCGAACAGGTACTCCTCAATCTCATCCGAAATGCCGAAGAAGCCTGTCGGGATATACCGGCTCCCCTGATCCGCATCACCACCCAATCCGACACCACTCAGATCACCATCCACGTCGAGGACAACGGACCGGGCATCGTCCCTGAAGCTTTGGATAAAATCTTCGTTCCTTTTTTCACAACCAAATCCGGAGGCTCGGGTATCGGTCTCAGCCTGTGTAAACAAATCATGACCCTCCATAAAGGCAATATCACCGTCAATCACAAACCGGTGCAGGAAGTGTTTTCACCCTTTCTTTCCGAAGATAAACCAATCACGGGAGGGGGATCGGAATATCAATAGCTCAGCAGACTTTGCAAGAATTTTCCGACCGCTTTTTGCAATTGTGAAGCAGTACAGGTATAATGGTTGATGAGAACGGTAAAGGCCATTCGTTCATTCCCCGTAGTAGTCAGGTAACCTGCCAGACAACGTACCCCGGACATCGACCCGGTTTTAGCCTGCATCCGTCCTTTCAATGCTGTCGCTCCGATACAATAACCACTTAAACCACCGTCTTTTCCTGCCACCGGCAATGAACGGCCCAATGTCTCCCCTACCACTTTGCTGCATAAACCAACAGGTCGGTAAAAACAGAAGCCGGCACA
>ERZ860009.287-NODE-287-length-25534-cov-1.734526_pt1 | contig 25534 bp, 23 predicted proteins | sample MGYA00510114_ERZ860009 | MGnify/ENA primary metagenome ERZ860009 (study PRJEB30046, sample SAMN00715177) | human gut metagenome | study: EMG produced TPA metagenomics assembly of the A metagenome-wide association study of gut microbiota in type 2... | reverse complement strand
CCTTTTATTGGGATTGGGTGTTTATTCACCGGATTGGGAATTATAAACAAATCAGCAGCAAGGAAAGAGTCATTTATAAACTAAAAAAGAAATAGAACTGCCTGTAAACGCCGGTTTCACCTTATGGCTGCAAACTACCATCCATTACCCAAAGCAACGTACAATTGCGTAAGTTCGATATAATTGTCTATCGCAATGACAGACTGATAATGAACAAGATGCACAACTTGATAAATATGAATATAATAAACAGAATGTTACTTTCCCTTGCAATGTTTTGTTGTTGTTTGAATGGCGTAAAAGCAACCCCATTGCTACAAGATACCATACAGGATAAAACCTACCGACTTTATCCGTTGGGAATTGCTTGTCGCAACGGCGACATAACAGCCATAAAACAGTTGCTGGCAGGAAAAGATGAACCGATGGCAATGAGTAGCGATTGTTACGAATTTGATATACTCTATACAGCAATCTACTTTAACAAAGAAGACGTGCTGAAGTATGCCCTTACCCGATACAAGGACATTAACGATAGAGTATATAGTGATGAATACGGACTTACGCTCCTGACATATGCCTGTAGATTGTCCAACGTAAAGTTAGCCCGTATTTTGTTGGAGCATGGTATTCACGTAAATGGCTGTCAAAGTCCATACGATACCTACAAGGTATATCCGATTATGGAAGCCATTGCCAATAAGAACATAGAACTGGTACAGTTGCTTTTAGAGTATCGTGCAGACCTTGAAATAAAGGATAGTAACGGCAACACTCCTTTCACTTTAGCAAAAGAAGCAGGTTCACAAGAGATTGAAAATTTACTTTTACAATGGATGAGATAACAAAAGGAATACTGACAATGCAGGATAACACACAAGCCATTCTCTGCTAAACCATTAGATATAACAGATGAAAGCATTTCTATTATATTGTTTATTTCTTTTTCCATTTAGCTATGCCATAACAAAAGATAGCTATATGGAACAAAATTCAACAAGGTGTCATTCTTCAGCTGAACAAGATACCCTCTATATTGAAACAGAAAAAGCAGAGTTTGAAATTATATATAGGCTATGCCTGAATCAACAAGGTAGAAAGAATGTTGTCTACGAGTTGAAAACATCAGATGATAGCAGCATTGATTTTGTACAAAGCTATATGGTCAATGGAATAAGAAAGTTGGATTGTTTTGTTGTGTATGATAATGTGGCAGATGGAAATCGATTTTTATTCTATGATTATGAAAGTAGGGTTATTCACATGACACCAGCTTGCTTTTCCGATTTCTATCCGATCTGCAGTTCTGCAGATTTTTCAAAAGGGGAAGTTTTGTTAATAAATGGGTACTCTCATTTAAAACAGCCGAACGACACAGTAAGTATTGATAGTAAGGTGACTTATGTACCATTTAACCGTAATAATCGAATTATAAAGGCAAAGTTGGTTCCATATACCCAAGTTGAAAAGGACAAAATATATCAAACAACGGAAGATCACATCTGACAGTAACCCACTCTATTCCAGTTAAAATATTAACAATACCCAACAATGACAGTAATCAATTTATACTGTTTTTCGCATCTTTCAGTTTAGACTTATACTTATTCGGCAAATGAAGATGGAGAGGCTGTGCAGGACAGTAATAGATTGTATTGACTTAGGCAACAGCAGGAGTAAGGTTGCAATATTTTTTCATTGGAGAGACTTTAACAAAATAAAACAAACCACTCGGTTGGTTTTTATATTTCTTTTCATATATTTGCGACCATATGATATTATTTTCAGTCACATGGGCAATGTTTATAAACAGAAAGGAAGCATCGTTCTGTACAAGGAAGAAAGGAACGGTACGGACTATATACGAATAGAGTATGCAAATAGTCCTACTGTCGCGCTTTTGCTTGCTTATGATGAGGGCATAGAAACAACGGGCAGCGGCTGGGCTTATATGGAAGCTGCCTCTTTCAAACCAGTCGATTTCCATAAACGCTACTCTCCCTATGCTTTCATTGATTACAATAAGGTCTATTCCCTACATTTCCTACAGCAACAGAATTTTATTCCTCCTATTGAACCGGAAAAAACTATTGAAACTCCGGATTTTCCGAGAAATTTGATAACAGAAGGATTGATGGAAATTACCTTATCTGCACGAGGGCATCTGTCCCGCCCGTCACGACATAAAATTTTACGGTCACTCTGCTCCTTACGCATGGTAGGAAGAATAGGCATATTATGTGCCTTTAAGGTTTTGCCGACTTGGAGAAAATGGTCAGGGAACAGCTATGAAATTATAGAATTGCTCCGAAAGGCAGAATATTATTTATGGGGAAAAACAAATGAAAAGGATGTGATAGAAGCGGCAGACCGTATATCTGCCCTCGTACAAGGATATGATTATGGAACCAATTCCGTTCCATTTATGGCTGGTATGTCGGCAGTGCGGGCAGCTTATGCCGTAACGGCTTCCAGCCTCAGTGAAGAAGTTTTTGAAAATGACGGGCAAACTGACCCCAACAAATGGGATGCAGCATTTTTGGCAAGTCTTTCCTATAATAAAAGAACAGCAGATATAGAGGAAATCGACCCCAAATTGAACAGAAAATTTTGGACGTGGTATCTTACAGACTGTATTCCATTCGTTTACGAAAGTGAAAAACATCCCCGATATTATACCGATAACAGAATTAGTATCCCGATACCGGCAAATTGCAATGCAATATTGTATGACGGCATCAACCGATTCAACTCTGCACTCGACTCATATGTTCATGCTCCTACTAACAGAAAAGAGATATTGCGTATGCAGCCGTATGCAACAGACGAAAAACTTGTCCGCACAGTAGCCGGTTTTCTGCAAGGTTATTGTTGCATTCCTTCCAATGCTCAAGAACTGGAAAATTATTGTATGATAGGACATTTCTATTATGACATTATAAGATTCTGGTATTGTGTGGCTTTATTGGCTCTATCTTCAGATTCTGCAGTTCTTGACTGTCTGACAAGACTTGCCCGTACCCTGATGGAACAAGGTCCGGGAGATCTACATGTTTTATACCGCATACTGTTGCTGCTACCGGAACAGAGTTCTTTAAACGGACTACGCCAAGGACTGTCTGATTATTATAAGAATACGATTCCAACTCTTATAGCTGCCCAATGGCTGGCAGAAGCAGAGATTCCTTATCCTGATGATTTTGAATGGAACCTATCTTTTCATTTTACTTCTAACGGGGAAATGTTTCCCACATCAAATAATCAAGAAGAAAAGAAAGCATGGTATATCCTAAGAGTTGATATGTTTGGTCCAAGAACGCTTTTCAATGACTACACGCGTTTCACAAGTTATCAAATTTATCTGCGCAATGGTGACCACAGTATTCATGGAAGTTGGAATGAAAAAGACGGTTTCCTTATACGAGATGGAGAATCATTGATGGAGAATGAACTTCATACTCCTACCCTTCTTGTACTCCTAATGCACAGGCTGGCTGAGTATGGTATACGGTTTTCGAAAGTTCCGGCAAGGCTGTATACTAGCAAAGGTATATCACGGAAATCTGTAGAAAACTGGATAAAGAACGTAATGAAAGCGTATGAGGATGATAGGATGCAAGAAACTCGTGACAATGCCCTCGATATTCTCAAATACGAAGGAGATATAGAAGATACGGTAGTAGAATTGAGAAAGAAGTGGGGAGATGTTGTTTCCGTATTGAAGGATAAACGTTTTGATGAAATCGTAAACCAATATTCCTGTTTTTCACATGAGATTGGTATATCTGCCTTAGGACAAGAACTTACAGCTTGCGGATATGCTCTTTACAATTTAGATGAAGATGATATTTATCTGTTGGAACTGATTCCGCAGGCAGAAATGGGAGCTTTTGAGAAGAAATGTCACAAATACGGCCAATATTGCAAACTACTCAAACAGCCGCATCGTGATTTCGGCATACAAGCCAGGCATATTGCTCCACGCAAGCAGATGCCGCGTATGCAAATGGTATGGCCCAATGACAATATCTGCTATATTACAAGAGGCTTTGCCGGTTACTTCGCCTATGGGGAATGGAAACAAGAAAGCAAGACAGAATGGCAAGGAACATTTATAGTAGATTTGCGCGTTGTCCCTCTTCAACCGGTAAAATTTAAAACGAAGAAAATCCATAGTTTTATATATTCGAAAGAACTGGACTTTTATGCTGCATTGTATTCTACCTCTTTAGGAGAAATGCCCGTTGCCGGAAAGAATCCTTTGGAAGCAGAGAAATGGCCGCGTGTGTGTGATTTGAGTGTTTACGATAAATATGAATTCCAGTGGTGCGGACACTATCTTTGTTTGGGGGATGTCCATAGTGCTATTGTTCACACAATGACAGAACAAGGAGTAAAATATGTAAGTCGAATTATTTTACCGGAAGGTTTGATATATGCTCCCAGCTTCGGGATAGATGGAAAGGGAACGTTATATATAGTAATGGGGGAATACAGCCAATCAAAAATTATCCGATATGATGATAATGGGAAATATATAACTATGCCATTTTCCATGTCCGGCTATGAAACATTCCATACTGGCAGCAGCCCTGTACCGAATACAACACGCCTTCTTTTGCTACATGAATATACAGTAAGTAACAATAGCGGAATATGGCTGGAACCGGGATTGCTCGACCTTGATATGGCAACACAAAGATGCCGTATCGCTCCATTGCATCACATCGGTGACGGTTTATTCAGATTGCGTATATTTTACGAGGACTGGATACTGATAGAGGGAGACCACTACACGAACGGAAACCGTTCCGATTATGCACGCCTTTGGAACTGGAGCACGGATGAAGTTTTGCGTATCCGCCCCGGCGTGTTTGGCAGCGAATCATTCAAGGCTCTTCATGCGTTGCCTGACGGTACTATTGTAGTAAATACACACCAACACACTGATGACATACTCAGCTTGCCGGAAGATTTATGGAATTTTCTTCGTACGGCAAGCTGTCCGAAAAATTAGAATATTGGCTTAATTACCCGAATCCCTATCCACACATAGACTATTTATTACCACCTGTATCGGAAGATGTTAGCCTAATGCTTGCTCCACCATATGTGAAAACACAGATTACCGGGCAACAGCCGGTGGAGAAAATTACTCCAAAGGAGTGTTCCACTCTGTCGGTAACAGATGGAGTGGAAATAACCGAAGGTATATTAAAAATTAACGGTCAAAAAATCAGCCTGCCCTTGTCATATACAACAATGGTGAATATTTTCGGCAGAGAGAAAGTCGTATTTACCCATCGGAATATGCAGGACGATAACGGTAAGATGGTACAATATGATAAACGAAGTTTTCTTATTTGGGACAAAGCAGGAGTAACAGCTATCCGAAACGAAGAAAATGTTTATAATATTTCCGTCATATATTTATGGGTGGCTGAGAACAAAAAGTCTATCTCTTCCTTGCCTGCTCCCACCGGACTGTTCGACTGTAAAATTACGGTAGACGGAACCTTATGGTCCAAAAAGGCGGATATGACTACCCGCAGTGGAGAGATGGAAATCGTAGCATCCGCATCGGGCGGTTATATGGAAATTACATTTGCCCGTACCCGCGACCAGAAAATCACTTGGCAGAACTATCGGAAGATAATGGTTGAAAACTTCCAGTATGCACTTATAAAAAGAGATTGCATCAAACAATTGGAGAAGAATATCCGCATAGGTAAACCGACTAAAAATCTGACGGAAAACGTACACCTGTTGGAAGAAATGAGCGAAACATTTCTGGTTTGCATGATTCAGACCCTTCATGCCGGATATGCTATGGGACGAGGTGAACGTTATCTGAAAAGCAATATGCTTCTGCCTCTGACAGAAGCAGCAATCAAATGCATTGAACATGGTACAATTAAATCTTCCGATATGCTCTCCGTATATTCGGGTTGCGTGCTTCTTAATTGCGAAAAAATGACTATGAAGCGGTTGAGTGAAATTATGATGAAAAATGGTGTTCGTGATTTTGTATTTGACACACTTATCCGATATCGTATTCCAGATTGGGAAGTTACGGAATATACCGTATTTCCGGAGGTAAAGAAATGGATAACTTCACAAACGAAAAGCCGGAACATGACAGAAGCAAGAGCCGCATTACAGAAAATTTCTTGTATTTCAGAAAATATCCTGATAGCAGATGCGCTGATTACATCAACATTTTAAATATAAATAGTATGGAAACAACAAAAACAACCGAAAAATTTCAGAGTGTGCATAAAACTTTTAGTTACACTCCCAAAAGTGCATTAACCAATCAATGGTCAAGCCTGGCATTTGGAATAGGTATGGTTATCGTGCCCTTGATTTATCCTTTTGGATTACGTATCAGACGGGCTGTCATCCTCTCTCCGGAAGTCTTGTCTACGATTTTGATTATTTGTGGGGCGCTGCTGCTTTTAATGACATTCTTCAGTATACGTAAGGCACGGGTATTGGCTGCACAGGGAGGAACCGTTACTGTGGATAAAGGACGGGTGACATATCCTGAGGTAAATAAAAACAAAATCGAATATAACTCTTTCCTTATTTCCGACATCAGCTATATAAAAGACGATAACGAAGAAAACCAATTTAAGGTAAGTCTTCCTGATAAATACATCGTATTCGAGATCAAATATTTTGCTTCGCAGGAAGATTTTGATGAATTCCGTTCTTTATTTAATTAATCAATTCTTTATAACCTATAACGATTTGATGATTATGAAAAACAAATAATGCCGGTGAAATTAAAATAAAACAATATCTTTTATAGCTTATGACACTATTTGTGGATAAACAAAAAATAACCGGCAAAGAAACGGAGCAGTTGTTCTCAGCCGGAATATCGCTTTTGCTCAGCAAGGCATATCTGGCTGCTTATTCATGCTTCAACCGTATTTCTGATGAAGATTTCAGTGTGCTATACAACAAGGCATTGTGTTGCTTCATGGTAAAGTGGCATGACGAATGTTACAGATTGCTTTGTGAGGCGGAACAACTTATGTCCGGAAGAAATATTACCCATGAAGCAGAGTTACCCGAAGCATTTCTCCGTTATGACCATGCCGAAGGGCATCCTTTTCATCCCATGCCGCAAGGTATTCCGGTATCTTTGGCATACAGGCAGTTGCTGCTGTTAAAGGCAGAAACGGCTTTCAGACTACATCTGTATAGTGAAGTCAAGTCTATATCCGCTTGTTTGGGAGGCAAATACAAGCATATTGAGAAACTGATAAATAATATAACTGACAATGATAACTTGTGAAGAAATATATGGCTTGCATACTACTGGTGCATTGAAATCCGCTTTATACGAGGCATATAGGGAGATTCCGCTTGACAGCAGAAACAGCATGCGGAAAAATGATACTCCTTTGCATATGGCTTGTGCATTTGCCGATGAGAATGCGGTGCGCATACTGCTGGAACGTGGAGCAGATGTAAATGTAAGGAATGATGATGGAGACACACCATTATGTGTATTGGCCAGATGTAAGTGTTGCGGGAAAGAAACCACGATTGCCGGTATCGCCGGACTGCTGGTTTCTAAAGAAGCGAGAGTTCCGCGCTCCGGAAAAAATACGACCGCCCTGATTGAAGCTGTGGGCAACCGGCATTTTCTGATGGCGGATATTCTTTTAATGTCCGGTTGCCGCATTGATTCGACCAATTCAAAGGTGACAATGTACTTCACGTCATTTGCCAATCGGCCGGAGACATTGCATACGACATCAAGCGTACAAAAGAAAGGATAGCAGACTTCTCTGAACGGTGGTATTCGGAAAAGGATAAACGGGAAGCATATGAAAACATGGAATATCAGGAAGAGGCAGACAGACAATGCTTTCTAACTGCAAAACGTATTTTAGAAAATGGGCAAATAGATACGGAAGACAAGAATAACATCGGAAAAACCGCTCTTGATATTGCTTGGGAAACAGGAGCACGCAGAATCGGAGCACTACTGTCCGGACAAGATCCTGATACAGATGAACTTTCTGCGCTCATCGGAGGCTTGGATGTTTTTCAGGCATTATGGTACAAAGATATGATAGCTTTGGATGCTATTTTGCGATCCGGAACAGAATTGCAAACCGTTTGCGAGGATAAAAAGCTACACGATTTCAAAGGCAGATCACCTTTGGCCTGCGCCCTTTTATGGGACAATGCCGAAGCTGCGGAAATGTTGTTGAGAAGCGGGGCAGACCCGGACTTCAAGGATTTGGAAGAGCAGACAGCTTTTGCCGTATGGCTTAAAAAAAGAAAACACGGCAGTGAAAAGAAAGAAGACTGCCTGCATCTTCTTCAGTACTTGATGCAATGCGGATGGAATCCGGAAAAGTCTGCTGATAAGGAAGGTAACACAGCATTGTCTCTTGCCTGCCGGGAAGCTGGATGCGAATTAGGAATTTGGGCTGCCCGGTATCTCATAGAGAACGGGGCAGATGTCAATACTGTTAATTTGCAGGGGCAGACTCCGGCAATGAATCTCTACGGAGGGTGCTTTTGGGACGGGAACATTCCGCGTATTGCCATTCTGCCGAGGTCATATCCCTATGGAGGACGTTATTGTACGGAAAAAGATGCCGATATGCTTGAAACCCTGCTTGAAACCGGTGCAGATGTAAATGCAAAAGACAAATGGGGCAATACCTTGTTGCATTACATTGCAGGAAGTTCTCAAAGAGGAGCAAAAGAAGCGGTCAGCTTGGTCATGGACTTTGGGAAACCGGATGTGAATGCCGTGAACAATGAAGGAAAGACCGTTTTAGACATTGCAACGGAAAAGAATGACGAAGCTCTTATAAAATTTTTATTGAAATATTATTGAGAAAAGTATGGATAATAACATGACTTTTTTAAATGCATGCCGTAACGGACAGAAAAGCATCGTACAGATATTCTTGAAAAAAGGAAGTATTGATGTAAACAAACGGGATGCTGAGGGTAATACACCGTTATATTATGCTTGTTTGAAGGGACTTAGAGACATTGTAGGTCTTTTGCTTGACAGCGATGCAGATGTCTCCATTGCAAACAACTGTTCGGAAACTCCTTTACATGCAGCTGCCAGAAGCGGAAACAAGGAAATAATAGGAAAACTGGTACAATATGGAGCGGATTTGGATGCAACAGATAAGGAAGGATGTACACCTCTAATACGTCTTCTCGACAATAAACGTTCTGATGCAGCTTTGTTCTTGATAGAACAGGGCGCAGATACGGAAATAGCGGATAACTCAGGACACAGAGCAATAGATTATGCCACTGCTCACGGGTTGCGGGAAATCGTGATATGCCTGTCCGTAGACGGAACAAGCGATGCACACGGAAACACACCTCTTCACCAGGCTGTTTTCAACGGGCAGTCTGAAACAGTCCGTGCATTACTTACCGCTTCGAACGACATGCTGAACACACCCAACGATGAGGGGGAAACGCCGCTGATTATTGCTTGTATGAAAGGAAACCTTACAGTAGCGAAACTATTGATTACCGCCGGTGCGAACGTGAATAAATCTCTTTTGAACGGGAATACTCCCCTACACTTTGCAGCCTGGTCGGGAAACAAATTTATTGGCCAGGACTTGATAACGGCAAATGCACAAATGGATATGCAGAACGAACATGGAGAAACTCCGCTCATTCTTGCAGCCAGAGAAGGAAATAACGAGTTTGTCGCACTTCTTGTGGAGCATCAGGCAAATGTGAATCTGGCAGATAATCTTCAACGGACGGCATTGTATTATGCCAGTGAGCGCGGATACAACGAAATTACGGAAATTTTATTGGCGGCAGGAGCCGAAGGATAATTTATAAACATCATTAAGAAGTAAACGGATATGACAAAAGAAAGAACAGCCCCTCAAAGTCCTGAGGATATGGCAAAAGCGGCACAGGAAGCCGCGGTAAAGGCAGCAATGGAACAGGCCCAATCTATGTTCGGGAACATTCCGGGATTTCAGATGCCGGAAGGTATGCAGGAACAGATAATGACACAAATGACAGCCGGTATTCCCAATATGGCAGAACTACAGGCACAGCAGGAAGCGATGCTGAAAGCAGCCGGAATCGGTATGGAAACAGTAGTGGAAGCAGGACGGCAAAACATGGCATTTGCCCAACAGATGATGCAGGGCTTTTATGATATGGAGAATCTGAATGAGGAATGGACTATCAGCAAAGCCGGTGACGGTAAACTGGATGCAGGTCAGCTTCGTCTGTTGGCTTTCGGTGCGCCTATGTTGGTGTATAATGACGAAAATGTAGACACTATTGATTGCGAAAACGATATTGACAGTATCAAATGTACACTTCGGGAATGGTGGAATGTGACAGACCGGGAAAGTACACTGGATATTGTGCAATGGCTGCTTGAGGAGGGGCATCATGCCGAAGCAGACCGGGCATTGGCAAAAATTCGCAAATGCGGATTGGAAAACATATCGGCAGAGGAACACTGTAATGGGGATGACAAGATGGAAGATGTTTGTTTGATTGCAGAGGAAATGCAGAAGAACGGCTGGTGTCCTGCCGGGCAAATGCCTCAGAGTGTCATCGCTTGGGATTTGGTGCGTTTGGTGAACCTGGGACGTTGGGCATATCTTTGCGATTATATCCGTGAAGATGAGATGTGGCATATCATGCAGGTAGCGGCAGATACTGCGCTCGAACACTTTTCTTCATGGGAAGAATACGGACGGAGTTTCATCATGGGGCGTGGAGTATGGCATGGCGATCCGACAGACAGCGAAACAGCATACGAGATAGTAGAGCTCTTGCTGAAGAACAGTGAATCACCCTGGAAACAGTCTATGTGGAAAGAATAACGGCAGAAACCTTTATAAGTATGAAATAATATGGACAACAATTTTTGGATATCCGCTGCAATAGCTGCTGTTGTGGGTGGGGCCTGGCTTTTCAAGAAAGGGAAAAGTGCATATTCATTTATCAGAAAAATACGCAGGTCTTTTAAAGGCGTATGTCTGAACCCTAAATCAAGATTGACCGACGAGCAATGCAAGAAGATTGCCATCGGTGCTATGTATGCTTCTCAGCAAGGAGCATATCAAAACTCGATAGAAACCGGTATTCCCGATATGCTCCCCAAAATACTTGGAGAATGGTGGGGAATTGAGACTACGGAAGATGCCCGGAAAGAACTGGACTATCTTTGCCAAAAAGGATACCGGTATTATTTTCCCTTTGTCTACCAGGCATTCCTGCTGGACAAACCGGAAGAACAAGATGAAATCTTTCAGCAGAACATGACTTCTCAAGAAGATTACGACAAGATTGTCATGCAATTTCAGAATTTGCAGGAAACCTATGAGGAACTGCTTTCCTGCAAAGTGATTGTGAGCAAGGAAGATTTAAAGCGTTATGGTGTTACCGGTTGGGATGCGGGACGAATCTGCTTCCTTGCCCGTGCTTGCTGCGAAATGGACTACATCTCCGAAGCGGATGCCTGGAGATACATAGATGTGGCATACGACATGGCACATTCGGCATTCTCTTCGTGGAATGATATGGCTATGAGCTATGTTATCGGACGTTCCTTTTGGGGAGGAAAAAGTGCATACAATTCTGTAATGAAAAGTACTGCCGATGAATTGCTGACACATGAAAACAGCCCGTGGAGAAATACGTTTGGTAAACAACTTTTTTACAACTCTACTTTAGTAAGAAACCGGCTTTTCACAGATACCGCATTATCTGTCTTGTCTGTATGAAATGCGGTTTCTTCTATTTATAATTTCAATTATAGGACATATATCATATATGTAGCACAAGAAAAAGAATAACACAAGCAATATATATTATAACTTGTGTTTACATTTATTTTATATAATTTAATTATGGCAACAGGATTCAGACCGAAATATGAGCGGACAATAGAGTTAGCCGGATATTCATCCGAAGAGCTGATGCTTCTTGCCATTGAAGCATCCAAATCTCTCGGTTGGCAAGCGGGCAGTATAAAACGTGATAAATCAGATTTTTATACGCCTACAAGTTTTAGATCGTGGCAAGAAAAGGTTATTCTTTCTGCAATAGACGGGAAGGACGGACAACTTCTTGCTACAAGCATATGCACATCCATGCAGTTCATGGACTGGGGAAAGAACAAGCAGAACCTTAATAAGCTTACAGCTACCATGCAGCAGTTGCAAAATGTTCATAATATCTTTCCGACGGAAGCCGATACTGCAAATAAAACCACGTGTGCATATACTCCGGAAGAAAAGAATACTGTCATTTCTCATATCCGTCACTTCTATGGAGGTATTAAAGGCATCACAAAAAACATTGTTTCACCGTCAGGAGTGGAAATCCTCATTGTTGAACCAACAAGCAGGTTTGACTGCTATACATTGGTAACATGTGGAGCAGGTGCTTCTGTTATGCCGGTGCCGGATAAAGCAACTCCTTCGAGGTGTGAATTCTGTATGTGTATGCCACCAACATGGAATACAGAAGACTCATGGCCGATTGACTGGCTTTTGCAATGTATCTCATGGCTTCAACAAGGGAATTCCTGGCTTGCATGTGGGCATTCGCTGTCCGATGGTACACCGTTGCAGGATGATACTCTCATGACATCCATGTTGCTTACCATTCCCGAAGAACGGGACAAGGGTGCGGAAAACTGTCAACTGCCCAATGGAGATTCTGTGGCTATTTACCAACTGGTTCCTGTATATACGGAAGAAGTTCTGTTCAAACAAGCCAATGGCATCATTCCTTTATTGGACAAGATGAAGAATGTATCATATATTGTCGATACACACAGAGAAAACACATGTAGAAATTTTTCTGCTTTTGAAGAAAACGGGGATAGTTCCATAAGCATGGATGAAAAAGCGAATGCTTCCTTACGTTCAATACTGACAATCCGTAAAGGGAATATGGCAACACCCCTGATTGTTTATATCAATATTGCCCTATTTGTCGTCATGTCGATATGCGGAGTGAGTCTGCTTGCTCCCACAGGAATATCCATCATAAAATGGGGAGCGGATTTCGGTCCCCTTACACTTACCGGCGACTGGTGGAGGACCATTACCTGTAATTTCATTCATATAGGAGTGATTCATGTTCTTATGAATATGTACGCACTGCTGTATATCGGAATATTCCTGGAACAGCTTATCGGCGGAAGGAGACTTATAAGCGCATATTTTCTGACAGGATTGTTTTCGGCTCTTGCCAGCTTGGCAATGCACCCTGAAACCATAAGCGCCGGAGCTTCCGGTTCGATATTCGGACTTTATGGAATATTCCTTTCCTATCTGGTGTTCCATCACAGGATAGAAAAAGGGCAACGCAAGTCCTTGTTATACAGTATCGGTTTCTTTGTATTCTATAACCTTATGTCCGGTGCAAGAGCAGAGGGCATAGATAATGCCGCCCATATTGGCGGACTTGTGTCCGGAATCATATTAGGCATCATATACTTGCTGACTGACCGATTTGCAACGAAGAAAACCTCTACCCTCTTTATATCGATTACGGAAATTTCTTTTGTGCTGATCTTTACGGCACTTTTTGCAGGACAGACATCCAACCTGCCGGCAGATTTTATAGAAATCAGGGAGATGTGGGAGAATGGTACACTTGAAGAATACGCACAAAGCGTTTCTTCTGAAAAAGATACTATTGAAACAGATCCCAACACCTCGTACTATATGCCGCAAAATGCAACGGATGTTTCCACTTTCATCGGAAGTGAAACAGATCTGGGCAATGGAATGAAAGAATACATAAATAATAGCTGTGGCTTCAGTTGCCAATATCCGTCAACTTGGGAAACAATAGGAAAGTCCGATACGGAACAGATATTGCAACTTCGAGGACATGGTGTCAGCAGTTTAACCGTTAGCTACATCAAAGCTCCTTCTAAGGGAGCAATGGAACATATGTATGATTTATTGATTAATTCCATGAAAGACTCCCGGTCAGAAAACATAAATATTCATGGAAAAACATTCGAAAGGATTTCGGGAAAGATGGAATGCGCTGTAGCAGGCGGTGGAAGTATCCATATAAATCAGAATATTGTTATCCATATGAATGAGGAGACACTGGAAAACTTCATCATTACTTCCACAACATCTGATGACAGTTCTGAATCCGAAGTTCAGGAGATTATAAAGACCATAAGAATAAATTAGACTGTGAAAAATATAAAGTATTCAACGCTTATGAGGAAAAGACTATTATCTCTGCTGCTCCTTTCACTTTACGGGAGTATGCTCTTTGCACAAGAGCCACTGGATATTAACGATGTGGAAAGAGTTCCATTGGGAGATTTTACATACCAATGGCGGAATATATATGACCGTACTCCACTACATGGAAAGTGCCGGATTATATTAAGCTACAGGTCTTACACCATAGCCCATTTCAACAAGGATGGCATTCTCGATGGATTATATGAAAAATATGAAGATAATCATCTTGTACAGAAACTGACCTATGTAAAAGGTATACTAAGGGGAAAAGGGTATGAATACTATACAGACGGCACTGTGAAGAAAGAATGTGTCTGGAACGAACAAGGAAAGATAGACGGGTTGATGATAGAATACAACCGGATAGGAAGAACGGAATGGGACTACAAGAATGGCGAAGTGGACGGACAACAACGAACATTTGACAATAACGGTCGATTAATCACGTTCGTTTCGTACAGTAAAGGTATGCAACATGGTCCTTTCCGCATCTATGAAGAAGGCGGTACTGATATGCCGCCTTTTATAAGAGAGGGGTATGCTTGGGGATGGCGCGGCAAGAAAGGCGAATATAAGGAAACCTGGGCACTGAGCGGAAAGCCGAAATGTATAGAGCATTACACAGAGAAAGGCGAGAAAACCGGCCGGTGGCAGGAATGGGATGAAAACGGGAAACTTGTCCGAGAGGAAAATTATACGGAAATGCCATATTATTCTGTGAAATTTGACAAGAATAGCTATCCGTTAGAACGGTACTACTATAATGAGGACCTGTCGGTGAAGAGCATACAGGAGTTCTATCCCAGAACGGACAAGATAATGAAAGAAGAATATAATCTTGATTTCAAAAACTTCAAGCGTGACTATCGTCAGTTTTATGAAGACGGTACAATACAGGAAGAAGGGCATATGAAAGGCGGAGACGTGGTATTTGCCAAAGAATACTATAAAAACAGGCAACTGAAATGCGTCAAAAAGATACAGAATGTATATGGATATAAAATTCTCACCGTTACGGAACTATATGATGAATCCGGGAAGCCGTTACCTATTCCCTCCGGTACATTCTAACTAAAAAGCAGATTTGGATTATTCTGCTTGTCTCAAATTAAGGATAATGCCGGTATCGTGAAAAGGCGTCAAAACACTGGCACAACTTTTTTGTTATATATCTATGTTTTAGTATTTTTGTAATCAATAGGCAGCTATTTCTAATTTATAAAAAATATACTCTATATGGATAAAGGTATAAAACAAGTTGTGATTCTTTTGGCACATCCCGACATTAAAAGTTCGCAAGCCAATAAGGCATTAATGGATGCTGTTAAAGAAATGGAAGAAGTGGCAATATACAATTTATATGAAATGCGTCCGGAAGATGCCTATAATATTGATTTATGGAGCAAGATTATATCGCAGGCATCTGCTCTTGTGTTTCAATTCCCGTTATATTGGATGTCGGCTCCTTCCTTGTTGAAGAAATGGCAGGATGAGGGATTTACTTATTTGGCTAAAACTCCGGCTGTGGCAGGAAAGGCATTATTGGTAGCGGTCACTACCGGTTCCGAATACAGTGCATATCGCAGTGGGGGAAGAAACAACTTTACAATGGATGAACTGTTAAGACCTTATCAGGCAAGTGCCCTACATGCCGGAATGGTATGGCAGACACCTGTTGTCGCATACGGAATGGGAACGGCAGATGCCGGGAAAAACATTGCAGAGGGAGTTAATGACTACAAACTGAAAATAGAGTCCCTAATAGGAAAGAGTCACGTAAGCGGTGATTGGTGATACTCCAGCGGCAATACCCGTAAAATAACAGAACCAAGCATCATTCGTCTGAAATTTCGAATGGTGCTTGGCTGTTTTAGTAATCAGCATATTGATTTTACCTGTATACTATCCCTTTCGTTTGCAGCATGGTAAAATCCTCTTCACGCATTCCTATATCGTTCAATGAACGGGCTTCATTATGGTCATTGAGGTATACTCTGTTTTTTTCGGTATATGAAGCATTTATTACGGACAATGAATCGTTTCGGCTAGGTGTGTCTATGCCACCTAATTCCAGCATCGTCTGGAAGAAAGACGCACTGGATGAAATATTTTTCTGTCGGTTTATCTCTGCATTTTTAAAAAGATCCGGATAATTCTTCCGATAATTGTCAGACATCCATATCAGAAAAGGCACGTGTATCTGATAATAGGACGGAACGGGTGAAGCATGCAGGAAAAGGTGACGGTCATCATCAAAGATATCCTCTCCATGATCTGAGGTATAAAGCATTGCCGCATCTATGTCCTGTTCCTGTAACATCCGGATGAGACGAGCCAGAAAATTATCTGTATACCGGATAGAATTATCATAAGCATTTATCAGATTATCCTTATATTTCAATTCTGCATCTACCGGAAAATCAGGCAAAAAGAAAGCGTGGTCCGCCGGATAGCGTTCCCGATAATTAAAATGGGAACCATAGGTATGGAGAACGATAAATTGCTTGGAAGCATTTTCTGCCAACTCGGCGGCTACCAGTTTCAAAAGTTCATCGTCCGAAGGGTTGTAACTGCCATCTCCTGCATCTTCTTTAATGAAATCGCATATATCGGCTTCTTTTCCAAAGAAATCGATGAAAGAATGGTTATAGCGTTGATTGGAAAAGAAAGCAGTCCGGTAGCCCGCTTCCTTAAATGCTGTGATAATTCCTTTTTGCCGATAGATGGAATTGAAGTCGTGCGCCGTAACCGAAGACATCAGCATAGGGACACTTTTGTGCGTAGTATTGGATTCTGTCAGTACATGAGAGAAGGCTGTCAATCCTTTTATTTTGGTAAGTTCCGGATTCGTATTGCGGTTATACCCGTAAATAGACCAGTTAGCGGCACGGGATGTCTCTCCGATTACCATAACATAAACTTCCCTATTCTTCTCCGGACGGGTGGTTTTTGCCTGAAAAGTAAAATCTTTAGAGGTTTCCGCATAGTGTTGCGTCTGTGCAGTACGTTGGAAGGCAAGTGCAATATTATAACATACGTTTGCCGGATACAAATCCGATTTCAATTCATAACGGGCATCAAACAGATAAGCAGCTACCAATGACAGAATTCCTGCAATGACCGTTATCCGGGCACGTTTACGTTCTCTGCGAACAAACGTTTCCGATAGTCTCCGTTTCTTGCTGACGGCCACCGCAGCCAAAATCAGCGCCGGTATATATAGCAGCACAACAATAATAATGGCTGGAATCAGGTTGTCCAGCAATTCCAAAGCCTCACCGGGATTTGTTGTCACCAGATTGAGAAACATATCTACTGCAATAACAGACTGTCCGAAAAGATATAACAATACAATCTGGAATGCTCCAAAAAACAGAAAAGGAAACAATATCCAAAAAGTCTTGCCACAATTTCCCGACCAACTCATTATCATGTGATATATGGAGAATGGAAGCAATACATTGCACACCTTCGCCACAAGTGGCATAGGCTCAGTAAAACATAGTACGATATTGGGTACTATCAGAATTATCAGGAACAAGTAATACAAGTTCTCTTGGTTTTCAAACCATTTTTGAATTTTTCTAAAAAGCTTCATTGATATTAAATATAAATCCGGTCTGATGTTTGCCAAACCCTAAATCCAAACGTACATTCACCCTCTTTTTAAATTCCCAGCGATAGCCGAAGCCATAATTAGGAAGAATATGCTTCACGTCAAACTCGGAAAACTTTGGGAAAACAGTCCCCGCTCCTACCCATACAGCCACTCCGTTTCGTTTCCATACATGCTGGCGAAGCTCAATCTGAGCATCCATGGCACATTTGTCACGATAACGCCCTTCATAATAGCCACGCATGGAATACGAACTGCCTAAAGTTGCCAACAGTCCCCAAGGTGGATTTCCGTAATTGAGCAGTGTATGAAACTGCCCCGCCAGAACGCCGCCTTTCCATATGGTATGATAATACCTCGTATCCAGTTCTGTACTGCTGAAAGCATATTTATTTCCCAAAAATGCCGGACTGAAACGTTGGTCTATCCTCAAATAGTATCCTTTATACGCATTTGTCAGGAAGTCGCGCGAATCATAAAGCAACGATAAACCTACACTTAGATTCGTAGTACGCGTGCTCATGCCTTCCCACAGTTCCGGTTTTTCAAAACCATGTCCGTATACATAATCGAATACAGCCATGGGACCTACGTAGAAATTACGTGCCAACCGGAACATAAAGTCCACTTTCATCTGTGCTTGAAAGCGGTCATAATCGCTCTCATTGTCACTGTTGGCACCATTGTCGTATCCTGCACCCCAATACAGACTGGGAAAAGAATAGAAATACAGATTATAGTTCAAACGATACTTATCATGAGGAAACAAATGCGTTCCACGTACTCCCAACAGATAGAAGCCTACCGTAGAAACATCTCCGTACAATGAAACATTGGAAGGCGGCAGAATCGTATCGTTCCGGTCGGAACGGTAAAGCCCCGCAGCCACCAGTCCCAACCCTAATTTGGTATCGCTGGAGTAGTGCGGTCCGCCGATAATGCTAAAATCGAATTTCTTATTTTTCTTTTCTTTATTGGCATCGTTAAAATAATTCAGAAATTTTCTGAAAAAGTTCCGCTTTACAGGAACAGAATCAAGAATGATGGCAGAATCCATATCTGCCGAAGTATTTGCTTCTGCCAAACGTGTTTGTGCATGCACAGCAGTTACAGTCACCAACAAGATTAAAGATAACAGACATCCTTTTAATTTTGTGTTCATCCTTTATTATTAAGAAAACCTCGAAACAAAGTTAGTTGTAAATAATTCATGTTACAACAATGTTACGGGGCTTTTTGTTTCCGTTTCTTCCTATTTAATGTCTGTTATTTCCTTAAAGTATTGTGGGCGTAAAGAAGCGACGGAAATAAACATTTATTCATTCTTATTTGTTAAGAACATATATCAACTTAAAAAAACGAATGATTATGTTAAAACGATTTTTATTTCCTACCAATCCGAATGGCGTTTTTATATCTGTTATATTATTAGTAGTCAGAATTGTATTCGGTATTCTGATGATGAATCACGGTATTGATAAATGGGCAAACTATCAGGAACTTTCTACGGTGTTCCCCGATCCTCTCGGCATCGGCAGTCCCCTTTCTCTGGGATTGGCCATCTTTGGTGAACTGGCATGCTCAATGGCATTCATCATAGGCTTCTTATACAGATTGGCAATGATTCCTATGATATTTACGATGTGTGTGGCATTCTTCATTGTTCATGGCAATGATCCGTTTGCGGTAAAAGAACTTGCATTTGTTTATTTGGTGGTATTTGTATTGATGTATATTATAGGACCGGGAAAATTTGCCGTAGACCGCTGGATTTCCCAATCTCTTTCTCGCAAATAGAAATAAATAAGGCTCTTTTATTTTACGGAATACTGTTTTTTTACAGCTTTTTTAATGTCTATGTTATAAAAATGGTTATATTTGCACTAGTATATATAAATATTGAGATTTTATCTCAATAAAATACAGTAAAATAAAAGAAAGTTATTATGAAAAAGTTCAATTTGAAATTGGCTGCAACTGTAATGGTATGCGGTGCTTTTCTTTTCAGTTCATGTATCGGTTCTTTCGGATTGCATAGCAAGCTGTTGAGTTGGAACGAAGGTATTGGAAATAAATTTGTCAATGAGCTTGTTTACCTGGCGTTCAATATCATTCCGGTATATGGTATATGCTATTTGGCAGATGCTTTGGTTATCAATTCTATTGAATTCTGGAGCGGAAGCAACCCTATGGCAAGCATTGGTGAGGTAAAGAAAGTAAAAGGCGAAAACGGAAACTATCTGGTAGAAACTCTTGAGAACGGTTATTCCATTACAAAAGAAGGCGAAACCGCATCTATGGAATTAATTTACGATAAAGATTTGAATACCTGGAATGTAGTTGCAGAAGGCGTCAGCACTGAACTTTTGCAGATTAACAATGACGGTACTGCACAGATGACTTTACCAAACGGTGAAGACCTGACCGTTACTTTGGATGCGCAGGGAGTATCTGCTGCACGTCAGGCAACTATGGTCAATACCTATTACGCTGCACGTTAAGAGTTGAAACAAGATAAAACAGAAAGGCTGCGCAATGTTCGTCAAAGAACCGCGCAGCCTTTAGTTTTTTCAGACGGATATCCGCTTTGCATCAGAATGGATATCCTACCGCAAAATGAAATGCAAAATCGCGGCTGAATTTAGGATGTATAATAGGGAAATGCTCCTTTTTAGTGTTATACACCGGATTGACAGCTTTCATACCACCGTCAAAGCGCAGGACAAAGAAGTCCAGATCCAACCGTAGGCCCAATCCGTAGGCTACGGCTATCTGCTTATAGAACTTATTGAATTCAAACTTCCCGCCCGGCTGGTCTTTGTAATCGCGCAAGGTCCAGATGTTGCCCGCATCCACAAAAACTGCTCCTCTGAACTTCCAGAAAAGGCGTGTGCGGTATTCGATACTTGCATCCAACTTAACATCTCCCGACTGATTCATGAAGTTTCCGTCACCGGGAAACACACCGGGTCCCAAATCACGTACCGACCAACCGCGTACACTGTTTGCACCACCTGAGAAATAACGCTTTTCAAAAGGCACAATCGTTGCATTGCCGTAAGGGACGGCTATGCCGGCTCCCACATGAAATGCAATGGAATTGCGGTTGTCTATAACGATATTCTTGGCAAAATCGAAATCCCCTTTGACATATTGTGCGAATGGGATACTCAGCAATGAATACTCCCCGTCTTCATTCTTCTTCATGTTTGTCATTCTGGCAAAAGCATACAGAAGATTACCGGCAGACTCAAAATTAAAGCGAATAGAATATGAGTTGCCGATGATTGCATTATTCATCAGGGCTTGTCCTGCGCTATTGTATGTATAGCTGTATCCTGTGCGGACAATCAGGCGGTCGTCGTAGTTGTATTTTAAAATATAGTTCTGTTCGTTATTCAAATATTTGTCGCGGAACTCCTGCGAAATGGAAGGCATATACAGGTAGTTGATATCCAGCAAATCAATGCGATGCTGAGCACGCTGACGTTGCAATCCCCATTTGTAACTCCAATTGGCAGAAGCAATGATGCGTGAAAACTCCGGACGTATCTGATAATTATACTGTACGCCAAATTCCGTAGTAGCACGTATCTTCCTCCGGAAGTCGTTGGAAAGAAACGGAAAGAGAAACCGCGGAAAGTTGATCGTTGCTTCCGCCCCTAATTCCGTATAGTCCTCGTGGTTATATCCGCCTTGCAAACCAGATACCGCTTCGTAAGCCCCCCGCAGCTTTATCATAAAAGTCTCGGAACCCTTGAACATATTCCGGTTCTGAAATGACACGGATGCGGCAGCTCCCAAATCTCCTGCGGAGTTGGTTCCTTCCAATTCAAATGATACGGACTGGTATTTGCTCTTTGTCAGCATTACGTAGGCATTCAATTTGGCTGTATCGCCTACCTGCGTTTCAAAGAAACGGATATTGGTATATTTCAATGCCTGCAAACGTCCGAAATTGGAATAGGTACGTTGCACATCCGGTTCGTTGTACAAACTGCCCGGCACAATACTCAGATTATTAGTCAGCACCTTCGGGCGCAAATAAAGTTTATCCTTATAATATATGGGAAAACCCTTGTAATGTACGGAGTCGTTGATTTCTATGCTGCTCAAAGCAGATGATTCCAACACATTATAATCCGTTATAAAATTTACCTTGTTGATGTAGTACTGCCGATGATTTTGCGGGCTATCGTCATTGTGCTGCCGAAAAGGCGCCAGATGCATGGTTACATCCACCTGGTAGGTATTCCTCACCGTATCTGCCGTATAAGAAATATATTCCTTATTGAATTTATAATATCCGTTACGGAGAAGATTGTCCGTAATGCGCTGACGTTCTGCATCCAAACGGTTTACATCGAAATACATTCCTTCCGTCAGATAAGTACCTGCCGAATCCTGCTGCATATATTCTCTGATTTTCTCGTCTCTGATATCGTATTTAAGAGAGCGAATCTTATAAGGTTTCCCACTGGACACCTTATAGGTCAGCTTCAGCTTCTTCTTCTTTATTTGTACAACCGGCTCTACGGTGGCGCTCATATAGCCCATATTTTGTACGGCTTTTTTCATTTCTTCACCGGAGCGCTTCGTTTCTTCTTCCTTATAGATGACCGGAGCGTCCCCTATGCGCCGCAAAGTACGGTTTATCCAACGTGCAGAGTCTCTGCCCGACCAGTTATAGACATACAACTGTGTCTTTATCAGGCTGAACCATTTGGCATTCGGATTCTGGCGGACATACATCGATAGGCCTGAAGGCTTGATTTCCCTGTTGTCCGTCTGTATGCGCACCTCGTCCAACAAATATGAACCTTCCGGCACATATTTCGTGGCAGAACATGAAGCGAATAAGAGTACGGCGGGAGCAAATAGTGCGTAGCGAAAGCCTTTCTTCATACTAAGTTATTAATTGCGCATAAAATACTGCAAATATAGAAATAATCATGTACTTTTGCCAAATAAAACCGAACAACTTATGGCACTGAGCAAGAATCGCATTAAATATATCCGTTCACTGGAATTGAAAAAGAATCGCAAAGCCGATAAAGTATTCCTGGCAGAAGGCCCGAAACTGGTAGGAGATTTGCTGGGGCACTTCCGTTGCCGCTTCCTGATTGCAACTGCCGAATGGCTTTCCGCCACAGGCATTTGGCTGTGGAAGATGTGACCGAAGTTTCCGAAGAGGAACTTTCGCGCGCCAGCCTGCTGAAAACTCCCCAACAGGTACTCGCCGTGTTCGAACAGCCGGACGAATCTGTGGATGTTTCCGTCATAAGCCGCTCCCTTTGCCTGGCATTGGACGATGTGCAGGACCCCGGCAATTTGGGAACAATCATCCGCCTTGCCGACTGGTTTGGAATCGAACATATCTTCTGTTCGCCCAACACGGTGGATGTCTACAATCCTAAAACCGTACAGGCTACCATGGGCGGCATCGCACGGGTGAAACTGCATTATATTTCCCTGCCCGAACTGATTGCTTCACTGGAAGACATACCGGTATACGGCACTTTCCTGGACGGAGAAAACATGTATACACAACCGCTTTCGGCGTACGGACTGATAGTAATGGGGAATGAGGGCAACGGCATAGGAGATGAAGTGAAACGGCTCATCAACCGGAAACTGTACATTCCCAATTATCCGGCAGAACGCGAAACATCCGAATCTTTGAATGTTGCCATTGCTACCGCAGTAGTTTGTGCCGAGTTCCGGCGGCAGGCAGCAATGTTGTAGTGTCAAAATTAGGGAAATAGACAGGCATTAGTCCGCAACTTCCGTCAATAAAGGATGGCGGAGTTATTAATAAATTCCGAGAAGCGTTTGTCAAGGAGAAAATTGTGTCAGGTTCTTTCAACTCGTTTTGCGTTAAAAGAACGATTGCTCCCGGCAGCCATTCCACATTTTCTATCTCTTCGGTCAATGGAAATAAACGTACAACTATCCCCTCTTCCGTCTCTATCGCATATTGTTTGAGATAACCGTATGCGGGCAGGAATAAAAAATGTGAAGCGAAACGTTTCATTGTTTTTCAGTGGTTTGGCGCAATCTTGGACGCGGACGCCTTTCTGAGCGTTGACGGACGGTATCTTTCTCTTCACTCTGCCGCTTCAGTTCTGCCGGTTTGCCCGGAACGGGTTCTTTCTTCAGTTCTTTGTCGCCTGCCTCAAGGCTATCTGCCGGGGCCTTGAACAAGGTATCCTTTGCGTGGTAGCGCATCAGGCTGATGCGGTCTGCCAACACATCCGTGTGGATTGCTGTGCAGGATAATAGATAAAGCCTCGTATTTCTTTTATTTCTCCCAATGTGTCGGCAAATAAAGAAATAGTCTCCGTGCCCGATTGCTTTACCTTGAGCATATCGTTCAGCGTATCTTTGGCATAAAGAACCTGCATTGCCATTAAAGGTGCGTGCAGACTGTCGGGTGTTCCGTTCAGGAAACGGAAACGGACTGTCCAACGCAGCGTATCTCTGTCCTTGAAATTGGTGTCCGAAGGAAGTGTGAAAGTCAGTTTGTTATCCATCGGAGTTCCGGTAAGATAACAGATGTGCCGGCCTCTCCATACGTCTATACTGTCGCCCGGAGAAGATTCTTTGGGCTTGTTGTCGCGCAAGGCTATTAAATGATTGATGCCGTCCCTCTCGGCTTTCAACCGCTGGTTTACTTTTTCGTAGACTTTTGTAAGGGCATCCGGATGGCGGGCATACCACACCATGGAAGTATCGAAGTCGGCCTGGGTAATGCCGTGTTTCCTGTAAACCGATTCAATGTACAGCACACGCTTATAACTTTCGCTGTAAGGAACCTCCTCTCCCATTGCCTTTGCAATGTGGAAGTCATAAAGTACGTTTTCCATTTTGGCGTCCGATATAACCGTATCAGGTCTTTTAACCTGACATGCCGTCAGACCGAACGCCAGAAGGATTACGCTATAATACCATTGAATCCGTCTTTTCCTTTTCATGATTTTTTTATAACATGATAGGAATCATTCAAATACTTACTGTAGAAGAGCAACAGCGCTATAATACCGCAACTGATTGCCGCATCGGCAAAGTTGAAAATCGGGCTGAAGAAGATGAAATGGTCTCCACCTATGAACGGCATCCACGCAGGCCAGTTTGTTTCGATAATAGGGAAATAGAACATATCGACCACTTTACCATAGAGTAGCGGAGCGTATCCGCCGCCTTCGGGCATAAAGGTTGCCAGTTGCGAATAGGTGCTTTCATTAAACAGCACTCCGTAGAATACGCTGTCGATGATATTGCCCAGTGCACCCGTCAGGATGAGCGAGACACAGACAATAAACCCTGTTTTCATTCCATGCTTTATGAACTTGTACAGGAACCAGCCTATCACTCCTACCGCAACGATTCGAAATGAAGTAAGGAACAATTTCCCGAATATCTCCAAACCGAAAGCCATACCGTTGTTTTCGGTAAAATAAATGTAAAACCAATCGGTGATGCGTATGCTCTCATGCCAATACATGTGCGTCTTTACAATCACCTTGATTACCTGATCGATAATCAATACCGAGAAAATAACGAGTAAGGCTATCCGCCCTTTCGTGAAAAAATTCTTCATCCTTATTTCTTGCCGTTGTTTTTAGCTTCGATGCTCAATGAC
>ERZ860009.285-NODE-285-length-25798-cov-1.617022_pt1 | contig 25798 bp, 23 predicted proteins | sample MGYA00510114_ERZ860009 | MGnify/ENA primary metagenome ERZ860009 (study PRJEB30046, sample SAMN00715177) | human gut metagenome | study: EMG produced TPA metagenomics assembly of the A metagenome-wide association study of gut microbiota in type 2... | reverse complement strand
CCGATCAGCAGGAAGATCAATTGGATTCTGCCCTTCACATCATAACTGCCCCTGATATAATACGATTCAGATTCAAAATCAGGGAATATATGAAAATCATACTGATAAAGGAACGGCATCATGCACAAAATACCCAACACCTGTCCGGTAAGCGCCGGATCAGCCAGCGCAAACGTCAGTTCTGTATGGATTTTCCGAAAGCCAAAATGTTTGAACAGATATAATAATTCTTCCCACAATCGCCTCACTGCATACTGATTTTTCGTGTCTGTCACAATCTCTTTTACTTTTACTACGAATTCTTTGAAACGGTCAGTTTCTTTCGTATACTCATGAAAAATTTTTTTATATTTTTCATGATACCCGCCATTAAAAACCGAAGTGCTAAGTACTTTACGCGCACCCTTAAAAAACACTACGATACTTTTTTCATAACGATAAGCTGTATCGCCTGTAGACACTGTATATAATTTCATTCTAACAACTCCCGTAAAAAAAGTGTCCTCCTGCCCAGGCAGGAAGACACTAATGTTTTTTATTCCGATCATATCGGTCATTAATCTCAATCCTATCGCTCGTAGGTTATCCAGAGATCGAAAATGGCTGTTTCCAGGGATTAAATAAACACCCAGCGACGGGATCGCGGCTTAACGCACTTCTAACAACCAGATTATGAAATTTTAATGATGACCGCAACCGCCGGTTGCTTCACCAGCCATGATTTTTCTGTATAATTCATGCGCTTCTTCGCTACTTTTACCAGCAGCAATTGCTTTTTGAGCATGGATAACGGCACTCCTATATTTGGCATGCGGTCCATCAGCAGGTATTTTTCAACATCTTTGATGTCAAATTCCATTACTTTTTTGAAAATAGCATAAATTTCTTCAGAAGATTTGCCAGCAGCTTTAGCAGCCTCTACATGCTTCATAGCGCTTTCATAACGATGTTTGGCATGCGGAGTATCGGCAATTCATATTTAGGATGTTCTTTACAAGTCATTTTAATCACCTCTTAAAATATTCTTATTTTCTTTCATTATCATTTTAGACTATATACCTGTCATATGGTCAAGCATTTTCTATATTTTTATTTGTTTAATAGATACCTGTTTTAATACACATTCGCTGAGATATGCTTCTTTAACTCCACTGCCATACCAGCGGGCAAAACAGCCGCCACCACACAATTTAAAATCTTCACACTGCTTACAAAAAAACATTGAAGTTCTGATTTGCTCCTGGACTTTCTTTACCAATATAGTGTCCAGCCCATTTTTTACATTACCAATATAAAAATCTTTATTACCGACAAGAGAGGAACAGGCATAAATATCGCCTTTGGCATCAATAAAAGCTGCTTCTCCATTCATCGCATAACAGTGGCCAAATTCATGGGAAGAATCAGCACAAAGTATTTTAACTCGTTCCTGTTGGGCAAAATGAATTTTATAGCCTGTTAAATATGCTAGCTGACGTGCTTTTTCGTAAACCTGTTCCATTGCCTTACGCATAGCTGTTTCGGAAGGCGGTTTGAGGACAGCTCCTCTTCCCTGCCCTCTCAACAGGTCAAAGCCTATCCTGCGTATATTACCTATAAAATAAGCAAATTCTACTATACCGGCCAATTCGCTGACATTTTCGTCTGTAACTACGCAGGTAATACCAACTGCTATATTATTACGCTTTAAAACTTCTAAACCATATAAAATTAAACTTGTTGCTCCATCTCCGGCTTTAGTCAGGCGCAGCTTGTCATTGATATTCGGTCTGCCGTCTAAACTGACACCAATTGCAACTTTATTTTTGAATAAATATTGTGCCATTTCATCCGTCATCAATGATCCATTTGTTTGTATCTGTAAAACAGCAGGCAGGTTATTATCCTGAACATATTTAACAACAGCTTTCAAACATTCAAAGTTCAGCAGCGGCTCACCACCGCTGAACTGAATAACAAATTTTTCTCCGCTGCCTGCCGCCAAATTTACAGCTTTAATGGCATCATCAACTTTAAGCATACTGCCGTCATGTTCTGCTGCATAACAGTACTTGCAGTCAAAATTGCACTGACCGGTCAAGCTGAGAACAAGCATCTTGATTTTAGGAATGTTCATCACTGCGTTCCTCTAATTCGCCTTCTACTGATAAATAGATCTTTTGCAATTCTGCTTTGGTTTCAGGTTTCGCCTGCCACAGACCACGCTGATCCGCTTCCAGTAAAATCTCCGCCATGCGCTGCAAAGCCCATGGATTAACATCACGCAGCCATTCCTGTACTTTGGGGTCGAATGTATATTTTTCGGCATATTTTTCATACATCCAATCTTCCATCACAGAGCTTGTAGCATCCCACTGGAAACTGTGTGCAATATAGTTAGCCATATCGGCAGCACCTTTATATCCATGCTTCATCATACCCTCGATAAATTTAGGATTAATAGCTTCACTGCGGAAAATACGTTTAGCCTCTTCCTGTACACTGTGCATGACGACCTTGCTTTTATCAGTACTGTCGCCGCAGTACGAACGCGGGGCAGAACCTTTGATACTGCGTACTGCAGCGATCATACCACCATGATACGCGTTATAATCATCTGAACTGAGCATATTAGTTTCATGATTATCCTCGTTTTTAATTGTTACGTCCAAGCTTCCCATTCTTTTACGGAACTGCTGCGGTAAAAACTTACCCTTGACCTTGCCGCCATAAGCATGCGCGCCCCAACGAACATACACCTCGGCAATATCATCAATACTTTCCCAATTTTTTGCCTCTAAAAGCGCTGCTACGCCAGCGCCATAAACACCCTGCTCATCTCCAAAAATACGAAAAGCAGCCTGCCGCCAAGCATCTTCTTTTGTTAAACCCTCCGCTTCTAGTTCCAGACTATCAGCAAGTAAATGCTTACGAACGTAATTTTGCTCTTCATCTTCTTCAAGTTCCCCTACCAGTAAAACAGCTTTGTCCAGCAAATTCATTACACTGGGCATAGTATCTCTAAACAAACCACTGATCCTGGCAGTGACGTCAATACGGGGACGTTTCAATTCCATCAGCGGTATGACTTCAAGACCGATTACTCTTTGACTGCCATGCTGCCATTGCGGCCGTACGCCCAAAAGATATAAAAATTCTGCTACGCACTGACCGTGACTGCGCATATTGGCACCTGACCATAAAACTATACCAACACTTTCAGGGTATCGTCCTTCTTCACTGATATACCTTTCGATTACCTGATCGCCCAAAGTTTTTCCTATTTCCCATGCAGCAGGAGTTGGCAGATTTCTCGGGTCAATACCATAAAAATTTCGTCCGGTAGGTAAAAGATCAGCACCGCCGCTGCTTGGAGTTCCTGACGGTCCCGGTTCGATATATTGCCCTTCCAATCCTCTTAGCAGGTTTTCTCTTTCCTGTGAAGTAAGCATCAGATTGGGATAAATATTATTACAAATATAGCAGCAGATTTGTTTGAGCGCTAACTTAAATTCGCTGCTTCCATCACATACCCACTCAAGATTTTCTAAATTATACAGTTTTTCTTCATCAAAACCGTGCTCAATCAAAAGTGCTATGATATTGCGGCTGCGGGCACGTAATTTATCTATTAAAGCGCCATAAGTAATATTTAAAGGTTCGTAAATTAAGCCGCTGTTTTCCAACAGGTCATAATAGTCAAAACCATACTGTTTTGCCAATACCTGCATCAAAGACGGAATATCACCATTTTCCAGCCGCGTCAACAGCATTAGATACTCACGCAGATTTTCGTCCTGAGGCGGTTGTCCCAAAATATGTAAGCCTATCCTAACCTGCATATTTTTCAAATCAGTAATATAGTTATGCAGACCCATGACGTAATCATTAAAAGGCTTTTCTTCATCAAAAAAAACTTCATCCTGCAAATTTGCCTGCACTACTTTTTCTAAAATCAAGCTTGAAGTTTTTCTAAATTTTCCGGCTGAGTAGTTTCAAAATGACAATATTCATCCATCAGTTTTTCAAGCTCTTCTAATTCGTCGTAAACACCGGCATCAGTCATAGGCGGCGGCAAATGTTCTATCAGACAGGCAGCACCACGTCTTTTGGCCTGAATACCCTCACCGGTAATCGTGATAAGATAAGGATAGATATTAGGCAGATCGCCCAAAGAAATATCCGGATAACAGGTATTATTGAGTCCGGCATTTTTACCAGGCAGCCATTCAAGGGATCCATGAGTACCAACATGCACTACCGCATCAGCCTGCCAGATATCGCGCAGCCAGTGATAGAAACCCAAATAATGATGCGTGGGAGCGCAGAAAGGAGAGTGATAAATTTTGCTTGGATCTTCACCAAAACCACGCGGAGGCTGCACTGTAACAAATATATTTCCGTTCATTGTTCCGGGAATAAGTAAATCGCCATCATAGTTCATAACTTCACCCGGAGCTTCGCCCCAATCTTTTACCAGCTGTGCTTTTACGCCCTCCTCCTGCAATTCAAAGAATTTTCTATAATCAGCACCACTTAACTTATTGGCAGCTGCCAGCTGCTTTTCCGTAAGCAAAGCTCTATCATTAGTAGCATTTGCCGTCAATTCATTGATAAATTCTTTCCCGTCTTCAGGTATAGTATCAACTTTATAGCCACGTTCTCTCAGCGCCTGCAAGACAAGTCTGATACTTTCTATAGTATCTAACCCGACAGCACTGCCAATATTAGAATTACGCGGTGGGTAATTGTGAAAAATGATCGCAACTTTTTTATCAGAATTCTTTTTTCGCCGCAAAACAGCCCATTTCCGTGCTTTATTTACCATACGCACAATGCGCTCGTTGATAGGCAGATAACGTACATCGCCATTTTCCAGTAGTTTTTTATTAGCTATAGGCACACCATGGATCGCGCCGTCAAATTCCGGCATCGTTACGCTGATAGAAACTTCCATAGCATTCATGCCTTCAAAATCATCACGCCAGTTTTCGTAGGGTGTCAATAAAGTATAAGCCTGTAAAACAGGTACATTAAATTTCTTCAGAAAATCTAGCGTCATTGATCGTGCACCTGTCAACGAAAATTTCATTGTATTGATAAAAACATCTATTGACGGCACGCCATTTTCGCAAAAATAATCTTCAAAAATTTTGATCAGGCTTGGCATTCCTAATTCTAAAACAGGCATACCGTTACTAAATACGCAAACAGCATTCATTCCTTGACGTTCTATTTCTTCAATCAATGCCGTTTGATAGACAAGGTCATCCCATACCCATTCGTCACGATAAAATAAAATACCAATAGTCGGTTTTGCAGCATCGCAAAAATCTTTTTTATATGCTGCCAGATCTGTATAAACAGTTTTAGCTTTCGGATGATAAATCGCGCTCCAATACATAGGATCTGGCAGTTCGATATCCGTTTTACCGGTCAAAATACCATTAGCATATAAAAACAAATTACGATAATTTTTCATACCGCTGTACAAAGCATACGCTTTTAATTTTTCTAAATCATTTTTTTCTATTCCGCTTACCAGTTCTTCCTCTTCAGTACCGGCAGCGTCAATATAATATCGCAGTTGATGTTTTTTAATAAATGGCAGCAGTTTTTTGAAAAAATGGGTGTCAAGTCCTGCTCCCATCCATTTAAGCAATAGAATATCTGCATCTTCTAAAAGCTTCTGCCATTCGTCATTCCAGACAGTATTATCGGAAAGCTTAACGCAAACAGAATCATTACTCAATAAATTTTCCTGCTGCAGCTGCTGCAAAGCAACCTTCATCATTGCAAAACGTCTGTCAACATTACTTAAAAATACTACTTTGCTCATTTTCTTCCTCCATATTTCTCACTTTAAAATACCTGTTTCTGCATTCTACGCAGCAAATAAAGGAAATAAGGCGTTCCTAAAAGGGCAGTCATAATGCCTACCCTGACTTCTGCAGGTGGAATAATGATACGCCCTAAAGAATCACAAATGACTAAAAAAGCAGCGCCGGCTAAAGCACTGGCTGGCAGCAGCACACGATGATCAGGCCCCACTATCATACGCATCATATGCGGAACTACCAGACCTACAAAACCTATATTACCACTGACACAGACAGATGTAGCTGTCGTCATTGCCCCACAAACAACAAACCCATTCTAAATGGCAAAACGGGCATTCCAACCGCCTTAGCCTCTGTTTCACCAAGTACGAGAATATTCAGATGACGCGATAAAGCCAACATAATCACTATACCAATACTTACAGGGCCAATAGCCATATATACATGCTCCCAGCGTCGGTAGTCAAGTCCGCCAACCATCCAGAAAAGATATTGCTGCAGTTTTTGTTCATTCATAAATGTCAACAATCCAGATGTCACCGCACCAAGCAGCATCCCCACAGCGACGCCGGCAAGCAGCAAAGTCATAACAGGTATTTTCCCATTACGCATTGCTAAAAATACTGTTAAGGAAACAGCACAAACAGAACCGCAAAAAGCAAAAGCAGGCATCACAAACATACTTTCCGTCGCCCAGCCCAATGCTATCGAAAGCACCGCCCCTGTCGCAGCGCCACTTGAAACGCCTATAATACCAGGATCTGCCAATGGATTACTGAAAATCCCCTGCATAACGGCTCCCGATATACCTAAAGCGGCACCTACCAAAAGTCCCACGACCATACGGGGCATCCTTATATACCAAACAACCGCCATCTGCTCCTGTGTAAAATCGTTTTTATCAAAAAAAGGCAGACCTAGCTGATAGCCAATGGCTGATAAGTATTATGCAACGGTATTTTTATCTGCCCGCAGGTCAAGATATCGCCGCTACAATCAGCAGACCTATAAATAATAAGAAGATAAACTTTTTGCCGGATTTTCGATTAAACAAACTTATTCCCCCTTGGCAAACAATTCAGGATAAACAACCTTTGCAACAGCTTCTATACTATCTGTAACATGCTGTGACGCAACATAACGATAACGGTCAGACACAAACTCAAGCCTGTTGTTTTTTATCGCTTTGATATTCTTAAAGGCAGGATCAGCACCACCTGCTGTGCATATTTTTGCACATCATTATTAGAATCAAAATTCCATGTTGGCAATAAAAATACATCAGGATCAATCTCAATGATACGTTCCTTGGATAATGCATTGCTGCCCTGATCAAGTCCAGCTTCCGCCGCACCATTACGAACATGAGCATACGAAAAAATATCATCAAGCAAATTATCTTTGCGCCCAATAGCGCCGATAAATGAAAATGCCATTACAACCTTTTCCTTATCTTTAGGAATTACTTTCAGCTTACTTTCAAGTTCAGCCAGTTTGTTATCCATAGTATTTACAAGTGCTTCACCCTTAGACTTTTCACCAGCAGCAGCAGCTACGCCCAAAACCTTTTTGCGCATAGCTTCTATGGTTTTAGGACTTCCGGCAACATATACAGGAATTTTCATATCTTCCAGATTTTTCACCAAAGAATCTGGAGTAGCCGTAGAAACAAAAACCAAATCAGGATTTAATGCTACGATTGCTTCAGTATTTTCACCAACCTTATTACCGACACGGTCTGCCTGCTCCTTAGTTATAAATGTTATTTCAGGATCACCAGCCCATTTACTAAAAGCCTTAACCCTATCAAGGGTTACGATCTCAGCTAAAATTTCATCAGTCCCATAAGTTGCAGATACTATTCGTACCGGTTTACCTGCAATTTTTATATGCCGACCTTTATCATCTGTAACAACATAAGCAGCGGCAGAATTTTCTTTAGGAGTATCTGTATTTTGACCGCAGCCACTGGTTATAAGCAATAAAAAAGAAAATAAAACCAACAGTATCTTTTTCATAAATCTTCACTCCTAATAGGGCAGCTGTGCTTTTATTTTTAAATTCCACAACCGCTGCAGCATATGCCCGGCGCCACGAATACCTGCAAACGGAGCTGTCGCCAGCAGTACCTCATCTTGTACGGGATACGCAATATTACAACACCAAAATTTTTTCCCTTCACGCAATAAAACAGAGCTTTCACTACTGCTTCCAAGAATAAGCGTATTATCAGACTGCTGCAATATCTGTTCAATTTTTTTACTGTCTTTTTCTGCCAGTAGAATTTCATCTGCTTCCACAGGCCCCCGTAAATCTTTAAGAGTGTTTTGACAGATAACAGTCAATTTTTCTGTATCTGCCCATTCTTCGCGCAATGTTTGTGCAATGCAAAAAGCAGTTGTTCCAGGAGCGGCAACAATAATTTTATCAAACCATAATTCGCCCCAGGTGCATCTGGCTTCATTAACTGCAGCCAGTAATTCTTCCTGAGTTTTTACGCATTCTTCTCGGACACTTTCCAAATCACTGGGTAATACTTCTGCAATTTTTTCCAGCCAACGCAGTGTACCTTTTAATCCATAAGGTATCCCTGCTACAACATAAGGAGTGCCATATCGTTCTTTAAGATATTTAGCCGTCTCTAGACCTAACTCCTCATTGATAACGATGTTCAACTGAGCAGCAGGAATTTTTTGCAATGTCTCAAGTTCACTCCCAGCTCCAGGCACCGCAATAACTCTATAATTTGCAGTTTCTAAAATCCTTTTAATTTCTTCAAGATCGTTTCTGCCGTTAAAATAAGCAGTAGTCGCTCCTAATAAATTAACGCCTAAACGACATTTTATTTTGATATCTGGTAAATCCAAATATTGCCAAAGCCTGATGCTGGCTTTGCTGTATCCTTCAGCAAAACCGCCGCGTAGACCGCCGCTGTCCATTCCTATTACAGAAAAAGGCAGCTTTGCTTTGCGGCAATGCCCTCAATATCATCACCAATCAAACTGACGCTGCAGCTGTTTTCAATCAAAAGAATTGAAGGTGCCCTATTTTCCCTAATATAATCCAAAGCATCTGTTAAACATTCTTCTGTTCCATAAACGACCGCATTATTATCCGGCTGCGAGCCATGAAAGCGTTCTCCCAACCTGCTGTTAGATTTTTCAAGGTGGCGCAGGGCATAAAAATAGCACCATAGCGGCCCGTTAACCAACACCTCCGCACCTTTAATCCCAGTAAAAAAAGCTGCTGCACCAGTTAAAGCACAGGTGTCGACTCGACTGCACACATTGCCCCACTCGGCTGTTTCAGACATAGACTATACCTCCTTTTTCACCACGGCGACATAAGGTTTTATAAATACAGTCCATAAACTCAATCTCTCCACTTGTACCTACAAGTGGGAGCATCGGTAAAAATATCTGTTTAATATCCTGGTTATTAGTTATTTCATGAGTTGTAAGAACTAAATCAACTGTTTCCAATAGTTGTTGACCTGCTGTCTGATCAATGATTGGGGCCTGACATTGTGCTGAAACAGCTTCGACCATTAATTTTCTTTCTTTCGTGTTATAATTGTCAAACAAAATAATCGCTTCCACCTGCATCTCTAATCTGCGTAATGTTTCCAGAATCCCAGCCGGATGGAAATACATCAGCATCCTGCCAATACAAACGACACAACGCTTTCCCTGAGTTATTTTTTTTACTTTATCGGCAAAAGCAAATAATTTATCCTTTTCCTGTACTACAGCCTTTTCTGCCAAATCTTCCTGATGCAAAAAAACTCCCAAATTTCTCAGCCAGTCGACTGTATTATCCCATCCTACAGGATATCCATCCTGTAAATAAGGAACCTCATAATTCATTTCTAACAGCCTGGCTATTTTAGTCAATCCGTTATAAGTCTGTCCGCGTCCACCGAGAATAATACTAAAAGACGCAGCTGTAATCTGAGGTAATTCATTTATAGGAATATATCCCGGAAACTGTCCAATAACCTTAATCGAAAAATATGCCAGTAAACGTTTTACCTCTTTGGCATAATGTCCCCAAGGGCCTCCATTGTCACCAATAAGCAACGCAGTATTCTCCAATTTTGTCTGTTTATGGAAAAATCTTTCAGCAAGTTGTTCTGCTACCGCAAAATATCCTTGATAATATTCTCCATCCAAAAAACCATAACACGGAACAGTAAGAACAGGAATACCATATTTAACTTCGCTTTCCTTTCCTACTGCTTCGACATCATCACCAATAACTCCGGCCACACAAGAATTGGCAATTATCAGGCACTTCGGCCTATAAGTATTTACTACATCTTCAATGCAGGCACGCAAACGATCTGCACCACCAAAAATAGAATGTTTTTCCTGCAGCATACTTGATACCACTGGTATAGGCTTCAAATTTTCAGCAGCTCCATTAGCCAAAGCTCGATATTGTGCGCTGATATCCATACTGCGCGCAACATGAGCACATGCTCTGGGACTATGAAAAATAACAGCCGCACCACTGCAGTAAGCAGCAGCCCGCCAAACTCCGGGCATACTACAGCTACAGCTTTTTGTTTTAGAGAGCATTCTTTTAGTCTTGATTGCCATAGCTTGCTACTAAATCCTCCAGTTCCTCAAATTTCAGAGGTGTAGGTATAGACAGTTCTGTATTTTTCAATATATCATCGGCTAAGTTTCTATAGACCTGTGCCTGCTCAGAGTCTGGTGCATATTCTATAACAGTATGTCTATTATTTTCAGCTTTGTTTACAATCACATTGCGGGGAATAAAGGCGATCAATTTAGTATTCAGTCTTCTGGCAAATTCTATCAATAACGCATGTTCATTGGGAGTATTTCGGCTATTGCCAATAATACCGCCAAGCCTTACTTCACCTCTTGCGGCAAATCTTTTAACGCCTTTAGCAATGTTGTTTGCTGCATACAACGCCATCAGTTCACCAGAAGAAACTATATAAATATCAGTAGCATAGCCTTCTCTAATAGGTACGGCAAACCCACCACAGACGACATCGCCCAGAACATCATATAACACTAGATCCTCATCGTTTAAAACCTCCAGTTCTTTCAATTTTTCCAAGGCAACGATGATGCCACGTCCCGCACAACCTACTCCAGGTTCCGGTCCTCCTGCTTCAACACATTTGATTCCGTTAAAACCTGTATGCACAATCTGTTCAGCTTGAATATCATCTTCAGCATCGCGTACCAGATCCAGCACTGTCTGACGACAAATTTGTCCTAATAGCAATCTGGTAGAATCATTTTTAGGATCGCAGCCTATCTGACATACTTTTTTTCCCATTTTACTGAATGCGGCAGAAACATTAGCTGCTGTAGTAGATTTTCCAATACCGCCTTTACCATAGAATGCAATTTTTTTCATCATCAATTACCTCCGTAAAGTTAAAAATAAAAAAGAACAGACTATCCCCTAAGGGAAAGCTGTTCTTAAAAATATTGGTACAAATGCCAAATACTTTACCGACGCCTTCCCATCTCTCGTGGGGAACGTACAAAGATCTGGCAGTTCTTCTGACTCTGATTCATTGCTCGCCTTCCCTTCCCAGGTTTCAACCCAGTGGTTTTTAAGGTCCGCTCATCATTACAGCGACGGGATCGTATCGGAGTTACACCGATTTCTCTATTATGCGCAGAAAGCGCACCAGATCCAACAATATAAAGTTTTATTTTACCAGGTCTACCGGAAGCAATGCCGGCATACCATTACTACAGATAAATTCATCAGCCTCAACTTTAAAAACATCTTTCAGAAGTTGTGCTGTAACTATCTCCTGCGGCTTGCCTTCAGTTACAAGATAGCCTTCTTTTATAACAGCAATATGATCGGAGTACTGCACAGCATGATTAATGTCATGGATAACCATAACTACCGTTAACTGTAATTCACGATTAAGCTTTTCTAAAAGCTGCATTACCTCCAGCTGATGACAAATATCCAAATAAGTGGTAGGTTCATCAAGTAAAAGCACTTTCGGACGCTGCGCCAAAGCCATCGCAATCCATGCCCTTTGTCTTTCCCCTCCAGAAAGTGTGCTTAGCAGACGATGCTGCATCCCCAGCATATTAGTTTGCCCTAACGCCCACTCTACATGTGCATCATCTTCTATACTTTTGCGGCCAAACCAGTTTCGGTGTGGAAAGCGGCCCATCTCTACTAAATCTTTGACTGTCAAATCTGCCGGAGACTGCGGAGACTGAGTCAAAATTGCCAGTTTTTGAGCAAATTCCCTGTGACTGAACTTTTTAATATCTTCACCATTAAAGGTTACATTGCCTTTATAACAGGGCCATATACGTGCTAAAGCTTTTAATGTAGTGCTTTTTCCGCAGCCGTTAGGTCCGATGATGGATGTTACCTTACCTTCCGGTACTGATAAACTCAAACCATGAATGATTGTCTTATCAATAATACGAATCGTAATCTCGTTTGCCTGCAAAATACTCATCAGATTTCCCTCCTTAGCAGAAATAAAAAGAAGGGAGCACCAATAAACGCCATAATTATACCTACCGGTAATTCAACAGGTGCAAAAACCACACGTGCAAAAGTATCACTAAGCGTTACCACAGCAATACCTAAAAGCCCTGAAGCCGGCATCAAATAGCGGTAATCTGATCCTATTATCAGCCTGGCTGCGTGCGGAACAATCAACCCCACAAACCCTAAGAGGCCAACGACACTGACAGCGCTTGCCGCCAATAACGCCGCAACGGCAGTCATGGCAATACGCGTAACCTCAACATTAACGCCTAGCCCACGCGCCATTTCGTCACCAAGCTGCAGAATATTGAGATAAGCGGCACCGATAAAAGCCAGCAGAACACCTGCAATAGCATAAGGTAAAATAATACTGACATGCGGCCAGCTGCGGGCAGCCAATCCGCCAACCATCCACATTAAAGCTCCATGTACACGGTCACTATAAAAAATCATCAATCCAGAAATACCAGCGCTTAAAAACGCAGATACGGCAACACCAGCTAAAATAATCCGTACAGGCTTGATACCATTTTTCCAGGCCAAAATATAAATACAGACAGCCGCAAGCATCGCACCAATAAATGCAGCCGGTGTAATCAGGTATTCCAGGGTAGGAAATAAAATCATAATCGTAACACCAGCCAAACCAGCACCACTGGAAATACCAATAATATGCGGATCAGCCAGAGGATTTCGCATTACCGCCTGCAATACGGCACCTGCAATTGCAAGATTTACACCCACTAACGCACCAACTATTGTACGCGGCATCCTGATATTCCAGATAATCTGACTTTGCGGTTCTAATGTTGGATTAGATAAAATATTAATGATCTGCGCTAAACTAATATCGGCCGAACCTTTTGTTAAGCTTAAAAAAGCACCTAAAAATGCCAGCATGGCAAAAGCAGCCATGACGCTAAGCCGCCAGGCTGTACGCGAAATGCCAAATCTTTCAATTCTTTCCAAAGTATCCGCCTGATTATTTGTCATCCTTAAAAACCTCTGGATATACAGTTTTAGCCATGTATTTTACAGCATCCGGATAGTGCAAACCAGGATTGAGCAAAAATAATCTTTCAGGCAGTAAATATACTTTGTTATTCCGTACTGCTTCTAAAGATGCCCAGGCCGGATTACTTTTCACATCAGCACGCAGCCTGTTTTCTATCTCTTCACTGTCGCCCATAAAAGTAATAAAAATAATTTCCGGATTCTTTTCTACTAAAGCTTCCATACTATACGGAGTCTTCTCCGGTTTTCCTTTAATAGGCGTTGCCCCTACAGCAACATTTTGAAATCCCAGCATTTTGGCAACGCAGCCAGCAATGCTGTTTTCCAGCTCAACTGTCACATTAGAAGGAGTTGCATGCATAATAACAATACGTTTTCCATCCTTCGGTAACTTTTCCGTCACAGCTTTAACCTGCTGATCCAGTTTCGCAGCAGCAGCTTCACCTTTTTCTGGTACACCATAGATTTTTCCCATTAAAATAAGTTTATCTTTTACCTCATCATATGTTTTTGGATTGATTGCAATAACAGGTATTTTATTAGACTCCAAAAGCGGAAGAAATTTCTCATGTTGATTTTTATTCGCAATAACCAGATCAGGCTTTAAACCGATAAGACTCTCCATATTAATATTATAAACAAAACCGACCTCAGGTACATTTTTCATGGCTTCCGGCATTTCTCCTATTTTTGACGACGCACGTCCAACGATCTTACCGCCTACAGCATCAATCATATTCAGGTATGAAGTTGCCAAGCTTACAACTCGTTCAGGTTTTTCAGGCAGTACTACAGTACGCCCTGTATCGTCAGTAATAGTTAAAAATGCTTTATCATCACTGGCAGGTTTAGTATTTTCAGCGTTTGGACCACAACCGCTAAAAACAGTCAGACACAATGCAGCAGCAAGCACTGCCCTAAAAATTTTCATTATTGCTCTCTCCCTGCAAAATTAAGAAAGCCTCCCAACGTCAGTTATCGTCAGAGGCACTCGTAACGTCTTATTGATTACCGTTTCATAATAGCATAGATTCCTACCAGCGTCAAGGAAGTTCGCTTGTTCTGGGCCTCTAACTTTGCTATAATGCATAGAGGAAACGGAGGTATTTTAAGTAATGGAAATTAATGAGATGATTGCCCGCATTAACATTTTAGCCCGGAAAAAACGCAGTGAGGGTTTGACAGAAGAAGAACAGTGCGAACAAAAAGCATTATATAAAGAATATTTAGGCTTTATCCGCGGACAGGTCAAGCAACAGCTCGATAAAATAGAAATAGTCGATGAACTGCCGTCACAGCACTGATATGGAGTTTAATTTTTCATATACTGTTTTTTACGAAGACGAATATCTGCTGATCGTCAATAAACCAGCCGGAATGCTGGTCCATCCGACAGTAAAGGAAGATGGCAGTACTCTGTATAACTATGTTGCACATTACTATAAACAACATGGATTATTACACAATATCCATCCTGTCTCACGTTTAGACCGCAATACTTCAGGTCTTGTCATTTTTGCAAAAGAACCACGAATCCAGTTTCTGCTTTCCCAGCAGGAGGTCATAAAAAAATATTTAGGAATCGTTACAGGAACATTACCAGCTGACAGTGGCATAATAGAAGCTCCAATTGCCAGAAAGGAAGGCAGCATTATTGAGCGCTGTGTTTCTCCAAACGGAAAATATGCCCGTACTGATTATAAACTTATCAGCCGCCGGAAACATCTCAGTTTGCTGGAACTGCAGCTGCACACTGGCCGTACCCACCAGATACGCGTACATATGGCACATATCGGCTGCCCGCTTTATAATGATAACCTTTACGGAACACCAGGACCGCAAAGCCGCCACGCTCTGCATGCTTATTACCTGGGCTTTAACCATCCTGCAACCGGTATTTTTTTAGAAATATCCTGCGCCTTACCCAACGATCTTTTCAAAATTATATACTATTAAAGTATAGAGTATGCTATAATTAATTACAACAAAAGACAAAAAGGAGGCTGTCCTATGCCACTAGTAACATCTGCTGAAATGTTCAAAAAAGCTTATGAAGGCCATTATGCTGTAGGTGCTTTCAACGTCAACAACATGGAAATAATTCAAGGTATCGTCGAAGCTGCACGTGAAGAAAAATCACCTTTGATTTTACAGGTTTCGGCCGGTGCCCGCAAATATGCTAACCACATTTATCTGATGAAACTGGTTGAAGCCGCTATCGAAGATACTGGTTTGCCCATTTGCCTGCATCTTGACCATGGTGAAGATTTTGAAATCTGCAAAGCATGCGTAGACGGAGGTTTTACCTCTGTTATGATCGATGGTTCCAAACATCCATTTGAAGAAAATATTGAACTTACTAAACGCGTTGTAGAGTATGCTCATAATAAAGGCGTTGTCGTTGAAGCCGAGCTGGGACGCTTAGCAGGCGTCGAAGATGCGGTTAAAGTAAACACAAAGGACGCTACATATACAGATCCCGATCAAGCTGTAGAATTTGTTGAACGTACTGGCGTTGACTCTTTAGCAATAGCAATAGGAACCAGCCACGGTGCCTATAAATTTAAAGGTAATCCTGAACTTGATTTTGCCCGGTGGAAAAAATCACTAAATTACTGCCAGGCTTCCCTCTGGTTCTGCATGGCGCCTCTACCGTTATCCCCTCCTTTGTTGAAGAGTGCAATAAATACGGCGGTAAACTTGACGGTGCACAAGGTGTTCCTGAAGATATGCTCTTGAAAGCCGGTACTTTTGGTGTCTGTAAGATCAATATTGATACCGATTTGCGTTTGGCTATGACTGCCTCTATTCGCAAACATCTTGCTACTAATCCAGCTGATTTCGATCCGCGTCAATATTTAAAACCAGCACGCGAAGCAATCAAACAAATGGTAGCTCACAAGATGCGTGATGTTCTCAACAGTTCTAACAGACTGTAAATATAGCCGTTATCTACCCCTGCAGAAAATCTGCAGGGGTTTCTTTTTTAGTAAAATAAAATCCCGCTCTAAAAAAGAGCGGGATTTTATCTGTTGTTAATCGATCATTGGAACAGTATTTGCAGCATGCTGCATAATATTGACTGTATAATCCTTTAGTCCGCGTTCAGCCAGTTGTTTTTGGGCCAGTGACCAGGCTTCTTCTAAAGTTTCTACCGGTATCTGACCAGTCTTTTTCACTGTATCAAAGTTTTCCTTTCTCGTTACGATATAAACCGTGCTGTTTTGACATAACAGGAACAAACGATATGCAATAAAAAAGGGAATCGTAAATTTATTCCTTACAGCTTTTTCCATCTCAATTACATCATTGAAATGAAAGCTCTGCATATATTCAGGCGGATCATTGATTTCACGAGCTTCCAAAAGAGAAATAACGATCCCGCCAGGTTTAAGTGCCATTTCTGCCGTATCATAGGTTTTAGATCCCTGATAAAGATTGATATCCTTCGGAAATCCTCCTGGAGAAGCAATAACTACATCAGCCTGTCCCTTAACCTTAACTCCCTGGATCTTCATAACCTCTTTCGTTCCTTCCAGCCAGGCATCATACCAATGACCGGCAACAATACGAGCAAAATCACCATTCGTATCCATTACAGAATTCACAAGAAAACAAGGATTTACCAAATCTGCTGCTTCGCACATATCATCGTTCAACCGATTATGATTGATTAAAGTTGTCCTTGTTTCCTGACTGATACCGGCACCTACCTCATCAGCCAATGCCAAAGCATGATTTTTCTGTATTGTTTCATCACCAGCAACTCCAGGCAGGATACTCTTTCGTCCACCGCCAAAACCTGCCATCAGATGTACAGTGATACCGCCGGTAATAATTACTTTATCTGCATCAGCAACATGTTTATCTATCCACACTGGTGTACCACGGCTCGTATCACCTACATGCACCAGGTCCTCCGCCAGACAGTCGTGCTGATATATTTTGATACGGTCTGCAACTTCCTTACCGCAGACTGCAATATCCTCTTCTCTGGTTTGAGCACGATGTGTACCTTGTGCAATAACGATGCAAATATCTTCATCAGGCACACCGCCTAAATTAATTTCGTCTATTACATATTTTAAAAATTCAGGAGTACGAATCCAGCCGCGTGTAATATCACTGACAATGACAGCGACTTTTTCGCCTTTGCTGACAACCTCCTGCAAAGGCTTGCTGTTGATCGGATTACGCAGTGCTTCAATAGTTGCTGCCTGAACATCATCCAGTTTAGGAACTTCATTCCCTTCAATTACCTGCAAAATATGTTCTTCCGGCAAGGAAATTTCCTGATAACCCTCACCGATACCAAATTTAAATGTTTTCAATGCCATTTCTTTTCCCTCACTTGTTTTTATTTGAACATTGGCACGGTATTTACTCCGTGCGGCATAATGTTGACTGTATAAGTTTCTGCCTTGCCCTGTGCCATTAATTTTTTCTGTGCCAGCGTCCATGCTTCCGCCAAAGTTGCCGCAGGAATCTGACCTGTTCTGCGCACTGCGTCAAAGTTTTCTGGCCTGGTAACCATAATAACAGTAAACTGCTTCGACATACAATACATATAGAAAGCAATATAAAATGGTATCGTAAAACCAGCCCGCAGTTCTTTTTCCATACTTAATTCATCATTAAACCGAAAGCAATCAAAAAAAGAAGGCGGTTCATAAATATCAGGACAATCCAAAAGAGCGATAAAAATACCATTTGGCTGCATTGCCATTTGTGCCGGTGCATAAGATTTCATTCCCTGATACAGGTTGATATCCATAGGATAACCGCCAGAAGAACCAATAACGACATCAGCTTTGGCTTTTGCTTCCACTCCCTGCAATTTCATCACTTCCTGAGTACCGGCATACCAGGCATCATACCAGTGGCCGGCAACGATACGGACAAAATCTCCTTCAGCATCCATAATCGAATTTACCAAAAAACAGGGGTTTAAGAAAGCGCAGACCTCACACATATCTTCACTGACACGATTTCCTTCTATTTTAGTCAGATAGGTTTCCTGATTCACACCGCCGCCAACTTCATCCGTCAAAGCCAGCAAATGATTATGTTTGATAGTTTCCACACCGGCAAGCCCCGGCATAACACTCTTGCGCCCGCCGCCAAAGCCTGCAAACAGATGCGTTGTAATACCACCTGTTAAAATAACCTTGTCTGCTTCCACAGCTCTCTTATCGATATACACCGGCGTGCCTCTGCTTGTAGTTCCTAAAAAAACGTTTGCCTCAGCGCCATACGCATCATGGTCAAAAACCTGTAGCCTTGCAAATAAAGCATCACCTAAAATTAAACGTTTCTCTTCATCGTCGTTGTCCCTGTGTGTGCCAGTAGCAATAATTACAAAAATATCTGCATCAGGAATACCACTGTTATTTAGCTCTTCTACAACGGCCGGCAGATAATCTTTAGTCCGCGACCAGGTGCGCGTAATATCACTGACGATAAGCGCTACCTTATCTCCCTCATGCACAAGTTTGCTTAATGCCTGTGTCCCGATAGGATTGCGCACTGCCTCCAGCGTAGCCTGTTTGATATCGGTAATCTTAGAAACACTGCCTCCGTCAATGACCTGTACTACATGCTCTTCCGGCAATTCAATGCTTTCCATACGCTTACCGATGTTTAAATCGTATCTTTTTAAAGCCATATATGCTCTCCCTCAAAAACGGTTACGCTTCCAATACAGGCATTGTCGCCGAAGCATGTCCCATAATCGTAATTTTATAATCATCCTTACCCTGTTTGGCAAGTTCCTGTTGAGCAAGCAGCCACGCTTCTTCCAGGCTGGCAACAGGTATTTGACCGGTTTGCCTTACAAACTCAAAATTTTCCGGTTTGGTAACTAAATATGTAGTTAATGAATTTACGATACAGCGTGTTTTAAAAGCAACAAAAGCAGGTATAGAAAAATCTGCCCGTACATCTTTTTCAAACTGCAACACATCTGATTTTGAAAACCAATCTGTAAAAATAGCCGGTTCTTTAATGTCAGGGCATTCCAGTGTCAGTATCATGATACCGCCTTTTTTTACAGCAAAAACAGCATTCATATGAGCTTTGCAGCTCTGGTATAAATTCATATCCTTAGGACTGCCACCTGCCGAAGCAAAGACAACATCGGCCAGCTCCTAATAGGTACGCCAGCCATAGCAACAAGATCCTTACAGCCTTTTTCCCATGCCTTATACCAGTGTCCTGCAACTACTTCATGCAGCTTGCCTTCAGGTGTGAAAACCATATTCACTAAAAATGCAGGGTCTAATTTTTTCGTTACCTCTACCATATCTTCATGTAAAGGATTACCCTCCAATATACCTGTCTCACAAAGAGGATTACAACCATCGCCAACTTTAGGAGCCAGCGCAATAGCATGATTGTGCATAATAGTAGCATGCCCGGAAACACCTGGCATAACAGCCTTACGGCGCCGCCAAAGCCTGCCATAGGGTGCAGTGAAACTGCACCTGTAATAATTACCTTATCTGCTTCAGCCACATAAGAATCGATCAGGATCGGTGTGCCAAAGCTGGTCACCCCCAAATCTGTCAACTCTTCGTTGTTCCTGCTGTCATGCTGATGGATTTTGATCCTTTTTACGATATCTTTACCGCAAACAGCGATATCTTCATCATGTGTATGTGCACGATGAGTACCAGTGGCAACAATAATAGTAATATCTTCGTCCGGGACACCCGCAGCATTAATTTCGCTGATAATTACAGGCAAAAACTCAGCTGTGCGAACAAGTCTTGTAACATCACTGACGATGACAGCAACCTTATCACCTTTCCGGACAACTTTTTGCAACGGCTGGCTGGCAATTGGACAGCGCACAGCGGCCAAAGTTGCAGCAGCGATATCCTCCTGTACATCTGCCTTGTTGCCATGTATATCATACAGTACTTTTTCTTCAGGTAATGTAACTTCTTGAAATCCATTTCCATAAGGGAGTTGATATTTCTTCACTTCAATTTTCCTCCTCTATTTTTACACTAGTAAATTTATTATACTCCTATTTAAGTAAAAATAAAAGACAGATGTTTACAAAACATCCGCCTTTTACCAGTTTCTGTTGCTGCTCCAAAACTCCGATCGCAGCAATGCCAGCATTGTAAATAATTCCAACCGTCCAAGCAGCATCGTTACACAAAGCACAAGTTTACCAAACCAGTTAATATCAGCATAATTACCGGTTGCCCCTACTGTTCCAAAAGCAGGGCCAACACTGCTCAGGCAGGATGCGACGGCAAAAATTGATTCTTCGATTCCAAGTCCAGTTGAAACCACCAGAAGCGACATAACGGCTATCGTCATTATATATACAAAGAAGAATCTGCTGATTGCTGCGACTACTGCAATCGGCATCACTCTGCCGTTAAAATTGACTGTTAAAAGCATCTGCGGGTGAATAGCTCTGCGCAATTCTGCCGCAATGGCCCGGCTCATTACTACAAAGCGTCCTACTTTAATACCACCTGCCGTAGACCCTGCACAGGCTCCGACCAGATACAACAGACACAGCAGCAGCTTAGAAAAAGTTGGCCATGTATCATAATCATAAGACACATAACCTGTCGTAGTCGCAAATGAAACTACCTGGAAAAATGCGCAGCGCAAACCTTCAAAAAACTGCAGCCCACCGCTGAAAAACAGATTCAGAGTAATCAAAAGTGTTAAAACAGCGATGATCATCATATAAGACTTAAATTCACTGTCACGCCACAGTGTTTTAATCCCTCTCTGTGTAACAGCATAATACAGAGCAAAGTTACCGCCGCCTAAAAACATGATCATCGCTAATACTACTTCAATCGACACACTATTGTAATGCATGGCACTGTTATCATAAGTAGAAAATCCACCTGTGGCTATTGCCGACATCGAATGATTGATCGCGTCAAAATTAGTCATCCCGCAAATAACCAAAAAGCCAGTACCAATAACGGTAAATAAACAATAAATAAAAAATAATGCTCCCGCTGTTGTTCTGATACGCGGCAGCAGCCGTTCCTGCCCAAAGCCGCTTACCTCTGCATTAAAAAGATGTACAGATCCGCCTGCTACCTGAGGCAGTAAAGCAATAAACAGTACAATGATACCAATACCACCCAACCAATGCGTAAAACTGCGCCAAAATAAAACTGTTTTTGGTACGGCTGCCAGATTAGTAATAGCTGTAGCTCCAGTAGTAGTGAGACCAGACATACTTTCAAAAACAGCTGAGATAGGGTCCAGGATCTGCAAAAACGCATATGGCAGAGCACAGATAATACAAGTCAGAATCCAGGAAAAAACAACTGTCGCAAAACCTTCACGCAGTGATATATTTTCTTTTTCATCAAACTTTCCATATTGGACAAAGCCCAACCCTACAAAAAAAGCTGTAAAAGAAGTAATAGCAAATTCCACAAAAGAACCGTCTTCATAAAAAATCGCCAGTCCCACAGGAAGCAACAATATAGCACTCAGCGCCAAGCTGAGCCTGCCCAATAAAAAAGCTATCAGACTGAAATTCATAAAAAATACAGCCTCCAAGGACCTGCCTTTACCAGTTGCGTTTTACACGCCAGAAATCAGGTCTCATAATAATGAGTAATGTAAAAATCTCTAAACGCCCTAAAATCATTGCTGCAATAACTACTAATCTGCCAAAAGTAGATACATCTGCATAAGTAGCCGTAGGGCCAACGATACCAAAAGCCGGGCCGACACTGCTCATACAGGCAGCAATAATACCCATAGAATCAAGCATCGAAAGTCCAGTCAATGAAATCAGCAGTGTCAATGTCGAAAAAACTATCTATACAAATAAAAAAATCTTGTAACATTGCCTACAACCACAGGCGGAACATTGCGTCCACCCATTTTTATACTGTAAACCAGTCGTGGATGGATCGTCCTGCGCAGTTCTGCCCATGTTACCTTCGCAAAATCACAAAGCGGGAAACTTTCATACCACCTGCAGTAGAACCGGAGCAGCCTCCGACAAACATTAAAAGTAACAGTACATAACGGCTGAAATCAGGCCATAAATTAAAGTCACTGGAAGCAAAACCAGTTGTACTGGCTATTGATACGGTTTGAAATAACGCATGTCTGAAACTGGTAGCTGCATCAAAATAACCGGTATAATACAAATTCCAGGTTATCAAAAATGTGGCGATACCAATAATCCAAAAGTATGCCTTACGTTCTGTATCAATCCAAAAAACCTTAAAATTGTGCTGATATATCTTATAATAAAGAGCAAAATTCAAACTAGCGGCGACCATAGCAATAATAACGATAATTTCGACATAAACAGTTTCAAATTCCATCAGACTTTCGTACTGATATGAAAATCCTCCTGTAGCTACAGATGCCAGCGCCAAATTCATTGCCATAAACCAGCTCATACCTGCTACCTTTAAGGCTACTGTTGTAATAATAGTAAAAAATATATAAACAGTAAAAATAACGAAAGCCGATTCCTTGATTTTCGGAAGTGTACGTTCTGCAGCCGGACCGGGAATTTCAGCGTTAAATAAATAATTAGCGCCGCTGCCTACCTGAGGCATAATCGTAATAAATAACATAATAACACCGATACCGCCAGTCCAATGCGTCATACTGCGCCATACCAGCAGGCTGTCAGGAAAGTTGCTCAACGATGATAAAGTAGTTACACCAGTAGTCGTAAATCCTGAAGTGCTTTCAAAAATTGCACCTACAGGGCTGACAAGTCCAGACAGATAATAAGGAATAGCCCCTAAAAAACAGACCAGCAGCCAGCCGCAGCCCACTGTTGCCAAAGCCTCGCGCAAATTAAGATGAGCACGTTTGTTCTTTTCACCATTACCTATCAGCGCACCACCAATAAATGCACAGATCATAAAAGAAAAGATAAAGCCCAGGAACATGTATTCCCCTAACAACAGAGCCGTTATCATCGGCACGACCATTGCTACGGCACAGGCGATGCTCAGCTTACCCAGCAGATACATCACAAGCCTGATATTCATTGATTATCCTCTACTTTCAAAAAACGGCATAACGCGTTTTACAAATTCACTCTTGACGAAAATAATAATTCTATCTCCGGCATATAATACCGTATTACCATTAGGAACTACGGCTTCATTATCGTGAACTACTGCACAGACCAGACAAGCCCGCGGCAGCTTGATATCCTTCAAACTTTTACCTATGACCTCACAGTCATCAGGTAGAATAATTTCCAACGCTTCTGCTTTTGCACCTTCCAGCAGTGAAACAGAAACAATACCGCCTTTGCGCACAAAACGCAGCACTTCGCCGGAACTCAGCAAACGTGACGAAAGTACGATATCGACACCGACCTTCTCCATCAGCTCCACATATTCGTTACGGGCAACACGGACGATAGTTTTTTTTGCGCCCAGGTGCTTTGCCATCAGTGCCAACAGTAAATTCAGCTTATCATCTTCAGTAATGCAGATAACGACATCAGCCTCGGCAATGCCTTCTTCTGTCAATAAATCAATATCTGTGCCATCACCACACAAAACAATACCATTTTCCAGCTTTTGCGCAATCAGCTGACAGCGGTCTTTATTCTTCTCAATAACTTTAACGAACAGCCCCTGCTCTTCCAGCATAGGAGCCAAAAATCTGCCGGTGCGTCCAGCACCTATGATCATAACCCGTTCTATTTTTTCATAAGTATTAACGAAAGTTTCCTCAAATTCCTTAATAGCACTTTGCTGTCCAACAAAATAAACATTATCACCAGGCTCCAGCATATCATCGCCATGAGGAATAATCATCTTATGCCGGCGAAACAGCATAGCAATCAGTATCTGCTTGGGAATTTCCAAATCTTTCAGAGGTACACCTACATACGGAGAAGCGTCGCTCATCCGCGCCTCAAACATCCTTACCTTGCCCTCGGCAAAATCATCTACATCCAAAGCAGAAGGAGTCATTAAAATATGATTTATTTCAGTAGCAGTAATGCGTTCCGGATTTAAGATCAAATCAATATTCATTCCTTGATTAAGTAAATCCTTCGCAGTCAAAGCATACTCCGTATTTCTGATACGGGCAACGGTGTGCTTGACGCCATAGTTTTTAGCCATCATACAGGTAACCATATTGACTTCATCACTATCCGTAGATGCGATCAGCACATCGGCGTCTCTGATATCCGGATCGTCCAATGTATTAGGACTGCATCCATTGCCGCCAATAGTCAATACATCCAAGGAATTTTTTACTACCTCGCGACGTTTTTCATCGATTTCAACGACTACCACATCATACTGATCTTCGGCCAGTAACTGAGCAATACTGTACCCCAGTTTGCCAGCTCCGACTATTACTATACGCATATAAATTCACCCTTATTTCCGACATTCATATAACTAGAGCAATTATATCATAAGTTTGTCAAAAAAACACCTAAATTACCTATACATACCAGTGCTGAAAGTCTTAGACACAAAGAAATCCCTGAATTCAGCAATAGAATTCAGGGATCTTCCATTTATTATATTCCACTATCTGCTTATTATTTTGCACTAAAGCTTGTCATAATATTTTGATAGGCTGGAATGTATTTTCCAAGTAAAGCAGCCAGCCCTTCCATATCGTTACGCCAATCGCGATGTAACTCACAGGCGACGCTAAAGAAGTTTACCAGCTGTACGCCCGCAGCTTCCATACGTCTCCACGCAGCATCACGTACTTCTGCATTAAAGGTACCGGAAGCGTCTGTTACTACAAAAACTTCATAACCTGCTTCAACAGCTGATAAAGCTGCAAAGGCCACACAGACATCAGTTACGATACCCGCTATAATCAATTGTTTTTTACCAGTCTTTTTGACTGCCGCAACAAACTCTTCATTGTCCCAGGCATTAATCTGTCCCGGACGTCTGATAAGTGGAGCTTCAGGAAACATTTCTATAATTTCAGGAAGTAATGGACCATTAGGGCCATTATCAAAACTAGTAGTGAGAATAGTAGGAAGATTAAAGAATTTAGCACTGTCCGCAAGCGCTAAAACATTATTCTTAAATTGAATCGGTTCAAAATCCCGAACCAGATTAAACAATCCGGTCTGATGATCAATGAGCAAAACAGCAGCATCATTTTTATCTAATCTTTTGTATTTAAATGACATATAAATCACTCCTTAACGGTCTTATTAATATTTTTATTTCTTTCAAAGATCTTTTACTACAGCGAAGGGATCCTCTTGCTAAGATTAAGATAACATATCCTGATAAAATGTACAAACGACCATAGTTAAATTAATATGTCATTTAAGAACTTATCGATAACAATAAGTTTTTAAAGTATAAGTAAGGGTTAAACAATAAAGTTTCTCCATAAAAATAAATATTCCGTTTATTCAATTTCAGTATTTATAACAAAAAAAAATAACCATACCGTATGGTATGGTTATT
>ERZ860009.284-NODE-284-length-25824-cov-1.878963_pt1 | contig 25824 bp, 20 predicted proteins | sample MGYA00510114_ERZ860009 | MGnify/ENA primary metagenome ERZ860009 (study PRJEB30046, sample SAMN00715177) | human gut metagenome | study: EMG produced TPA metagenomics assembly of the A metagenome-wide association study of gut microbiota in type 2... | reverse complement strand
TCTCGCAGCCGTACACCTGAGATTGTTCTCAGCGAACTGATCTCCTGCGGTACCACGAGTTTGGTCGGAGTTTCCGGAACCGATAGCGTCACCCGTTCTTTACCGAATCTTTTGGCTAAAGTTCAGGCTTTGACCGAGGAAGGCGTAACCGCTTGGATGTACACAAGCAATTATTCCTATCCCCCGACAACCCTGACAGGTTCTGTCAAAAATGATCTGCTGATGGTTCATGAGGTTTTAGGCGTCAAGATTGCCTTAGGCGACCATCGTTCGTCTTTCCCGACAACGCAGAATGTTCTTGACCTTCTGACTCAGATTCGTGTTGGCGGCATGATTGCCGGAAAGATTGGTGTTCTTCATATCCATCTTGGCAACGTCCCGGGTGCATTTGAGATGTTCGAAGAAATTGTTAATCGCGGTTTCCCGATTCGTCACATTCGTCCGACGCACTGTGCTCGTGATAAGTATGTTTTCAGCAAAGCACTTGAATTTGCGAAGAGAGGCGGCCGTATCGACATTACAACCGGGGGTTCCTGCTGCTTTGAAAGTCCTGCTGACGCAGTAGAAGCTGCTTGGGATGCCGGAATCGAACCGTCCATTATGACGATGAGCTCAGACGGTCACGGATCGGTTCCTCGCTTTAATGAAAAAGGCGAAATGGTCGGTCTTGGTGTCGGAGGCGTTGCCTGCAACCTTCGTGATCTCAAGAAGCTGATTGCAAGAGGTCATGCCGTTGAAAAAGTTCTTCCGCTGCTTACCCGCAACGTAGCCCGCGGCTTGGGAATGAAAGGCAAAGGCGAAGTTTCCGCTGGAAACAGCGCGGACCTGTGCCTCTTCGATGAGAACTGGGAACTTCAGGACGTTTACAGCAAAGGCGTCTTGATGATGAAAGACAAGGAGCTCCTGCAGAAAGGAACCTTCGAATACTAATCTTCTGATTATGTGACTCAGACCGCACTTCTGTTCATTCGGATGTGCGGTTTGTTATTCTTGGTCGGAAAATTAGAAAAATCTTGAGGATTTTGATGAACGAAAAACAAAAAGAATTCTTGGCCCAAAGCGGCATTAACTTAACTGACGGTCTGGCTTATTTCTCGGAGAACGAAAGACTCTATGAAAAGTACCTTTTTCGTTTTTTAGAAGAGCCGACATTTCCTGAGCTCTTCAAAGCAATTGAAGAAGATAGAAGAGAAGACGCCAGAAGAGCAGCTCATTCTTTGAAAGGAATTACTGCAACGCTGGGTTTTACCAGCCTGCATACACCGTTAAAAGCCCAAGAGTTTGAGTTTAAAAACGGGCGCTGGGAAGAAGGCAATCAGTATACGGATGAATTAAAGAAAGAATACGCCCGCATCATTGAAGTTCTCCAAGCGGCAAAGACTTTGGCAAATTGAACAAAATGTTTGCGCATTCCCCCGACGTCAGTCGGCGGGTCGAGCAGACTAAAGAGCCGGAGTAGTTCTTTATAATCACTCTTATGATCACCGGGAGGAAATATAGAGTTAAGGCACTCGGTAAAGAATCGAGAGAAATGTTCTTTACATGGTCCGCCGCGCAAATGCTCATTTACAACGCTCTAGTTCAAGAGCGAATGTACTTTCTTGGCTTTTTTCGGAAATTCGGCGGAAAGCTTCCTCCTATAGATCAGAAATATTCTCACCTTATCAATCGGGAAGACGGGGCATATGCCTGGATGCACAAAGTTCCGAGCCAGATCTTCCGGAACGGGGCAGTTTTGCATAAGAAAGCGTGGAGCAATTACTTTGCCGGTATTACTCGACAGCCAATCCCGAAAAGGGTTAAAGGGGCAGACCGTTCACTTTGGCTCACGCAGGAATTGTTTTCCATTAAACAAGTGTCCAAAAATTGGTATGAGCTATCTGTGGGGACCAAAACGATTTCCGGAGGCAGGTTCCTTTTCAAGGCACATCGGCCTTTCACTGAACCAGTATCGGTTCACCTGAAAAGCTCCGGGACCGAAATCTTTATTTCGTTCTCCTGTGAGGAAGAGTTCCAACAGTATCCGGAAACTAAAGCGGAAAAGATTGCGCGGCTAAGTCAATACGGAAAGGACGAGCTGCTGAATATAAGCGTCGGAATTGATCGAGGTGTAGTCACTCCTTTTCAGCTCAGCGACGGAAGACGCTTTGATTACTCTCAGACTCAAAAGGACCGCCTTAAAGCGTCGGAGCGAAGAAAGAAGCATTACCAACGGATGATGGCCAGACGCATCAAAGGAAGCAGCAACTGGAAGAAAGCTAAAGAGAAGGCCCGTTGCTGCAGCCGGTATGCTGCTTACGTTAGACGAGATTTTGCCCATAAGACCAGTCACGCGATAGTCGGCAATGAATCTGTCGAGATCATCGGAATAGAGGATCTGAAGATAAAGTCCATGACCGCAAGGCCTGAGCCAAAGAAATTTGAAGACGAAGAATTTCTGCCGAACGGAGCTAATGCGAAGGCCGGTCTGAATAAGGCAATCTTGGAAAAAGCGTGGGGTTTAACAGAGAGATTTATCGAATATAAAGCACAGCGAGCTGGAAAGTTGATTATCAAAGTCCCGGCCCCTTACACCTCGCAGACTTGCAGCCGGTGCGGCTGTCAAGCAAAAACTAATCGAAAGAGTCAAGCGCTGTTTCGTTGTACACACTGCGGTTTTACTCAAAATGCGGACAGGAATGCGGCCGAGGTCATTAAGGCAAAGGCCGTGGAGTTATTCCATTCGGAAGGGATAAAGCCGAAGGAGGTTAGAAGAACAATGAGGTTAAGGCACAAGCCGGCTTGTGCTTCAGCCTAGGCAGGAACTGCCCCGTCTGCTAAAGCAGATGTGAGCCTGTGGAGAGGACTCGGAGCAGTGCTCAGGAGACTCTGAGAAGCAGGAAGAAAGAAACCGTTGACAACAACGGAAGCCCCATGCGTTAGCGTGGGGAGAGTTCACCCTAAAATAGGATGCATATTCGGACAGGAGGGTTTTTACCTAGTGGATTATGCTAATATGCAGTTGTGGCAATTGAATGTTGTCACTTCTCCTTGGGATTTGAGGTTGAGTTGAAATTATGTTCTGCCGAGCAAGTCGGCCGTGATTTCAAGTTTAGATTGAAGCGCTCGGACTTGATTCTTCGAGCGCCTTTTTTTGTCTGAGGCTCGCTAACTCTGGGCGGCAATTTTCTCACCGTGCAAAATAAAACCTCTGCAACGAAATCGAAGCAGAGGTCCTTGGGATTTTTTTGGTTTGTTGAGAAAATTGTATTAGTTCGTAAAAACTTTGACTAGAGTAATAACACCTAGAGAGGCGAACTATTTTGGGAAAAAGAAGAAAAAATTATTTTCTTATAGGGTTTATCACTAGTGGTTTGTGCTAACATATCGGTGTGGCAAATGAATTTGTCACTTCTCCTTGGGATTTGAGGTTGAGAAAGATGCATTCCGCCGAGCAATTCGGCTGTATCTTTCCGATTGGTTAAGAGCACTTGAAATTTATTTCTCAGGTGCTTTTTTTGCCTTCCGGTTATCAAAACTGAAGAGAAAACGGCCGGAACCTTGAGGTTCAAGCCGTTGGTTATGTGAATCAATGGTTGGAAATCAGTAGACTTCCTCGATGTATTTCCGAGTTTCCGGGCCGCTTGGCGGAAGAGTAGGTTTTTCAATCTTAGGAAGTTCTCCGTTCAAAGACTCGAGGAAGGCGACGATTTCTTCAACTTGCTTCTCACTCAGGTTCATGTCCAGTTGGATATCGGCCATCTTTTTGACAGCATCCGGCAACGTTTTAACAGCCCCGTCATGGAAATAAGGAGCCGTCCTTTCAACATTCAAAAGTGTCGGAACTTTAAACATCATTTCGTCCCAAGGTTTACCGCTGACATCCATACGCCCTTTGGAGGAATTGTCGGTCACGTAAGGCCGAACGGAGCCGACTTTTTGGAAAGAAGTTCCGCCTAACAGATTTCCGCTGTGACAACGGATGCAGCCGGATCTTCTAAACAATTTCAAGCCGTCAATTTGCTGCTGAGTAAGAGCGTTTTTGTCGCCTTTCAAATAACGTTCAAAAGGTGCGTTAGGCGTTGTTAATGTTGTTTCAAAGGCCGCTAGAGCTTCCGCAATTTCACTGAATGTCGGATTCTTACTTCCGAAGGCCTTTTCAAAATAGGGTCTGTATCCGGGAATGGATCGGATGACTCCTTCTGCTAATTCCGGCGTCATTGCCATTTCGAGAGGGTTAGTAATAGGGCCCGTTGCTTGTTCTGCTAATGTTTTTGCCCTTCCGTCCCAGAACTGCGCAATCTGCTTTTCTGCATTGAATACTGTCGGAGAATTTACGGTTCCTTTTCGTCCCGCGTAGCCGATAGAAAGTGGCTTCGTATCTGCACCGTTTGTGGAAAGATCGTGACAGGTGTTGCAGGAGACTTTGCCCGATAAGGAAAGTCTTGGATCAAACCAAAGCATTTTGCCGAGTTCGATTTTTGCTTCCTGCTGAGGCGTTTTAGGGATATTGACGGAATCAAGAAGCGCCGCAGAGGCTGACAGAGCGGAGAGGGCAAGGAGGGAGCCGACGATTAATTTTGTTCTCATGAATCACTCCGAAGAGGAATATTAGATTGATGTTAGTCGCGGATGGCGTCTCGGAGAAGGTCTTTCACTCAGATTAAGCTGACTGTTCCTTTTGCAGGATTATGTTAATGGTTTGTACTTAGAGAGCGTCCTTAAATGCTTTAGTAGCTGTGCTCGGGAACGAAAAAGTAAAATCCAAAGAAACTCAGAGAGAAGTGCCGTTGAGGAGGAAATGAATGAAGCTAGAGAAGTTATTTGTCTTAAGTGGGGCCTTTTTGGTGATGACTAATATTGCAAACGCTAAATTGCCCGGCTATACAGAGGGCGCAGAATTAATGCAGCCGAAAATTGAGAATGGCCAGATCGACTCAATGTCGGGAATTATTTATTCCCAGATTAAAGGCTTGAGAAGCAATCGAGCCCTCCGCATGACCGTGATGATTCCTCGTGACGGCAAGGCAAAGCCCGCAATTATTTACTTCCCGGGCGGCGGTTTTACTTCTGCAGATTATGAAAAATTTACCGAAATGCGAACAGCCTTAGCTAAGGCAGGATTTGTTGTTGCGGCAGCCGAATATCGTACGGTCCCGACAAAATATCCGGCATTAGTTAATGACGCCAAAGCTGCGGTTCGCTTCCTGCGTGAGCATGCTAAAGAGTACGGCGTTGACCCTTCGAAGATCGGAGTTCTCGGTGACTCTGCCGGCGGATACCTTGCTCAAATGTCGGGGGCTACCAATGGTGAAAAACAATTCGATAAAGGTGACTTTTTGAACCAGTCGTCTGACGTTCAAGCCGTCGTGTCTCTTTACGGGTTGTCAGACCTTCGCAATGTCGGCGAAGGCTTCTCGGAAGAAATTCGCGTCGTGCATGATTCTCCTGCAGTGACTGAGGCGCTCTTGGTCAACGGTCCTGCATTTAATACCTTCCCGGGTGAAAGCATTACGAAAGATCCAAAGAAAATGCTTGATGCCAGCCCGCTCGGACACGTCGACGGCAACGAACCGCCGTTCCTGCTTTTCCACGGAAGTGCGGATCCATTAGTTAGTCCTGAGCAAAGCGCAAGTATGTATCGGGCTTTGAAATCGAAGAATCAAGATGTGAAATATATCTTGGTAGAAGGCGCAAAGCATGGTGACCTTGCCTGGTATCAGCCGAACATTATCAATAGCGTAGTGAATTTCTTCAAAGAGAAACTCGGGGATCCGGCCAAGATTGCAGAAACCAAGCCAGTGAAAGGCGGAAACCTCTGACCTTTTCTCCTGTACAGATTAAGCAAATAGCATTAGTCGGACGTTTTCTCAGGAACACGGCAGCTTGCCGTGAAATCTTTCTTTCGGTCGTAGACAACAGACTTCACGTCCAGAAGTCCGAGAAGCGAAGAAAAGAGCTGGTCATGAGAAGCGTCCGCTTTTGCCTGCTCCCGCAGGCAGACATCATTTAGGCCGAATTTTTGCTCAAAACCTTTGGATAGCCATAACAGCATGGGCACTTCTTTTTGCTCTTTCGGTGCGATTAATTCCGGTGCGCCGTGCAGATACATATTGTTTTCGCCGAGACTTTCTCCGTGATCACTGACATAAAGCAGACCCGTATCAAAACCGTCCAGACCCTTTAACCAGTCAATGACGCCGGCTAAAAAGTGATCGGTGTAAAGGATTGCGTTGTCATAAGCATTGACGATCTCTTCCCTCGTACAGTTGTTGAGCTTTTCATCCGTGCAGACAGGCTTAAAGACTTCAAAGTTTTTAGGATAGCGTTTGGAATAAGCAGGGCCGTGGTTGCCGAGCTGGTGCATAAAGACCACCGTAGTTTTGCCGGGTTTCAAGATTTCTGAAGTATCTATACCTGCCAATAAGGCTTCGTCATAGCATCTCGTTCCTGAGCAAAGAGAAGGGGCCTTGTTTTTAGAAATTGACAAGGACGGAACACCTTTACAAACACCTTTGCATCCGGATTGGTTATCCACCCAAAACACGTTGACACCAGCTCTTTGCAGAATCGGCAAGAGGCTTTCTTCTTTCAGGATTCTGTCTCTGTCGTAGTGATCTCGACCAACTCTGCTGAACATGCAAGGCAAAGAGACATCGGTACTGGTTCCGCACGAGATCGTTTTACTGAACGGAATCACATTTCTGGCACGCAGCTGAGGTGTTGTGTCTCGATGGTATCCCGCAAGGCCCCAATTAGCTAATCGAGCGGTTTCTCCGACAACAACAATGAAAAGCGTTCCTTTGTCTTTGCTGTGACTGGCTCCAAGCGTGGGTTTGGGATCGACGACAATGCGAGGTGTATCAACTTCTGTGGAACCGTCCTTAAATACGGCTTTGTAGGTTCCGCTGAAAACGTTCACCGGAGAGATTAAATTTCGAAGAACCGGCTCGGAGCGAATAAGCGAAGAGACGCCCTGGAAATTGAGCATTAAGAAGCAAACGCCAATGACTAGTCCCATTAAACTTTGGAATAAGCCGCGTACAAAAGAAGAATGCTTAATCGGAACAAAGGTAGTCAGATAGGACTGCGGAAGGCATAGAAAGGCGAATTCTAAGAAGAACTTAGCAGTTAGAAGTTCTCCGGCTTCTGCCGTATCAGTGGCGAGCGCATTGCGCATCATCTCCGAATTAATAATGGTTCCGTACTGATAATTGAAATACAAGGCTCCGGCGGCGCAGACTGTGAAGAATAAACTAAAGGCCTTGATTAAGAAGCTGTAGTTTAAGAGCCGGAGAACCGCGAAAAACGCAGAAAAAAGAACAAAAGCACAAACTGCAAGCAGCCATAAATCAGATGGCGAAAACTTCAAAGCCGAACATGCTTTCGAGAAGAACGGCAGGTTAAAAATGAAAGTAAGGAAGAAGGCCGATATTAAGCAATAAGGAAGCGTAGAAATGGGTTTTTGGCGAATTCTTATCGGAGCTTTTGGAAAGAAAAATAACCTGTAGAACAGGGCGCAAATGGCCCAGTCCAAAAACATCGTCGCAAAAGAATGAGAGAGGAAATGTGCGCCTTGCGCCTGACGCCCAAGCCCCAAGATCCATCCTAAAACAAAGGCGGGGATAAGAAAAATCCATGCTTTCTTAAATTTGAGCTGCCGAAATGCAAAGTAGAGCGCAAAGAGGCAAAAACCCGAAGAGGCATGGCCGGCGGGGAAACATTTTCCGGCGCTGCCGCTTCCGCCGTACTGCGGAAGCGACCAAGGAATGGAGAGGCAGATAAGGACTTCAAACCGCTGATGATGAGCGCACAGGCCGAAATAGAAAGCGCGACGTACAGACAGACCTTTCGGTAAGGTTTTAATCGGGCGAACTGCTTCAAATAGGAAAGCAGAAAAAGAATCAGCGAGCTCACCGCAACAGCAACTGCGACATACTTGCCGCCTTTATGGAGTACTGCTGAAAAGAAAAAACTTCCGGTCCCGAACCAATTATTCCCGGAAAGATAAAACGGGGCTGCAAAAAATGAGTCAATCGGTGCGTAGCGAAACTCCGAAATTAGGCAGAGCAACCATAAAGGAAGCAATACCGTTAGAATGTCATTGAAGCTCCAAACCAGGAAAGAATTGGTCTTCTTTGGCACTTTTAAATTCATCGTCTACAACTCCGCACCGATCGGAAGATAAGTATGGGTCTCTTGTCTGTAAGGACGGGTTAAGCGATCGTGAAAACTACGTTAAAAACGAACAGATATGCCGACGATTTTGATTGTGGAAGACAACGAGGACATTAGGCTCAACCTCGTTGAATATTTAGAGTCCAAAAATTACCAGACCGACAACACGGATGACGGCTTGAAAGCTCTGGCTTTAACGATCGTCAATAAATACGACCTCATCGTCCTGGACATCATGCTTCCCGGCATGGACGGACTGCGCCTTTGCCGCGAGCTGAGAAGCCGGGGTAACACGACCCCCATTATTATCCTGAGCGCTAAGGACAGCACGGACGACCGCATCATGGGCCTTTCCGAAGGCGCAGATGATTACATCGTGAAGCCTTTTTCCTTGGCTGAACTTCTGCTGCGGATCCAGGCCGTCCTTCGCCGCAGTTCAACGCCGGAAGAGAAGGTTCTTCAAGTCGGGGACCTCAGACTCGAACTTGACAGTAAGCGGGTTTTTCGAGGAGATACGGAGCTCAAACTCAATCCGACAGCTTTCCGGATTTTGGCCTTTTTGATGCAGAAAAGCCCAGAAGTGGTTTCTCGTGAAGAAATTGAGGACGAGATCTGGGGCTTCCAGCGAGTGGCCGGGGATAATTTGAGAGCTCATATCTATCAAATTAGAAAAATCGTAGACAAGCCTTTTGAAGAGCCGCTGATTGAAACGCGTCACGGATTCGGCTGGGCGGTACGCGCAAAAGAGGATCTGGAAGAATGACAAAAGGTCGTTCGCTCAAACAGTCATTAGGAATGCTTTGCGGCGTGATAGCAGCCGCCTGCGCGGTTCTGTATTCCATCACGTTGGTTTACGTTTTAGAGACGGCAGAGAGCAAGCTCATGGCATCTGTGATGGACGATATGCTGCAGACTGTTGTGACTGCAGATATCCTGCAGGGGAAGCCGCCGCGTCTTGATCAGGTTTCCCGCCTTTATATTGAAGGAGATCCCAGCCGTGAGATCCCGGACCTATTCAGACACAATCCGCAAGGATATACGGAATTTACGGACGGCGAAGATCTTCATACCTATACCAAAATCATCAACGGGAAGCGTTATGTTTTGACGCGTCATCAAGGCAATTTTGAGATTTGGGAGAGACATCTTTTTCGAATCGGCGTAGTCGGATTCCTGCTTCTTATTGCGATTTGCTCTTTTGTGGGTTGGTATTTGGGCCGCAAGCTGCTGTCTCCTTTAGGACAGCTGACTAAGGAAGCGGTAAGAGCCGAGGGGTTGATTCAGAACGGCAAAATCTACACGGAAGAAATCTTTAAAGGGCACTGGCCGGAAAACGAAATCGGAGAATTGGAACGCTCTTTTAAAGTGTTGGTTTCCAAACTCAAAGTCCTCGCGATGAAGGAAAGAGCGTTTTCCACCGAGGTCAGTCACGAGGTTCGTACTCCTCTGACGGTGATCGATACGAGTCTCGAACTTCTCAATGAACAGGTTCAAGGCAACGACCGTCAAAAAACATTAATTCGTCGTGCACAGAATGCCTCTTCTCGAATCAAAGGGATGGCGGAAGTTTTCTTAAATATCGGACGCGCTCGAACAGGTCAGAACAACGCGCTTTGCTCAATGCCCGAACTCATTGCCGGCTTGAAAGAGTCGTGGAAACAAAAAGCCGAAAACAAAGGGTTGAAGCTTTCTATCGAAATGAAGAACATGCCCAAGCAGACATTTAACGAAGTACTTGGCGCAACGATCTTCGATAACCTCGTCTTCAATGCTATTCACTACACGGACAAGGGTTCGGTGACCGTCATCGTTGATGAAGATCAAGCCATCATTCGTGATACAGGGATCGGAATAAAAGAAGAAGATAGAGAAAAGGTTTTTGACCGCGGTTTTAGGGCCGGTCAAGGCGGTCGCGGCCATTATCAGGGATTCGGGTTGGGACTGGCGATTTCAAAGCGTGCAGCCGAGGCATTAGGCTGGAGCATTTCGCTCAAATCCGAAGTCGGTAAAGGCACCGACTTCGTGATTCGTTTCAAACCGGAGTCAGTTGACGAGGTTAACAGCAATCAATAGGAAGGGTAGGACGAAGATCATGGCAACAGTGCTTGCGCCGATGGCTTCAGAGGCAAATTCTTCGTCCCCGCCGTAGGCTTTAGAGAGCACGGCAATGACGGAAGAAACCGGCAGCGCGGAAGCCAAGATGAAGCACTTCCGCATGAGCGGGTCCATGTCTAAAGACATTGTGCACAAATACATCGTAATCGGGCGAATGACGTAGCAGGAGAGGAGAATCAGCCAGACTTCTCTCGGGAGTTTTTTGAGTTTCTCACAACCAATTTGCCAAACCGTAATTCCGACAAAGACCAATGCCAGCGGTGTCGCTAATTGACCGATTGTATGCGTTGACTGAGCGATGAACTTGGGGACGGGAATCGACAGGAGGACAACGATCAAACCGATAAGGAAGCCCATCAAAGGCGGCGAGAGCAGCATCTTGAGTCCGCGGATGGAAAAAATTTTAGGTTCTTCTGTCATTCCACGGCGGGCACCGTCTAGCTGAATGTTAAAGATGCCGACGGTCCAAATGAAGACGCAGTTGGCAAAGAAGTAGACGAGCAAATAAGGAATGCCGTCCGAGCCGTACATTGTCTGTACCAAGGGGACGCCGACGAACAAAACGGTCGCGCCGGTAAACGCGGCAATGAATGTTCCTTTCATGTGAGGCCGAACCCAACCGAGCTTAATGAAGAGGATGGAGATCAAGAAATTCAGGCCAACGGTAAGGAACGGAAGCCCTGCAAACTTCAATAAGTTATAAAGTTCACCGTGTGAAAACTTAGAAATGACGGAATAAAACAGAAAGCACGGCAGAGCGGCGTTGACGAGTTTAGACACAATGCCGCGGTACGATGGCGCATCGAACCAGCCCTTGCGTGCGAGAAATACACCGAAGCCGATCACGATGAGTAAAACGCAGACCGCGGATAGTGAATGAAGTATTGTGGCGGCTAACATTATTTTTCCTTGGAATTTGCCAATAGTTTAGTCCTGCAATCATCGTCAATCGAAGATAGAAAGACTCGAAAACCAAAGCAAAAACCGCCTTAGAAAAGGCGGTCGGAAGAACGTGTGAACATGTTCACACAGGGCAATTACAAGGCTTCTACAAACTTTAAAGCGGCGGTGACAGAGGCGAAGAATGCCTTGATACCGGAGTTTTGTGTCTTGCTGTCGATATTCTGTTCTGCAGTCGGCCACCAGGCAAGGATTTCATTTTTAACGAACTGCTGGGCCTCTTCGATTTTATCTTCGGCTAAAAGGTGGCCGAGGAATGCAAGCTCGACTGCCAGATGGTCGTCGGGCAAGTTGGAAGTGTTTTGAAGTCCTTTGCTGAGATACGTTTTAAAAGCTTCGTGGGTGTTTTGTCCTGTGACGGTAATCAGACCGCCGGCCCAGAATGAATGCGTCATGCCGATGGTGGTGTCGCCGACGCCGTAAAAGAGTTTGGCGGCATCGCGGTCAAAGTCTTCATTAAAAGTGACTTCGCCGAACCGAGGGCCGTCAAAACCGACTTCATCGGCAATGCTGTTAAAAGCTTCTGCAGCCTTGGGGTAGACGGAAGTTTTATTCTCATGCGGGTCGAGAATAATTTCGCTTAAGACGGTGATGATTTTTGCTAATGCCTCGGAGCATTCTTCTCGAGAAATTTCTGTGTAATCCATGTGATTCCTTGGGAGTGGCGCAGAAAGGTCTGCGCAGATTTTGTCAGTTAGAAGAGACTGTATCAGCTTGAGGATAATAGGGCGAAATTTTTAATCAAGAGTTAGGGAAAATTGAGGGGGTTCAACTCAAATTGGCTAAGAAAATTAGGCGGATTTGTATCTGGAGGAAGGTAGAAGGATCTTTCACAAAATTCACTGCAGCTGCCCTCTATGTGTTTTTAATACTTACCCTCGTTCTTTCCCATATATCCTCGTGACTGCAAGTAATCTTTAAATTCTTCTAATCTGTCGGATTCACAGTCTTTAGTTTGCGGAAGGAAAATTTTTAACTTTCTTTGAGCCCAAGGGTCATTCAGTTGGACGGTCTTAAATCTCCATTCAGGGGATTTTTTCTCCAACGTCTTTTGGGAAACGATGGCGTAGCCGACCCCTACAGAAACGAACTCAAAGAGAATGTTTGGGTTGTCTACCTGCACTTTAAGTTTCATTGGCAAACCCAAATCCACAGCTTTTTTACACAGGAAAAGCTGCATGGAACAATTTTGAGATAGGCCGACAGAATCGAAAACCAGTAATTCTTTGAAGTCGACGCGAGCTCGATCGGCAAACGGATGCTTTTCGGGAACGATGGCTACTAACCTATCTTCATGGTACGGGAAGCTTCTTAATGACTCAGGGATAACTTCACAAACGGAGATTCCAATGTCTGCTTCGCCCGTGGAAACCGCTCTGACGACGTCAATAGAGGGCCGCTGTTCCAACACGAAGGAAATTTCATTATGGATTGTCATATATTCGGCGAGGTCATAAGGGAGGAAATCAACAGCCGCGCCATAATTAGCGAAGATTTTGATTAGTCCTTCTTCTTTACGTATGAACGGCCGAAGCGAAGAAGCCATCCCCTCAAATGCCCAGAAAACTTTTTTTGATTGATCAACCACTAACTTTCCGGCAGAGGTTAATTCAACGCCCTTAGGGCTTCTTTTTAGAAGCTTAACTTTAAGAGCATCCTCTAATTTTCGAATACGAACGGATGCGGAGGGAGCGGTAAGACCGATTTTTTCGGCTCCTCTCGTTAAGTTTTGACAGTCCGAAATTGCTTGCAATAACAGCAAGTCATTGAGATCGTAGTGAAACATTTAGGCAAATGGCATTAGATAAAACCTAACGCGATCTTAGCTATTTTGAAATAGAAATTCTCCTCTCTAACTCACATAATTTAATCACGAGATTAGCTCGTCCACAAGGAGAGTAAAATGTTTAAACCATCAGTAGCGTATGCGTTGATGGCGGGTGTGCTGTCTTTTGCATTTGTTAATACAGCCTCTGCCGCCCCTTTTAATGCTGACCTTTCTAAACAATATATGAGCGGAGATAAAGCAGCTTATTTAGCTGGCGTTCATACGAAGAAAGGACTTGACTGCGCTGCATGTCATACGACGAATGTCATCTCAGATTCAGAGACGGAGATCAATAAACAATGCGTCATTTGTCATGGATCCTTAGAGCAAATGGGGGCAGAGACAAGCACCCAAAGTCCTAATCCTCATAAGAGCCACATCGGCCAAATGCAATGTACAGCTTGTCACTCTGGCCATGTACCCAGCGTAGCTTATTGCACTAACTGCCACGATTTCCCGTCTCTGAACAAGATGAAGCAGGGTGTAAGCGGTTTGAAGGCTAAATTCACAGACGATTTGTCAAAATATGAAGGATTGAAACCCGTAAAAGTAGAAAAAACCGACCTGCTGATTGTCGGTTCCGGTGCGGCTGGTTTCACGGCTTCAATGGCCGCAAGAGAAGCCGGCGTTAAAAATCTCATTATGATTGAGAAGATGGCCGTCCCGGGCGGTAATAGCCAATTGGCAGCCGGCGGTATGAATGCTGCTGGAACAAAATTCCAGAGGCAGGCTGGCATCGAGGATAATCCGCAGCTGATGTTTGACGACACCATGAAGGGCGGAAAGAATGTTTCTAATCCTGATCTCGTGAAAGTTCTTGCTGATAAATCTAATGAGTCAATTGAATGGCTTGATAAGCACGGAGCAACGTTAAGTCATGTGGGCCAAGGCGGTGGATCCTCCGCGGCACGTATGCATGGACCGGCCGGCGGCGCTTTCGTAGGCCCTTATCTTTCTAAATTCTTCAGAGACGAGGCTGCTAAGTCGAATTTAGACCTTCGTCTCAATACCAAGCTGGTCAAACTCATTAAAGGCCACAACGGAGAAATTACCGGAGCTTTGGTTAAAGGCAAACATACTGGCATTTATCAGATTGATGCGAAAGCGGTCATCCTTGCGACAGGAGGTATTGGTGCCAATCCTGCGCTAATCCAGAAGCTTCGCCCGGATATTAGCCCTGAAGTAAAAACTTCTAACCAACCGGGTAGTCAGGGCGATGGCATTATCCTCGGCGAAAATGTCGGTGCTGCCGTTGTTGATGCCAAGGAGATCCAGTTGAATCCGACACTTCTTGTCGGCTCGCCGGTGATCGTTTCCGAGACGGTTCGAGGAGCAGGTGCCGTCTTTGTAAATAAAGAAGGAAAACGCTTTATTAGCGAACTGACGACAAGGGATAAAACAAGTGCTGCGGTTTCGAAACAGACCGGAGGCGTTGCCTACGAAATCTTTGACCAAAAAGTTAGAGACAAGGTTAAACAGACAGGTGCTGCTTTTGAACTAGGTCTCGCAAAAGAAGGCAAGACCTTGGAAGAGCTTGGCAAAAACGCCGGAATTGATCCTAAGAATCTGGTAGCAACGATCGCCCAATACAATAAGTATGCTGAAGCGGGAAACGATCCGGAATTCGGTCGTCCGAAGATCTCAGCCAAGGTGGATACTCCGAACTTCTATGCGATTGAAGTCACTCCTGCGATTCACTATTACATGGGCGGCCTGAAGATCAATCCGCAGGCTAAGGTAATCGATAAGAATGGCAAAGTCATCGAAGGTTTATTTGCCGCAGGGGAAGTCACCGGCGGTGTGCACGGAAAGAATAGACTTGGAGGCAACTCGATTTCCGAGACGATTACCTTCGGCAGAATTTCCGGAGAGGAAGCAGCAAAACGCATAGCCAATAACTAATCGATTATTTGTTTTTCAACATGAGATGCCGGCGAGATTTGCCGGCATTGTTGTGAACGAAGGATAAAAAAGGCGGGTCAACAACCCGCCCAAAAATACCTAAGAGACACGAGGCGGTGCCGCACGCTTTCGGCACCGCTATTCAAAGCTTAGGCTTTGACTTTCATACCTCCAAAATCAGTAATCGAAGAAATGAAACGGATCTTTGGAGACGTGCCGGCATCCTTATTGATGATCTGAGCCTTAGCGATCAAGGCCTTCTGAGCATCAGTCGGATTGTCGTAGTCAACTAATTGCAAAGCCTTAGTCGAGCAAACTTCAACGCAGGCAGGCAAGCGTCCTTGGGAAGTACGATGCGTGCACAGAGTGCAGTGCTCGGCTTTTCCGGGGATACGCGTTGTCCAAGCTGTCGGACTGGCAGATCTGCCGCCGAGCGGCTTCAGATCGCCGAAGTAAGACTGCTTATTCGGATCAGAGAATTTAGGAGCACTGTACGGGCAGGCAGCTAAGCAGCCTTTGCAACCGATGCACTTTTTCTGGTCAATCAGAACTTCACCGTGCGGTCCGAAGTAAACGGCTTTTACAGGGCACACCTTCATGCAAGCTGGATTTTCGCAGTGCATGCAGGATACTCGGAAGTATTCGATGACTTCTTCAGCCGGATGCTCAAGTCTTTCCAAATGGTTCCACTTCACACCAGGCGCAACTTGGTTTTCTTCTTTACAAGCGACGAAGCAGGCGTGGCAGCCGACGCAGTCGTCAGCATTAACAATGATTCCATATTTGCTCATGACGATCTCCTTAGGCTTTCTTTTCAATACGGACGGGATTTTCGAAGTAGCTCGGATAGCCGGACAGCGGGTCGCGATTGCCGCGGTTCATGAGTTTCTGGGTATTTTGGTTGTCGAGCCAGCCATATTGAGCGTCAATCGTGCCGACAGGAACTATCAGAGAGACCACTGCTTTAGCTTCTACAGGACCGCCATACGGGGAAGTGATGAGGATCGTATCGCCTTCCTTAATACCTCTGGCTTCCGCGTCTTTCGGGTTGATGTTGACGTGCAGACAGTCTTCAATTTCCATCAGGTAGGGCTGGTCCGTACGCGTCTTGCTGTGCGTGATGTACGGTTTGCGTGAGCCGTTCATCAAGCGAAGATCAAAATCCTTGCTGAGCTCGGTCATCGGTTTGTAAACCGGAAGGCCGGGATAGCCGAATTTGGCGGCACGATCCGAGAAGAAGTCCAGCTTGCCGGAAAGAGTGTTGAAACCGGGTTTGCCGTCAGGACGGAGTCTTCCGTCTTCGTACTTCTTGAAGCCGGGCTTCGGTGCCGGGATGCGGCTGATCTGAGGCAATGCATTTCTAAACTTAACGAGGTCGCCGCCTTCGTACTGATGAAGGATGAAGTCGAGGGCTTTTTCGGGATCGCCATCGAAGAAGTTTTCGGGTTTATCAACAATGCAGCCGAGTTCCAGAGCAATACGCCAGTCTTCTTTAGCTTCGCCGAGCGGTTTGATCGGTTTGCGAACGGCAATGTTAGGACCGTACCAGCCGAAGGGAGCATGGCGTTCATAGTTCATCGCAGCAGGAAGAATGATATCCATGTTTCGGTGGCTGTCTTTGCGGTGGAAGTAGTCCGTTGCGAATGCAAAGTCTAATTTCGAGAGGGCGTCGTTATAGACATCAGGCTGCGGCCAAATGTTGACGTTAAAGCCCCACCCGCAGAAGACTTTGACTTTACCGTCACGAACCCATTCAGGCAGGTTGTTCGGGCTTGTCTGATCCTGTAGATCATGCCAGAGCGGAAGTTCATCTTTATCTAGGCGGCGAACTTTTACTTCTGGAGAGTTCCACCACTTCTTATCGGCCATAGCGGGGTGCAGACCGAATGCAGCCATGGACAAGCCTTTGGGAGGCTGACCGAAAGGAACGCCGCCGGGATGTCGATATAGCCCATTAAAATTGGCAGTAGGAGCAGACCGCGAGTGTTGTTCACACCGTTGGAGTTGTGAGACAGAGACTGAGTAGTCAGAGTGAAAGATCCCGGTCCTTGAGCCCAGAGGCGAGCCGCGGCGGCAATCTTGTCGGCCGGAACGCCGGTGATTTCCTGGGTCTTTTCGGGTGTGAACTGGTCAACGTACTTGACGTACTCTTCGAAACCATGTGTCCACTGATCAATGAAGGGCTTATTAATAAGGTTTTCTTTGATCAGAACGCGGGCGATACCGGCAGCCAAAGCGGCGTCCGTACCAATGGCAGGAGCCAAATGGATATCGGCAATTTCTGCGGCTTTGGTTCTTCTGGTATCAACTGTGATGATCTTGCAGCCGCGTGCTGTTGCAGCCTTTATGGCTTTTTTTTTTTTTTTTTTTTTATGGCTTCCCACCAACCCAGGGGCTGAGCCCAAACGTTGGTGGCCATGATCATGTAAACCTTAGTATCTTTCGTCGGAGTTGCGCCGTTGTTCGGTTGTCCGAAGTTCAGCTGTTCTGCCATCATGCAGCCGGAGTGGCAAGCGGCGGAGGATTCTGTGGCCCAAGTGGGAGAGTCGAAATAGCGAGCCAAACGGTAAATAGAAGGTCTCGGTTCTTTCGGGTCGCCGGCATAGAACATGACAGACTCGGGGCCGTATTTCTTCTTGGCGGCGAGCATGTTGGCTGCAATCGTCTTGTAAGCTTCATCCCAGGTAATACGAACCCATCCCGGATCGGCAGCCCCTTTGGGAGCCGTGCGTTTCATCGGGTAAAGCAGACGATTCGGGTTATATAAGCGCTGCAGAGTGCTCATGCCTTTAGAGCAGAGCCAGTGACGCGGATTTTCTTTCCAGTTTTGGATACTGATGATGTTATTGCCTTGTGCTTGGAACTGAATTCCGCAGGAAGGTACATGGTTGCAAGAATCGCAAATGGTAAAGCCCGTCCATTCCTGAGGCTGGGGATTTGAAGCCTGTGCAAGAACGGAAGTAGCCGGAGAGACGGCCGGAAGAGCGGAGATTGCCTTGAGAATTTGCCTTCTTGAGAGTTTTTGCATAATTGTTTCTCCTTGGTCAGCATTGGGGTGCTTCTGAGTGAAATTTTGGAGGCTTTTCGCGTGTTTGAATAGAGGAGTTTTCCTGTCATATTTGATTAAAATTGACAAAAATCCTCATCAAAATTGATAACGATATGGCCCAAGACAGACCTACCAGCGAGTTGCTCAGATTTCTTGCCGAGTTCTATGACTCCCGCAACCTTATTTCCACGGCAAACCGTTTAGGCAAAGGTTCAGCAACGTGCTTTCGCCTCTTAGCGCAGGCTCGTGAAATTTTTGAAGATCCTTTGTTTGTGAAGAGCGGGCGTGCAATGATGCCGACACCGAAGATGGAGTCATTGATCGGCGAAATCCAATCCATTTTGATGCGCATAGACCGTCTTCCGAGTCCGAAGGTCTTTTCGCCAAAGAATTTAACGCAGGATTTCCGTATTGGTTGTATTGATAATGCGGCTCTGAGATTCATAGTTCCGTCGCTTGCTAATCTGTTTGATCAGGCTCCGAATATTCGTCTGTCTATCATTTCGCTCCATGAGCATTTTCAGTGGGCGCTGGAGAAGGGCAACATTGATATTGTCATCTACGCACCGCCCAATTTGAAGTTAAGAGAATTAGGAAAGAAATTCCATTACGAGACGCTCTATAACACCGATCACTTATATGTGGTCAGGAATACTCATCCTTTGGCAGTCAAGCTGAGGGAAGGCAAGCAGCTTAAAAGGTCGGACTTAAAGAACTATCGTTTTATTGCGGTGAAGTACGGTTATTCGGAGGGAAAGATCACGACCGACTCCTCGGGGTTTGAAGAGGGGAGCAATATTGCCATTGATACCCCTTATCTCTTAACGGTTCCGCACATGCTCACGCAGTGCGATCTTATCGGACGTTTGCCGGAGTCCTCTGTGAGAGAACTTATCGGCAACCTGCCTCTGACCATTCTTCCGAAGAATCTAGTCGCAGATCCGGCGTGGACACCGGTATTTCTGTGGCATGACCGTACGCATTTTGATCCGGCGCATCAGTGGTTTCGCTCTGTTTTACTGCGCAGTCTCGAAGAGAAACGAGCTAAAAAACGCCGGAACAGAAAAAATAGCGAAGAGGATGAGGTCGGCCGCACCCAATAGAACGCTCGAAAAGAGTGAATCTATTGCCGAAAACCACAGGTAACTTTTGCTTCTCTGTTACAACCATAAAAGCTAACCTTCTGTAAAATCGAAACTTTTCACAAGAATAATTACTTTTGAGTCGCAAGGTGAATCAGTCATTACGTTTTGATAAGAAGGATCGAGATCTGCTCAGAAAAATTAATGAGGTCATCGATTCCGGCAATGTGTCTTCTGCTGAGCAGGAGACTTTTAGAACCGCTCTGCACCCGCACGGCATTCAAAACATGGTTAGCACCCATGAAGAACGGATGGCGATGGCTGAGGTTAACCTTTTGCAGCGTTTAAATGACGGGACAGGCGTAGAAGAAAGACTTTCGGCTCTGAAAACGCTTCATGATGAAGTGCTTTACAGCGCACAGACACCGTTCCGCTTTAACACTTCGCGCGTGCTTATTCAGCTCATGAAGGAGATTGTCCGCGCACGCGGCAATGAAGAAGAACAACTCCGTCTGATTCACGATTTCCAAAAAGTGGCGGCGGGTAACCCTCGTATCGTTCGAGCATTCCTTTCTAAATTCTTTCTGTTGGAGATGCCGGAAGAGTGGAATCAGAAAACATGGACGACCATGTGCACGACGCCAATACCATGGGCCGAAAAAATCCGACCTATTTGGTGATGGACGCTCGTGTGAAAGGAATTCGCCGTCTGACGGTTGTCTATTACAACTTTGTTGATCCGAAAGTAGTCTACGAACTTTATGAAGCTGCTCATATCATGGGCATTTCGGTTCGGCTGGGTATTAAATTTAAAGCTTGTTTCCACGATCGTTATGTTGAATTCCTTTGGACGCCGAAGGGATTTACGGACACAAAGTCGGTTTTGGACTTTTTAAAAGAACCTGAAACCGGAGCCTTGATGCAGGAAGGCCGCTCAGTCGAAGACTGGGCCAAAGAAGAAGTCTTCAGACCTTGGAAGTCTTTAATGCCAAGCACGCAGCAGAAATCGCGAAGGAATGGGGCATTGAGGTTCCCCTTCTGTCGGCAAAAGAATTTGAAGAGTACGTTGGCATGGGACAAACCACGCTGATTCGTCTTTCTGAATTTGTGCACTCCAAACTGCTTCCGCTTGTTGAGACAGAAGCTGATAAAGTTAAGCAGGAGCTCCTGAGCGCATCTCCTGAGGATCAAGGCGTTCTTCAGGAACGCCTGAATAAACTGGATGAATTGACTTCTGTTGTGCTTTACCAGCGTTGGCTCCGTCCGTCTCGAAATCCTGAAATTCCCTCGCTGTCTGAATCGGCGGATGATAACCGTCCGGATCTTCTTAAGGTTGACGTTCAGGGACTCCTGTCTCGTCTGATGCACATTCGTCCGTCGTCACGCATTACGCTTTTAACGGGCAAGCTGTCAGATGCGGATGTTTTAGAACTCCTTTGGCTCGGACAAGGTCGGATTTCGCATCTGGAAATCCTAAACCTGAAAGAGCGAGAGCTCGGGCGTGTGAAACACATGAACGAGATCAACCAGCTACAGCAAGCGATTAACCGACACAATGCGATTGAACTCAAAAGAATTATTCAAGAAATGCGTCAGCGTCCGGAGATTGCTCAAGACCCGGAACGAAGTGCTCTCTTTAATGAGTTTCTCGAGAACATTCCGCGCATCCTGAGTTTTTATGCCAACCAGCCGCTGGGCAGCCGGTTTGGATCCGACTCTACGACCATCTTGGGAACGCGGTTCGGAATGGGCTTTGCCGTACCCGACACGCTTCCGCGCAGTGCGCAGAAGATGATTGAAAAGGAAAGCGATGAATCTTTCCAAATTCCTCTGCACGTTCCGGTTAAATGTATTGACGTTTATTCCGAACCTGAGGAAGTTTCTCCCTTTGTGAAATGGGTTCGCAAGAACTTAGGCTTTGCTAAGTTCGGAATGAAACATTCGAGAGAATGGGTTGCTACGTACGCCAATGCAGAAGTCACCACGAATAACTGCAACGTGGTTTCTCTCGGTGGCATTACACGCGGCAATACCAACGGACTGGTTGCTGACGAAACTAAGCAGAAGAAAGAAAAGACAGGTTTCTCGTACACCAATACGACGATTCTGAATATTATTAAGGTCACGATTGGTTTCCTGCCGGCGTTCTTAACTTTCATGCTCACTCAGAATTGGTGGGTCCTAGCTTGGTTCGGCGCTTTGATTTGGTTCAGCATTACCGGTATCCGCAATATTATTCAGGCGGTTATTGCCGGAGGCGGCTTCCAAAAAGGCGCCCGTATCGATTGGAAGTCTCTGATCAACTGGTCCCGCGTCAGTGACTCTCTGATGTACACTGGCATGTCGGTTGTACTGCTTGAGGGCTTTACCCGCAACGTTCTTTTAGGTCATATCCTCGGGATTACGGTGGATAAGGCGCCGTTGCTGGTGTTCTCGATCATCGCTTTGGCAAACGGCCTCTATATTTCCTCTCATAACATCTTCCGAGGATTTCCGAAGACCGCTGTTGTCGGAAACTTATTCCGAAGCATTTTGGCGATTCCGGTGGCGATGGTCTACAACGTAATTCTCGCGATGATTCTGCCGATCATTACCGGAATGCCCGCAGCAGCTATTCTGGTACCGGCGGCTGCGATCGTGTCGAAGTTCGCTTCCGATACGGTGGCCGGTGTCATCGAGAGCGTGGCCGATCGCCGCAACAACTACCGTCTCCGCACGTCCGACTTCCGTATGTCGACTAAGGCGCTTTTCAGCTGCTTTGAGCGCATGGAGCTGGCCTTCCCGAAGGAAGACATCCTCTCTTTAATGTCTCGTCCGGCAGATTTCATCCGCGTGATTTCCGAGCGCTCTAAGTCGATGGAAATCGAATGCATTGTGATTTCTTTGGATCTGATGTACATCTGGTACTACCAGCCTTGTGCGCAGCATGCGTTCCTGACGGAACTCAAGAGAATGTCAGCGGAAGAACGTCTGGTTTTTGTCCGCTTCCAGAAGTCGCTTACTGAGTACAAGGAAGTTTCAAGGCTGTTCTTAAGCGGAATGCTGGGTTCCAATTTCTCCAAGGCCTTGGCTTTCTACTTGGATAACTACAAAGCCTATCTCACAGCGATTGAAGATATTTGCAGAAAGATTGAGGAACGTTCTCCGGTAGAACTTCAAGTGGTTCACGTGAAGAACAGTCCGCTCACTTCAGCTGTCGTTTGGGTGAAGACTCAGTCTGCAGCACTCGAAAGGAAATTCCGAGGAAAGAAAGAGGGGTCTTTGGCGCAGGAAGCGGTGGAGAAGACCACGACTGAAAACGTCTAACCACAACTGAAGAAAAGTTGAATCGGCGCATCTGTTTTCGAATAGATGCGCCGATTTTTCGGCTGAGAATTCTTGTGTTTTTTTGCTGAAGATCCGGTCAAGAGCAATAAATCGAATTCAGCTTTCGACTTTGATGTTTAATAATATTTCACATCAATGTTTAATAATATTGAATATGCATGTTGAATTATATTAGACGTTTACGGTATTACCCCGTCTCCACTGAGACCGTGCAAAGGAAGGAGCTAGGCCTTTAAAATTGAAATTAGAGATCGGATTCGGCTGGTTAGCAAATGGCAAGCAACGTCTTACTAAATTTATCTTTGGGAACATCGAGCTTCCGTGGTTTGCGCAAGGCGAATCAAATTTACGTTGATAAAACACGATTAATTTTCGATTTAGCGTCTCAGCGGCGCAAGTATTTGTTAGTGCGTCCAAGAGGATTTGGAAAATCACTTCTTATCTCTACTTTTGAGACGTTGTTCAAAAACGGATTGGAAGATTTTTGCGGCTTAGAGATTGAAAAACTCTGGAAAGGAGAAAGGACTTATTCTGTCGTAAAGTTCGATTTTTCCGAAATCAAGCCGATATTCGGGTTGAAAAAGTTTGAAAGGGATCTCAAAGACCGTTTGATTGATAATTTTTCCGGCCAAGGATTTTCCTACGATCCTAACTCGACATCTCTTTTTAGCCAGTTATCTAAGTGGCTGGGCGATCAACCGGCCAATTCCTTAGTCGTGTTGATAGACGAGTACGACGCTCCATTAACATCCTCTTTACACGACAGGATCCTGTTCAATGAAGTGAGAGGCTTGTTGTCTGAGTTCTATGCTCTTCTTAAAGCTAACGATGAAGCGATTCGATTCCTTTTTATTACGGGAATCACAAAGTTCAACAAGGCAAGTATTTTTTCTGAACTAAACAATATGGTGGATATTTCGCTGAATCCGCAGTTTGGTTCTTTGTTGGGGTACACGCACGAGGAGGTGGAGAACTATTTCGATAGTTATCTATCGAGAGCTTCCACGGCATTGAACTTGTCCAAGGAGGACCTTTTAACAAGGTTGACGAAGCAATACGATGGTTTCTGTTTTGAGGTCACGGCAAACCAGAAAGTTTTTTCTCCGTGGTCGTTGCTTAACTTTTTTGCAGCTCCGGGTCTCGGTTTTTGTGACTATTGGTTTGAAAGCGGCGGAAGGCCGTCGGTGCTTTTGGAGTACGTGAAGTCTCATACCATTCGAGATCCGAAGGAATATGGTCGTGAAAAGACAATTTCTTTGGCCTCTTTGTCAGGTTCATCGGATGTCGAAAGCTTATCTGATATAGGATTATTGACTCAGGAGGGTTATTTGACGATCAAAGCTGTTGAGTATGGGAACACCGTCTTTTTGGACTACCCTAATTTAGAAATTAAGAGGGCAATGGCGCAGCTGTATACCGAACTTCTTTTGAAGGGTAAAGTGGCCGGCCAAGTAGGAGCCGGCGATATTGTCCGGGTCCTTAATAACGATGATCCGGAAGAGGTATTTCATATTCTCAATCGGCTCTTTACTGCCATTGATTATCAAAACTACCCCGTGGTAGATGAGACCTCAGTGCGAGCTTTCATTCAAGTTTATTTGGCCGGAGCCGGCCTTGACCCGAAAGTCGAACGTCACAATGCACACGGAAGAAGTGACTTAGAGGTGAATGTGGGAACAAGACTGTGGGTCTTCGAGCTGAAAACAGCTCACGAAGGAAAAAGTGCAGAAGCTGCATTACAAGAAGCAATCGACCAACTTACGTCACGCAGATATGGGGAACAGGATGCGGTTGGAAAATTGGAAAGAGTTGCTCTTGTTTTCTCACTGACTGAAAGAAGGTTTGTTCGTTGGGCGACAGTTTCTGAAACTTGAGTCTCAGGATTTCCTCCAAGGGGTATTTAGTTTTTAGTCAAAAACCGCTAGAGTGTGGGTCATCATTATCCACTCGACCAAGAGGCCCAACATGATCGACAAGGCAACGAGAGAGAAGATTATTTCCTTAATTCGTCGGGAGGTTGTGCCTGCACTAGGCTGCACCGAACCCATCGCAGTGTCGCTGGCAGTAGCCAGAGCCACGGAGCTCTTAGGTATGCAGCCTGAAGAAATCAATCTTGGTCTTAGCGGCAATATTATTAAGAATGCTATGGGGGTAGGCATTCCGGGAACCGGAATGATCGGGTTGCCGATTGCAATTGCTCTTGGAAGTCTCATCGGAAAATCCGAATACGGTCTCGAGGTCCTCAAAGAAGTCTCTCCCGAAGCGGTCGAAAGAGGAAAGGCTTTCATTGATTCTGTACCCATCGAAATTAAGCACCTGCCGGATGCCCCTTCTAACTTGCATGTTGACGTTGAAGTTCGAGCTCAGGGTCACTCCGCTAGAGCTGTTATTTCGCGCGAACACACGCTCTTTGTTCTTCTGGAAAAAGACGGTGAGACAATTTTTGCGGAAGAAGAAGGCTCAGGAAATGGTGATGCTCAAGACGCAGATGCTGTGCGGCTAAATTTCAGAATGGTTTTTGATTTCTCCACAACGGCTCCTCTAGAAGAAATCCGATTCATGAAAGAAGCTCAGAGACTTAACGAAGAGGCAGCTGAGTTTGCATTAAAGGGTGATTACGGTCATTCCCTCGGGGCCATGATCCGGAATAACGGTATGAAGTACATGGGCGACTCTACTCTTGCGCATATGGTTGAATTTACTTCAGCCGCTTGTGATGCTCGTATGGGCGGCGCAACGGTTCCGGTAATGTCTAATTCCGGTAGCGGCAACCAAGGAATTACCGCGACTTTGCCGGTTGTTGTTTTCGCGAAAGATATGAACGCGAGCGAAGAGCAAATGATTCGTGCGCTGACGCTCAGCCACTTAACGAGTGTCTATATCAAGCAAAGTTTGGGACGACTTTCAGCTCTTTGCGGCTGCGTTGTGGCCTCTACCGGTGCATCCACTGCTATTACTTGGCTGATGGGCGGCGGATATGAGGACGCATGTGCCGCCGTCAAAAATATGGTGGCTAATTTGTCCGGAATGCTTTGCGACGGAGCAAAACCGGCCTGCTCTATGAAAATTTCTTCAGGTGTTTCAACTGCTCTGATGTCTGCGATGCTGGCTATGAACGGCCGGTGCGTATCTAGTATTGAAGGAATTGTCAGCGAAGATGTGGATCAGACGATTCACAATCTCACCTTAATCGGGAAGGAGGCGATGGTTGAGACGGATCGTCAGGTTCTCGAAATCATGACCCACAAATAAGAAGCCGGTCTGGAAGTATTAAAAATCTAAGAACATAGTCTGTTCCTTCCCTCGAGGAGCAGGACTATTCGAGCTAAAAACAAGTTCTTTCAACAGCCAGGGCGAACGTACATAATTTTTAACAAAACATCCTTAACTCATTAAAAAGTCGA
>ERZ860009.279-NODE-279-length-26383-cov-1.655044_pt1 | contig 26383 bp, 22 predicted proteins | sample MGYA00510114_ERZ860009 | MGnify/ENA primary metagenome ERZ860009 (study PRJEB30046, sample SAMN00715177) | human gut metagenome | study: EMG produced TPA metagenomics assembly of the A metagenome-wide association study of gut microbiota in type 2... | reverse complement strand
TTGGGCTTGGATATCAGTGCTTCCTGCACACGAAGATAAAGGAACTCAAAGAAAAACTTGAGTTGAGCCTCTGCGACAAAAAGCTTGCAGAAAAGGACAAAGATCAGAACGCCGACCTGCTCAAATGGCTGAAAAAACAATCAATGCAAAGTTTAATCGACTGGTTCGACTGCATTGAATTGACGAGCCTAAAGAGTGAGGTTGGGACCGTTACACAGAGAAGCGGAGATACGAAACGTGACCGATTGTTCTTTACATTGCTGGGGATACCGGGATTTGAAGAGAAGCCGCAGTATCAGCTAAAGGTCAGTCCATAGAAATCTGATGTGACCTTTATCCGACGTTTAGGATTGAAAACCATCAGACCGATTTCTTCATTTCTACCGCGGCAACCATACGGAGATATCAGGACCTAGGCGCTCGAGATGTACTGACAGCGTCTTCACCGTTTTCTAAAAATCCGAATCGATCCGAAGGTTCTTTGTTCATCGTTAAGGCGGGCAGATCGGACATCAACAGTATTTCGGATCTCAAAGATAAACGAGCGGCAGCAGGTCGTCCGACTGCTTTCGGAATGTATCTAGCTGCGATGGGCGAGATCGCTGCCGACGGCTACGATCCCAAAACTTTCTTCAAGTCGACTCAGTTTTACGGACTTAACCGAGATCAGATTATCAAAGACGTATTGGACGGAAAGGCAGACGTTGGGATCCTGAGAGCCTGTTACCTCGAAGATGCCGTTAATCGAAAGGTTGTGACAACAGATCAGCTCAAGTTCATCAATCTAAAAAACGATCCGGAGCATATTTGTCTGCATTCCACGCGTCTTTATCCGAACTGGAGCTTCGGATCGAATCCTTCCGTTCCGCCGGCAGTCTTGTCGGCCGTGGCAGCCGGTCTGATTGCACAAAAACCTGTTGGCATCGGCCTGTACTGGTCTGTGGCGAGCGACTTCACCGCGATAGACAAACTCCTGAAGTCCTTACAGCTCGGATCGTATCAGCGGTTCAGTAAGGAGTGGTTTTGGCAGCGAATCATTGAGTATCGCTTTTGGGTCTTGGGTACGTTAGCGGCGTTTGCGCTTTTGCTGATCCATTCTTTCATTGTCTCGAGAACTGTGAACATTAAGACGCAGGAACTCAAAGAATCACTTAAAAGAGAGAGTCAAAGTTTCCACGAGGCACAAGAAGCGCACCGGCGCCTCATGAAAATGCAGAGAGCGGCGGTGGTCGGACAGATTTCCAGCTTGATTGCGCATGAGCTCAATCAGCCGCTCGCCGGTATCAAGCTCTATGCCCGGACGCTTCAGCGCGCCAAGGATTCAGGAACACTGACGGAGGATAAGCTCGGTACGGCATTGGCTGAAATTCGTACGGATGCGGACTTGGCAGCCGCCATTGTCGAGCGAGTCAGAAGCTATGCCAAAGGAGCTCGGAGCGAAAGAGTATCGTCGGAAGTTTCTGAGCTCGTGAATAAAGCAGTCCGGGAATTCAAGCGGCAAAGCGGAGAAAGGGTTGAAGTCAAGCTCACTCAAGCGCAGCCGGTCCATGTCATTGTGAATCCGCTTGAATTTGAGCTGGTCATTATTAACCTTTTGAGGAATGCAGCACAGGCACTTCAAGAGCTCGGTGTCTCGAATCCGAAAGTTGATCTGACGATTAGGCGATCAGACAACAGTGCAATGATTACGATTGAAGACAACGGACACATTGAAAAAGAAACGATCGCAAAACTTTCTGAGCCGACTAATTCAACGAAAGCGGACGGATTAGGTCTCGGACTACAGATCGTCAGAAGCATCATTGAAAATCACGGCGGCAAGATTTCCTTTTCTCAAGCCACTTCCGGCGGCTTGAGGGTAGAAATTAGACTGCCGGTACAGGAGGAGACGAAATAATGACAACATCGAATCCGATTATTCGTATTGTTGACGATGAAGCCGTGGTGCGTAAGGCGCTGAAGTTTCTCCTGGAGTCTGAGGGCTGGACGGTCGAGGCCTATGAAAAAGGTTCGGAATTTTTGATAGAAGATCGGCCTTCTCTCATCGGCTGTCTCATTCTTGATGTCGCTATGCCGGAGATGAACGGATTGGAGCTCTATCGGCGCCTGCGGGAAAGAAACTACGAGGTTCCGGTGATTTTTCTGACGGGGCACGGAGACGTGGACATGGCAGTTCAAGCGATGAAAGACGGCGCCATCGACTTCATTCAAAAGCCGATTAATGAAGAAAGACTTCTGTCTGCCGTGGCAAAAGCCGTTCGATATGACGAAAGCCACCGAGGCTGGACAATTTCCGCTGAAGAAGAGAAGAAAAGATACCAGACACTGACGGCCCGTGAAAAACAAATCTTATCGCTAATTGCGAAAGGGTTGATCAATAAAGAAGTTAGTGAGCGCCTCGGGCTCTCGCCGAGAACGATCGAGGTTCACCGCCAAAAAGGTCTGCATAAATTGGGTGTTCAGACGGTCTCCGAACTCGTCCGGTTACTGTCTCATATCGAAGAAAACGCACTTTCTTGATATTTATCAGGGTACTTAAGTACCGCAGTGCGCAAAAATTCAGTTATCGAATTTCAAACCTACTAAGGAGAGCACAAATGAAAAAGATCTGTATCGCACTCGTTTCTGCACTGGCCTTCGGAGTCGTTAACGCCAAAGAAACTGACCTTGTTGTCGTCGGTTCCGGCGGCGCCGGCCTTTCTGCTGCCATCATGGCTGCGCAACAAGGCAAGAAAGTTATCGTTCTCGAGAAAATGCCGATTATCGGCGGAAACACACTCCGCAGCGAAGGCGGTATGAATGCCGCCCGCACGATCCAGCAGCTGGAACACGGCATCATGAATGATTCCGCTATGCGCATGAGTATGGATGCCCAGAAGGGCGGTCACTATCTCAACAATCCTGAGCTGACCCTTACTTTGGCAGAAAACGCTAAAGACGCCGAGGCCTGGCTCCTCTCCTTAGGCGCTCCGTTCTGTCATCGCATGGGACGTGGCGGCGGTCAGACGGTTGCCCGCGGTCACGGTCCTTGTGATGGATCTGCTGTCGGTCAGTCTGTGATGAAAGTCCTTTACGGCACAGCCACAAAGATCCCGACGATCGAAATCCGTCCGCTTAACCAAGTTACAGAGCTTCTGACTAAAGACGGCAAGATCTCCGGCGTGAAAGTCGAAACAAAAGGCAAAGACAAGAAAGACTACACGATTGATGCAAAGGCAGTTGTGCTTGCTACCGGCGGTTTCGGAGCTAACGCCAAGTTGGTTTCTTCTTTAAGACCGGAATACAAAGGTTTTGCAACCACGAACCAGCCGGGCGCCTTAGGTGAAGGCCTTGAACTGGCTAAAGGCGTAGGCGCCACATTCGTTGACCTGAGAGAAATTCAGGCTCATCCGACCGTTGTTCCTGTTAAAGGCATTCTGATTTCCGAATCCATGAGAGCCCGCGGCGGTTACCTGGTTAACAATGAAGGCAATCGCTTTGTGAATGAACTTCAGCCGCGCGACGTTGTTGCTGCCGCTGTATTGGCTCAGCCCACCGGCAAAGCATGGCTCCTGATCGACGACAAACTGGTCAAATCCAATAAGCTCGCTGCCGGCTATGTTTCTCAGGGTTTGATGGTTTCCGGCAAGAACGTCGACGAATTAGCCAAAGCTATGGGCGTTCCTGCTAAGAATCTCAAGGCCACAATGGATCAGTACCACAAGGCCTTCGAGACTAAGAAAGACGACGCTTTCGGTCGTCCGGAAATGATCGCCGCTAATAACGTTTGGCCGATGTATGCAGTTCAGGTCACTCCGGCTATTCACCACACCATGGGCGGCGTGAGAATCAACAAGAACGCTGAAGTGATCGGCGTGACAGCCAAACCGATCCCCGGACTCTATGCTGCCGGTGAAGTCACAGGCGGTGTCCACGGAGGTAACCGCATCGGCGGAAACGCTGTTGCTGACATTATTACCTTCGGCCGCATTGCCGGTGCTAATGCTGCCAGCTACATGAACAAGTAAAGAGACCAGCTTTTGAGAACCAGAACGCCCTTAGGGGCGTTTTGGTATTTAAGGAACTCTGAACCAATACAGTAGCCAAAGAAACTGAGGAAGTTCAAATGTCTAAGATTCCGGTTATTTTCTATAAGAACTTCCCCCCTCTCTACACGAAGTTAAAGATCGGCGATAATGGTGGGATTATTTGAACGGTAACAAGGAGAATAAAGTTGCTTACTGAAAACGAGTTGATTAAGTTCCGTCGTGAACTCCATTCCTATCCCGAAACCGGCTGGTGCGAATTTGTCACGACTCACAAGATCGTTGAAAAGCTTCGCAGCTTCGGTTTGGATCCGATTTATGGCCGTCAGGTCATCAATCCCGAGTTTGTGGCAGGCCGCAATCCTGCCAAAGTCGAAGAAGCTAAGAAAGCAGCTTTAGAAAAAGGAGTCCCGCCGGAATTTATCGAATCCATGCAGGGCTACACCGGTGTTGCTGCCATTTTCGAAACCGGCCGCCCCGGCCCTGTTTTGGCAATTCGTTTCGACATGGACTGCGTTGACGTCGATGAAGCTCACGAAGCCGGTCACCGTCCGTTCGACGAAGGCTGGGCAAGTACAAATCCGGGCCATATGCACTCCTGCGGCCATGACGGTCATACAACGATGGGTATCGCAGTCTGCAACTGGATTCAGGAAAACTTGGATCAGTTCTGCGGCACGATCAAGGTCGTCTTCCAGCCTGCTGAAGAAGGCGTTCGCGGTGCACGCCCAATGACCGAAACCGGTATTTTCGATGACGTCGATTTCTTCTTCGGAAACCATCTTGGCTTCAATCTGCCCACCGGTACGATTTCTCCGGAACCCGGCGTTTTCTTAGCTTCCACCAAATTGGATGCCACATTTACGGGCCTTGCCGCTCACTCCGGCGCCGATCCTCAGAAAGGTAAGAATGCCCTGTTAGCAGGCGCAGCTGCTGCTTTGGCAATCCACGGCATTACTCGTCCGATCGGGGAAGTGACTGCTTTGAACGTCGGAACGTTAGTTGCCGGCCAGGGCCGAAACGTTGTCGCTCCGAACGCTTTCATGCAGCTCGAAGTTCGCGGTGAAACCGAAGAACTCAACGCATACATGCGAGATCAGGCGATCCGTAAGATTAAAGCTTCCGCCGATATGTATGACTGCCAAGTCGATATCGTCAAAGCCGGTGAAGCCACTGAATTCAAGCCGGACCAAGAAGCTATCGAGCTTGCTTACCTTGCTGCAAGAAATGTCACGACAGAAGAACTCGCTAGACCGCTCGGCCTGAAGTTAGGCAGTGAGGACTGCACGATCATGCTTCGCAGAGTCCAGCAGCACGGCGGGAGGGGTTCCTTCTTTGTGTGCGCCTGCCGTACATCCGCCGGTCATCATCAGAGGCTCTTCGACTTTGACGAAAATGTGATCGGAATTGCTTTGCGCTTCTACCAGAACCTGATCCCGATGATTGTCGGCATCAAGTAATTCAGTTTGAAAGACAGCTGATTTTCTAAAAACCAAACAAAAGCCGCCGTGAGGATTTCCAGATCTTCACGGCGGTTTCTTCTATAAATCCGGATTAGCGATTTCTTTCGCGGCGATCGCGGACGGCATGCGCCAAGGAAGTGATGACCTTGACCGTGTCATCCCAACCGATGCAGGCATCCGTGATGGACTGCCCGTATTTCAGTTCTTTTTCTTTGCCTTTAACGAGAGGCTGGTTGCCTTCGACAAGATTGGACTCGATCATGACGCCCATGATGTTGTAGCTTCCGTCACCGATCTGCTTGCAGATGCTGTCAACGACATCGATCTGCTCTTTGTGCTTTTTATGGCTGTTGGAGTGGCTTGCATCAATCATGACAGAAGGTGGAAGGCCGGCTGCTTTCAGCGCTTCGCAAACCTTAGCCACGCTCTCGGCATCGTAATTCGGTGCTTTGCCGCCGCGAAGGATGACGTGGCAGTCTTCATTGCCGCCTGTGACAACAATAGCGGAGTGGCCGCCTTTTGTGACGGAAAGGAAGACATGTTCGTTTGCTGCCGCTTTAATGGCATCAATGGCGATTTTGACGTTGCCGTCAGTGCCGTTCTTGAATCCGACAGGGCAGGAAAGACCGCTCGCCAATTCACGATGCACCTGACTTTCTGTGGTTCTAGCTCCGATCGCCCCCCAGGAGATTAAGTCTGCGATGTACTGCGGCGTGATCATATCGAGATATTCGGTACCGGCAGGGACGCCCAATTCGTTGATCGTTAAGAGAAGTTCGCGGGCTAAGCGGAGGCCGTGGTTGATATGGAAACTGCAGTCCAAGTCCGGATCATTGATCAGACCTTTCCAGCCGATGGTGGTGCGGGGTTTTTCGAAATAGACCCGCATGATGATCTCAAGATCATCGGCGAAATGACGGCGAAGCTCTGCAAGCTTTTCCGCATATTCTTCAGCTGCAGCCGGGTCATGAATGGAGCAGGGGCCGACGATGACAAGCAGACGGTCATCCTTTCCGTGAATGATATCGTGTGCGGAGTGACGTGCGATGTGCACGGTCGAGGAAGCGAGCTGTCCGCAGGGGAATTCGCGAATGAGGTAAGACGGCGGTGTCAGTTCTCTAATTTCTTTGATTCTGAGGTCGTCGGTTGTGTAAGGCATTTTGTTTCTCCGTTATGGCGCCCGTCGGGATTGAGGCTATAAAAAACCGCCGTGTCCCGAAGGAGCGGCGGTTAAGTAGTGTTGTGTGATCTTAGATGCGAGCCGTCACAGCCCTACCTTCCGCCGCGGACGGAAAGTAAAAGCCGTAAAAGTAAAACTTAGAAGCGAACATCTTGGATACTTGCTTGTAAAAAGGTACGAAGAATAATTTAACGTATTTTTTTCGTTCTAACGAAACTTTTTTCAGAATTTATTTCATGAAAAGGAAGATTGTTGAGTGGTAGAAAACAGGCGCTGAGAAGAACAGCATTTCCATTCTGTCTAATGCTCCGCGTGTCAGCATCATGCTGGTGTCCAAACGAACGGCGCCGAGTGAGCGCTTAACCGAGGACATGACCAGTGCGCCCAGCGTTCCGGAAACGATGATCAGCAGAGACATAAGAGGAGCCTGCCAAGCACGGAACGGTGTCATCCAGAAAAGTGCAGAACCCATGATCAAAGCTCCGATACTTCCGATGATGATGCCTTTGTATGTTTTGTACTGATTACTCCAAGTCGGTTTGCCGCCCCAAATGGCAGAAGCCATGATCTGGAAAAGGTCCGCGAAATACAGCACCAGCAGGAAGTAAAGCATCAGAAGCAAACCGCTGGAATTAAATCTCGTGAGATTCAAGGTAGCGATCGCGGGTGCATGGCTGACGCAGAAAATCGCCAGCATGATGCCCCACTGAACCTTAGCAACTCGGTCCAAGAAGCGGTCGGTATCTTTGGCCAAGGCCATAACGACCGGCAGAGACAGGAACAGGTAGACAGGGATGAACAGAGAGAAGAGTCCGATCTCTTCATATCCCAGAAGGATGTACTGAACGGGAATCGCGATATAAAACGCAATGATCAAAATGACGTGGTCATGGCGCCGGGTCGGAGTCAGCGCAATGAATTCCCGCAGTGCAAAGAAAGACGCAAAAGCAAAGAAAAGCAGTAGCGCGGCTTCGCCGAGACAGAAAGCAATCGCAAAAACAATGAGCAGAGGCCAGGAGGCACGAACGCGAGAGTTAACAACGCGAAGATTGTTGAGTCGAGCTTCGTTGCCTTGAGCACGAGAAACCAGCCAGTTGCCGATGATTGTGCCGATGGCTGAGAGAACAATAAGAACGCCCAGAATCGTGAAGTAGGCTTCTTGAGTGGAAAATCCTAAACGCATATTAGAGCTCCCTGGCTAAACTGATGACGGCCGTTCTGGCCCTCTCTAAGAACTCTTCTTTAGAGTCATCGACAGAGTGCGGAAGAGGTGCGCCGAATCTTACGGAGCACATGGTCGGAACGGGCAGGAGGGCACCTTTCGGCATTGAGCGGTGCAGGTTTTCCAGATAAACGGGGATGAGTTCGACCTCGGGGAACTCTCTCATCAAGCGCCAAATGCCGCTCTTAAAAGGTCCGGGCAATGGCTGCGGAGAACGTGTGCCTTCCGGGAAGATGATGAGCGAGGAGCCTTCGCGCAGAGCCTGACGCATCGGATCCAAGGGATCGGAGTTTTCTGTCCGGCGTCGGTCGACAAGGACGACGTTTAATTCATCGACGGCAATTCTGCGGCGAATTCCGCTCTGCCAGTAGTCTCGAGCGGCAACCGGTCGAGTAAGCGGTCGTAAAGCGCGAGGAAGAGCGGACCAAATCACAATGGTGTCGAGGTGGCTCGAGTGATTGGCAAAATAAATTCTTTGAATTTTTTCGGGCTTACACCCGATCCACTGAGGATATGCGCCGACCAATAAACGAGTCAGCCACACCATCGGGTCATGAACTTAAATGCGTGTTTCACGTTCTTTCGTTTTTCAATTCCTAATTTGTTAATTATGCCTCCAATGCCAACCTGCATGTTGATCCCGGATTTGACGAGCATGGGGGCGACGGAACGATTCAATTTTCAATTGCGACGTACAAATTCCAAGAAATGTCTGTTTTAACGAGAAAAACATCGGGGGTGAAATTTTCCTGCCAGTGCAGCCTTTCTTTAGACGATCTCTTACGCTAATTCTGCAAGAAAGAATTAACGGACTATCAATGATTAATTTACGGCTTCATTGAGCGGTCGAGACTCAGTCGGTTGTAAGAAAGCCTGGATAGGAAAAGAAAGCGGCTCATAGATGAACCGCCGAAAATGGTGAATGCTGGATTGATCAGATGTTATGGCTGCTGGGGAGCAGGTTTAGGACACAAAAGGCCGTGCAAACGATCCATTGCGCTCTTTTCTCTAATCGGTCTGAACTTCGGATCAAAGGTTGTGGATTTAATCTGTTTGCCCTTGCCGTCTAACTCGGGATAGGTGACAAGGGCAATCGGGGAATAAATTCTTGCCAGGCAGTCCATACTAAATTGAACCTTTGCAGATTTCGAATCCGGCGTGTAACTGTGGTTTTGAAGCGTCCAGAACTGCAGCTTGTCGCCTTGTTTCCGCATGCCGTTTTTGATGAGGTACATATCATTCGTAACCTGTGTCGTGTTGTGTCCTGCAATAATCGGAGGAATGAAAATAGGCATCGGAACACTTGAGCCGGCAGGCGCGGCGTTTTGACGAGCATTGAAGCCTCGAATCGCAGGATTTACAGGCGCAGGCCGATAAGTTCGCGGAGGCGGTGTATAGGATCGGTGCGGACGAATGGTGGTTCTACCGCCGAGGCGGACTGCCTGAGCGTCCGTTGCTAGAGATAAGAGGCAGACTGAGGCACAAAGGCCGACGAATAATTTGTTCATAGCAGCAGAAGTCTTGAGGTTGAGTTTTTCTCCTCATTCTGCGCTTTAGAAATCGCGAGCAAAAGAGGACAAAACCAGCATATCTTCTGACTTCGGTTTGCGCTTCCGAAGTCAGAATTTCCTCGTTTTCTGCGAAGAATCGCCGAAATCGGCGAGACGAGAGCCGGCTTAGTTCGCCGTACCGCCGACGGTGAGTCCGTCAATGCGGAGCGTCGGCATGCCGACGCCGGTCGGAACGTGCTGGCCGTTCTTGCCGCATGTGCCGCAGCCTCGGTCTAACTCAAGGTCATTTCCGACCATGACGATCTTCGTGAGGGCGTCCGCGCCGTTGCCGGTCAGTGTGGCACCTTTGATTGGATCTGTTAATTTGCCGTTTTCGATCAGCCAGGCTTCGCTCATGCTGAAAACAAAGTTGCCGTTCGTGATGTCGACCTGACCGCCTCCGAAGTTGGAAGCATAAATGCCGTAGTCCACGGAAGAAATAATTTCCTGTGGATCGGATTCGCCTTGGAGTAGATAAGTATTGGTCATTCGCGGCATCGGCAGATAGGCAAAACTTTCTCGGCGTCCGTTGCCGGTGGTCTTTTGCTTCATGAGGCGCGCACTGGTCTCATCGTGCATAAAGCCGCGCAGAATACCCTCGTCGATCAGCGTTGTGCAGTGCGTTTCATTGCCTTCATCGTCAATCGTGAGTGAGCCGCGGCGACCGGCGATCGTGCCGTCGTCGACAACTGTCACAATCGGAGAAGCCACCCGCTGCCCGACCTTATCTGTGAAAACGCTTGTGCCTTTGCGGATGAAGTCGGCTTCCAACCCGTGTCCGACAGCTTCATGAATCAATACACCGGGCCAGCCGTTGCCCAGTACGACGGGAATACTTCCGGCCGGCGCCGGACGGGCATCTAAGTTGCGTACGGCAGCGTCGACCGCTTCTCGCGCATATTGTTCAATGACTTCTTCGTTATAGAGATCTAAGGCGAATCGGCCCCCGCCGCCTGCCTGTCCTTGTTCTTTCTTGCCGTCTTTTTCAGCGATAACGCCGAGGTTCACGCGAACCAGCGGTCGAATATCGCCGATTAAAGTGCCGTCCATCTTCGCGATCAAAATCGTGTCATGCGAAGCGCCCACCGAAGTCGTCACCTGCGTGATCAGAGGAGAACGGCTGCGGGCATGTGCGTCCAGAGATCTAAGCAGTTTGATTTTGGCGTCCGTATCTGCCGCCTCAATCGGATCGACAGTGCGATAAAGAACTTTCGGTCCGTCTTTAGGCGTAACGTTTACCGTGACTTGGTTGTCCGTGGCCTGCGCAATGGCGCGGACGGTTCTGACCGCCTCAAACAAAGACTCGCGGGAAATTTCTTCCGAGTAGGCCAGCGCGGATTTCTCGCCGCAGACGGCACGAACGCCGACGCCCATGTCAGTGTTGTAATGACCGGTTTTAACGATGCTTTCTTCAAGCACATAGCCTTCGGAGACCGAGCGCTGGAAATAGAAATCGGCGTAGTCGATGTCGTAGCCGCTGAAAAGCGCAAAAGCATCTGCAATGTCTTTTTCAGAAAGACCGTTGCGGTACAGCAGAGTTTCGATGGCGACAGAAGTATTGTTATTTGTCATATTCAACGCGATTGTTCAGGGCCGGTAAAAGAGCTCTGACTTGACGAAGGAAGGCCGGGTCTACGTCTGCGAAGCAAACGCCCGTTTCATGTCCGTTGAGTTTGCTGATCACGGTGCCCCAGGGATCGACGGCGCAGGAGTGCCCCCAGAAAGCACGGCCGCAGGAAGAGCGTCCGGCTTGTGCGGCGGAAACTACGTAGCTTAGGTTTTCGATAGCTCGAGCGCGCAGCAAGACTTCCCAATGGGCCTTTCCGGTGTTCGTGGTAAAGGCAGCCGGGAGCAGGAAGCAGTCGATGCCGCTCTGACGGCGGAACAGCTGCGGGAACCGCAGGTCGTAGCAAACGGCCAGACCGATGCGGATATCTAAGCCGTTTTCTAATGGGAGGTTGAAAGAGACGGTCTTATGCCCTCCGACATAAAGCTCCGACTCGTCGTAGCGTTCCTGCTGTCCTTCATAAGAAAAAAGATGAATCTTGTCATAGCGCGCAGCTTCCTGACCGAATGCATCGTAGACCAGCATGGTGTTGGTCACCCGGTGCGGATCGTCGGTTTTAAGAGGCATGGTGCCGGCAGCAATCCAAATGCCTAAAGATTTGGCAAGTCCGGACATAATCCTTTGCACAGGACCGTCCTGGTACTGCTCTGCAAGACGAAGTACATCCTTGGGATCGTTGCTCATGATCGTAAACATTTCAGGCAGCAGCGCGAGGTTAGCGCCCTCCCGAGCAGCTTTGCGGATGAGGGATTCTGCAATCTGGACGTTGGCTCCGATATCCGGACCGGATGTCATCTGGCAGGTGGCTATGCGTAACATGATTCTTAATGCTTAATCTTGGTGACGACCGGATCCGACCAGGTGCCGGTCACTTGGTATTCAAAGGAAAAGAGCTTACTTAAAGGATCCTTGAAAATCAATTGAGCCAGGAAGCTGCCGATACCGACGATCGGATTGGCAACCGCCAGGGCAACGGAGGCGCCGGCAGCATTGATGTCCGGCAGAACCAGCAGGTGCAGGTCTTCCGTTTCTTTCTGCGTATTTACGTTGCCGTTGATAACAACGGTGGCGCTTCCGCCGATCATCGTCAGATCCTTAATGTTCATCAGGCCGTCGTCCAGAACCGCCTTGCCGCGGATCGTGGAGAAGTTAAAGCCGGCGGAGTAAAAGTCTCTGAAGTCCAGGGTCAGATAGCGCGTCAAAGACTGCAGCGTGAGCAGAGAAAGTAGCTTGGCAGCAGGGCCCGGCTGAATCTTGAGGATTTCGCCTCTTCTTAAGTTGATATCCAGTTCTCCGTCGAAGCTTTGGGTGTTAAAGCCGAGCGGGGTGCCGACCCAAGACAGATTGCCTTTGATCGAACCGTTGCCGGATCTGACCAAGTTTTTCATGTCGAGGCGGTTCAGCAGACCGCCGAGATTGTTGATGTTGGTATTGATCAGCAGATTGGTTTCGTTGCCGCCGTCAAAGCCTTTAAGCCAGCTGCCCGAAGAGTGCAGCGTGCTGCACTGTTTGATAAGTTCAGCTTTGTAATCTTCCAGAGTTGGCCTTTTGCAGAAGGCGTGTTGCGCGCAACCAGTTCCAGTTTGCCTAAACGCATATTGCCGTAGGTCAAATCATCGATGACCGCGTTGATCGCAGGCCAGCCGCCCTGAATTTGTACCGGTTTGGATTTCTCAGCAGCGTCTCTGGCTGAGCTCGGGATGAAGAGCTTAGAGATATGCGCAATGAGTTCCGGTTCTTTGCCGTTTTGGCCTTTCTTCCATTCAAGGTTGGCATTCATCTCATTGCTGTTCATTGTGACCAGCAGAGAGTTGCCGGAAGGACGGGCCAAAAGCGAGAGGTTCGTTTGATTGAAGTTATCGATTAGCAGCTCGTCGACATTGACCTTAACAAAAGCAATGTCGGGAAGAACCACGGTGCCCGACGGCTTGGTATCGACCTTTAGGTGGTCAAATACGTTCTGCCAGGCCTTGGCCGAAACTAGCGGTGCTTTCACGGAGATGGCATAGCCGTGCGCCGGCAGGGTCGGCAGACTGCGGTTGCCGATGGCGGCACGCTTGATTTCGTCATTCTGCAGAATGAATTCGGAGCTCAGGAATCCGTCGATCATGATTCTGAGATCCGTAGTCTTGCTGTCGGTGACGATATTGAGATCAAGCGGAGCAGAAAGGGAAGCAGGCTTTTCCATCGGGGGCGGAAGTTTGCTTTCCAATCCGGCCAGCGAACTCTTGACGTTAACGGTTACCTTCGGACCGACCGTGACGTTGACCGTGAAGGGGGCTTTACTGCTCAAGTATTTATCGGCTGCCGAGCCAGCATCGGAACCGGAATAACCTGAGGCAGAGCCTTGGCCGCAATCGTACCCGATGCAGATACTTTAATGTTGCCCTTGTCATCGGTATTAAGCGTTGCTTTCACTGCGTTGCCGAAGCAGTCAGCCGTAATGCCGCTGCTCGAGGCGCCCTTTTCATTGAAGTTCACAACGCCGGAAGCATGAGTTAGATCGGGAATAGAGAAGTCATTGAACTTAACGGCGTTGTCCTTAAGCGTAAAGGCGCCGGAAACAGCGACGTCGCCCGGTCCGTCAAGAGGAATCTTCAGCTGCAGGCCCAGATCTCCGCTGCCGGATCCTTCGGCTTTCTTAAATAAACCGCCGGTATAACCGTCAACCGGAGAGGCTTTGACGTAGGAAAGGAATCCGGGAAGCGCACCGGAGGCGGCAGCGTCCACATCGAGCCAAACGGTGTCGGCAGAGAAGGCAGGGATATCGACTGCGCACGCGTAAGCTGAACGCCCTTATAAGTTCCCCGGTCAGCGGTGATGGCCATGCCGTCGCCCTCGAACTTGACGACGCCTCCGACTTTTTCAAAGAGCGGCCAGATTGCACCGCGCTTAGCGGTGACTTTCGGGTTGTCGAGAATGTTGGGATAGACATCGAGCAGGACATCTTCCACGTTAACGGCAGCCAAGAACTGATGTTCTTTGGATTCTTTGAACGGGAAGTCATCCGGCGGCCTTTAAAGAAGGACTTGACCGCCGGTGGCTTTGCCTTCCAGCAGGCCGTAGCGAAGCCATGTGATCGTGTCGTTGCCGACGATGAGCGGCATGTACTTCCAAACGGCCGGAACGTTGCCGCGCAGAACATCGGCCTTAAGATCGGCGGTGCCGAACGGCGTGCCGTCCGCGTTGGTATAGGTGCCGTTGAGCTTGACCGCAGCGTCTGCGTTCTCAATCAGGATGTCCTTGAATTCCAGAGAGAGACCTTTAACAGTATTCCAAACCACAGTGCCTTGAAGGTTGTCCAAATAGAAGGCAGCCGCCGGGAACATGCCCGGGAAGGCGACAGAAGCGTTCTTGGTGTTAAGAACGGTTGTGCCCACGCCGTCTTTCATCGTGATGTCAGCGCTGAGGTTGATGAATCCGGGAAGCCATTGCGTGTTGTTTTTTCCGGAAGCGCCGAAGGAGCAGAATCGTGAAGCGAGAGTTTGCCGTTGTAGTGCTTGGGTTCGTCGGGCAGACCCTGCCAATCCAGATCAACATTGGTGAGAGAGCCCGAGAGTTTGCGTTCGGCGACGAAATCTTTAAAGGACTGAGGAAGCGGCAGTGACGGCAGCCTTGCCGTTTTGCTTGGGAAACCGAGGTTTTTTGTTTTGAAGGACCCGCCGGTAAATTCTTTGCCGTCTCGGTCTAGCTTCAGACTCATATCCAGCGGGGGCAGCTTTTCTCCGGACTCCAATTCAAAGGAGAAGTTTTCTGTGGACAGGCCGTAAGCCTTATCCGACATATTTCCTGAAACTTTGCCCTTAATGAACTTTAGGTGCAGCGGAGCCAAGTCCGGCAGCTGCAGATCGACATGAGACAGAGCGCCGATGAAGCTTGCAGACGACGGAGACCATTTCACAAAATTGGCCCATAAAGAGCCGGAGCCAGTGCCTTTGTATTTGAAGGAGAAGTCGGGCATCCACTTGGCCAGTTCTCCGAAATTAATAAAGTCGGTCTGCGCGTAGAGCTCTGCATCCCAGTCGGCAAGCTTTGACGGATTAAGCGCCGGGGTCTTAAAGAGCGCGCGAACGGTAATCGGAGAAGCGATTTCAGGCGGCAGCGTCAGCGTAAAAGCAAACTGCTTGTCTCTCGAAGAGCCGTTGTAGGCGGCGTTCACATTCTTGATTTCAAGTGTTTTGCCGCTCTTTTGATCGTGAACCAGAATCGTGCCGTCCTTGATTTCCAGAGATTTCTGCTTCAAAAGAAGCATGACGTCGGACGGCAGTTTGGTGGTGAGCGCATGAGTCTCAGTCTCGCCGGACATAAGCTTTTTGAGATTGACCTTTCTACCTAAGACGGAGAAGGACATCGGTGCCAGACGGCGGACTTCGACTTTGGGTTTATTCAAAGTGACGGATTCAAAGACCGGCGCGAGGTTTGTTAAAGAGCTGAGCGAAAGCTTGGCGGTAAGGGATTCAGCCGTAATCGGATCTTTGCCCGGCTCGCCGAGTTCAATGTTTTTAAGCGTGATTTCCGGAGACAGTCCCTGCCAATCAGTGTCCAGAGAGCCGAACTGGACAGGAATATCCAGGACCTGAGAAATCTTGTTCTCGATCTTGGACTTATGTTCGTTCAGGTAAGGTGCAAGGCAGTAACGCGCTCCGAGCCATGCTGCTCCGAGTGCAAAGTAAAGGATGACTAAGAACCAAAGAATGGTTCGCCAGGCATAGCCGAAAAAGCCTTTTTTAGGTTTTGTTGGTGTGGTTGATGTTTGTTGTTCGGAATTGTCCGTCATGCCCCGAATCCTTTAACTTTTTTCTGATCTTCTAAGTATCGCTCAATTTGCCGCGAATAAACTCTAATATTGGAAGATAGACTCATTTTTAGCTTCGAAAAACCATATGTCTGCAGCACTCGAATCCTCTGATCTCCTTCCTAAAGTTCCCAGACTTCCTCTCTCGGAAGTCCCCGAAGTCTCGGCGTATTTCAAAAACACGCTCCGAGCCATGTTCGGAGAAGATGAAGATAAAGTTCGGTCTTATGTCCAGGAAATCACTCAGACGCCCTGGACCCCGGAAAGAATGCGTGAGCGTTTGGCCGGAATCGAAGACGGCGAAGCGCTTAAAAGTGCAATGCGCCGTCTGCGCCGCGACGTGATGATGAATCTTGTTGCACGCGACATTTCCGGATTGGCGAATCTAGAAGAGGTCGTGACCGTGATGTCCGACTTGGCAGAGATCGCGATCGACCGTACGGTTTCCGTCTATGCCAAAGAGTTAGCGAAACGATTCGGTGTTCCGCGCTCCGAGACCGGCGTTCCCCAGGATCTGATTGTGATCGGCATGGGTAAGTTGGGCGGCCGCGAACTGAATGTCTCAAGCGATATTGATCTGATTTTCTTCTATGACTGCGACGGTGAGTGCGGACCGACACCGGAATATCCCACTGTCCGCAAGATCATCAGCAATCAGGAGTTCTACGAGCGGCTGGCAAAGAAGGTCATCCCGGCCCTATCTGAAATTACTTGGGAAGGCTTCGTGTTCCGCGTGGATATGCGTCTGCGCCCGAACGGAGACTCCGGTCCGATCGTGGGTTCCAGCGACATGCTCGAAGAGTACCTGATGACGCAGGGACGCGATTGGGAGCGCTTTGCATGGCTTAAAGGCCGTATCGTCAACGGACCGGTATTTGCCTCCGAAGAAGACTTCAATATCCAAAAGAAAAACATTAACGATATCGTTCGTCCCTTTGTTTACCGTAAATACCTCGATTTCGGAGCAATCAGTTCTCTTACCGATCTGCATGCAAAGATTCGTCTTTCTACTCAGAAACGCGCCTTAGAGAGTCTGAAAGAAGGTCAGAACATTAAGCTCGGACGCGGCGGTATTCGCGAAATCGAGTTCATTGCGCAGACCTTCCAAGTGATTCGCGGCGGACGCAACCCGTTCTTAAGAGAACGCTCTACGCTGAAAGCGCTTCAGGCGCTCGCATCCGAGAATATTCTCGCTAAAGATAAAGCTGAGATGCTCTCGAAGATTTATGTGTTCCTTCGCAATGTGGAGCACGCACTGCAGTACGAAAACGATCAGCAGACACAGCTTTTTGCCGCCGATCCCGAACACAGAAAGAGAATCGCGAGGATGCTGGGCTTTACTGTCGAAGATCTGCAGAAACAGTTAGAGCTTTCGACGGAGTACGTGGCGGCAAGGTTTGATGAGATTTTCCAGACCAAAGAAGAGGTCAGCGAAGAAGACTGGCCGCTCGGCTGGGAGACCGGTTGTGCAGAAGCACTGCCCGGTTTGGCAAAAGTGCTTGAGCGAAACGGTTTTAAAGAAACCGAAGAGCTCTCCCAGCTCATCCTTAACCTTATGTCGCTGCGCGCCTTGAAGCTCATCAACGCGGGTGCCCGGCAGCGTATGGTCACGCTGGTTAAAAACACGGTTGAAGGCAAAAATAAACCCGAGCATTTAAAAATCATCTCCCGCGAAGAGCTTCTGCGCCGCTGCATCAAGTTCTACGAAGTGATCGCGGGTCGTCCGACGTATGTGTCTTTGCTCCTGCAGTATCCGCTGGCGGCAAAGCGCCTGGGCGACGTACTGGGCAGCGGAAAATGGGCGGCCGAATATCTGAATCGCCATCCGCTGCTCTTGGACGAGCTGTGGGATGAACGGCTGAGCCAGATTGACGACTACACTCCGGTGGATTTCTCTTTCTATATCGAACGCACGCGGGCGCGTCTTGCGGATATTCCGGAAGACGATCAGGAAACCCGCATGAACCTTATCCGCGAAGTCCATCACGCCCGTTTGTTCCGGCTGTTCTTGGCGGACATGGCCGGACGATTGACGGTGGAGAGATTGGCCGACCAGCTCTCCGCGCTGGCGGACGCCACACTGGAGATCGTTATGGAAGAAGTGTGGAAGACGGTTCCGGGACATCACATCGAGCGTCCGAAGTTCGCCATCGTGGCTTATGGAAAACTCGGCGGCAAGGAGCTTGCTTACGCGAGCGACCTTGATCTGGTCTTCTTATTGAGGATGACGCCCAAGACGCTGAAAAGATCTATATGCGCTTTGCGCGCCGCCTGATTAACTGGCTGACGGCTACGACCGGCTCCGGCGTCCTCTTTGACGTGGATATGCGTCTGCGCCCGAACGGAGAGTCCGGCATGCTGGTCTCTTCTGTGGATAGTTTTGAGAAGTATCAGAAAAATGAAGACGGTACCGGCGCGTGGCTCTGGGAGCATCAGGCATTAACGCGGGCTCGTTATGCAGCAGGCGACCGAGACATCGGTGACAAGTTCGAGAAAATCCGCATCGAAATACTCCGCCGCGAGCGAAACGCCGAAGAGACGAAGGCTGAAGTACTCAAAATGCGCCAGCGTATGCACGACGGCCATCCCAATAAAACGGAGCTTTTTGATGTGAAGCATGACGAGGGCGGCATGGTGGATGTGGAGTTCATCGTTCAGTATTTGGTGCTTCAGTATTCCGCCAAGTTCCCGCAGCTTGTCAACAACTTCGGCAACATCAAGATGCTGGAGATGGCGTCTGACGCCGGCCTGATTCCGAAGACCTGGCGCTCGAAGTGTCGGCTATTTATCGCAAGTATCGGCGCATTCAGCACGAGTTCCGGCTGAACTCTCCGAGCGTGCCGGTGCGTGTTCCCAAAGAAGAGTTTGCGGACGATGCGGCGAAGGTTCGTGAGCTCTGGTCGCTCGTTTTTGGTCCGTCCGAAGGTCAGGAGGCATAAAAGGACCTAAGCTAAAAGGCAGTTTGAATCTTCTTAGCTTATGAGTCTCGCTGCTTCCGACTACCGTGCTCCTTGGTGGCTGCCCGGCGGCCACCTGCAAACCATTGTGCCTGCCGAACTGTTTCCGAAGGCCAAGGTGATCTATCGCCGTGAGATTTGGAATACGCCCGATGACGACATCATTGCCGTGGACTGGTCGACGCCGGAACCCATTGATCCGAAGGCGCCGATTATGGTGCACAATTGTGGGGCCCTCCCGCGGTGTGGAGGGGTCTTCCAACAGCCACTATGCCCGTGCGCTGATGGCGCGCTGCGGTCAGGAAGGCGTGCGCGGTGTGGTGATTCACTACCGGGGCTGCGGCGGCGTCACCAATAAGAAGCTTCGTGCTTATAACGCAGCCGATGCCGAAGAGCTGGATTGGGAGTTTGCGCGGCTGCGCGAACTCTACCCTGAAGCTCCGATCTATGCGATGGGCGTCTCGTTGGGTGCCAATAATCTGCTCTTTTGGGCCGGTACCCGAGGCGAGGATGCCGCAAAGCTGCTCTCGGGCATCGCTGCGGTCTGTTCGCCTCTGGATTTGGTGGGCTCGAGCTATGTTATTCGTAAAGGATTCAGTCGGATTTATGACTTGAATTTCATCTCGACGATGAAGAAAAAAGCGCTCGCCAAAGCCAAGCGTTTCCCGGGTGTCTTAGATGTCGAGAAAATAAAGAAGATTCGCTGGCTCTGGCAGTTTGACGATCTTTTTACGGCGCCGGTTTTCGGCTATAAGGACTACATGGACTATTGGACGAAATGCTCGAGCAAGCCGCATTTAGGCGGCATCCGGCTGCCGACGCTGGTCTTGAATGCAAAGAACGATCCGATCGTGGGATACGAAGTTTTACCGAAGATTGATGAAGTTTCTAAGTTTGTGACGTTAGAATATCCCGCTGAGGGCGGCCATTGCGGGTTCCCTCGCAAACCGAACGAAGGAAGCCTCGGATTTCTGCCGACACGCACCTTCGATTTTTGTTTCCGCGGCCGCTGAATGTATCTAATTTTCCCCCGGTATGTGCAGCCGGAAACGGAGTTGAAATGCCTTTAAGAAGTACCAAAGACTATTCAGTCGGAATCCTCTACTTTATCCTCTTTATTCTGACCATCCCGGCGATGAACTGGGTGGTGATGAATGTCGGCACGGTTTGTACCGCCGACGGCCCCTGTTTGATTCCGGTTTGGCCCGGCATCATGGCTCCGAGCGGCGTGCTTATGGCCGGCGTAGCACTGGTGCTCCGCGACGGACTGCAGGCCAAGCTTGGTGTTCGCTGGTCGCTTTACGCCATCATTATCGGCGCAGCGCTGTCCGCACTTTTTTCCGAACCGTCCCTGGTCTTGGCTTCCGTGATGGCTTTCTTCTTCTCCGAATTGGCTGACCTCGTGGTCTACACACCGATGCGCAAGAAATGGCCGGCTTGGGCCATTATGGCAAGCGGTTTGGTGGGCTCTATGGTCGACAGCGCCATCTTCCTTTCTCTGGCTTTCGGCTCCATTGAATTTATCTTCGGACAGGTTCTGGGCAAGTTCTGGACGTCTCTTGCCGTAGCTTTGCTTATCGGGTATCTTCATAGCCGCCGCGCTAAAGCGGTTCAAGACGAAATCCTTTCCCGTTAAGAATTAAGAAGATATGACTGAAAAGAGCCCGAAGACCGCGGTACTCCTTATTAACCTCGGTTCTCCTGATGAACCGACTGCTTCGGCGCTCAAACCCTATCTGCGGGAGTTTCTCTCCGATCGACGGGTTGTCGATTTAAATCCGATTTTTTGGCAGACGCTGTTAAATTTGGTCATTCTGCCGCGCCGCAGTCCCAAGTCCGCCGCGCGTTATGCGCAGGTTTGGATGAAAGAGGGTGCGCCGCTGAAGGTCTACACCGATCGCATCGCCGATAAGCTGCGTCAGCGCCTGCAGGAAAAGGCCGTTGATGCCGATGTGTTTGTCGGCATGCGTTACGGCAATCCTTCGCAGGTCGAAGTTTTTAAAGCGATTCACAACGAGCACGGTTTTGACCGTGTCCTCGTCCTCCCGCTTTATCCGCAGTATTCCTCCTCGACGACGGCCTCTGTTTCCGACGCCGTCTCGAAAGCTATGCAGCAGATGAAGAGCCACCCGAAGGTGCGCTTCATCCGCGACTATCACACGCATCCCCTGTACATTAAAGCGCTTGCCGATCAAATTCGCGAGCATTGGGCAAAAGTCGGTCCGCTCGGCGAGAAGGACCGATTGATGCTGTCTTTCCACGGCATGCCGGTCCGCTACTGCAGGGAAGGCGATCCCTACCCGAAACAAGTTCGCGCAACGGCTGACCTCCTGATCAAGGAACTCGGGGCGGACCCGACAAAGGTAGTGCTTTCCTACCAGTCCCGTTTCGGTAAGGAAGAATGGTTAAAGCCTTACTCGGACGACACGGTTCGCGAACTCGTCGGAGAGGGCATTGAACGATTAGACGTTATCTGCCCGGGATTTCATACCGACTGCCTCGAGACGATTGAAGAAATCGGCCTGGAGCTCAAGGAGACTTGGCAGAAAGCAGGCGGCCAATCCTTCCACTACATTCCTTGTCTGAATGATTCCGAGGCTTCCGTTTCGCTGGTTGAGAGCATCGTCGAAGACGAACTTCGTCACTGGCCGGAATAATTTTGTTACTTTTTTCGCTTGAAAAAAACGAGCTAAGGGAAAACCCTTTGGTTTTCAAGCGCTAGGCGGGTGTTATTCCCGTATATCGTTTAATTTGCTACAGATTTTCTCTTCCTGATTTGCTTAATTCGGGTGATGTCGGCTCTTGAAAGGATGGGCTGTTCTCATAATGTCATTCACCAAAGGTTGAAAAAAGGATCGGGCGACCCCATATCAACCATTAAAGGGTTCGGGACAACCGGACCCCGATTTCTGAAAAAAACTTGAGGACAGTTAATGCAAGAAAACGAATTAAAGAACGGACAGAACGTCCCACCTCAGGACGAAGCAGCCCAGCAGGCTCCGGCTGAAGCTCCGGAACTTCCGGATCTGGATCTCTCTGCTGAATTAGCTAAAGCACAGGCCAAGGCCGCAGAAAACTACGACCTTTATGTACGTGCCGTTGCCGAAGCAGACAACACCCGCCGCCGCGCCTCTGAAGATGTTGCTAAAGCCCGTAAATTCGGCATTGAAAAATTTGCAGAGTCTATGCTGCCGGTCGTAGACAGCATGGAAAAAGCGCTAGAAGCGTCCGCAAATGAAAAAGGCCCCTTCAAAGAAGGCCTTGAGATTACCTACCGCCAGCTGCTGAGCGCACTGGAGCATAACGGGATGAAGTGTGGAACCCTGTGGGTCTTAAATTTGATCCCAACACAATGCAGGCGATAACAATGGTGAAAGATCCTGCAGTCCAGCCGGGCTGCGTCGCAACAGTGTTCCAACGCGGTTGGAAGATTGCCGATCGAGTTCTTCGTCCGGCGATGGTGGCAGTCGCGCAGTAAGACTTGTTTTTTCAGGAAACGACTCAATATAGAAACTTAACAGCGGGCAGCCCTTCTGCCGGCAAGTGAGGAAATTTAAAAATGGCAAAAATTATTGGTATTGACCTTGGTACAACAAACTCCGCCGTTGCGGTTGTTGAAGGTGACAAGGTCCGTGTGATCGAAAACAGCGAAGGTGCTCGCACCACACCTTCCGTCGTTGCATATCTTGAAAAAGAAGTGCTTGTCGGCGCTCCTGCTAAACGTCAGGCTGTTACGAATCCTGCCAACACACTTTTCGCGATCAAACGTTTGATCGGCCGTCGCTACGACGATAAAGAAGTTCAGAAAGACATCAAACTGATGCCTTACAAGATCATCAAGGCTGCCAACGGCGACGCCTGGGTTCAGGTTCTCGGCGACAAGGATCTGGCTCCGCAGCAGGTTTCTGCTGAAATTCTTCGTAAGATGAAGAAGACCGCCGAAGACTATCTCGGTGAAGAAGTTAAGGAAGCCGTTATTACGGTTCCGGCTTACTTCAATGACTCCCAGCGTCAGGCTACTAAGGACGCCGGTAAGATCGCCGGTTTGGATGTCCGCCGTATCATTAACGAACCGACAGCTGCTGCTTTGGCTTTCGGTCTTGATAAAGGCGGCAAGGGAGATCGTAAGATCGCTGTCTATGACCTGGGCGGCGGCACATTCGATATCTCCATCATCGACTTAGCCGATGTTGACGGTGAAAAACAGTTTGAAGTTCTGTCCACCAACGGCGATACATTCCTTGGCGGCGAAGACTTCGACCAGAGAATCGTTGACTACGTCATCAAAGAATTCAAGAAGGACACAGGCATTGACCTGAGTCAGGACGTTCTGGCTCTGCAGCGTTTGAAAGACGCCGCTGAAAAGGCCAAGATCGAGTTGTCCAGCCGTCAGGAAACAGAAATCAACCTGCCTTACATCACTGCTGATGCAACAGGTCCGAAACATCTGAACATCACACTGACACGTTCTAAGCTCGAAAGCCTCTGCGAAGATCTGATTGAAAGAACAATCGAACCTTGCCGCAAGGCCCTGAAGGATGCCAACGCTACTGTTGAAGACATCTCCGACGTTATCCTCGTCGGCGGTCAGACACGTATGCCGGCTGTTCAGGAAGCTGTTAAGGAATTTTTCAAGAAGGATCCGCGTAAGGACGTGAACCCGGATGAAGCCGTTGCTATGGGTGCTGCTATTCAGGGCGCTGTTCTGTCCGGCGACCGCAGCGACGTTCTGCTTCTCGACGTTACACCGCTTACCCTCGGTATTGAAACCCTGGGCGGCGTGATGACTCCGATGATCAAGCGCAACACCACGATCCCGACAAAGCACTCTCAGGTGTTCTCTACTGCCGAAGACAATCAGCCTGCTGTAACCATTAAGGTTTACCAGGGCGAACGTGAAATGGCAGCAGACAACAAGCTGCTTGGCGAATTCAACCTTGAAGGCATCGCTCCGGCTCCGAGAGGACTGCCGCAGATCGAAGTGACATTCGATATTGACGCCAACGGTATTCTTCATGTTTCCGCTAAGGATAAGGCTACCGGCAAGGAAAACCAGATCACGATTAAGGCTAACTCCGGTTTGAGCGACGCCGATGTCGAAAGAATGGTTGCCGATGCTGAAGCCAACAAGGAAGAAGACCGCCGCCGTGCCGAACTGGCTCAGGCTCGCAACACAGCCGAATCCAGCATCCATCAGGTTCGCAAGACCCTGAAGGACCTCGGTGAAAAGGTTGACGGCGCTGACCGTGCTGCCTGCGAAACTGCGATCAACGACCTTGAAGAAGCTGTTAAGGGCGAAGACAAGGATCTGATCACAAAACGTACTGACGCTTTGATGGCTGCTGCTCAGAAGATCGGCGAAAAGCTGAATCAGCAGCAGGCTCAGCCGGGTGCTCAGCAGGAAGCTCCGAAGTCTCAGAAGAAAGATGACGACGTTGTCGATGCCGACTTCAAAGAAGTCTAATTCTGAAACTTGTTAGACTGTAACTAACGTAAATGAGGCCGTTTCCGTAAGGTTGCGGCCTCATGGCGTAGATAAAGAGACAAAATTTAAGGGTTTTTACCCGATAACCGAATTCCGTAAAGAATGGCTGACGAAGAAGATTTTGATTATTACGAGGTACTGGGAGTCACCCGTACTGCTACTCAGGAAGAGATCAAGAAAGGTTATCGCCGCATGGCGATGAAGTATCACCCTGACCGCAACAAAGGGGACAAGCATGCCGAAGAAAAATTCAAACAAGTAGGCGAAGCCTATGAAGTGCTGAAGGACGAGCAAAAGCGTGCGGCATATGACCGCTACGGCCGTTCTGCATTCAACGGCGGCGCCCGCGGGGCCCCCGGGGGGGGGGGCCTTTTGCATATAGAGATTTACCCAAACAGGCTCTTTGTGTTGTGCATATAGACGGACAGGACTAATCCCACGCAGATATACAGCATCAGCACCGAACTGCCGCCCGCCGAGTAGAACGGCAGGGTGACGCCGATGACCGGCAGCACCCGCAGGTTCATGCCCACGTTCACCGCGATCTGGGCCAGCAGTGCACCGCCGATGCCCGCGCAGATGTAGCTGCCCAGCAGGTCCTCGCTGCGGGCACCTGTGGCGAAGGTCTTGATGACCAGCGCCAGCAGCACCCCCAGCACGATGCACAGCCCCACAAAGCCGATGGCGTTGCCCATCCAGCTGAGGATGAAGTCGTTGTGGGCGTTGGGCACGCTGTAGTACCGGCCGCTGAACAGCCCGTTGCCAAAGATGCCGCCGGAGCCGATGGCGATCTCGCCGCGCTGCTGCTGGTAGATGATGTTCTTCCAGGTGGCCTCGTTGGGAGCCCAGCCAGTGGTGTTCTCCGGGTCGATGACGGCCAGGATGCGGTACCACTGGTAGCCCTTGCCGATCTTGTCGCTGAAAAAGGCGAAGGCCGCCGCTACCGCTGCACCGGCTGCTGCGGCGGCACCCAGGATATACTTCCAGCTCAGGCCCGCCGCAAACATCATGCAGCAGCCGATGATGCCGTAGATGATGGCGGTGCCGTCGTCGCCCTGCACATGGATGATGGCGATGGGGGCCAGCAGGTGCAGCAGCAGCTTGGCCAGTTCCTTGGGCTCATTGATGCGGCTGCGCACGTTGTTCAGATGCATGGCAAAGGTGAGGATGAAGCTGATCTTGGCCAGCTCTGTGGGCTGGAAGGTAAAGCCGCCCAGCTTGTACCAGGAGTAGTTGTCGGTATCACCGGCGTTGTAGCCGATGGTGAGCGGGCCGACCGAAACGTTGCGGATGAACAGGGTGGGCAGAACCAGGCCCCAGGTCAGCACCACATGCACCGGCCACACCTTGACAAGGCTGCGGTAGTCGATGCAGGACAGCAGCAGAGCAATGACCAGACCGATGCCGGCCGCACCGGCCTGCACCAGCGCACGGCGGTAGTCGCCGATGCCGGTGATCTGGCCGGTGACCGCGTCGGTGGCAAACCCGTTGCCCTGTTTGGCGGCCCAGGACGCCAGCGCCACCACAGCCATGGTGCTGCTGAAGATGCACAGCAGCAGGTAGACTTTGTCAGTCCGTTTCCAATATTGTCGAATGCTTTCCAATGAAGCACATCCTTTCTGATCAGCAGATGACACCGGAACTCACACAGCACCGAGCAATATGACCCCAGTTTATCCTTATTATACACACTCTGCCCGGCCATTGCAAGAAACAGGGTGTGACAGCTTTGCAAAATCGGGTGCGGACGCTTGACAAAGGGCGGGGGAGCTTCTACAATGAGGGTGGCAGAAGTGGGGGTTGCCGCCTGTGCCGGCCGCGCCCGAAGCGGGGGACGAGGAGGCAGCACTTGTGCCGGGAACGGGGCGCACGGAGGATGTGTGCAGCTCCTGAAGGATGGGAAAATGATGAAACAACAAACGATGCCCCGCCGCCTGCTCTGCGCGGTGTGCGCCGTGGTGCTGCTGGTATCGGCAGTGCCGGCCGCATGGGCTGCAGAGCCGGACGCAGATACTGCCGCACCGGTGCAGAGCCTGACCGCTTCGGAAGCGACCGAGATGCAGCAGGCAGACGCCGCCGTTACCGCCCTGACCGACAGTGCGGACTACGCCGCCATGTCGGCGGCGGACCGCAAGGCCG
>ERZ860009.277-NODE-277-length-26407-cov-1.919589_pt1 | contig 26407 bp, 21 predicted proteins | sample MGYA00510114_ERZ860009 | MGnify/ENA primary metagenome ERZ860009 (study PRJEB30046, sample SAMN00715177) | human gut metagenome | study: EMG produced TPA metagenomics assembly of the A metagenome-wide association study of gut microbiota in type 2... | reverse complement strand
GCAACCCACCGGGTGTATCCGTACCACCCGGGGAGAGATAAAGCTGAGAGCCTGTGTCACTTCCGAGAGTCCCTATATCCTGGTCGAAGCCGAAGCTACGGCAGGCGAAAAAGAGTTCACCTGGAAATTCTATCCGGAAAAACGGATTCGCCGAGGCAGTTGAATGCAATCCGGAAGGGTAACAAGAACCACCTCAAAAAAGACTATGTGTCCAATCCCGCCCCGCAACTGTCCGCACGCAATGGACTGAACCTCTGTTGGCAGCCCCTGCTCGCCGGCGGCGGTACTGCCACAGCCTGGAAAGAGATTAGGAAAGAGAATACAAGCACACTTATCGTAAGCAACGCACATTCCTTTCCCGGAACAGAGGCTTTGCAAAAGGCGGAAACGGCACTGGCAAGCCTGCAGGAAGCCGACCTGCCCGTGCTCCGGAAAGCACACCGGGAATGGTGGCATAACTACTATCCGCAAAGTTTCGTGAGCCTTCCCGACAAGAAGATGGAGAATTTCTACTGGGCGCAGATGTACAAGCTGGCATCGGCCACCCGCACCGGCGGCGGACTGCTCGACAACAGCGGTCCCTGGCAAGTGCTGACTCCCTGGCCCAATGCCTGGTGGAACCTGAATGTGCAACTGAGCTACTGGTCCGTATACCCATCCAACCGGCTGGAACTGGGCATGCCGCTGGTGGACGCGATAGGAAACAATCTGGATAACCTGATAAACAACGTTCCCGAACCCTACCGGAAAGATGCCGCCGCACTGCCCGTAGCCACCGACTTTACCCTGACGGGGGCAACGGTGAATGTTCCCGGAACCGAAAAGAAAGCCCAGGTAGGCAACCTGACGTGGATTTGCCATAACCTCTGGCTGCAATACCGCTTCAGCATGGACGAATCGATATTGAGGAATACCCTGTACCCTACACTGAGACGGGCCGTCAATTTCTATCTGCCTTTCCTGACAGAAGATAAATCGGGCAAGCTCCATTTGAAAAGAACCTATTCTCCGGAGTACGGTACTGCCGAAGACTGCAACTACGACATCGCCCTGTTGCGCTGGGGATGCAATACATTGCTCGAGGCAAGCAGGATTCTATCTGTCGATGACGAGCTGATACCCCGCTGGAAACAAGTCGCAGAACACCTGACCGACTACCCGCAGGACGAAAACGGCATGATGATAGGCAAGGATGTACCTTTCAGCCGCTCGCACCGCCACTACTCGCATCTGCTGATGTTCTATCCGCTCTACCTGTTGAATGCAGAGCAGAACGGCAGCAAGGAACTTATGGAAAAATCCGTAGAACACTGGCACAGCCTGCCGGGCAATATCCTCGGATATACTTATACGGGGGCTTCTTCGCTGTATGCGGCATTCGGCGAGGGAGACAAGGCGCTGGAGAAACTCAACGGCCTGTTTGCCCGCACCCTGCGCCCCAACACCATGTATATGGAAAGCGGACCGGTTATCGAAACCCCGTTGTCGGGCGCACAGTGCATACACGACATGCTCCTGCAAAGCTGGGGCGGAAAGATACGTGTATTCCCTGCCGTACCTTCCCAATGGAAAGATGTACAGTTCAAGGACCTGAGAACCGAAGGCGCTTTCCTCGTATCCGCTGTGCGGAAAGGCGGAAAGACAAGCTTCATCCGTATCAAAAGCCTTGCCGGAGAACCGTGTATCCTACGCACCGATATGGCAAATCCGGTTGTAAAGGCAGGCAATGCTACATTGACCCTGCAAAAAGAGGGTGAGTACCTATTGGATTTAAAGAAAGGAGAAAGCGTAATCCTGACTGCCGCAGGAGGGAATATTCCCGTCATAAATCCTGTCGGCGGAGAAGGAGAAAATTATTTCGGACTGAAGTAGAAGGGCGGCTTTGGCGGAATAAAAAACAATCGGTAAACAAGCCCCCGCAAATACCCGTAAAAACAGCCTGGGTTTACGCATTCAACGTAATCCCAGGCTGTTTTTATATACCTGTCCCATACTTTTTCTACAAAAATATAAGAAAACTGGACAGAACTAAAAGCCAAATCAACGATACTGTAGAATTACAACACACACTAAAAAGCGATTAAATGGGAAAGAACCTAATTTAGCAAACGCAAAAACAAATTGTTATTACTATCATAGATTCCATATGAAAAACATCCGAAGAATCGTCCTTGTAAGACAGAGATAATAGCTTGATTGATAAGGAAAAATCGCTTATTTTTTTTTATTTGTTCCGTTATCCAATATCACTAATTTTGCAAAAGGCAATTTGGGAATATAGCCCAATGATACGGTTAAAGACAAATAAAATAAAGCTTGATGAAGTTATATAGAACAAATGATACTGTAAATGATACTGCAAATGATACTGTAAATGATACTGCAAATGATACTGTAAATTCCAAAGAGCAGGAAGTCTTAGATATCATCAATCAATATCCGGGACTTAATTCGTCTAAGATAGCTAAATTGATAGGGAAAAGTACATCTACTACTAAGCGCTATTTAAATTCTTTAGTTAGATTAGGAATAATAGAGTTTAGAGGAGCACAAAAGACTGGAGGATATTTTAAAAATGAGTTACATGAATAAATTTGAAGAACAAATCATAATATGCAAAGAGTGTTTAAAGTAAGCATCCGATAAAGTACACATTGTAGTACTAAAAAATCTTCTATTACTTTGCAGTCAAAAAGTAGTTATGAAACGAACAATGGTAAACATCCGGTAAAGTACACATTGTCTTTTTCATAAATAGAAAGAAAATGAACCGAGTTGTATAGTAATGAATAAATTAGTATCTGTTTAAGAATAGACTCTTTACTCAGTTTTTTTGCCGTTCATATATGAAGAAAATAACAAATGGCAATTATTATTATTTCCGGAAAACTGACGAAGATAATAATCGTACATTCCAATCTTGATTACGCTGACGCTTATAGTCCTTACATCTTAGAAAAAATGAGTAGCATACAGAGAATCTAGTCAGGTTCTAAAATATTATTATTCATACCTTTTAAAGATGAAATCCAATTTTTACCCGAGTTGAATTGGTAATACGTTCATTACGACAGATTTCAATAATTGACTGAATATCAACACTCTCTTTTCCCGATAAAATAGCATTGACCGTGTATTTCCGAATGATATTTTCAATCTCACCACCAGAAAGGTCAAATTGTGAAGAAATAGTGTGGGCTTCCTTTTCTGTCAATAACGGCAACATGGCTTGCCAGATTTTGATTTGTGCATCCACAGTGGGACGATTGAATTGTATCTTGTAGAGGAAACGACGCTCGAATGCCTTGTCCAAATTGGAAGTGAGGTTGGTTGTGGCAATCATGATACCTTCCAAACTTTCCATTTCCTGAAGAATGATGTTCTGTATGGAGTTTTCCATTTTATCCACAGCACGAGTCGTTCCTTCCATTCGCACACCAAGTACTGCATCCGCTTCATTGAAAAACAGAATCGGGGCAAGTGTGGAATCCTTGCAGATGTTGCGATAACGGTCAAACAGTTTTTTCATGTTCTGCTCGCTTTCGCCAACCCAGCAACTTTTAATCTTATCCACGTCCACTCGCAGAATATCCCGTCCGGTAGCACGGGCTATCTGATATACCGTTTCGGTCTTGCCAGTTCCGGGCGAACCATAAAATAGACTACAAAAACCTATTCTCATCCCAGTTGTCCGCAGCCTGTTCTGAACTTCATTAAAACGGTCGGCAGAGAGTATTGATGAAAGTTCATTTATCTGATTTTGTTCGGCGGTATTATAAATGAGTGTCTTTTCCGGAAAAGAATCCGATTTTATCAAGTTATGATCCGATTTGGATTTCAAAGTCAGATTTAATTCTGAAAGCAACTCGGTTTTGGCATATTCAGTCAGTTTGAAACAATCGGAACGAACCATTCCATCCTCATTTACATTTTCAATCAGATTATATTCAAAAAGTTCTGAAGTACTGCTGCGAAGTTCACTTTTACACCAATTGGGAATTTTATCATTATCGTACAGATTGTCTATATCGCAAAATCCTATAAAGTCGTCATCATTTTCTATAAAAAGGTGAGCCATGAAAATGAATAACAGACAATCTTCCTCTTCAAGACTAAATCCTTTTAGTGTGCGTGCAAAATAAGTGTTCTTTATCTCTGAAAGGTTGTCATTAGTTTGGGCAAGAAGTGTTTCATGTGTTATTTCATCATCATTCATTTCCCTCATCAAGTCATTGAATCTGTCAAAAAATGATTGAAGGTCTGTTATAGGCTCCGTGACATAAATGTATGGTTGGTTCTTTCTCAAAGTTTTGAGGACTTCCACAGGAACACGATAGGAAAGGTAGTCTCGAGAACGGGAAGCGCGTAAATAATGTTTTTCTTCAAGCGTATCAATTTCGGATGAGAGCCTTAACATTTTTGTGGTACGGCATCCTATATATGATGCAATCTCCGACATGCGAATAGAGTTATTCTCGCTTCGATCTACAAATAAAGCCAATAAAACGGTTTGTAATGGAGACAACTTTAACTTCCGCGAGGCATACCTTATATAAGTCGATGCCTTATGGTAAAAATCAGAAGCGAGATTGGAATCTTTAGCCAAATCAACTATATACTCGAATGCTTCAAGTATATTTTTAACACGGATCTTTTCTACTGTTTCTTTTTGTGATACTTCACAAAACCCTGTTTCCTTGATATCGAAATGCTCTTTCATTTGTGTGACCTCTTTTAGTATTTCGGTACAAAGATATGTTTGTGGTGTATCATTTAATGATACAGGATATCAAAAACATAAATATAAGATTGAAACTTGTTGGAAATTTTATGTGTTTGTGTCCAAATAGATTCTACACTTTGTTCACAATAACTCTTGTCTCGACATAAAACTTGGTTCTGTACTCTGCTTAATCGTTTATTTCTATAAGTTTAGGACTATTTAGGTTCGTATAATCGGCATTCATGATAGCACCATTGGAAAATATTGTAGAATTCATCTTCACTATTCCGTTTTGGGAATGTATATGACCGAAAAGATGTAAACGAGGATTTACTGCTAATATACGAGAGAAAAGTTCTCCCGAACCATAATGGATATTGTCGTCATAATCTAGGATGCCATATGCAGGAGTATGTGTTATCAATATATCCGTATCAGTCGGTATTTGTTCATAATTTCGATTTTGACGTTCTGTAATACAATCCTCCATAAACATCGGAATACCATAAAAATAAATGCCGTTTAGCTCTATGCCTGAGTTGCATAAATAATGCACATTGGCATCAAGTCCATCTATATTTGCTTCATACAAACAATTATCATGATTACCACAAATGAATATCTTGTGCCGATAATCAAGGTCGCAAAACCAATTCAGGAAATCAATTACCTCCTGCTCGCTGCCGTTCATGGTGAAATCGCCCGAATGCACTAATATATCTGCATCAGGTAAATCATAAAGCCTGTGGTGACAACCGTGAGTATCTGAAATGTGTAAAATTTTATTTATCATAGTAACGTGTTTTCAAATAATTATATAATTCCGGATACCTGCTTTTTATCGGACTCATCAACTCTTGCGGATCAATTATGATATACTTTGATTGCTCGTTAAGCATATTGCGCCATGTCACCTCCATGTTTTGATTGGAAAACTTATATGTTTTTTGCAGTAAATCCACACTGTCTTTGGGAATCACATGAATATGTAAATAGTGGTCTGCTTTAATTCTTTCCGTTGCTTTATTTTTTACCATTTGTTCTGCCCATAGAGTTTGACGCATAAGTTGATAGAACGGTTCAAAGTAGTATGCTGAACTTTCATAATTCTCCAAAGATTTCAGTTGCTGCGATTTGGTAATAAGTCCATTATATCGCCTCATGCGTTCTCTTCCCTTTCCATGTTCTCCCTTGCACCATTCGTAATCTTCAAGCGACTTATCATCTTTTGAGGAATCACCGTATGCCTCTGTATATTTCCACTCAATAAGAATAATCCACTTCTCATTATTTATGTCCTCTGCATATATCAAAGCGTCAATTGAAGTACAATATGAGCCTCTAATATGTTCCGGTTCATTAAGATATGACTTATCACTTATAGCCTCAAAAGCAATATATGATATATCCGCATCGCATGGTACGGGAAAAACTTTTGTAAACTCAACCCGCTCCAACCCGTTAATCAGTTCCATTACTTCTGTCGGCTTTTGTCGTAAGAACATCAAATGGTTTAAACAGGCTATTTGGGAAGACACTGTATGCCCTGTTGGATAATCGGGATTGCCTCCCCACCATTCAATATCGTTTCCTTTGAAGTATTTTAAAGCCTCGTTCCGAATAGGTTCATATAGATTATTAATCCCATCTTCTAAAACAAAATTATATCGCTTTTCATCCTTTCTAAAATATCCGTAGCCTTTGTCATTGCCAAAAAACTTATCTTTGATAAATTCTATATGACGTTTTTTTTCTTGCGACCTATACATCAATTTCACATTATACTTTTCCATAATCCATGTATTTAATTAGTACATTTCTTTCAGATGGAGTTCTTGCACTTCTTCAAATAATTATTCAGGCTACAAAATTATCGCATTAGTGTCTCATTTTTTGATACAACTGATATAAAACAGCAAATAATAATGCTATTCAACAAATTATTCAGCCTTGTACTGCAATATGATACAAGTCAGTAGTACCTTTATTCCTATATTATCAAAACAGAGTAGATATGAAGACAATAGAAAGACATAATGTGAAAATCTTCACGGACATAATTGATAAAAATGCCATAGAGCAAATCAAGCAACTTTTATCCATAAATGTCTTCGCTGACAAAAAAATCAGGATCATGCCTGACGTACATGCCGGTGCCGGGTGTGTAATTGGTTTTACCGGAGATCTCGGTGACAAAGTGATTCCCAATATAGTAGGAGTTGATATAGGCTGCGGAATGAGGGTATTAAACCTTGGGAATGTCAATGATATTGATTATCATGGATTGCATGAACATATCCGGACAAATGTTCCTTCCGGTAAAATTGCTCGGGAAGATAAATTCGGCTTCAAACCGCTTATTGGAGAAGAAATGGAAATATATCGCGAAGCAAAAGAACTGATAAAGGGACTTTACTGCTACCGTGAATTGAAAGATATTAGTCGTATTCAAAAGTCTATCGGAACACTCGGTGGCGGCAATCATTTTATCGAGCTGGACAAAGATGATATAGGGAATGTATATCTCGTGATTCATACCGGATCGCGTAATCTTGGCTTGCAGGTGGCGAACATTTATCAGGAGAAAGCTATAAAACATCTGACAGACGGTGCCGATGATTTGGAATTGCGCATCAAAGAAATAATTGAAAAATACAAGGCTACTGGCAGAAGAAGTGAACTAAAAGATGTCATAAAGAAAATACGTAAAGAGCAACAACACATCGCTCCCGCTCTTCCCACTGAACTTTGTTATGTGGAAGGTGAAACACGAAAATACTATCTTCACGATATGAGCATCTGTCAGCAGTGGGCAGTATTGAACCGCAAACTGATTTCCATTTTATTACTCAAATTCTTCAATGGAGTTGAGATAAAGAATGAATTTGAATCAGTTCACAATTATATATCGGATGACAACATGATTCGCAAAGGTGCAATCTCTGCAGCAAAAGGAGAACTGTGCATTATTCCGCTGAATATGAGGGACGGCTCTCTAATTTGTGTCGGTAAGGGTAATACTGATTGGAACTGTTCTGCTCCACATGGTGCAGGTAGAATACTTAGCCGCAATCAAGCATACGAACAAATCACCATGAAAGATTTTGAATCCTCTATGAATGGGATTTACTCCGAATCCATAAATGAATTTACCCGGGATGAAGCACCTATGGTTTATAAGCCTATTGAAGCAATCATTGATAATATCGGAGAAACCGTTACTATTGAGACTATTATTCGACCGATTTTCAATTTCAAGGCCATGTGATAATAATAGATTATGATGTATTACTAAATGCAACAAGTTTTCCGTAACTTTGCAGTAACTAATAATATAATTATGATTCAACTCCAAAAATACACATGGCTGATAGATACTATTCGACGAGCCGGTAAGATTTCACTTGAAGAGATTTCTGACTGTTGGGAACGTAACAAAGATTTGAGTGATTACAAACCTTTGAGTCGTGCCACATTCAATCGTTGGAAAGATGCCATTTTTAGCCAGTTTGGTATTATCATCTCTTGCCAAAGGGCTGGAGGTTATCTATATTATATAGAAAATCCGGAGGATATAGACGAAGACAAACTCAAGAAATGGATGCTTGATTCATTTGCTGTAAGTAACTTAATCAGCGAGAACCTTTCATTGAAAGACAGGATTATAGTCAATCAAATACCGTCTGCCCGTGAGCACTTGGCAACTTTGCTTGAAGCAATGAAAGAAAATCGCGTTGTTTCAATAACTTATTGTGCATTCAATAAAGCAAAAAGTTATACATTTCCCATTGAACCATATTGTGTTAAACTATTCGAAAATCGCTGGTATGTATTAGCACATAATATTACATACAATGACATCAGGATATACGGCCTTGACCGCATAGAAAAATTAACAATTACGGATGAAAGGTTCTGTCTGCCGAAAGATTTTTCTGCTGCTGAATATTTCTCTTCCTATTATGGAGTTGTAACAGGTTATGACTTAAAACCGGAACAAATTGTCATTCGTGCATATCGCGACCATATTCCATATTTACAATCTCTTCCGCTTCATCACAGTCAGAGATTATTAGAAGACAATGGGGAGTATGCGGATTTTGAATTATCTGTTGCTCCGACATACGACTTCGTTATGAGATTGCTTCATGTAGGGGCAATGATAGAAGTAATTTCTCCAACTTCACTCAGGAAAACAATGAAAGGATGGATTTCTGATATGTATAATTTGTATAAAAACGATTAATCATGCAGGATTTTGCAGCTATAGATTTTGAAACTGCTAACGGACGACGTTCCAGTGTATGTAGTATAGGCATAGTGATAGTACGAGGAGGTGAAATTGTTGACAGATTTTACAGTCTAATCAAACCGTTACCAAACTACTACACATATTGGACTACTGAAGTTCATGGACTCACATGTCAAGATACCGATAATCAGCCCACTTTTCCAGAAGTCTGGGCACAAATCAAAGATAAAATAGCAGGACTTCCGCTTGTCGCCCACAACAGACCGTTTGATGAAAGTTGCCTGAAAGCCGCATTTGAAGAATACGGATTGGAATATCCCAATTATGAGTTTCACTGCACCCTCACAGCATCTCGCAGGTGTCTTGATATTCCCAGCCACCAACTTCATCTTTCAGCCGCAGCTTGCGGTTACAATATGGAGAACCATCATAATGCCCTCGCAGATGCAGAGGCTTGTGCGTGGATAGCAATGACGTTATTATAAAAATATGTTGATAGGATTCCTACACTAATAATATAAATGCAAAACAATAAAAGAGTTATGAATCTTGAAGAGAAAATAATTGGAGATATAACGGGTGAATTCGTAATTGAAGCTTACCAGAGAGGTTATAGGTGGTCAAAAGATGAAATTGAGCATCTTCTTAATGATATTGATGAGATTCCTGATGGTCAAAGTTACTGTCTACAACCTATTGTAGTAAAGAACAATAATGGAGTATATGAATTGATAGATGGGCAGCAGCGTTTAACAACATTATATCTAATAATGAAGTATCTTCCGTTTTATCAGAATCTCAAATACAGCATTGAATATACCACCCGTAAAAGCGAGAATGGTCACATTGGCAGCAAAGATCTACTTGAAAATATCAATGTTGTAGATTTGAATTCACCATCTTCCAATATAGATGAGTTGTTCATTAAAAAAGCTTATGGCATAATTTCGAATTGGTTTAATAATGAAGACTCAAAAAAAATTAGTTTTTACTATAAGCTTCAAAAATTTGTTACTGTTATCTGGTATGAAGTAGATTCGGAAGAAGATAGTGTCAGTATTTTCACTCGTTTGAATATTGGCAAAATCAGCCTTACCAATGCAGAACTTGTCAAAGCTCTTTTCCTCAGCAAGGGTAAGAAGGATGACCAAGGTGTTTATGCCGGTAACCCCTATGGTATAGATGATAAGAAACAGCATGAAATCGCTCTTCAATGGGATGCCATGGAGAAAGGTCTGCATGACAATAAATTCTGGGCTTTTATTACGAATGAAAAGAAAGAGAGTTATCCAATTCGTATGGAACTGTTTTTTGATATTATGGAGAATAAACCAGCTGACGAATGTAGCTTCTATACTTTCAACCGCTTTTATGACAGATTTAAGATAAGCACCAATAGAACTGAATCTTGGGAAACAATAGTGAGATATTACCAGCAGTTGTGGGAATGGTATAAGGATTTTAGTCTGTATCACCAAATTGGTTATCTCGTAACAATTGGTTATAGCATAAAAGACCTGTTAGATATTGCTATGAATAAAGATAATCCTGTAAAGAAGTCTGAATTTAAAGAGGAGATTCTGAAGAAGATTCGTCAAAGCGTTAAATTCGAAGATCTAGACTATGCCGATTTGAGCTACGAACATCATTCCTATTTTATTCATATACTTTTACTTTTGTTCAATGTAGAAACCATTCGCCAAAAGGGTGATGAAGATAACAGATTCCCGTTTGAACGTTACAAAAATGAAGGCACATGGTCTTTAGAACATATTCACGCTCAAAATTCAGAAAATCTAAAAACGAATCGAGAGTGGAGAGATTGGTTAGTACTGCACAAACGTTCTCTTAAAAGCCTTATAAAAACACATGAAGAAAATTCGTCAGAATATCAATCTGTTCTAATAATTATCAATAAGATTGATAGTATCATTTCTCATATTGATGATACAAAATACAAGGGCTCTATTCGAGATGAATTCTCAGCAATTGCGCCCGAAGTTGTTAATAAACTTTCTGACGGTAATGATAAAATACAGATGCATTCTCTTTCAAATATGGCTCTGCTGACTGTCGATGAGAATGCTGCCCTAAACAATTCTACTTTCGATGTAAAGCGTAGTAAAATACTTGATATGGACAGGAATGGTGACTATATACCAACCTGTACAAAAAATGTATTTATGAAGTATTATTCCTCATCAGACACCAAACTGCATTTTTGGTCAGAGGAAGACAGAAAAAGTTATATTGAAGCGATGAACGATGTGCTCTATCGCCATAAAGATACAAGCGGCAACGAGATTAAACTGATAAAAGAAGAAATTCACTATGGAAACAAATAATAAACAATACGAAAAACATACATTCAAATCATTTTTGTGTAAGTACCATGTAGTCATACCAATGGTACAGAGAGATTATGCCCAAGGGAGAACCAGCATTGAAGTGAATCGTGTAAGAAATAGATTTCTAACCGCCATAAAAAACTATCTATTACAGCCAGATAGTAATTACGAAGTAATGAAAATGGACTTTGTGTATGGAGAAACTGAAAATATATGGAGTAAAACAGAAACAAATAAATTGGAAAAGATAATCGTGACTCCATTGGATGGTCAACAACGTCTTACTACATTGTTCTTGCTTCATTGGTATGCTGCAAAAAAAAGTCTCATCCATAAAGATGATTATGCTTTTTTGGAACATTTCACTTACGATATTCGTCCCAGCTCAAGGGATTTCTGTGTTCACTTATTGGCTTTTGCACCTTCTTTCAGTTCATCAATCAAGGAACAGATTATAGACCAGTATTGGTTTATGGGTGACTGGCATAACGATCCTACCATATTAAGTATGCTTACTATGCTTGATTCCATCAATGATAAATTCTCTGATGTGAACAATCTATGGAACTTACTTACCGGAACAAACGAACGAATTGTGTTCTTTTTCTTGCCATTGGCAGAAAATGGTCTTTCCGATGAATTATACATCAAGATGAATTCCCGTGGAAAAAAACTAACTCCATTTGAACATTTTAAGGCGGAATTTGAAGATTTGTATGAGCGTGATTCAGAAGAATCAATGACTATAAATCATAAGTTTGATGTTGAATGGGCTGATATGTTTTTCAGTTATCGAGATAATGATAACCTGACCGATAAAGAATTCATGAGGTATTTCTTTTATATTAGTCATATTCTTTGTTACCAGCAATCAATTAAAAAATCAACAGATGAATTTGAATTAATAAAGCTTTTATATCAAGAATCTCCAAATGCTGTGCAGAACCGTAAGTTTTTTGAACAAACGATGGATTGCTGGTATCAAGTTAAAAATGAGTTTGGTACCATAGGAACATTTTTTAATAAATATTTAACACAATCCACTTACGAAGAAGGTAAAGTTGCAACGTATAAAACAATTGCAGAATATCATACCAATCAGAATTTCTTTCACGCCTGCATAAAATTATATCAGGTAAACAATAACTTTTCTTATAGTGATTTTCTATTTCTATTCGGTATTATTACCTATCTTTTGAACAAAACAGAAATCGAAGAATCTGCATTCATTGACAGATTGCGAATCTTAAGAAATTTGATATGGAATTCTAGCTCTGGCGAGATTCGTGGAGATTCGGATTACATGAAAGACCTGTTGACCGAAGTAGAGATATTGATGCTGAAAGGTATCATAAAGACAGGACTAAAACATGGCTTCAATGGATTTCAAGAGGCGGAAGAAAATGATAAAATGATAAGAAAAACAAAGATGTCTCCCGAAGAACTAAAAAAGATGTATAAGTTCGAAGATCATCCACTTATATATGGCTATATATCAGGGTTGGGATATGAGCATCTATACCTAACAGATACATTTTATGATGTTTTCAACAACAACAGCTACCAAAATATCCATTTAGCTTTGATATCCATTGATAACTACATGCAATATGACAATAACCGATACTATATGGTAAATGAGAATCGATCAACATGGATTCAATTATTGCATAAAAGCCGTAATAGAAATAATTTTGAGCAGTCCATGTCAGTGCTTATTAAATTATTAAAGAGAGTTAAAAATGGAGAATCTATTACGGATATTAGGGACTCTTTTATTAGGGAACAAGAAGAACAGCAAAAATATCCTTGGAGATATTATTTTGCCAAGTATCCTAAAATGCTAAGAGGTGCAGATGGAGAATTGAAATGGGATGAATCAAATAATTATCTCTGCATAACTTTAAATAAACACCAGTTTAATGGTCAGCATTGGAATCCTTTTCTAAATGTAATATATCAAAAAATAGCAAAAGAACTTGAAGATAAGTATAAAACTAAAATTTTAGATCTTGATAATTACGGAGGGAATCTGACACTTACACATCCCGTGTCATCTGTGTCATCTACCTGTGATGGATTTGATTATACCTATCAAGAAAATCCAGAACATTGGACAATTATTCAAGATAAAGATGGTATAGATACAGAGGATCGAATATTACGGGCAATAGAAAAAATCAAAGCCATTGTCCATATGCATATCGAAGAACAGAATGTTTCTGACCAAAATTAATTTTATTAAATAACAAGTTACATCTTCAAAAACAAATCTTTAGAGGTAGCCGTTACTGTGTTTTGAAATCAACCCCATTGCATTTTTGTAATTGGGGTTGATTTATCTATAAGATGTTTCGACTGTTTCTTTTATACTTGTAATACGCCTCCACACCCTCTCTCATCTGTCGAATTTTAGGTCTTGCAATTGCAATCTAAACTATCTGGAGTAATAATTTTGTTTTGACGTACTGCCATTTAAAAGGCCAATCTTCGACCTACTGCATCATATAAAACTGGATCTGTCATCTCTTAGTCCCAGCCAATTGTTGCGTATAATATTTTGTATTGTTACTATTTTGTTACTCATAATAATATATGTCGATACATATCATTGTAAATAAGCGTATTAATTAATATATTTATCTTAGAGGGAACAGGACCAAGAGAGGAAATTTGAGAAATACCTCTAACCGGATTTAAAGAAGCCATTATAAACGCTCTGTCACACCGTGACTATTATAAACAAAGAGCAAACATTATCCCCGTATGCAGGAAGCCATGAGGGAAGCCAATCTACCTGAACCTGAATTTCATACGGACGGGATGTTTATAGTAGTATTCAAACGTCAAATCTCCAACTATGACAACTATGACACAGTAAATGGCATAGTAAATTAATGATTATGAATATTGAAATAAAATTTGTCATCACTCATCACCACCCACACTAAACTATTGATTATAAAATAGTTGACGTATTAAAAAGAACATTATAACAGTGACGACCAATATTCGGTCGTCACTGTTTTTCAAGTACATTCCGTTATATTTTACTCTGCAACACACTGATTTACAGTCCTTACATACACTTTATGCGACCCTTGCCCTAATGTTGTTAAAATACCTTTCTCCACCAATAAATTGAGGTCATTCAACGCCTTGTTCTTCAAAAGTCCCGTAATTCCGCTGTAATCCTTGCGCGTAATGAAAGGATTTGCATCCAAAAACGCGATAGTCTGCGGTAACGTTCCGCACCGCTGATATCCTCACTGTGCCGGAAGCCATACCCTGCCCTTACACGTTCCACAAATCCGGCACACTGTTTCCGGAAGCCGGGCGATACGCGAAAATGCACCTTGCCGAAAAATATCGTCTGCGCATGGATTTCCTTTTTGTCCATGACAGGGCGTGCTGTCAGTCCCGCCGAGAAATGTCCCATATTGCCCAACTGTACATGATGCCCTTCGGAAAGGTAATAGGAGATGCGGCTTTCCAATGCAGCAAGCACTCCCTCGACGTCTCCGGGAGTAAAACTGGTTGCCTGTGAAATATCGCTGACCAGACGTTTGCCGGTGATAGTCCCCTTGTTCACGATGCGGGGATACATGGGTTGTAATTCGCCGTCTCCTTTCGGGTTGGGCTTCCTCTGAAAATCATACTCTGCTGCCATTGTCGTTCTTTTTTTTTAGTTATGTATAATTGAAAATCCTGTTGTATCGGTAGCTTACGCCATTCGGCCGCATAAATTCGGATATTCTCCGCGGTCCGTTCGGGAAAAGCAGGAAGATAAACAACGCTTTGCTTCGTTGTTTTTATTTGTCCGGACCATGCAAAATGCCGTTATGCTTATAGTAAAACCCCGTTTTGCAGTTGCAGGCCCGGCGGTTGCCGGCTGCGGGCTGTGGGGCCCGCATATGAAGGCTCTTCGGCCCGCAATTGCAAAACGGGGTTTTACACCTTGTAAAGATACAAAATTCATTAGGAAAAGTCAAGTTTTCAACGGTTTGTTTTCCAATTATTTCCATTTATTTCCGGAGATAAATGCTGGCAAAAATCTTAAAACAAAAGGACGGATTTGCTTGCTTCCGGCCCGTTTTATGCGTATCTTGCAGAGTCTAAGAGAAACGCTCTTATCTCCACTAAATTTTTCCAAACAACCAACACCGGATGAGAATAACCTTTATCAAGGAAAACCGTGACGCGGGCACGGAAAGTATCAGCACCTGCGATACAGCCGCATTTATTACCAGAATCAAGTCGGAAACCAAGCCCGGACATGTCAGTGCATTACGCACCATGCTCGAATATACAAGCCATGGCAGCGGCGGAACCTACGGACATATCGACAAGCTCCCCCGCATATGCCCCGCTACGGAGTACGGACGCAACCGCGAGGGCGAACGGCGGATGAAACGCTACAACGGTATTGTACTGCTGGAAGTGAGCGGTCTGTCCGGCATGTCCGAAACGGAACTGGTGAAAGAACAGGCGGCACTCCTTCCCCAAACCTATGCAGCTTTCGCAGGAAGCAGCGGACGGAGTGTGAAGATATGGGCGCTGTTTGCCTTACCGAACGGCAAACTTCCGCAGCGGGAAGAAGAAATCAGCCTGTTCCATGCGCATGCTTACCGCATGGCGGTACAATGTTACCAGCCCCTGCTTCCGTTTCCCGTAACGTTGAAAGAGCCCTCGCCTGCCGATACTTTCCGCATGACGCTGGATGAAACGCCTTACTTTGCCCCCGATGCCGTGCCTTTCTGTCTCGAACAACCCGTGACGATGCCCGGCGAGCGGACATTCAACCAACGAAAATTGGCGGAAAACAACCCTTTAAAGCGGTTGCAGCCAGGATTCGACTCCTGCAGACTTTCACTCTATTGTTTGAAACAGCCCTGGGTCGTGCGCTGGACGAAGTGGAGAACTGGCAGCGCGACCGGGATGATTTTCACCCGCTGCTCATCCCCATAGGCGAGCAATGCTTCAAAAGCGGCATCCCCGAAGAGGAAGCCGTCCGGCAGGTAATGATGCACTACCGACGGCAGGCAGACGAACAGACGGTGCGCACCGCACTGCACAATCTCTACCGCGAGTGCCGGGGATTCGGCAGGAAATCCGTGCTGACTCCCGAACAGGACACGATGCTGAAACTGAACGAGTTCATGGAACGCCGTTACGAATTCCGGTACAACCAGCTGATGGGTGATTTGGAATATCGCCAACGCGACTCCATCCACTTCTATTTCCATGTAATGGACCAGCGAGCGCGCAATAGCGTGGCTATGGATGCCCTGCAAGAGGGATTGCGTGTGTGGGACAGGGATGTGAACCGCTACCTGACCTCTAACCGCGTGCCGCTGTACAATCCGGTGGAAGAATACCTGTGCGGCGTAGGCCGTTGGGACGGCAAAGACCGCATCCGTGCGCTTGCCGGACTTGTTCCCTGCAACAATCCGTATTGGCGTGAGCTGTTCTACCGTTGGTTTCTGAACATGGTGGCGCATTGGCGCGGACTGGGCAACAGGATGCACGCCAACAGCACATCACCGCTGCTGATAGGTGCACAGGGTTACCGCAAGTCCACCTTCTGCCGTATAATCCTTCCTCCCGAACTCCGCTTCGGCTATACCGACAGTCTGGATTTCGGCAGCAAACGCGATGCGGAAATGTACTTGGGGCGCTTTCTGCTGGTGAATATCGACGAGTTCGACCAGGTGAGCATCCATCAGCAAGGCTTTCTGAAACACCTTCTGCAAAAACCCGTTGCCAACCTGCGCAAGCCCTACGGAAGCAGTATCCAGGAGATAAGGCGGTATGCTTCGTTCATCGGGACGAGCAACCACAAAGACCTGCTGACAGACACTTCCGGTAGCCGCCGTTATATTGTTGTCGATGTGACCGGGCCAATCGATTGTTCCCCAATTGATTACGAACAGCTCTATGCACAGGCGATGCATGATCTATACAAGGGGGAACGGTATTGGTTTGATCCGGAAGATGAGAAGGTGATGAATGAAAGTAACCAGGAGTTCCAAGTGATGCCAATTGCAGAGCAATTATTCCATGAGTATTTCCGGGCAGCCACAGAAGGAGAAGAATGCGAACAATTCCTTGCCATCGAAATTCTGGAGCAGGTGCAACATGATAGCAAGATTCGCGTATCCGATTGCAATATTATTCAGTTCGGAAGAATATTACAAAAGAATCGGGTGCCTTCTGTGCATACCAAACGAGGTAATGTGTATCGGGTGGTACGGATTAAAGCAAAAAGAGAATAAATATATGTGTGTGCAGACGGTGACAGGTGATAGATCAGTGACAGATGGTCTGCGACCTATCACCAGCATACACTACTGATGAATAAAGAGTTTCAGAAGGCGGTGACAGGTTGAAAGAGAAAATCAAGTTTTATCAGTTTCCTTCACTTTCTTCCCGCCAATAATATTCAGAATAATGTTCATAGCCCCCTTTCCCACGAAAGAAGTACCTACCACGACAACTTTGGGCAAAGACTTCAACGCCTCTTTCACAGCTGCACGCTTTGCTTTTCTTTTGGCTTTGATTCCATTTAATGAATTCATTCCATCAATCAGATAGTTACGTGTCACATAACCGATACGCAAGGTCATCAACGAATTCACGATACCATCGCATATCGAGCCGATGACTACACCCGGAATTTTTACATTAGACAGAATACTCAAAAAGCCGGTATCTCCCGAAACGGTATCACCAATGTCATCCAAATCAACATCGGCAGCGTCAACAGAAGCATCGGAAATATCGATATCGGACGCTGCATCCGAAGATTGATCCGCTAATGAGCCGAAGGGAGCAACCGAGCCCATATCTTTAAATACTTCGGATACAACAAATGTCATTAATGAAGTAACCAGAATATTGACATACTGCCGGAACAACTGTTGCCTCGTAGGCCGGAAACCGGAAGCTACAATCACATCCTCTATCATTTTATAATTCATATAAAGCACGGATACCGTGTCCAGCTTTCCATTCTGCGAAATAGCCGTAATCATAAAGACAGATTTTGCCCATTCTATAATACGACGATTGATACCGATGATACGAACCGAATACATATCCTCTATACGCGGACCTGAAGTTTCTTTCAGTTCTCCCCCTTCAATACGCAATTTCAACTCTTTGCTTATGATTTGCACCAGTTCTTCCTTACTCGTTGCATAGCGTTCCAAATCTTCACGCAATCTTTGCTGATGCAGTTTTCTCAACTCGGGACAGGACTTATCTTTAGGTATATAATTGCAGTTATCCGCCAGTTTATGTCCAAACGCAACAAGTTGTGCAATATTCCACTCCCCATCAATAGATAAAGCCGGAATCTGCGGAGCACGATGCACCCGAACGACCGGACGTATAACGACGGCATAAAATACAACCAGAATCAAGGTGTAAAAAGCATACTCTGCCCACGCAACCTGCGATAAGGAGGCTATTTTCTCACCAATAATAATGATGTTACCCAACAATAAAATCACAAAAGAGCCCAAAAACAGGAGTGTGATAATTAATAAATTTCGTTTCATTGGCTTATTCTTATCTTATTGAATCCTTAAAACTCTGAACTTGTGCATTTATTGACCGAAGCAACGCATCCTTCCTGTCAAATTCTTCTTTATCAGACACCAGCGCATTCAGATACATTGTTTTTTGTTGTTCCAAAAAATCAATGATACTTTGTTTGCGTACAGGCACATACTGATCGTAAAGGTCATTAGCCGCCTTATATATACTCTTCCCGACAGTCAGCTGAAGATATCCTTTGATCGTTTTCCCGGTATGCGTATGATCGATTCCGGTGATACATTCCATCGCTTTCCTCAGAAAACTCTGAATTTCCATTGTCGAATAAGTCCCGAACGGATTGGGGATTCCGATATGCGGAACAGTCGGATTACTAATATTCTTCACATCAAAAGCTCCCTGCAAATCAAAATCGACCGCCGGAAAATCCGTCACTTGCGGCACTGAGTCAAAAGGTGCACAACCTTTCTGCTTCAGAAAAGTATTCATCTTCTCTATAAAAGCCACATCATCTTTCAAGTTAGAGAGTTTCCGCAAATACTGCCGGGCCAGGCTATGTTCATGGGAATCAAGGAATTTACTTTTTATCGCCGCTGACGAATCAGTCATAAACTTTGTAACAAGGCTGCGTGTCGCATCTTTCCCCTTCGCTCCACCGGCAAATGCGGAATTGCATCCGGAATCATAATACTCCCTAACGATTTCAGTAAACTCTTTCAAATCATCATCCATATAGACTTGCACCATTTTTCTAAAATCGCTCCCATCGTAACTAAGTTCACTCGCCTGACGGAGTAACTCGTCAAACGAAGTTGCCGCAGCCTGATATTCTATATCGATTGCTTCCTGTTGGCCAATTGATTCTCCGACTAAATTATCCAGTTTTTCCAACTGATTCAGCGTTCTTCCGATTACGCTTCTCAGACGTATATCAGTACTATTGGAGATCACCTTGCCATACAAATCCTTCTCAAATCTCTGAAATTTCGCAGCTTCTTCCTGAAGATCCTCCATTCCCTCATAGCTGGCAGCATCCGCCACTTTTCCCAAGTTCAAACTATATATATTCTCCTTCAACTGGAAGTTACGTCTGCCCATTTCATTCTCGGCAAATTCTACCTGTGCCTTAATTACAGCCTGCTTCTCCTCTTCCGAATGCCAGTAAGCCGCTTCAAACACATTATGTAGAAGACAAACCGGAACTTTCGGATTATTCTCCTGCAGCAACTTCAGAAAACGATTGGAAACCTTCGATATAGCAGAATTTGAACTTTGCACAAATATCACGAAATCTGCCCTTTGAGAGATCGTTTCATAAATAGGATTATCCAAATTCGCATACCCGCCATCCAGCCCGGGCATATCCACCAGAAATATATTATCTTTCAAAAGCTCCCCACCGGAAGTTGTTATGGATGTCACCAGCGTATGATCTGTATTTATCACGCTTTCTTCCAAAGCTAACGAAACACACTCCTCCAGATTAGCATCATTCAATTCTTTCTTTTCAATGCTTATCTCGGAAATGTTTTCCAGTTTTTCAAATCCGCGCAGGCTATCAATGACCGAATCAAACTGTTCTACCTTTCTGGCTTTATCAGCAACAGAAAAAATACGGGTAATGGATTCCTCCTGTCCTTTTGAAATAATGGACGGACGCACCGTACACTCCAAGAAATGAGTGGGGCTGACGTGAGCATGTGCTATGAGATTTACTAAAGTAGATTTTCCCGATTTCACGGGTCCAACCACTAATATAAGAAAAGATCCTCCGTCAAACTCAGAAACACGATTGTTTAGTTTCTGAGTTGATTTACAAACAGCCTCCAAATCTTTTATTCCCCTTACTGACTCCAGAGTTGACATCAATTCCTTAGATCTGCTCTTCAGTATATTCAAGAATATCTTAAGCTCCGACGAAGACATTGTTTCCACTCTTTCTTCTATAAATTTGTATTTACCCATAAACGAGATTTAAATAATGGTACAACCGACTATTCACATGTCATTATAATAATGATGATAAAGTTAGCAGTTTGTCGGGAAATAAAAAATGTATAGAGCACAAAGATTGCATAATAATTGAAAGTTCGTCAAAGTTTTATGGATTCAAGTTCAATTTATCAACAAAAAGTTTCTTCATATCCGCAAAAAAGAATATATTTGTTCATTAACACAGAACACTCTAAATTCAGCACCTATGAAACCAATTATCTTACTATTTATATCAATATTCTTCTTCCCCTATGTAGCATTTTGCCAAAGCAGCAACGACGAATATTTTATATTAACCGAATATTATTATAATGATGAAGGAAAGCAAATACTCATCCCTACAGACAGTATAGAATATCATCGTATTACTAATAAAGATCATTCTACGTGGGGATTCAAAAACAAAGAAAGGAAGATAATGATACCACCCGGGAAATATAGTTTTTTGAATCCTGTAGATAAATATGGAATGATATTAGCGCAAAAAGATGGCAAAGAAGGCTATATAGATATTACAGATAAGGTGCTGATTCCTTTTATTTATGATAATGTCGGAGTCTTTTCTACAGGTGTGGAATTGGCCAGTGTCATAAAAGATGGCAAACAGGGATTTATCAACCGGAAAGGAGAAATCATCATTCCGCTGGAATATGACGGAAATTCATACAATACAAATTTCCACTCAGGAGTTGCCATTTTAACTAAAAACAAAAGATATGGAGTAATAAACACTCAAAACAACATCATAATCCCATTTGAATATGAAAAAATAAAGTATTCGGATAATCAAGATTGCCTTATCGTAACAAAAGATTACGATTGGGCAACCTATTCTTTTGAAGGGAAACAGCTCTCTGAATTTGATAACTATTTTATCATATCTAGACCATTATCAGCCATCCCTTCCAACAGAACAAACCTTCCACTGCTGATTACAACAGATGAAATGAATGTATATCTAGACAAGACTCAATACTTAGAAGAAATAGAACAAAACAAAAGAACGGGTAACACACCTGTAGAAAACAAATTTGCATATATTGATAAAACTAAAAAGGTAGTTGTACCTTTCGGAACATACGATTATGCCACCCCTTTCGGATTGGGAAGAAAAGCCATTGTTGCGAAACAAGGAGTATTTGGTATTATCGACGAATATGGTAAACCCATTCTGCCCCTGAGTTTCGATTTCATAGAGCAGCCTTCTGAATATGCCAATATATTTTTGGCAACCAAGGGACAAACAGTAACAGTCTATAATCAAAACGCCCAAATAATTCCAATAAAAGGCATTGAATCTTACAAATGCAGAGACAATCACATTATTATTTCGGATATTCACAATAAGAAAGGACTTCTTGATTATGATGGAACGCAGTCAATACCCTTTGAATATGACACACTTTACACTTCCCGCTCTATTTCTGTCATAGATTTCATTGCCAGAAAAGGTGATACATATGGCTATATTTCTAGAAAAAACGAAATAATCAAGCCTTTTACATACAAACACATATATGGACTGAAAGATGATCTTGTTTTTGTGAATGCTGACGGCAAAGCCGGAATGTATGATAAAGAAGGAAATATAAAATTAGCTTTTGAATATGACAGCATCTGCGATACTCACTATAATAGTTTTGAGCCAGAAGAAAATAAATACATCGTTATTAAAAATGGAAAGGTGGGCACGGTTGATATTCACAATAAGGTCATTATACCAATTAATACGATGAACTATCCGGATGGGTGGAATATGGTCCTGAGGCACATTTTGCAAAAAAAGATGGCAAATATGGATTGATATCCTACGAGGGACAAATTATTATCCCTTTGGAATACGAATATGTCGATTTACCGGTAGCAGGCATTATTGTTGTTCGCAAAAATGGAAAGTATGGGGCTTTATCATGGAAAAACAAAGAAATACTACCTTGTATATATGACAGGATCATTAATGATATGCCTATAGAAAGTATTGGAGATACACGTGAGCCTAAATTGATTGTTTTATCAAATGGCAACTGGAGTTATTATGATAAAAAAGGAGACATCATCCGTAAAAATGTTCCCAAAGAAGTAATAATGGAAAGTTATGGACACAGAATAGAACGGGGTGAACCATCTAACGAAAACCTTGATTTTGAAATGAAACGGGCAAAAAAATAAAAGAACCTGCAAGTTTGTCTTAAAAATGCAAACCGCATTTTTTATAATTGGATAATAAATTCTTGCCGAATGCAAAATATAGAAAATTCTTTTTGACACTCACAACTCAAATATCCTTTATCTTATATTATTGTATTATCTTCTCATATTTTAGGCACAAGACTAATTATCAATAGACTAACTGTAAAAGGAAAACAGCATCGTCAATCATACAAAGCACACAAAAGTCATATTTTGTTCTTTATTGAACAGTATTTTTCCAAAACTATAAAAGGGCTGCGTTAAATTTGCATCTGAAAAAGTACGTTAACATTTTAAATTCTAAAAAGCATGCATTTATCTAACACATTGCCCCATAATAATCGTATAGAAATAGCTGATGTGCTACGTGGGTTCGCTGTAATGGGAATTACACTTATCCATTTTATCGAACGGTTTAGCCTCAATAGCTTTCCGGAAGAGACCTGTAACTTTCTGATATTTACGGATAGGGTAATTTGGGATAGTGTATTTTTCACCTTTTCCGGTAAGGCATACTGCATCTTTGCGTTGCTTTTTGGATTTAGTTTTTTTATTCAAGACAATTCACAAAAACTTAAAGGGAAAGATTTTCGTGGGCGGTTTGCCTGGCGATTAGTATTACTTCTTTTTATAGCTTGTATTAATTCGGCTTTATTTCCGGGTGAAATATTGGTACTCTACGCCTTGCTTGGTTATGTACTGATCGCAGTCTGCCGACTCTCTACCCGAACAGTCACGATCATAGCAGTCATTCTTCTACTTCAACCTATTGAATTGGGACAAATAATTTATGCACTCATCAACCCTGACTATATTATTAATGCTGAGCTTGATGCTCCATACTGGGAGTTAGTCAATACAGCTCAGAAAGAAGGTTCTTTCCTCGAAATGTGCAAAACTGCCATATGGACGGGTAATGTTGCCAACATGGGTTGGATGCTATTACACGGAAGAGTTACTCAACCCGCCGGTCTGTTTATGGTAGGTATGATAATTGGGCGTAGCAACGCGTTTCTCTATTCAGAAAAGAATATAAAAATCTGGATTAAAGTATTCATCATAGCCGTTACCGCCTTTTTCCCCATTTATGGTTTGATAAATATACTCCCCGACTTTATAAGTCGCGAAGCACTACTTATACCTTCTGTCCTTCTATGCAAGTCACTGTCAAATATTGCATTTACAGGAATCATGTTTGCAGGTATCATACTGGTTTATTACCTGACAACCCTTAGAATGTTCTTCATAAATTTGCACCTTATGGACGCATGAGCTTGACCAACTACCTGTCACAATCTTTAATCGGAGGGTTCTTGTTTTACAACTGGGGATTAGGACTTTATCTGCATACAGGCATTACAGCGTGTATCCTTATTGGTGTAAGCGTATTCTTTTTACAATACTTTTTTTGTAACTGGTGGCTTCGTTCACATCGCCAGGGTCCATTAGAATGGCTATGGAAGAAAGCAACCTGGATAAAGGTAGGCAAGGGATAAATGATACTGAGAGATAAGAAAAGGTGCAATTCATCGTAAAAGTGAATTGCACCTTTTTAGTATTTTTGCTGCAAATAACACAGTCTATAGAAAATATCGAAAACCTTCTGGTAGTGCACATTAGAAAGAAATACCCTATAACAAAAAAGCTAAGTAATTGATTGCTCAATTCTTAGCTTTTCGTGGTACCCAGACCCGAACTATGTAAATTACGTCCAATTACACTCAAATAAAGCCAAACAATCTATTAATCAACAAATTGTCATTTCGTATATCTGCAACAAATATAATAGAATATAATAATATAACCAAAAAGTTTCAGTAAAAGTTTCAGTAAATATGATTATTTAGTACATTTGTAATCAGCACTTTAAAATCATTCAAGATATGGCAGTAACATTCAACTTTGAGCTCAATAATAAACCAAGTAAGAATAAGACCTATGCTATCTTATTACGCATAACACAAAATCAGAAGCACAAGAGAATCAAAACACCTATTGCAGTCAGTAAGAAATCAGATTTCAATAAGGATGCTAAGCAGGGAAACTGGATACGGCAAAGAGAACCCAATTATGCAGTTTGGAATGAAACTTTGGCACAAGAACTCGAAAAAGCAAGAAAAACTTATCAAGAATTAAAAAAGATGGATTAGCTACTACTGAAAAAATAGCTATTGAAATGACAGCAGGAGAAAGGACCTTTTCTTTTCTCCAATATGCAAAACAACGAACTAAAGAAATATATGATGCAGGAAACTACAGAAACTGGAAGAAGTATAATGGCTTTTGTAACAAGCTAGAAGCTTTTCTAAAAGAAAGGAGAAGCAAAGATCTTACATTTGCTGAATTAACAACAACTTTCCTCTCTAAGTTTGAAGTGTACATGCACTCACTACACAATGAAAGAGATCCAGATAGAAAACTTCACCCCAATACCATACAGGTCAATTTCAATATATTTAAGACCTTAGTAAAAAGAGCCATTGAGGTAGAAAAGTTTATGAAACCTGAAAAGAATCCATTTTTATCATATTCATATAAAGGAGTCAAAACGACAAAAGAGAAATTGGATGAAGCAGAAATCGAAAAAATAATAAATCTTGAACTGAAAAAAGGAACATTATTATGGCATTGCAGAAATTATTTTTTGTTCTCGTTTTATTGTGCTGGTATACGAGTAGGTGACTTAATCCAACTAAGATGGTGTAATATCACTTCCGACGGTAGACTTCATTATCAAATGGGGAAAAACCACAAAGACAGAGATTTAATATTGGTACAACAAGCTAAAGATATTCTAGCTCATTACTACCAAAACGAAATAAAAGCGACTGATTTTATTTTTCCCTTGCTAGATGCTAACGAACATTATGCAAAAGCTATTTCGCAAGAAGAAAAAGACACATTACCCACAGAGCTAAAGATAAAATTGTTCAATCAAGTATCATCAAAGAACGCATTAATAAATAAATATTAAAGAAATTAGCTGAAATGGCAGAAATTGAAAAGAAACTATCCTTCCACATTAGCCGCCATTCGTTCGCCAAAATAGCTAAACAAAAGGGTACAGATAATGCTAAACTAAAAGATTTGTTAGCCCACTCTTCCGTAAAAATCACAGAAGGATATATGGGAAGTTTTGACACTTCTGAAAATGACAAAGCATTGAAAACATTTTTCAGAAAAAAGAAATTTCACCCAAAGATGAAATAATGAAACTATTAGACAATATGAATTCCGAAGAAATAGGAGAACTTATCAGACAAATAAAAAAATAAATTTACGCTTTCAAAGATCTCAAAACCTAATATATGAGAAAGAACAAATAGATAAGAAATAAAT
>ERZ860009.275-NODE-275-length-26473-cov-1.639299_pt1 | contig 26473 bp, 25 predicted proteins | sample MGYA00510114_ERZ860009 | MGnify/ENA primary metagenome ERZ860009 (study PRJEB30046, sample SAMN00715177) | human gut metagenome | study: EMG produced TPA metagenomics assembly of the A metagenome-wide association study of gut microbiota in type 2... | reverse complement strand
CATCAAAGTTCTGCTGACAAAAAGCAGTACCGAAGGAGTACAGGGAAAATGATTGATGATTTAGTTTCCATAATAATGTCTGCCTATAACGTAGAAAAATATATTGCAGAAGCTATCGAAAGTGTATTAAAGCAGACATATACAAATTGGGAACTGATTATCGTTAATGATTGTTCAATAGATGCTACAGAACAACTTGCAAAAAAGTATCAAGAGCAGGATGAACGGATCAAACTCCATTCTTTACCTGAAAATAAGGGTGTTGCTAACGCTAGAAATATAGCACTACAAAATGCTGTTGGCAGATATATAGCTTTTTTAGACAGTGATGATATTTGGTTACCAGAAAAATTGGAAAAACAGTTGGATTTCATGAAAATAAATAACTATGTATTTACTTATCATCAATATCGTCATTTTGCAAGTAAAGATAAGGTTGGGAAAATTGTAAAGATACCATCTCAACTTGATTATATGGATGCGCTAAAAGGTAATTCCATAGGATGTTTGACAGTATGTATTGATAAAAGTAAAATAAAACCTTTTTTGATGCCACAGCAAAGACATGAGGATTATATAACATGGTTGAACATATTAAAGGAAAATAAAATTGTTGCTTATGGATTACAAGATGATTTAGCCAGATATCGTATAGGAACTAAAGAATCTGTATCTGCAAATAAGTTTAAAAGTGCCATATGGACATGGAAAGTATATAGAAATAGTCAAAAGTTATCTATTCTGCAAAGTATTTATTACATATTTCTTTATTTTCAACAAGGATTGCAAAAACATATTTTTCGTTAAAATATACAAAAGGAAAGATTAAATTGAAAATTTTGATTGATAGTAAACATGGTTTAGGTGATTGTGTCCAAATTATACCAATGTTACAGATAATTAGAGATAACTATCCGGATTGTTATCTAGCAGTAATCGTACGAAATAAAGCCAGCAGGGAACTGTTACAGGCTGCTTCTGTAACAATTGATGAATATTATTACTTGGATATGCAAACAATTACAATAAAAAAACTTTTAGCACTGATAGTTAGCCTTCGTCATCAAGTTTTTGATTATTTTATTATATCTCCTATCAGTACTAAATGGAAAGCAATAATATTTGCATTGTTAACTGGTGCTAAAAGATGTATCGGTGAACAATATCAAAAAATGGACAAGTATCAGATCGACAATACTGTTCATATGGTAGAACGAAATTTAAATTTATTACGCTGCATATGTAAAATTCCTGATCAAAAAATAAATCCCGAATTAAAAGTTGATAAAAATAGTTTTACTTCGATAATAAAACAGGATGGCATAAAAATCATAGGAATTTGTATAGGCGGTGGAACTGCTGTTGTGATTAACCATGAAAGAATTTATCCTAGAAAGTGGTCAATAGAAAAAATAAAATTGGTTATAAAAAATGTTTTAGATTATGGATATAAAGTAGTTTTATTTGGCGGACAGGATGAAATAAAAGAATTAGAACATTTGAGTAATATACTGGGACATCAGAATTTATATGATTTTGTTGGAAAAACTGATATTAAAGAATCAATAATATTGGCGGCTCAATGTGATTTACTTATTGGAGTTGACACAGGTATGCAGCATATTGCTGATGCTGTAAAAACAAAAACAGTATCTTTATTTGGGCCTACAAATCCTCTAACACATGGCGCATATTCTGATAAAGCCGTTTTTATTGAAGCTGACTGTAAATGTGAATATAAATATTGTTATGGAACGAATATGTATTGGCAATGTAAAGATAGAAAATGCTTAAATGATATATCAGCAGAACATGTAATAAATAAAATGTTACAGGAGAAAGTATGGAAATGAAGGTGTTATTTTTAACTAATATACCAGTACCATATAGAATTGACTTTTTCAATGAATTTGGTAAATTTGTTGATCTGACTGTAGTTTTTGACAGAAGAAATGCAGATGATAGGGAGGATTCTTGGTTAAAAGAACAATGCATTAATTTTAAAGGATATTTTTTAGATTCTTATAAGGTTGGAATGGATAATGGAATTTCGTTGAGAATATTTACTTGGCTTAATAAAAGATGGGACTATATAATTGTTGGAACACATACAAGTTATAATTCATTATTAGCAATGATGTATATGAAGTTAAGGGGTATAAAATATATTTTAAATTGTGATGGTGGAATATTCTATAAAAATGAAAGTAGCGTAAAAAAACTTTTAAAGAAGTTTTTTGTGTCGTCAGCAGAGTATTATCTTAGTACAGGAAAACATACGAATAATTGGCTTAAATGTTATGGTGGGAAAAAAAATAGAATTTATAATTATCAGTTAGCAAGTTTTTATAGTGATTATATATCTGAAGAATTGGATGTTATAAAAAAAGATAAATTGTTTATCAAAAGAGAATTGTCTGTTTATGAGCAGCAAATTATTTTGTCAGTAGGTAGATTTATACAGGAAAAGGGATTTGATGTTTTGATTGAAGCTGCAAAGTTTTTTGATAAAAAGAATGTTGGAATTTATATTATTGGAGGAGATTTCCTCTGGAATATTGGTATGAGATAATCGAAACTAATGATATTAAAAACCTTCATTTTATACCTTTTCAATGTACTAAAAATTTAAAAAAATGGTTCGTTATAGCAGATATATTTGTATTACCAACGAGAAATGATTCTTGGGGGTTAGTAGTAAACGAGGCTATGGCACATGGACTTCCTGTCATAACTACAGATAGATGTAATGCAGGATTAGAACTTATAGAAAACTATAAAAATGGGTTTATTGTTCCGGTGGACGATAATAATAAATTATCAGAGAAGATAAATTTATTGTTAGAAAATGAGATGCTTCGCAAGCAACAAGGATTAAATAATTTGAAAAAAATTAAAAACTATACAATTGAAAAAATGGCTGAGCGGCATTTTGAAATATTAAATATTATTCAAAATAGGTGAATGTTGTGAAAAGTGTTTTAATAATATCTGCAACAGATACTATTGGTGGCGCAGAGATTGTTTTATATGATTTTCTAAAAGAAAATAGATTTCATAATTTTTATATATTAACAAGTAATAATAAAATGATAGAAAAAGGTTACAAAGATGTCCTTGGAGACAAGGTTTTCTGTAGCAAAGTTCTTTCAGGTTATAATTTTAAGGGGAATCCGATACTGACATTTTATAGATTAATATTTGCGTTGCTTGAAATAAAAAAAATAGTTAAAGAATTTAGTATTGATATATTATATGGTAATAATACTAAAGATTTTGTTATTCTAGTTTTTTATAAAATATTCATTGATCCTAAGATTAAAACTGTTGCCCATATTCATGATATGTTAACCGAAAAAATCCATAGAGTTTTTTTACATAATTTTGCTTCCAAAATAGATTTGTTTATAACACCATCAAAAGCTTGTGCTGAAAAATTGATTGGCGCAGATGTTGATAAAAACAAAATAAAATGTATTTATAATGGTATTCAATATTCGACTAAATATATTAGAAATTATTATGATAAAAAACATATAATTAATATATTTTTTATTGGTAGTATCTGTAGATTAAAAAGACCAGACATATTCATTGATGTTTTAAATATTTTAAATGAGTTATCGAGCATAACCTTTAATGGATATATTATCGGCCCGGTTTTAGAAAAATCTTGTTTTGAAGAAACAGAAAAAAAAATAAAATGTGCAAAAAATAAGGGAATTATAAAATATCTTGGATCTATTCCACATAAAAAATTATTAAGCGATATATATCCTAATATAGATATATTGTTTTTATCTAGTGATAAAGATACATTACCAACAGTGATTTTAGAAGCGATGTCATTTGGTAAGGTAGTAGTTGCACGTAATGTTGATGGAGTTCCTGAAATGATCAGTGATGGAATAGACGGAATTATATTTAAATATACTGCTACACCGAATGAAATAGCAGAGAAAATTCTTTTTTATATTGCTGATAATGATTTTTTAAATGATATTTCTTATGCAGCCTACTTAAAAATAAGAGAAAAGTTTAGCAATAACATAAAAAAAGAAAAAATAAATTGGCTGATAGAAAATAATTGTTTTTAGTATAAAGGAGAATATGAGTGTTTCGTAATAGTTTGATAAGTGTAATAGTACCTGTTTATAATGTTGAAAAATATTTGCCGCAATGTCTTAATTCTATTATTAATCAAACATATGAAAATTTAGAAATCATTTTGATTAATGATGGTAGTACAGATAATAGCGGTAATATTTGTGATGAATATGCAAAAAGAAATTCTCGTATTAAGGCTATTCACAAAGAAAATGGTGGGGCAAGTTCTGCTAGGAACATAGGCCTAGATATATGTAAGGGTGATTATATAGGGTTTGTTGATAGTGACGATTGGATTGAATTAGATATGTATGAAAGTTTGTATAAATATATGCGGGAGAAAGATGTTGATATTACATGTGTTGGATTTTCTTATGCTTATATTAATAAAAATTTATACCATAATAGTCCAGAAAATTTTTTGTATAGTAAAAATCCAAAGTTTATGTATGAAATTTTTTCAAATCAATATTATGGGGAAATGATGTGTAATAAGCTTTTTAAAAAATTTATTTTTGATGGGATAAGATTTCCTGAAAATAAAATGACTGAAGATGCATTTATATTTTTTGATATTTTAGAAAAAGTTAATGGTGTTTATATCAGTGCCGAGAGAAAATATTTTTATAGGATGAGAGATAATAGTGTTACTCATTCTGAATTTAATCCTAAATTATTGGATTGTCTGGACTTGAATGAATATTTTTTAAAACTAGCATATACAAAGTATCAATTGTTAATTCCTAAAATAATAATCAAATGTCTGCGAGTTGATTATTTTGTGTTAAGTAAGTTAGTTATAAGTAAACAGTTAAGTGAAAATTATAGAACGGCAATTTATTTACAAAAGAAAATGCGAAAAAATATAAATAGCATTATTAAAACTAGTGAACTAAACATAATAGAAAAGATTGGTTTTCTTAGTTTAATTATTAATTTCAATTTGTTTCGCTACCTATTAAAATCAAAAAATTTTATGAAATTGCTAATTGGCAAAAAAATGATATCATACCCCTAACTAAATAAATGAGGTAAAGAAATGAACAACTTGATAAGAGAAAAAATTTTTAGGATTTTATATAAATTAAAATTAGGTAAAATATTTGATGAAGATTTATTGTGGTATAGAAGAGGAAAATATAAATTAGGAATATCGCTATTGAATGCACTGAATAGTGATTCAAAATACTCATATATTGGCTATCAATATAATAAAGCAGAAGAGTTACAATGGATTCTAAAATTTTTAGAGAAAAATGTTCCTCAATATAAAAGATTTGATATTCGGATATATACAGTATTTATAAGTGATGTTAGAGCAGTAAAAAAAGATTGCAAGTATTATTTAGGTAAAAAAATTTTTTTGCCTAGTGAGAATCTGGAAATGTATATCAAGCATAAGAATTTATCAATAAATGATTATGGATGGTTAAGTATGATTAATTGGAGGATTAAATCATATTCTGATTATCTATTAAGAGATGTAGATTTGTCGTTAGGCTTTACAAAAATAAATAATGAAAAATATTTACGTTTTCCTGCTTGGATATATTATAAAAATTTTTTCCCCGCAGATGCTACCTATGCTACCATAAAAAAAATTGTGGAAAATGTTAATAGCTCAAGATCATTAAGAAAAAGAGAATGTATTTGTATTAATAATCATGATGCATTTGGATTAAGAACAAAAATAGCAGATGATTTAAATGGTATGTTTGATATAACATATGCAGGAAGGTGGAGAAACAATACTTCAGAGCTTTGGGACAAATATGGAAATGATAAATTAAAATATATGAATTTATTTAAGTTTAATATTTGCCCTGAAAATATGGACTCACCATACTATTGTACAGAAAAGATTTTTGATAGTTTTAGGGCTGGCTGTATACCAATTTATGCTGGGGCCTTAAATAATCCAGAACCGGATGTCATAAATAAAGATGCTGTTATTTTTTGGAATTTAGATGGAGATAATACAGATAATATCAAACTGATAAAAAAATTAAACACGGATGATAATTTTTATGACAAGTTTATGCAACAAGAAAAGCTCCTGCCTTCTGCTGCTGAATATGTGTATGACAGATTTATAAAATTAGAAAACAAATTCAAAGAAATTTTAGATGATTAATATTGTTTTCTTATTTCATTATTTACATACATTACATAAGAAAATACAAAGGTGATTAAAAAATATAAATGCGAACTTTAAATATTTTACGTAACAGCGCATATTCATTAATTTCATTTGCTTGTGTAGCATTATTAGGTATTTTTGTACGCAAATTTTTTACACAATATTTGCCTGTTGAATTGTTAGGCATAGAAGGCTTATTTAGTAATATTATCGCTATGCTATCGTTAGCGGAGCTTGGTGTTAGCGCAATTATCAGTTACAATCTATATCGAGAAATAGCTAAGGATAATAAAAAAGAAATCAACATATTAATGAGTTTGTATCGTTATGTTTATACAATAATTGGCAGTTTTATTGTTTGTATAGGTGTAGTTTTGTTTTTCTTCTTGCCGATAATTGTAAAAAATGCAAGTGTTTCTTGGCATTATGTACAGTTAGTATATGTAATACAAATTGCCACAGTTTTAAGTACTTATTTTTTAGCATATAAAAGAACATTGTTTGCAGCGAATCAAAAAGATTATATTTGTATAAAAATAGATATGGGATGTAAGATTCTCAATGGTTGTGTGCAAATTGCAGCTATTGTGTGTTTTAAAAACTATCTTTTATATGCGTTTTCCGCATTATTCTTTAATATTTTAGCCAATATTATAATCACTTGGAAAGCTAAAAAAACTTATCCATATCTTGAATCTGTAAAGGTAAGTCTGACGGATTTTCGTGAACGCAACTTTTTTATGGAAACTAAAAACTTTATGATCCATAAAATATCATATCTTTTCTATGGTGGGTTAGATATGGTCATAGTTACGAGTTTTTTAGGTTTGAAGGAAGCTGGTCTGTTATCTAATTATGTTTTGGTCCATATGGGGATATATGCGGTTTTGTATAAATGCTTTCAAGGCATTATTCCTAGTCTGGGTAATTTGGTGTATTCGGAAGATAAGGATAGAAGTATTTCCGTATATAATATGCTGGATTTAGCATATTATTTTTTTGGTAGCTATGTTTGTTGTGTATATACTATTGTTTTTCAACCATTCATAGGTTTATTTTTTGGAAAGCAGTTTCTTCTGCCTGATGAGTACATCGTTTTATTAGGAATAAGTGTATTTTTAGGGATGCAGTTTGAAAATGCTTGTAATTACAGGTCTACTCATGGAAATTTTGAAAATGATCGTTTATATATGCTTTTGTCAGCAATAAGTAAACTGATTGTGGCCGTTGTTTTTGCAAAATATTGGGGGATACAGGGTATTGTTTTAGGTACTATTGTAGGATTGGGTTTTATAATATATGGACGTATTCAGTTTGTATTCAGGATTATTTTGCAAATAAGCATGCGGAAATATTTAAGAAAACATTTGCTGTTCAGTTTATTAACAGGTATAGAAATAGTAGGGATAAAATATTTATTTGCATGGTTGGATTTTGAAATTACCTATGCAAATTTGCTTGTAGAATGTGTGTTGATTGGAATCATTATGATTGTTATACAATCTGTATTATTTTATAAAACAAAAGAATTCCAAGAACTATTGAGATATGCAAGTGAAATAGTGAATATTTTGAAGTCGAAATTAAAACATAGCTAGGAGTGTATTAGCGTGAAAACAGCACTTATAACAGGTATTACAGGCCAGGATGGATCGTATTTAGCAGAGTTTTTATTAGAAAAGGGCTATGAAGTACATGGTATTGTACGACGTGCATCGATTACCAATACTTCCCGTATAGATCATTTGCTAGCTGAAAAACAGATAACGCTCCATGATGGCGATCTTACAGATTCTTCCAGTCTTATAAGAATTATCAATTTAGTAAAGCCGGATGAAATATATAATTTGGCAGCGCAAAGCCATGTGCAGGTATCTTTTGATGTGCCGGAATATTCTGGTGATGTGGATGCTTTAGGGGTGCTACGTATCTTGGAAGCGGTACGTATTTTAGGAATGACTGAAACCTGTCGTATTTACCAGGCGTCTACCAGCGAATTGTACGCAAAGTAGAAGAAGTGCCGCAGCGTGAAACAACGCCGTTCCATCCATATAGTCCTTACGCCGTAGCAAAGCAGTATGGTTTTTGGATCACAAAAGAGTATCGAGAAGCGTATGGGATGTTTGCGGTCAATGGTATTCTTTTTAACCATGAGTCGGAGCGTCGGGCGAGAACTTTGTCACACGCAAAATAACTTTAGCTGTCAGCCGTATAGCCTGTGGCTTACAGGATCACTTGGAATTGGGTAATATGGATTCCCTGCGTGACTGGGGTTATGCTAAGGACTATGTAGAATGTATGTGGCTGATGCTGCAGCATGATACTCCGGAAGATTTTGTTATTGCTACCGGTGAGCAGCATACGGTAAGGGATTTCACGGAAAAAGCTTTTAAAGAAGTAGGTATTAATATTCGTTGGGAAGGCAAAGGAATCAACGAAAAAGGATATGATATTGCAAGCGGAAAAATGCTGGTTTGTGTTAACGAGCAGTGGTTCAGGCCTACGGATGTAGATAACCTGTGGGGCGATCCGACAAAAGCGCAAACAATTTTAGGTTGGAATCCGCAAAAAACTTCTTATGAAGAGTTAATAAAAATTATGGTCAAGCATGATTTGGAATTAGTGAAGCATAAAACGAAAGCTATATAAACTTAAATAATCTCTTTACATGGAGGATTGTGATAATGATAGTCAGAGACGCCTATTTTTCAGAAATATATGAATTGACTAAATTGGGAGAAGATATTGTTATTGTATCTGCTGATTTAGGAGCTCCAAGTTTAGATTTGTTTCGCAGAGATTTTCCACAGCGATTTATTAGTGTCGGTATTGCTGAACAGAATTTATTATCTGTAGCAGCAGGCATTGCTCTTGCTGGGAAAAAGGTAATTGCATTTGGATTAAATCCTTTCCCTGTGACAAGAGCGTTTGATCAGATGAGAAATTTATTGAATAATCTTCAAATACCCATAACTGTGGCTGCATTGAATTCAGGGAGTTGCAGTGCAGAATGTGGTTATACACATATGCCTATTGAGGATTTTGCTATGGTAAGGACTTTGCCTCATGTTTGCATGGTAAATCCTTCTGATGAAATTATTGCCAAAGAAGCAGCTAAAAAATTGTTAGGCAAAAAACCAGTGTTTTTGCGTTTTGACAAAAATATTAGTGGATATAGATATGACGAAGAGATAATTAATTTTCACGTGGATTTGTAACAATAGGTTTAGAGTCAGAATTATCTATTATTACCAGTGGAAATATCAGAGCTTCTGTAGAAAATATATTACCTAAATTAAAGATGTTGGGTATAGATGTAAAGTTAATAGATGCTTATGCATTTCCATTTGATAAAAAGGAATTTATTGATGAAATTAAAAATAGCAGATATATTTTAACTATTGAAGATAACGTATTATCAGGTGGGTTAGGGTCTTTAGTTTTAGAGATATTATCAGACAATCATCTAAATATACCAATAAAAAGATTAGGTTTGTCATTTGGGAATAATTTGTCAGAATGTTTTATCAATCGTGATTTATGGTATGAGAAATTGGGTTTTAATGAAAAGCAACTATGTGAAACGATAAGAAAAAGTTATTTGGAGTTGAATAAATATGATAACAACAAAAGAAAATATGAAGATTTATATGAATTTTCCTATAAAATGAGGAAACGGTTTTTAGAAATTTTTACAACAGTAGGTTTTGGTCATGTAACATCAGCTTTTTCCATGACGGAAATAGTTGTCGCATTATATAAGGAAATTTTACGCTATAACACAGCACGACCAGATTGGGCAGAGCGTGATCGGTTTGTACTAAGTAAGGGACATGGAGCGGGCATGTTATTTCCTATCTTTGAAGAAATAGGATTTTTCACAAAAGAAGAAATAAATGACATGGTTCGTATTGGCGGCAATTTTCATGAATTAAAAAAGTATTTCTATCCTGGGTTTGAATTTTATGGTGGTTCCTTAGGTCAGGGTCTTGGGATAGCAGCTGGATTGGCTACAGGAGCACGTTTAAATAGGGAAAATTGGCAAACATACTGCATATTAGGAGATGCAGAATGTTATGAGGGGTCTGTTTGGGAAGCAATATTATATGCAGGACATAATCGTCTGAACAATTTAGTAGCTATTGTTGATCGTAATGTTTTAGGATGTTCAGAGTTTACAGAAGATATGATTTCGTTAGAACCTTTTTCTGCAAAATGGCGAAGCTGTAACTGGAATGTAAAAAGTGTAGATGGACATTGCTATGAGGAATTGATATCGGTATTACAGGAGAGTCGATTGCATAGAACAGATAAACCGTTATGTATTATTGCGAACACCATAAAAGGTAAGGGGTTAGAGTATTTATATAATAAACCGTTAATGCATGGGTATATGCCGAAAGAAAAGGATGATATTGAGTTAGCGTTTAGAGAATTAAAAAGCTACTAAAAGGAAGGGATTGTTTTTGTGAAAGTTATTTACGAAGATATGGAATATCTTGCTGAAAAGCATTTAACATGTTTTTCGCAACTAGAAAATAAAAGAATTTTAATTACTGGATCAACTGGTATGATAATGTCGTATATGTCTGAATTTTTAGTTAGGTTAAATAAAAAGTATAAATTAAATATGATCATATATTTACAGGGGCGTAATAAAGAGAAACTATATAAAAAACACAGAGCGATATGTCTGGAGGAAAATGTATTTCTAGTTGATTTTGATATTTTGAATAAAATTCCAGATGATATCAGTTTTGATTATATTGTACATGGTGCTAGTCCTGCTGCTACAAAATATTTTTTGGAACAGCCAGTAGATACTATTTTGCCTAATGTTAACGGATTGATGAATATGTTGAATTACGCCAAGAATGTAAACTCGGGGGGGACAAAAGTAGTATTTTGTAGCTCTAATGTTATTTATGGCAAAGTTAATAGTGCTGCTATAACAGAAAATGATTATGGTATTATAGATATTTTAGGCGAACGTAGTTGTTATGTTGAATCTAAAAGAATGGGGGAACAATTATGCGTTGCTTATCATAGGCAATACGGGATTTTTGCTAATATAGTAAGGGTTCCGTATACTTATGGTCCAACATATGATTTAGAAATTGATCAGCGTGCTATTCCGCGTTTTATGCAGTGTTTGCTTGATAATAAAGATGTAGAGATGTTCCAAGATAATACAGTTATACAATATACGTATGTAGGAGATGTTATTTGTGGTATATTATATGCTTTGTTATATGGAAAACCTGGTAGCCAAGGTGCGTATAATATATGCTCAGAGAATAATATAAACATGTATGAATTTGTTGATTTGATGAGAAAAAACTGCCTTAACACTTCTAAAATAATCATAAAAGAAGAAAATTATTTTATAAAGAATAAGGAACTGAATTTCACAACGATTGATAATGAAAAGTTAAAAAAACTTGGATGGAAGGAAGAGTATGATTACTCATTCGGCATTAAGCAAATGATGAATGGCATTAGTGAAAGGTATAACAATGAATACTAAAGATAAGATTTATGTTGCTGGCCATACTGGAATGGTTGGTTCAGCTATTGTGCGGGAATTAAGAAAGCAGGGTTATACCAATATTATAACCAGAACTCATAAAGAATTAGATTTATGTAGGCAAAGTGAGGTGGAAGCTTTTTTTGCCAATGAAAAACCAGAATATGTATTTATTGCTGCAGCTAAGGTAGGCGGAATAAGAGAGAATATAGAGTGTCCCGCTGATTTACTTTATATAAATTTAATAATTAATGCTAATATTATGAAGGCTGCCCATACTACTGGTGTGAAAAAATTAATAGTTTTAGGTAGTTCGTGTATATATCCTGTCGATATTGGGCAGCCGATGACTGAAAAGGATTTTCTAAGTGGAAAGCCGGAACCTACTAACGAGGGATATGCTATTGGTAAGATTGCAGCCATTGAGTTATGCAAAATGTATAAACGACAATATAAGGATCCTTTTATTAGTTGTATGCCGACTAATATTTATGGTGAAAATGATAATTTTGATTTGAATGCTTCTCATGTGATTCCTGCAATGATTAGAAAATTCCATGAGGCGAAAGCAAATAAATTAGAAGAAATTATTCTCTGGGGAACGGGGACACCATTGAGAGAGTTTTTGTATGTTGATGATTTAGCAGCAGCATGTGTATTTCTAATGAATAATTATGAAGATGAAGAACATATTAATATAGGCACTGGCGAGGAAATATCTATTATGGATTTAGCTCATGTGATAAAGGATATAGTTGGGTATACTGGCACTTTATATTTTGACAATACTAAACCAGATGGAAGCTTGCGAAAACTATTAGATTCAAAGAAAATTCATGAATTAGGCTGGAAACATAAAACAAATTTGCTGGAAGGAATTACAGCGTCTTATAAATGGTTTTTAGAAAAGTATTAGGGTGAAAATGAAAGGTAAGTGGTTACCGTGAATAAAATAGGTGTTGGTTATGCGTTAATAACTGATTTAGAAAAAAAATATGTGAATATGGCATTGGATTCTGGGCGACTCTCGCCGGGACCATTTGTTCAGAAATTTGAGAAAAAATTTGCTGAAATGCACAAACAGAAATATGGTATTGCCTGTAATAGTGGAACGTCATCTTTACATGTTGCGTTAGAAGCACTGAAAGAAAAATATTCATGGGATCAAAATAGTGAAGTTTTAGTCCCAGCTATTACTTTTATAGCAACTTCTAATGCGGTTATGCATGCAGGAATGAAGCCTGTTTTTGTAGACGTAGACAGCAGAACTTATAATATTGACACTAAATTGATTGAAGAAAAAATTACTGAAAATACGGTCGCTATTATGCCAGTGCATACATTTGGGCAACCCTGTGAAATGGATTCTATTGTGAAAATAGCAACTAAATATGGATTGAAAATAGTTGAAGACTGTGCTGAGGCGCATTTTGCGGTTTACAAAGGACGGCCTGTAGCAAGTTTTAGTAATATAGCAGGATCCAGCACTTATGTTGCACATACTATTACAACTGGTATAGGTGGTGTTATTACAACTGATGATACGAATTTGGCAGAAATTGCACGTTCGCTTATAGCGCACGGTAGAGCATGTACCTGTGAAAATTGTATTGCGTATAATTCCAAGCAAGTATGCAAGTTAAGAATGCAGACTGAGATGGATAGACGTTTTATGATGATCAGACTTGGTTATAGCTATAGAATAGGAGAGTTAGAAGGCGCACTGGGTGTTGCCCAGTTGGAGAATAAGGATTTTATTATTAATACTCGAAAGGCCAACGCAAAAATTTTGACTGATGGTCTTAAAGATGTAGAGCAATATTTACAATTGCCATATTATCCGGAATATGTGGAACATTCTTTTATGATGTATCCATTAGTTATAAAGGATGACAAAGCATTTACAAGGAATGAAATAGTAAAATATCTGGAACAGAATAATATTGAGACAAGGCCTATGTTGCCATTACTGAATCAGCCGATTTATAAAGAAATTTTTGGAGACATAGAAAAAGATTATCCTGTTGCTCAGTGGATCAATAATAATGGCTTTTATGTTGGTTGTCATCACGGATTAAGTAAAGAAGAATTAAATATGATTATTAAAACGATTCATGCTTTCTTAGAAAATAGAATTAAGGACAAATAATATTATGAATATCGTTCTACTATCCGGTGGCAGCGGCAAAAGGCTGTGGCCGCTTTCAATGATATACGTTCCAAACAATTTATAAAAATATTTAAGGGTGTAGACGGAGATTATGAGTCCATGCTGCAGCGTGTATACAGGCAGATACGTACAGTTGACGCTGTTGCGCCCATAACTGTTGCAACGTCTAAAACTCAGGTTTCAGCTATTTGTAATCAATTGGGCGACAATGTCAGCATTTCTGTTGAACCGTGTCGTAGAGACACTTTCCCGGCGATAGTTTTGGCTATCTGCTATCTGCATGATGTTTTAAAGATCAGTGCCGAAGAAACTGTTGTTATTTGCCCGGTCGATCCTTATGTTGAAAACGAATATTTTGCTGCTTTAGAGGAATTAAGCAAGTTGGCAGAACAAGAAGAAACAGGGCTTGTTTTACTTGGTATCACGCCTACTTATCCCAGTGAAAAATATGGTTATATCCTTCCTGAAACAGATGCAGATGTCAGCAAAGTAAATACTTTTAAGGAAAAACCTGATGCACAGGCAGCGGCAGAATATATAAGCCAGGGCGCATTATGGAACGGCGGTGTTTTTGCCTGCAAACTGAAATATGTTTTAGAGAAAGCACATGCGCTGCTGGATTTTACTGATTATTATGATTTGTATGCCAAATATGAGACTCTGGCTAAAATCAGCTTTGACTATGCGGTAGTAGAACAGGAAAAAAATATCAAAGTCAAACGCTTTGGCGGAGCCTGGAAAGACCTTGGCACATGGAACACGTTGACAGAAGCGATGGAAGAACAGGCAATCGGGCAGGCGATAATGAACGACCAATGCCAGAATCTGCATGTTGTAAACGAGCTTGATGTGCCGGTTCTTTGCATGGGTCTCAAAGATATGGTAGTAGCTGCCAGTCCTGATGGTATTCTGGTAGCCGAAAAAGAGCAGTCCAGTTACATCAAGCCTTTTGTAGACGCCATAGATCAACAGGTGATGTTTGCTGAAAAATCCTGGGGCAGTTTCCGTGTTTTAGACGTAGGCGAAAACAGTCTGACAATCAAAGTGACCCTAAAAGCAGGCAACAAAATGAATTACCATAGTCACGAACGCCGGGACGAAGTCTGGACGATTATCTCCGGCAATGGTCGCACCATTGTTGATGGAATGGAGGAGCAGGTAACAGCAGGTGATGTGATAACAATGCAGGCCGGCTGCAGACATACGATCATTGCAGATAGCGAACTTGAAGTAATGGAAGTGCAGCTGGGCAGGGAGATAAGTGTCCATGACAAGCAAAAATTTGAATTGGAAGAATAGAAAAACAGTTTATAAGCCCCGGCCATTTTTATTGCAGCCTGCCTGCAAAGAAGCGCTTTGGGGCGGGCAGAAGTTGAAAGAACATTTCGGTAAACAGGCTGATTTGGATAACATTGCTGAAAGCTGGGAGTGCTCTACGCATCCGGAAGGACCGAGTACCGTAACTACAGGTGAGCATAAGGGCATGCTGCTGACGGAAGTTTTGCAAAAATACCCGGAGTATCTTGGGACTCATCCTCGCAGTAAAGGCGAACTGCCGATACTGGTAAAATTTATTGACGCCAGGCAAAAACTGTCTGTGCAGGTGCACCCGGATGATGAATATGCCAAACTTTATGAGCGTGGACAATTGGGCAAAACAGAAATGTGGTATGTGCTGGAAGCAGATAAAGACGCTGAACTTATTTACGGTTTTTACAGTGATATGGACAGTGTTGCTGTAAGGCAAAGTTTGGCAAATGGAACTATTGAGAAATATTTACAGAAAGTAAAAGTGCAGCAGGATGACGTATTTTATATTCCGGCAGGGACCGTGCACGGTATAGGCGCAGGTAATCTGATCGCCGAAGTGCAGGAAAGCTCTAATCTTACCTACAGGCTATATGATTATGACCGCACAGATAAGCAGGGACAAAAGCGTGAGCTGCATTTGGAAAAAGCATTGGCAGTTGCCGATCTAAAAGGGCAGCAGCCGCCGCGGCAGCCGCTGCGTGTACTGCGCTATACACCAGGCTGTGCGACAGAATTTTTGTGCCGCTGTAAATACTTCCAAGTTGAAAGATTGCTGCTTAATACGGAAGATAAAAAGAAATTGGCAGAATTATATACGGGGAGCAATTCTTTTCAGGCGTTGCTGTGTATAGATGGTGCAGGTCAGTTAGTTATGAGTGACGGTGAAAAGCTAACATATACCAAAGGAAGCTGCATTTTTATTCCGGCCAATGCAGGAAATTTGCAGTTATGTGGAAAAACTCAATTTTTAAAGATATCTTGCTGATTAATTTAGACTTATTCAAACCGTAATATTATTCAGACACCGCACTTTTCCAGTGCGGTGTTTTGCTATATAATAGAGCGGTAGTAAATATAAAAAATAGAGAGGTACTTATGCGTTTATTAGTTACCGGCGGGGCCGGGTTTATTGGCAGTAATTATATAAATTGGCATTTAGGAAAGTATCCGGCAGATGAAATTGTTTGCCTGGATAAGCTGACCTATGCTGCTAATATGGCGGCGCTGGCAGATGTCGTTAAATTAAATAATTTCACTTTCATCCAGGGCGATATTTGTGATGAGCAATTTGTAGAAATGTGTTTTGCGCAGTATAAGTTCGACGCAGTGATAAATTTTGCGGCAGAGAGCCATGTCGATACTTCTATTATTTCTCCAGCTATTTTTACTAAAACTAATGTCGAAGGTACAGGTGTGTTGTTAGATGCCTGTGTTAAATTTGCAGTAGAAAGATTCCATCAGATATCGACAGATGAAGTATATGGGGATAAACCGCTTGATTATGACTGGCGTGGGTTTACAGAAGAGTCTCCATTACAGCCTTCCAGTCCTTATGCTGCTTCAAAGGCAGCAGCTGATTTATTGTGCTTGGCGTATGCCAGGACATATGGTTTATATGTAACTATCAGCCGCAGTAGTAATAATTACGGCAAGTGGCAACACACCGAAAAACTTTTGCCTAAAATCATATCTTTAGCAGAGCATGGTCAAAAGGTACCTGTTTATGGTTCTGGACTAAATAAACGTGACTGGTTATATGTGCTGGATCATTGTGTTGCTGTTGATAAAATCATCAGACATGGAAAAGCAGGTCATATTTATAATGTTGCGGCCGGTACTGAGATGTCTAATCTGACCTTTATAAAATTAGTACTGAAAATTTTAGCCAAAGATGAAAATGCAATTGAATTTACAGAAGATAGAGCAGGGCATGATTTAAGATATCCTATGGATTGTGAAAAAATAAAAAATGAATTGGACTGGACTCCGCAATATGCTTTTAAAGAAGCGTTGGATGAAACTGTGGCCTGGTATAGAAGTAGAATGAAGTAGAATGAAGTAGAATGTTGTAAAGCAGAGCATATGCTCTGCTTTTTTTGTTAAAATTTTAATAGTTAAAATTTGCCACTGCTAACCTAAAAAGGTATAATAATATAATATAGATAATTTTGAGAGGCTGCCCATATGCAGTTTCAATTTTAATATGAGGTGTATTCAGTGACTGCAAAAACTTATGCAATTTTAAATTATGGCTGCCAGATGAACGAAAGTGACGCTGAGCATTATGCTGGGCAGTTGCAAGAGCTTGGCTATAAAGCCGCTGAGGATTTTCATGCTGCAGATGTTGTGGTAGTAAATACCTGTTGTGTGCGTGAGAGTGCGGAAAAGCGTATTTTAGGGAAAATTGGTGAATTGAAAGGGGTCAAAGCTAATCATCCGGGGCAGATAGTTTGTGTTGCCGGGTGTATGGCACAAAAAGATGGTGAGAAGCTTATAAAAAAACATCCGCAAATCGATTTGCTGATCGGCACGGCTCATGTCAACGGGTTTAAAGAAATACTTTCTGAGTATTTGTCTGAAAAGGGCGAACGTGTTTATAACAGTTTGGAAGTAAAAGAAAGCGAATTTGAGGGTGAGCGTATTCGTCAAAGCGGTTTTTCAGCCTGGATTCCTATTATGTATGGCTGCAATAATTTTTGTACGTATTGCATTGTTCCTTATGTACGTGGGCGTGAACGCAGCCGCAGTATAGAAAATATTGTAGACGAGGTTAGGCAGGCTGTTGCTAAGGGGTATAAAGAATTTACGCTGTTAGGGCAAAATGTAAATTCTTATGGGAAAGATTTTGGTGTGAAAGACCAGTTTGCTAAATTACTGCGCCGTGTAAATGAAATCCCTGGAGTGGAACGGATTCGCTATATGACGAGTCATCCGCGTGATATGCACGAAGATGTTATCAAAGCAGTTGCCGAATGTGAGCATATTTGCGAAACTTTCATATCCCGTTTCAATCTGGCAGCAATAAAATTTTGAAAGCAATGAACCGCGGTTATACACGAGAAAAATATTTAGAGCTTGTAGCCATGATCAGACGTTATGTGCCTGAAGCTGCTATTACAACGGATATCATTGTCGGTTTTCCGGGTGAAACAGAAGCTGATTTTAATGATACGTTGAATTTAGTAAAAGAAGTTGGTTTTGATGCTGCGTTCACCTTTATTTATTCCAAGCGTTCTGGAACACCGGCTGCGGCGATGGAAGAACGGTTCCGTTAGAGATAAAAAAAGCTAGGCTGAATTTATTGATGGAAGCCCAGAATATTTCAAGTTGCAGCGTAATGAAGCCCTGGTTGGCAAAACACTGGAAGTTTTAGCTGAAGGGCCAAGTAATAATAATAATAAAGTATGGAGCGGAAGAACGCGTACAAATAAGCTGGTTTTATGGCCAGTCGAAGGTCGTGATTTTGAGCTGGGGGATAAAGTGCAGGTGCAAATTGAAACTGCGCAGACCTGGCTTTTGAAAGGGAAGGCGGTAGAATGACAACTGCTTATACGCCGATGGTGCAGCAGTACCTTGAAGTAAAGCGTCAGCATGAGGATGAATTGCTGTTTTTCGTTTAGGCGATTTTTATGAAATGTTTTTTGAGGATGCGCTGACTGCCTCCAGAGAATTAAATATTACTTTGACTGGGCGTGCCGGCGGTATGGAAGAAAAGATACCGATGTGTGGTGTGCCTTATCATTCTGTCGATAATTATATTGCAAAACTGATCAAAAAAGGTTACCGCATCGCAATTTGTGAGCAGGTGGAAGACCCTAAAGCGGCTAAAGGGATAGTTGAACGCAAGGTTGTTAAGATCATTACACCGGGCACTGTCTTGAGTGAACAGCTTTTAGATGATAAGCACAACAGATATTTAGTCTTTCTGCAGGAGGATGGCAGTGAATTATGTCTTGCTGCTGCCGATATTTCTACTGGTGAATGCCAATGGTTCAGTGCTGCTGGTGAAGAGCGTTTAATGGCGATACAGGAACAATTGTTTCGCATTCAACCGGCAGAGTTAGTTGCGTATAGCGGTATTGTAAACTGGGAAAATTTAGCAGCTTGGATCAAAAGTAAAGTTCCAGAGTGTGCTGTTTCTGTATATCAGGAAGAAGAAGGTGCACCGCAGTATTTTGCGCAGCATTTTGGCAGTGATGATGTTGCCGATACTTTAGTACATGATACAGTAGAACATTTACTGCGTTATCTGCATGTAACCGTTAAAGCTGATTTGTCGCATATTAACAGCTTATCACGCATAGCTAAAGAGCAGTTTATGAATTTGGATGCAACAGCTGTTAGAAATTTAGAACTTATAAAGAATATGCGTGATGGTTCTAAACGAGGTACATTATTAGATGTGCTTGATTTTACCTCTACTTCCATGGGTGCCCGTAAACTCAGGAATTGGATAGAATGTCCTTTGCTTGATTTATCACAGATAAGGTCAAGGCAGGAAGCGGTAGGAGAATTGCTGACAAATGTACAGATGCGCGGTAATCTGCAGGATAAATTAAAAGCAATTTTTGATTTGGAACGAATAGTTTCACGTATCGAAGTTGGCAGTGCTAATGCACGTGATCTGGTTTCATTGCGTTCTTCGCTGGCGGTGCTTCCAGAAATAAAAAGCTTACTAAGATATTGTAACAGTAAACTTTTACAGCAGTTATGCGAAGATGTACATTTGCATCAGGAGCTGTTTACTACTTTGCTGGCAGCAATTGTTGATGAGCCGCCCTTTTCCGTACGTGAAGGGGGCATGATCCGCAGCGGCTTTGATTTAGAGTTAGATGAACTGCATTCAATTGCCAGTGATAACAAAACATGGATGCAGAATTTTGAACTTAAGATTAAAGAAGAAACTGGTATCAAAACCTTAAAGGTTGGTTATAATAAAGTTTTTGGTTATTATATCGAGGTATCTAAAGGTCAAAGTGCAAATGTACCGGATTATTTTGTACGTAAGCAAACACTTGTAAATGCTGAACGGTATATTGTCCCGGAATTAAAAGATTTTGAGAATAAAATTTTAAGCGCTAAAGAAAAAATCGAACAGCTTGAATATTATATTTTTACACAGCTGCGCGAAAAAATAAGGGCTCAGATTGTTCAAATGCAGGAAACTGCTCGTGCTTTGGCCAATATTGATGTTTTAGTATCGTTGGCGGAAGTAGCATTTAAATACAACTATGTGTGTCCGGAATTGAATAATCGCAGTGAAATAAAGATTTATGACGGTCGTCATCCTGTTGTAGAGCGTTTATTGGAACGTGAGATTTTCGTTCCTAATAATACAACCCTCAATAATAATGATGAACGTATGATTATTATTACAGGACCGAATATGGCAGGTAAATCGACCTATATGCGCCAAGTTGCTCTGCTGGTCTTGATGACACAGATGGGCAGCTTTATTCCCGCACGTCAGGCAACTATTTGCCCGGTAGATAAGATTTTTACCCGTGTAGGTGCCAGTGACGTTTGGCGACTGGTCAAAGTACATTCATGGTAGAAATGAATGAAGTTGCACAGATTCTCAGATACGCAACTAAAGACAGTTTGATTATTTTGGATGAGGTTGGACGTGGTACAAGTACTTTTGACGGTATGAGTATTGCACGTGCTGTCATGGAGTTTATTCATGAGAAAATAAAAGCAAAAACATTATTTGCTACACATTATCATCAGTTGATCGCGTTGGAAGACGTGATGAACGGAGTAAAAAACTATTCTGTGGCAGTTAAAGAACGTGGTAATGATATTGTCTTTTTGCGCAGAATCGTGCTGGCGGTACTGACCGCAGTTATGGCGTACATGTGGCAAGGCTGGCAGGACTGCCTAAAAAGGTCATTGACAGGGCCCAGGATATTCTGGAAGAATATGATAATTGTGAAACTGCCTGCAGCGTTCAGATAACACCCAGGGCAGAAAAAGAAACAGCACCTATGGGATCATTGTTTGCCAGCAGTCTGCAGCAGCAGATTTTAAAAATGGATGTTATGGCGATGACGCCAATCGAAGCCTTGAATGCTTTGTATAAATTGCAGGATGAAGCAAAAAGGGAAGGCGGTGAATTATGAACGAACAAAAAGTGCAATTATTAGATCAAAATACAGCGAATCAGACGCTGCCGGTGAAGTTGTTGAAAAACCTGCTTCTGTAGTAAAGGAGCTTGTAGAAAACTCTTTGGATGCAGGCGCAGATAACATCGAGGTCACTATTTTTGGCGGTGGTACAGAATATATTCGTGTTGTCGATAATGGCAGCGGGATGTCGGGAGAAAATGCAAAAATAGCAGTTTTAAGGCACGCTACAAGCAAAATCAGAGTTGCTGAAGACCTGCTGCATTTGAACACTTTAGGATTTCGCGGTGAAGCGTTGCCGAGTATTGCTTCTGTTAGTAACTTCCAGCTGCTGACACGTCCTGTTACCGAGGAGTTTGCTACTTCAATAAAAATTGAAGGCGGCGATCAGGCAGAATGTATTGCTACTGGCGGGCACACTGGTACGACGATTATTGTTGAGAATTTATTTTTTAATGTTCCGGCCAGGCGTAAATTTTTACGTACTGTACAGACTGAAAGCCGTTATATCAGTGAATTGATCACAAAATTGGCTTTATCACGCCCTGATGTGCGGTTTAAGCTTGTCAGCAATGATAAAGAGGTTTTGAGTACGCCAGGTAACGGAGATTTAGTTGATACTGTTAAGGCACTATATGGTAAAAATGTTAGTGAGGAGCTTTTGACCGTTGATTTTGCTGACAGTGAAGTTAAGGTAAGCGGTTTTATTGGTAAACCTACTTTACTAAAAGGTACGCGTCAATGGCAGACGTTGCTGGTAAACGGACGTATCATTACTAATAGAATGATCGCTAAGGCGATTGATCATGCCTATCAGTCTCAGATTCCGAAAAGCGGTTTCCCTTTTGCTGTTTTGAATATTACCGTCGATACTGAAAGTATTGATGTTAACGTACATCCTCAGAAGAGTGAAATTAAGTTCAGCGATGACAGTACTGTTTATAAAGCGATGTATAAAGCTTTGACTGATGCACTGACAAGACCTATGAGCGCTAAACCTCAGGGCCTGGCATTATTGGATGATTCTGAACTGCAGGTATTCAAGTCTGCTGAAGCAGTTGTGGCAGCAACAGAACCATCGATAGTTGTTGAAATACCAGCCGCTGAAACTAAAGTGCCTGAGACAGAGTTGCCGGCCTTAAAAACAACTGAGACAAATATCAGTACAGCAAAGGCTGAGGTTTACTCGGCTTACAAGTCACAACAGCAAAGCGTTTGGAAAGAACCTGAATACACATACAGGCCTCCAAAAACGGAGCCTGTTTATACGATCAGTGAAACTCGTGATGTTTTTGACAAGCAGGATAACATTGCTTCTAATATTATCGACTTCACTGATACCGATAGTGGTGTTGATACGATTTGGCCATTGGGACAGATTGACAGAACTTTTATTGTTGCCCAATCTGATGATTCTTTGTTTTTGGTTGACCAGCATGCCGCTCATGAGCGCATTTTATACGATAAGCTTGTTGCGTCCCATAATGATATTCCGGCCCAGCAGATGTTGATTCCTTTATATATCGATGTTACTGCCCAGGATGTAAATTTGATAGAGGAACATCGGGAAGAATTTCTGCGCTTGGGTGTCGATATTGAGGCTGCAGGCGAATCTATGCTGCGCGTTTCAAGCTTGCCTTCAGATATTAAGGCTGATGATGCCGAGGACTTTGTGCGTGAAATTACTCAAATGCTGAGTGAATTAAGAACGATTAATCCAAGTGATTTGCGTCAGAATATTTTACATATGACTGCTTGCAAAGCAGCAATTAAAGCCGGTGAGGTGCTGAATATGCGCCAAATGCGACAACTGATTATTGATCTTTGCAATACAGAGCATCCTTTTACTTGTCCTCACGGCAGACCGTGTATGGTTGAAATAAATTCTGCCGAGTTATACAAGATGTTTAAGCGAACTTAAACATGCAGAAAACGTTTAAATTTGCAGTAACAGTTGGACGCAGTGAAAATGTTGCCTTAGAAAAACTTGCGCAAACATGGGCAGCAAAATTTGGTGTAAAATATGTGGAACGTGGCAGTAGGGGGTCTTTGGGTTTTTTACTAGATCAAGAACGGGTAGAAGCACTTTTAGTAGCAACAAATAAAGGCCCGCAGGTATATACTGCTTCTGGAACTTTCTTTTTTCATCCAAGTATGGCCGTTTTGCGGGTACAGCGTTTAAAAAAGCACGAGCCTGATCACTTTAGTGCTGCATTGGCTCTTAAACCGGGAATGAGAGTACTGGATTGTACGATGGGGCTGGCAAGTGATGCTGTTGTTGCCAGTTTTATTACAGGCCGGACAGGAACTGTTTGTGCTGTTGAGGCTTCGCCGTTGTTACATTTTGTAGTCAGCGAAGGCCTGCAGAATTATCAGGTTGAAGATGTTGATTTAAACAATGCCATGCGCAGAATAGAAACGGTATATGCGGAAGCAGATGAGTATTTGTACACTTTGCCTGCCGACAGCTTTGATGTTGTTTATTTTGACCCAATGTTTCGAATACCGATAAATGCTTCTTCAAATATGGAGCCATTGAGGCCTATTTCCTGTGAGAAACCGTTAACAGAAGCGACTGTTAAGGCGGCACTTAGAGTAGCTCCTTGTGTAGTTGTTAAAGAACGCGGACAAAAATTATTGGAAGCTTTAGGGTGTACGGAAATTCTGGGCGGCCGTTATAGCCGTGTAAAATATGGTATCCGAAGGAGGTAACGGCATGAAACCGAGAGTTGCAGTCATTTTAGGTCCTACTGCAACAGGCAAAAGCCATTGCGGGATAGCCTTAGCCAAACGTCTGAATGGCGAGATAATTTCCGGTGATTCCATGCTTGTATATCAAAGAATGGATATTGGTACAGCTAAACCTTCTGCTGAAGAACTGGCGGCAGTACCGCACCATTTAATCGATATTTTGCCGCCGGATGCTGCTTTCAGCGTTGTTGATTTTAAAGAAAAAGCGGAAAAAATAATTGCTGATATTAATAGTCGTGGTAAATTACCTGTAATTGTTGGCGGTACCGGTCTTTATATCAAGGCCCTGCTTGAAAATTATGAATTTAATACTGTTGAAGAATGCAGTGAACTACGCAGTGAATTGGAAGCATTTGCTGAAGAACACGGCAACAGCGCCTTGTATGAAAAACTGCAGGAACTTGACCTGGAGACCGCTTCAAGATTACATATAAATGATCGCAGAAGAATTATCAGAGCTATTGAAGCAGCACAGAGTGGTGAAAAAATAGCTCATAGGAAGTCGGAGGAATGGCCTTATGAAACTGTTGTTTTTGGTCTGCGAATGGAACGAGAAAGTTTATATGCGCGGATCAATGCCAGAGTTGATAAAATGATGGCAGAGGGTCTGGTAGAGGAAACTAAATCTTTACTCGACAGTGGGCTATCATTGGATGTTCAGTCAATGCGCAGCATTGGTTACAGACAAATAGTCTGGTATCTACAAGGCCAGATGGATAAATTGGCAGCAGTTGAGAAATTGAAACAGGCGACACGTAATTTTGCTAAACGCCAATTTACCTGGTATCGTCAGATGCCGTATATTAAATGGTTTGATTTGGAAAAAGAGCCTGTGTATGAAAAGATTATTGACGAGATGCAGCAAACGCTTGTGGAAAAGTTTAAACTGCGGTAAAATTATAACAATAGATAGAAATTATTTTGGAGGGGAAAGCTATGAATAATAGTGGATCAAAGCCAGCAATGAATTTACAGGACAGTTTTTTAAATCATGTGCGTAAGGAAAACCTTGGCGTCATTATTTACCTGATTAATGGTTTCCAAATCAGAGGTCTGGTAAGAGGTTTTGATAACTTTACTGTTATTATTGAAAATGAAGGCAAACAACAGCTTGTTTATAAGCACGCTATATCGACTATTTCGCCGGCTGCTAATATTACAATTATGCAGCCAGAGAAGCGCGAACAATAATGTTTTGAAAAACAGCGCTTGAGCGTTGTTTTTCTTTTTTGAGGATGAAATATGAACGATAAATTAAATTTGTTTTTTGAATATCTGACAGTTGAATTAGGCTTAGCGTCAAATACAAGATTAGCTTATGAGCGTGATTTGCGTTTGTTTAAAGAAGCTTTAGGATTAAAGGATAATGACGCCTTGGCAACTGTATCGCGTGAGCAGGTTATTCGCTATATGACAGGTTTGAAAAATAAAGGTTTAGCCGCAGCAACGATTGCCAGAAAACTTGCTGCTATAAAATCTTTTTATCGTTTTATGACAGCAGAAGGGTATTTGGAGATTGATCCTGCGGAAGTTGTAGAAGCTGGAACAAAAGGTATCAAGCTGCCAAAAGTTTTAAATCAGGAAGAGGTTTTGAAGCTTTTGGAACAGCCTGATTTGAGAACGGATGAAGGCTATCGTGACAGAACGATGCTGGAAGTGCTTTATGCAACGGGAATGCGTGTTTCTGAATTATTGGGTTTGCCTGTCAGCGGCGTTAATCTGCAAATGAAGTATATCATCGCTTTCGGTAAAGGATCTAAAGAGCGATTAATACCCATTGGCGGCATAGCAGTTGAATATTTGGATAAATATCTGAATGTGGTAAGGCCCAAACTGCTTCATACTAAAAATCCTAATGTAAAGAATTTATTTTTAAGTATGAGCGGAAATGAAATGACAAGGCAGAGGTTTTGGCAAATCATTCGCGGTTATGGGCATCAGGCAGGATTAAATAAGGAGCTTACACCACATATGCTGAGGCATTCCTTTGCAACACATTTACTTGACAATGGTGCTGATCTGCGGTCTGTCCAGGAGCTTTTAGGGCATTCGGATATTTCTACGACACAGATATATACGCATTTGACAAATAAACGCCTGCGCGATATTTATGAAAAGCGCATCCGCGGGCATAGAGGAGGCTACTATGGCAAGAAGGACTAATAGAAAAAAAGGGTCAGGAGGAGGTTTTGTACTGACTTTGATTTTAGTATTATTAGCTATAGCTGTTGCTGGAGGCATTTATTATGCGGCGAGCAGAGACGGAGAAAAAGATGTGCTTGATAAAGGCTTGACTGGTTCTTCTTCGGTTGATTTGCGGGAAGAGTCCAAAGAAGCGCATA
>ERZ860009.274-NODE-274-length-26613-cov-1.654266_pt1 | contig 26613 bp, 25 predicted proteins | sample MGYA00510114_ERZ860009 | MGnify/ENA primary metagenome ERZ860009 (study PRJEB30046, sample SAMN00715177) | human gut metagenome | study: EMG produced TPA metagenomics assembly of the A metagenome-wide association study of gut microbiota in type 2... | reverse complement strand
AAGGTTAGCTTCGCCTAGGATAATTGTATCTATGAGGGAGGAAACTGATTGATTAAGCTCTGATCAATTCCTCCCCGATGGAAAATTCCCGCTAGATTCTTCGAAATTAAGCCTCCGAAGGGCGCTTGGAAAAATTACGTACTTTGCAGAGCTTCCTTAATTTTATTTAGAGGGTCGACGACAAGCGCTCCTCGAATGATCAAATCATACATTTTGAATTTTCTCCTGGGATTTTGGTTTGGTGTTGCGTGCCTGAGATTGTATGAGCAACAAGGCTTCTTGGATATAGTGACTAACCTGCAAGATTTAGAAAAATCTTTTCTTGAATTTTCTAGATTTTTGTTACCCATTTAGATCTCTTTGAGATAAGGATTTCAAGGTCTTTTCCTACAATTCCCATTTATACGGAAGAAACATAATTAAAGGCCTTACTTTGAACTACTACTCCTTTACTAAATTTTCAACTCTTGTAGCTTCTTTGCTGCTAGCGACGACGGCGTCTGCTCAGCAAGAATCTCAAAATTCCCTGGACTACTCGCTAGATACCGGCAACGTTGAGATAACACCAGTTGGAGAAACCTCAACTATTCAGAAGGATGAAGTTGAAGACGACGAACCGTTTCTTCCGATTTTTGGCAAAGAGGCTCGAGAAAAGGGATATGAACTGCCAAAAAGTTATGGCATTAATGTCAACTATATGAATATTCACCAGAATATTAATGTTAAATCTATTCAATTTGATGGGCTATCTTTCAGCTTGCCGCCAATAATCAATAAGCCCATGCCTATAGCTCCAGATATGTTCAAAATAGACGTACGTAGTACACGTCAAAGAAGCCACACAGAAACTTTACGTTTAGATGCTTGGGTATTCCCTTTTATGAACGTGTACGGAGTAGTCGGGCATACGAAAGGGCGTTCAATTTCGAAAGTTGATGTTGGATCTAAAAATCCTTTTGTAAATAGCTTTATAAAAGGTTTAGGTGATATGGACGGAATTGATTTCGTCCTTAAGTTTAAAGGTACCACTTATGGCTTGGGAACTACATTTGCAGGCGGAGTAGGAAATTGGTTTGGGCTAGTAGATTTGAACTACACCAGGACTAAGCTCAACATTATTGACGGTAATATCAAGGCATTTACATTAGCACCTCGAGTGGGTTACCGCTTCACTCTTCCTGCTGTAGACGCCATAAAACTTCCTCAGAGTAAATTTAGTCTTTGGGTCGGTACCATGTACCAGAATGTGGACCAGAACTTCCACGGGAAGCTGTCTAAGCTTAGTTTTTCTCCCAAACTTCAGAGTCTTATTAATTTTGTTAATAAAGGGGACGGCACATTCAACGTTAAGCAAAAAATGGAATCCCCATGGAACATGTTGGCGGGTTTCCGTTGGGAAATTACGCCAAGTTTCAACATTGTGACGGAAGCAGGCTTTATCAAGCGCAACAGTTTCTTTGCCGCACTTGAATACCGTTTCTAATACTTATAACAAGCAGGAAAGATATGAAATTAGCAGAAGCCTTACGTGAGCGAAAACAATTACAGATAAAGATGGGGACGCTGCGTCAAAAGTTACTTGATAACGCTATCTATCAGGAAGGTTCCAAACCAGTTGAAGATCCGGCTGAACTTATTAAAGCACTTGAAGCTACTCGGGGTGAACTTGCAGCTCTGATTAAACGAATCAATGCAACAAACTCATCTGTAAAAGTCGGCGATTTCTTGCTCGGTGATTTGGTGGTCGATCGCGACACCAGAATTATGGAAGTCACAGCTCTGAATAATCTGATTGATCAGGCTTCTCAAGTTTCGAATCGTTATTCTCGATCTGAAATTCTTGTCCTTCCTTCAATCAACGTTAAGGAAACTCAGAAAAAAGTTGATCAGTTAGCAAAGGACATCCGCGAATTGGACAATTTGATTCAAGCTACTAACTGGAATACTGACTTAATCTAGTAGTTGATCGGTAGAGCAGTCAAAGGCGAAAGCAAAAACTTACTTGAGCATGGCCCGAAGGCCCGGGCCAAAATTTATTGTAACGGCCTGCGAAGTAACAAAGTTCACATGAGAACGACGGCTGTACTTTTCAGTTTCTCGAGGACTTTTAACTACCGCGCTTTGATTTGACGGTTCGAGGGTGGGTTTGGGGATCGAAAAAAATTCATAAAGACAGTTAATTAGAAATTATTAGCCTTTAAGCAAGCCTTTGTTCTGGTTGTAAAGCTCATTCAGAACCTTTGTGACTTCTTTTATTGCGGCAGGCTTCACGGAATATTGCTTAGCCAATTGAGGAAAATTTTCTACGGCGTCAACTACCTCTTTGATGACAGCGAAAGGTTTGTCCTCTCCGGCTAACTTCGCTAAATTTAAAATAGCTTCTTTAGACGGCGCTTTTCCAAAACCCTTGAAAGAGGTGGAGTGTTCGTAATAAGGGTTAGGAGAAAAGGTAATGTCGAATGCAGGTGACAAAGACCAATTGCCGGAATCGTCCTGAAGAAAATTCCAGTTTTTAGCGTGATCGTCTTGATTTCCAGAGAATAAATTAAAAATCATTCTTCTAAAAATTTCTCGGGTTGGAGTATTTGACCGCGTTAGAGGATAAGCAAGGCGTATAAGCTGCTCATAATCCAAAGAGGGAAGGCGCCAATCTGCTCCAAGGAGGCCGGCGGCGCTCGCAGAAAAGATTCTTCTTTGGTCCTCACGATCAAATCTCTGAATGGCAAAAAGACGAGAATCAGATAGCTCAAATAAATGAGTGTCAGGAAGAGTAATACCGGCCTGCTTAGCCAGCTTGGCGTATATATATTCACAAACACCTTCTTCTGAAGCCAACACGGTCGAATGAGTTTTGAACTTAACAATCCAGCCGTCAAAACTCGGTTGCCAGCTTTCGTTGCATAGCCTCAGATCCTTAGAGAAATATAAATTTCCTTTTGGACGGGAACCTCCGGAAGAAGCAATTCTGTTCAGAGTTTCTAAAACATCGTGACTATCTTCTTCAAAAATAGCAAGTGCATTCTGATTGAGTTTTTCTATGCCGATGATTTCAAGGCTTTTACCAATGAACTCCTCAGATTCCTGTGGTGAAAAACTCAGCGAACCCATGGCATTATTCCAACATATCTCAGTCTGTCTATATAGGATATTTCTCTGAGGGCTCTCCCTTGCTTTCTGAACTCTTTATCCATGAGCAAGAGACCCCAGCCATCAGGAAGACTGTCAACTAAAAAGGAAGGAAATCTTGAGCTTTGTTCTTGCTGTATGCCGGGAGCAAATCTCAGGAGGAGAGGTGAAGGGTTAGGGAAGGAAGATACATAATTTTCATCGTATTCGAAAAAATATTCCTTACCGAACTTCAACCCAAGTTTTCCTAAAAGGACTTTTTCTGCGTTAGGTCCGAAGTGACGAAAAACATTAACGAAATTAGTAGTCACTATCGAGAACCTCCTTCATAGTTTTAGGCATACGTTTCCGTGTTCGGAGAGAGTTGATGAATGTAATGAAAGCGTTTTCATCGCTTAAAGTACACCAAAGAACGCAGAATTGACGAAAAGAGATCTCTCCGGTCTCTTCAAATCTTCTTATCGTAGGAGCGGGTATTCCGCTTTGCTCCGCTAAAGATCTCCTAGATTTTTTCAAGACTTTTCTTCTTTCCAAGAGAAAATCTCTTATAGCATCTTGGAGATCCCAAGGCGTATACAAAGATAAAATTTCAGAATCAAACATATTTGATAATATTTTATCAAATTCAATCAATTTTTGATCGTATTTGATAGAATTATATCAAATTAATTTTTCTTGGCCTTGAAAAATCTTCAAAGAAAAAGAGCCGCAATCGCGGCTCCGAATTTAATATTTATTGATTATTTTTGTTGAGCGGCTGAGGCCCCGGCTTGTCTTCCAAAAGTAAAGACGTCAGCAATAGCATTGCCGCCTAAGCGGTTAGCGCCGTGAATTCCGCCTGTGACTTCCCCGGCTGCATAAAGTCCGGGAACAGGTTTACCGTCTTTATCCAAAGCTCTGGCAAGCGTATCGATGCGGACACCGCCCATCGTGTGGTGAACGGTCGGAACTTTAAGACATGCGTACCAAGGACCTTCTGTCATTGGAGCGTCATCTGTGTTTGTAGCAACAAATCCGAACTTGTCTTTAGTGCCTTTGTTTGATGCGGCTTTGTTGTATTCGGCGACTGTAGCTTTGAGATGATCAGCAGGGACGTTGATGAGCTTTGCCATTTCATCAAGGGTATCAGCTTTTTTCACTCGGCCGAGAGCGAGCATATCTTTCATTGTGACGCCCATGCGGTCCGGCTTGTTTTCGTCCGGATAACGAAGTTTGTTCATTAACAGCCAGTATGTTCCGTCCGGCTGCTCGAAAATTGCTTTGCAAAGCGTGTCGCGGGCAGCGGATTCAGAAACAAATCTGTCTCCGTTCTTATTGATGAACAAACGGTTGCGGCCGGATGTTGCAATATCCTGCATGAGACCTGTTCCGGGTGTTCCGTTCGGATGGAGCTGAATATCAGACAAACCGATAATGTCGGCATGAGCGCTCTTAGCTAACTTCAAACCGTCACCTTGTGCTGCGTTATTAATATTGGTGGTGCCGATTCTGTTATCCAGCGTGACTTCTTTCCAGACGCCGGTGTTAACTTCTTGACGGAACTTAACATTTGCACCAAAACCGCCTGTTGCTAGGATCACACTCGGAGCCATAACTGTCACCGGTTGTTTTCCAGCATGTAATCCGGAAACACCGATAACTCTGCCGGATTTGTCCATAATCAATTTAGAAGCCGGTGTTTCGGTTAAAACTACGACGTGGTCTCCAAATTCTTTGAGTTTGTTTTCGAAAGCAGAGGTATAGGCATAACCGGCAGGCTTCTTACCGTAATGGCTTCTCTGTCCTAAAGAGCCGGTTGCGGCACCGATTTTGTCGCGGAAGACTACGCCTTCTTTTTCCATCCATTCAACGGTCGGATAAGCATTGTCAGTAAGGTATTTGACGAGTTCAGGATTACCGACATTGTGACCGCCTTTCATTGTGGATTCATAGAATTTCTGAACGGAATCCTCGATGCTTGAGCTTTCTGGCGTTTGTCGTCAACAGCATTTAAGGCGCCGCCGGATACGTTAGTAGAGCCGCCGAGATAACCGAGTTTTTCAAGAATGACCACTTTCTTGGCGCCGTTTTCCAAAGCAGATACGGCAGCAGCCAAGCCGGTACCGCCCCCGCCGATAATTGCGACGTCAGCCTTGTATTCCACAGGCGTAGAAGAGATGTGAGGGATCTTTCTTGTGTAGTTTTTCAGATCTTGATCAGAAGCGCCGGCCTTCTGAAGGCAGGTTCTAACAGCAGACTTAAGCGCGAGACTTGATAAGGAAGCGCCTGTAATGTTGTCAACACAGTTGTTTGATCTTTTAGTATTGCGGCAGCTGTTTTGTCTAAAGCAACTTTGCCAACACCAAAACTCTCCAAGTTTTTGCTGGTATCGATAGCAGCGATTTTATGATCTTTGATAGTGACTTTGACAGTCATGGGTGCGTTGTGGCCGTTGACAGTGGTTTCGTATACTCCGTCAGTCAGTGCAGCTTGAGATTGACCAGCAAAGGCCATGGATAACATGAATGGAATCAAAGCAAGTTTTTTCATCATCAATTCTCCTTGATGCGTTGCGGGACAAGAAGTTTTATAGCACACGGGACTACCTAGGTAGTTTGCTAAATGTCAAAAGATCAGGAAAATACTGACGTAAAAGTAACGGATCATTCCAGTGGCATAAAACATCTGAAACTTAGGATTAAGCTGTGGTTTGTTACGTGAAAAGTTAACCAGACGAGGATTTCGAATGGCCGATCTCTCATTTCCACTTGATAAGCCTTTATCTTCTCTTGAAATGAAAACCCGCTTACTGCAGTTTAACGAAAAACTCCATGCCGTTAGAAAATGGAAAGATCCTCAGGCAGACAAGGCTATACATCTTTTGGTTAAGGACAATATCGGAGTCTCAGGTTTTCCTACATCTGCCGGAAGTTATGCACTCAAGGATTTGGAGCTCCCAGATGCTTTTTGCATTCAAAGATTGCGCCGGAACCCCAAAATCGATATCTTCGGTAAAACGCATCTCACGGAATTAGCCGGCTTTGTGACCTCAAACGTCTTGCCCTATGGTTATTCAGAATTAGGTGGTTTCGGTCGAAATCCTCATGGAAACTGTCCTTGCGGCGGATCAAGCGCCGGTTCTGCCATTGCCGTTGCAGCCGGTTTTTGCGATGCAGCGTTAGGTACTGAAACCAGAGGAAGCTTAATGATTCCAGGTTTCAGGAATGGCGTTTTTTCTTTTAAACCGACGCGAGGACTAATCTCCAGAAGCGGAATAATTCCGCTGTCTTCGTCTTTCGATGCGCCGGGCGTATTGGCCCGCAATCCCGAGATCATGAAAAAAGTTATCTTAACCATGGTCGGCGTTGATCTGGAAGATGATCAATCCTTTGAATTAACAAAAACGGAATCAAATCCCAGCAGAAAAAGAATCATCTGCTGTGTAAACCGCAGTCTCGGAGAGATGGAGTTACTGCAAACCGAGCTGCGTCCTTTCTTAGCTCAACTAAAACTCAATGGATTCGAGATTACCTTTGTGGATCTTCCGGATGTAAGTTTCGATTACAAAACAATTAGTTCGGCCGACATTCGATCTGATATGGCGGAGTTCTTACAACGATTTGGCTCAGACAATGAACCCAGATCTTTCGAAGAACTCGTTGAAAGATATCGTGAAAGGCCGAATGCGCATTTATATGGCATGGAGCGTTTGGAAGACGCTCTGGCTATGCCTCAAATTCAAAAATCAGATTTGAAGAAATTGGTTCAGGAAAATGTGGCAAAAGCCAGGGACTTAATCAATAGCATACTGGATCGTTACGATGGTGACTTTGTTGGTTTTCTGAACTTCGTAGACTGGTTCTCCATCGGAGGAGGACCTAGCTGCACTTTGCCGGTTTCTTTTGAAACTAAACCGCCAATTTCTATCATGTTAGGCTCGAGAGTCGGTAATGATTTAGCTCTTCTTAATATCGTTCAAGAATTTTCTGAGATTGCAAAAGCGACTCAATATACTGAAAATTAAAACATAAAACAGAATGATCATCCTTATCGCCGGCGACACTCATACAGGTAAGACGAATCTTGCTCAAAAATTGCTCGAACATTTCAAGATTCCGTATCTTTCTATTGATCACCTAAAGATGGGACTCATCAGAAGCGGAAACTCAGATCTCACTCCGGAAAGCGACGATGACGCTTTGACGGAAAAGCTGTGGCCAATCGTCCGTGAAATGATCAAAACTTGACTCGAAAACAACCAGAGCCTAATCGTCGAAGGGTGCTACATTCCTTGGGACTGGCAAAAAGATTTCTCAGAAGAAGAAAGAAAATCAATTAGTTATCTTTGTCTAATTTTCAGTCGGTCTTATTTGGAAAAGAACTTCGATCAGATCAGAAAACACGAAAACGTCATCGAACAGAGGCAATGCTCACAGCTCTCTTTGGATGACATGATTTCGTGCAATGAGAGAAATTTTCAAAACTGCTTGAAATACCACCTAGATCATATTGACATAGATGACAAATACGAAGTTTTTCCGCAGGCCCTTGCCGGTATTGAAAACCAATTGAAAGATGTTTCGGACGTTTGTGCAAAGAGAAATAGTCTCGAAGAAATCAAATATTGAAGATCTCTCGGGTTCTCGCTCCAAACGCTGGGGCGTCTTCTTCAAGTGGCTTTTGAACTTCAGTCAATAGAATTTGAACATCGTCGGCAAGTATTTTCGAAAGGCCGGAGATTTTTCTCATGCCCAAATTTTGTTCGGGGCAGGCTTCTACGCACCGTTTGCAATCCACGCATCTAAGCGGATCTGCAAGCAGTTTAAATTGACCGTCCTTCTCTCGTGAGGTTAAACAGCCGGAAGGGCAAAGAAGCACACAGATGTTGCACCCGTTACATGTGTTTTTATGAACAACCGGAAGCGGAAATATCTTTTCAGGAATTTCATACTCCGGTTTTTTCTTACGGATCAGCTTGATGCAGTCGATAAACATCTCGCGGTCAAGCATTGGAAAAACTTTCTCAATTTTTGGAGCATTGCCTTTTAAGCTGGCTATTTCCGACTTTTCCAGCAATTCATTAGAGATCTTTCTAAAGATCTTTCTGCGCTTTAAATTTTCTAAGGCTTCAGATGCTGTTTCAACAATTTCAATATTCGCTGGATTTTCAGTATGTCAGAGAGTCTGGAAATTTTTTGAGCCATGCTTTTGGCAGGGTCTCCTTCGTTATTGCTTTCGCAGTTTCTGCAGTTTCCGCAATAAACAATAACTTTAGCGTCCGTTGTTAATTGGGCTAATACGAAGAGCGCAGGGCTCATACCTCCTAAACAACCGATGGAAACTCGTTCTTTTGTTTGCAAAACTTTAGAACAAGCAAAGAAAGCGGAGAGATCGGTCGATTGATGTTCTTGATTCTCTTCCATTAATTTTTTGAGTTGAAACAGAGCGGATAAAGAGGGTGCTTTGCAAAACCAAAGGCCTCCGTAGGGCAAGAAGAAATGCAAGCTCCGCAAGCAGTACATTTGCTGTCTTCTAAACCGATCGATTCGTTATTTAGGAAAATGGCCTTTTCTCGACATGCATCAACACAGCGACGACAAGAAGATTTTGGAAAAAGCGTTCTAACGCATCGGTTTTTCTCAAATGTCAGCTTGGCGTTATGAATATCTAAAGCTTGTTCTCCGTACCTTTTCTCGATGTCAGCGCGGCAGAGTTCAAGCAGATCGTTAATCAACTGTGTTTTGTTAGGGGCCATCTTCTTTGGTGCAGGATGCTACGGCCTCTATTCTAGGAGATAGCAGAAAGAACGGGAATGAAAAAATCGCCCTCCGAAAATAATTGGAGAGCCGATTAGGAGATAGGAAAACTCGGTTTCTAAAGTTATTATTCAGGTGATTTGTCTTTCAACCGCGTTAATAATTCATTCTTTAAATTGTCAAGAAGAGGCGGAAATGTCTCAGTGCACTTGCCATAAATTCTGTTTGTGAACTTTGAATATGGATGGATGAGCGGATCTAAATCAAGATTGATTCTTATCGATGCTTTAGTCTCTCTCACGAAATCGGCAGCAGGATAGACGGTGCCGGAGGTGCCTACGGAAATAAAGATACAGGCTTTCTTGAGATACGAAGGTATCCAATCCGTGCCGTAAGGAACTTCTCCGAAAAGCACGACATTAGGCCTTACTGCGAAATTGCTTGCTCCGCAAACCGGACAAACCTGTTCTCGTTCGTGGAAGCCGACTCTTGGAAAAGTCTTTTTACACTTTCGGCACCATGAAGTTTGAAAATCACCGTGCAGATGGAAAACTCGCGGAGAGCCGGCTAATTCGTTCAGATTATCCACGTTTTGTGTGACATGGATCACATCACAAAAAGCAGCGACGTCTTTCTGAAATTCTGCAATCGCTATATGGGCCGCGTTAGGGCGGCAGGGTTCAGCGTTCTTGATTCTTTCGTTGTAGAAGTCGAAAACATCTTGAGTGTGTCTTTCAAGCGCTCCGATAGAAGCGAGTTCCTTAGGATCGTATTTTCTCCAAAGGCCGTTGGCATCTCTAAAAGTCGGGATTCCGCTCTCTGCCGAAAGACCGGCTCCGGATAAAATGAAAACCAGCGGCCGCTCTCCTTTAAATGTCAACTCTTTGAAATTAACTTCCATAATTTTTCTCCTGATTAGCTTATTAATCAGACCAATGAAATATCTGTCTTATAAGTAATCTTAAGCAGAGCAGCGTTATTATCTGTCGCGCTAAAAAGCGGAAGACCTCCGTAGAACCTAAGCAGCAGAGAAGAGCGGAGATACAAAAAGGGGATCGGAAAAATTCCGATCCCCGAACATGTTAGAGATCAAAAGATCTCAGCTATTGGAAAGATTAGTTTCCTTTAGCAGCATGTGTACCGGCGTCACGACCGAAAGTCATGATGTCAGCAATGGCGTTGCCGCCCAAACGGTTAGAACCGTGGATACCGCCTGTGGTTTCACCGGCAGCATAGAGACCCGGGATAACCTTACCGTTGGCGTCAAGAACCTGAGCCTTGGTATTGATTTCCAGACCGCCCATGGTGTGGTGAACAGTCGGAACCTTCTACCAAGGACCTTCTGTCATCTGCTTGTCAGCCTTGTTGTTGGCGACGAAGCCCAGCGGATCCTTGTATGTACCGGCGACAACACCGTTGTAGTCTTCAACAGCCTTCTTCAGGTTGGCAGCAGGCATGTTGAGTTTCTTGGCCAGTTCGTCAAGTGTCGGAGCAGAAACAACACGACCGAGGTCGATCATGTCTTTCATCTTGGCGCCGTTGGCGTCAACCCAGTCAAGAGACGGATAGCGGAGGTGGTTAACCAGGACGTAGTAAGTAGAACCGGGCTGTGCAAAGATAGCCTTAGCCAGAACGTCACGAGGAGCACCTTCGTTGACGAAGCGGTTGCCTTCCTTGTTAATGAACAGACGGTTGCGGCCGGATGTACGAACCATTTCCATCAAACCGGTACCCGGTGTTCCGCAGGGATGAACCTGAATGTCGGACATGCCGATAACGTGTGCACCGACTTTTTCACCCATGATGATGCCGGAACCCTGAGCGGACTTGTTGAAGTTCGTGCAGCCGATACCCTTGCCGAGGTCATAGTCTTTGAACACGCCGGTGTTGACTTTCTGACGAAGAGCAACGTTAGCACCGAAGCCGCCGGTTGCCAGGATGACGCCCTTGTCAGCCATGAACTTGGTGGTCTTGCCGGTGTGGTTGTCTTTAGCTATAACTCCGATAACACGGCCGGCCTTGTCCTGAATCAGGGAGACAGCGTCCATGTCGGTGTAGACCTTCATGTCGTTGCCATGAGCGGCGATGTATTTTTCAAAAGAACGAATGTAGGTGTTGCCGGACGGAGTAGCAGGATAGTGAGAACGCTGCCACAGAGCACCGGTAGCGGTACCGACTTCATCTTTGAACTTAACGCCGATGCTTTCAAGCCAGTGAACAGACTCTAAAGCATGGTCAGTCAGGTAATGAACGAGTTCAGGATTGCCGATATTGTGGCCGCCCTTCATGGTCTGTTCATAGTGTTTCTGGATAGAGTCTTCGATACCCTGTTTGCCTTGACGCTGCGGGTCAGCTGCGTTCAAAGCGCCTTCGGAAACGTTAGTAGAGCCGCCGAGGATGCCGAGTTTTTCAAGAACGATAACTTTGGCACCGGCCTGCTGAGCAGCGATAGCGGAAGCCAAACCGGATCCGCCGCCGCCGACAACAACAACGTTGGTCTTGATTTCAGCAGGAAGAGCAGTGTATTTTTCGCTGTTCTTCATCAGCTTGGCCATGTCAGCCTTGGAAACCTTGGCTTGTTCGAGTGCTTTCTTAACTGCGCCCTTCAATGCGAAGGAAGTAATCGTTGCGCCGGTAACATTGTCTACGCCGAGAGACTGGCGTTCGATAATCTTCTTGGACAGTTTATCCAGAGCGACTTTGCCGACACCGATGGTTTCAAGGTTGTCAGGATATTCAATCTTTTCAATCTTGTTCTTGCTGACGGTTACCTTGACGGTGAAGGCAGCATTATGACCGTTGACTTTTTCAGTATAAGTTCCGGGTGTATAAGTGACTGCATTGGCTGCGAGTGCAACGCCGGCAAGTCCGACAGCCACGGGAAGTTTGGTCAAAAGCATTAGTTTTCTCCTTTGGTAGGTACGGGAAAGGTCCATACCGTTGTCTTACAAAAGTACCTACAAGAGGTACTTATTACAAATTGTAAGAGTCAATAGGAGAAAATGAATAGGTATAAATACTATGAGTTATCGTCTTTCTGACTGTCCTTCTTTTTGCCAACCATTCCGGAGAGCTTGTCGCTCAGCTTCTGGAGCGAAGAGAGGTTCTCTTCCTCGATGTCATCATGAAGCCCCTTAATCTGACGTGATATAAGGAGGGCGATCGTTAAGATGAGAATTGAAACGGATGTAAGAAGAATCCACTTGCTCGTCAGATGTTCCATATTAATGATGAGGTAACGAGCAACGGCCACGACAGTGATGACCAGAGGCGTCTTGAGTTTTAACTCATGTTGGCCGAGAGAATACTGTCTGACCATCGACAAAATCTCGATGAATAAGAACAAGAGCAGTAAGTTGGCTAATCCGATGCTCTTGGTGACAAACATGTCATAGCCTTCAGCCACAATTGCGACTGCTGTCGCAATTGTGATAATGATTAGGGCCCCTGCCTGAATGATCAGAAGAAGGGTTTCAAATTTGTCGTTAATTTTGGCGATGATTGGCTTGTTCATTTTTTTCTTAATTAATTTGGGTCTCGTGATCCGTGCCTGCATTATGAGAAAAAAACATGGTTTGTGCGGGTTAGCAAGCAGCTTACTACCAAGAATGGGCGAAGTTGATTGCAGGTTTCAATGGCACCGCTGTCGATAAAACAAATTTTTGGCGTTAATCAATTGAAAATAAAGAGAAATCCATTCCACAAGAAGTCAAAAAACTGCCGCTGATTAATTTAGCTTGCGACATAACAAACAAAAAATACTTATTTCTATATTTTGTGAGGATTCCTTCGATTTGAGTGTTTAGAATTGGAGCACATTTTTGCCGACAAACGGCAACGATGATTAAGAGGAGGGGCGTCAAGTTTGTCACTCATTGGTGAAGGAAACTTGTCCTCACAAAAGGATGCGGAATAACGAATAAACGCACTCGGTAAAAGTATGGAAGGTATTTCTCTCATTTCTACCTTAGCAATCGGTTTCGGTGTCGCTTTGGTTCTTGGCTTTTTGGCAGAAAAGTTAAAAGTTCCGGCGCTGGTCGGTTACTTGCTCGCGGGTATTTTGGTTTCCCCGTCGGTTTTCGGTTTTGATGTGGACTTGAACTTGGCCAACCAGTTGGCTGAAATCGGCATCATGCTGCTGATGTTCGGCGTGGGACTTCATTTCTCCTTGACGGATCTTTTGAAGGTCAAAGGACTAGTCGTTCCGGGCGCGATATGCCAGATGCTCTTGTCTGCCTTGATTGGGTTCGGTTTGAGCTGGCTATGGGGATGGGATATCGGACACTCCGTGCTTCTAGGGTGCTGCTTGTCCTGCGCTTCTACCGTAGTCGTGCTTAAGGCCTTGGAAGCCCGAGGCATGCTGGAGGGGTTCGACGGCAACGTTGCAGTGGGCTGGCTGATCGTGCAGGACATGGTCACGGTCTTGCTATTAGTTCTCCTGCCGCCAATGGCTTCTGTGTTCACCGGTCAGGCTCAGACTTCTTCTCAGCCGCTCTGGCAGCTGCTTCTTATAACCTTAGCTCAAGTTGTCGTCTTTATCGTGCTGATGCTCGTGGTCGGTCGCCGTCTGCTGCCGTACCTTCTCTGGCAGGTTGCTAAAACCGGTTCTCGCGAACTCTTTACGCTTTGCGTCTTGGCAGTGGCGATCGGCATTGCCTTCGGTGCTGCTGAAGTTTTCCATGTCTCCTTTGCCTTGGGCGCTTTCTTCGCCGGCATGGTGATGCGCGAATCCAAGTATGCGCATAGAGCAGCCGTGGAATCCCTTCCGCTGAGAGATGCCTTCTCGGTCATTTTCTTCGTCGGCGTCGGCATGATGTTCAATCCGATGGTGATCGTCGAACATCCTTGGCACCTGCTTTGCGTCCTGCTTTTGATCCTCTTCATTAACCCGATCATTGCCGCGTTATTAGTGATGTTGTTCCGTTATCCCTTGCACACTGCCTTGACACTCGGCGCGTGTTTGGGACAGATCGGTGAATTCTCGTTCATCTTGGCGAGCCTCGGAAAGTCCATGGGCATCGTCTCCGACGAGGGCATGAATCTCGTCTTGGCAACCGCGATTTTGACGATTGCGCTTAACCCGATTGCTTTTGCCACACTGCCGAAAGTTGCTGAATTCCTTAAAAAACGCAGCAAACTGGCTCGTATTTCGGCTGCTCGTCCGGATCCGCAGTCTCTTATGCCGGATGAAATCGAAAAGAAGAAAATCACCGGTCATATCGTGATTGTGGGTTACGGTGACGTAGGCTGCAAGTTAACCGCAGCCCTGCAGAAAGATGAAATCCCTACCGTCATCGTCGATAAAGACGATTCTCTGGTGGCTCAGCTGCGCAAAAACGGTTACACCGCTATTCAGGGTGATGCGATTGATCCTTCTGTTCTGCTTCAGGCCCACGTGCAGAACGCAGCCGTGATCGTTCTCACGATCCGCGATGAGATTTTAGAACGCAAGGTTGTCGAAACTGCCAAGCTGATCAATCAAGGTATTAAGGTTATCCTTCGAGCAGCTACCGACCAAGAAGCTAACCACTTCAGAGCGGATAACTTAGGAACCGTTGTTCAGGCATCGGTAATCCTGTCCCAAGAAATGGATAAATTGGTTCGCCAAGCAATCCTTAAAGGTGACTCTCCGGTTGACGAAGAAATCGCGGTCAATAGTGACGTCAACCCGGCGCCTCCGGCTCAGCACCCTGAGGTCAATCCTTGATGCTTTCTTTATCCGGAAGCAGAGATTCTCAGCTTCCTTTAGAGTCGCTCTAAACAACAAATGTGATTTGTTCTTTTATACAAAAAGGACAAATGAGCGGATTAAGAGTTTTTCTGTTTGATTATTAGAAGTTTTTTGCTGAAAAATTGGCGATTCTAAGATGGGCGGAGAGCTCCGATTTGTCAGCCTCAGAACTCTTTCCTAACAGTAAAATATTGCGTGAATTTGCCTGATGTTCTGAATAATTTCAACCAATCAGGAGAATCAATCGACTGACAACGCCGGCCCGGCTTAGTCAGGTTTGATGAAATTTTCGCAATCTGCATTAAATTTTTGCCCGCGTAGGACAAACTAACGATGAGTCATAGTTTTAGCTTGATTTCGACCTTGGCGATCGGTTTTGCGATTGCCTGGGCGCTCGGCTTCCTCATGGAACGCATCAAAGTACCGGCACTGGTCGGTTACTTGCTCGCCGGTATTATTATTTCGCCGGCAACACCCGGATTTGTGGGTGACGTCAATATTGCTTCCGAACTCTCCGAAATCGGTGTCATGCTGCTGATGTTCGGTGTCGGCCTGCATTTTTCAATGTCGGACCTCATACGGGTCAAGAATATTGCGGTTCCCGGTGCAATACTCCAGATGGGACTTGCCACCTGTTTGGGAGCAGTGCTGGCCCATTTCTGGGGCTGGCCATGGGGACAAAGCATTGTCTTCGGCATGTGTCTCTCGTGCGCATCCACGGTTGTGCTTCTTAAAGGATTGGAAAGCCGCGGTATTCTGGAGAGTGGCGACGGCCAAATTGCGGTCGGTTGGCTGGTTGTGGAAGACATCATGACGGTTTTAATCCTGGTGCTTCTGCCTCCGCTGGCTTCTCTTCTGGGTTCTCCGCTGCAAAACACCGAGGCTTCTTTGCCGCTTTGGCAGATTATCGGCATCACGCTGGCTCAAGTATTCGGCTTCATCATCCTGATGCTGGTGGTCGGGAAAAGATTGCTCCCTTGGCTTCTTCGCCAGGTTGCTAAGACGGGTTCCCGCGAGCTCTTTACGCTTTCAGTGTTGGTATTCGCAATCGGTATAGCCTATGGCGCCGCACAGATTTTCCATGTCAGTTTCGCTTTGGGTGCCTTCTTCTCAGGCATGGTGATGCGTGAAAGCCGTTATTCCCACAGAGCTGCCATGGAGTCGCTGCCGCTGAGAGACGCTTTCGCAGTGATCTTCTTTGTCGGCGTGGGCATGATGTTTGACCCGAAAGTTCTTTATGAACAGCCTTTGCATGTCTTGGCAGTGCTCGCCATTATTATTCTTGGCAAAGGTCTGGTTGCTTTCGGTTTAGTGCTGCTGTTCCGCTACACACTTCATACCGCTTTAACGGTAGCAGCCGCGCTTGCACAGATCGGTGAATTCTCCTTCATCCTTGCGGCTCTCGGTTTACAACTGAAGATTCTGCCGCAGGAGGGTATGAGCTTAGTTTTGGCCGGTGCCATTATTTCTATCGCTTTGAATCCGTTTGCTTTTGCAACGATCGGTCCGGCTCGTGATTTCATTAAGAAACGCTGGGCTTTTGCCAGAAGAATGGATGCACGAATTGATCCGATGTCTCTCATGCCGGACAGTGTCGGCAGTGACATTCTCCATGGCCATGTTGTCTTGGTGGGGTACGGAGAGAAGGGCAAGATTATTCTTGATGAGCTTCTGCAAAGACACCTTTCTGTCGTGGTCGTGGACGATCACCATGCGGTGGTTGAAGAACTGCGGGAAAAGAAGGTCAACTCCATTTACGGCGACGCGACCGATCCGGCGATTCTCATTCAAGCTCATATCCACGAAGCGGCTATTCTCGTTCTTGCCATCGATAACGAGATCCTCTGCCGCAAGATTGTGGAAACGGCCAAGATCCTTCGTCCGACGATTGAAACGGTCATGCCTGCTGAAAATGAGGAAGACGCTAAAGCTCTAAAGGCGGACGGTGTCGCTCAGGCTTTTGTGCCGGACGAACTCTTGGCGCAGGCTATTGTCCAATTCACAATGAGCCGATTCGGCAAAGAGTCTGAGGATCAAAAGATCCGAGAGGAGGAAGCAGAAGAGCAGAAAGCAATAGAGCGGGGAGCTCTATAGCACTGTTCAAGCTTTCTTGAATCATTTGAACCCGAACAGAAACAGGCGCTTTTGGCGCCTGTTTCTGCTTCAGTTAGTTAAGTTTAGAACTCGGTTCCGGAAGTATCTCCGGCAGGTCTTGCCTGGGCAGGAACCACTAAAACCAAGTTCGGCTGGGTCTTAGAAGCCTGCGGAAGCGGCGCAACTTCGGCAAGTTTGCCGTGTTTTTTACGCAGCTCTTCGATATCTCCGAATTCGATGGCGCGGTTAGGACAGCTTTCTACACAGATCGGCTGAAGTCCTCTCTGTAAGCGATCTAAGCAAGCATCGCACTTACGCATCTTGTGAGCAGTCTCATCTAATACCGGTGCATGGTATGGGCAGGCCTGAGCACAAAGTCCGCAGCCGATGCACTTTGTCGCATCGATAACCACCAAACCGTCCTCAGCGCGTTTGTGATGTGCCTTTGTCGGGCAAACCTTGACGCAGGCCGGGTCCGAACAGTGGTTGCAGCCTAAGCTGACGTAGTAGCCGAACACGTCTTGTGCCCAGGATCCGTCAGCAGCCTGTTTCCAGTTTCCGCCGGCATACTCATGAACTTTACGGAAGTTCATGCCGACAGGAAGGTTATGTGCGTCCTTGCATGCCACGGCACAGGTCTTGCAGCCGGAGCATTTTGATACGTCAACAAAAAATCCAAGTTGTGTCATCTTATTCTCTCCTAGGCCTTACGGACTTCTACAAGGTTGGTGTGCTGAGGATTGCCTTTAGCAAGCGGACTCGGGCGCAGCGAGGTAAGCGTATTGATGTTGCCGCCAATGTCCACGACCTTGCCGTTCTTTTTGACCGGCGTGTACCAAGCACCCTGAGGAATGCTCACAACGCCCGGCATAATTCTTGAAGTGACTTTTGCCGGAAGTTCGACGATACCGCGATCGTTAAAGATCTGAACTAAATCTCCGTTGTTGATTCCGCGTGCTTTAGCGTCCAAAACGTTTATGAAGACAACGTCCGGATGCTGTTCTCGCAGCCAGGGGAGGTTGTGGAAGGTGGAGTGAATACGGCCGTGATGGTGGAAACCGTAGCACTGCAGAGGATATTTCTTCTGCAGGTCGTCGCCATACATTTCCCAGTTTCTGAAATAGACCGGAATCGGAGAAATCACATCACCGGGCTTGAGTTTCCAGGTATTGGCGATATTGTTAAGACGTTCGGAATAAATCTCGATCTTGCCGGACGGTGTCTTAAGCGGGTTCTTAACCGGGTCGGCTCTGAATTCAGAAAGTGCGACCGGATTCTTTCTCCAGCCGTAGACTTGAGCAGGACCGCCTTTCCAGAACGTATCCCAATCAGGCAGCTGAGGTACTTTCTTACGTGTTTCGTTGTAGCACCATTCGAGCCACTGCAGCTGAGTTCTGCCTTCCGTGAATTCCTGTTCTTTGCCCAGTTCTTTGGCGATTAAGCGGCAGATTTCGTAAGAGGTCTTCTGATCCCACTGAGGTTCGACAGCCTTGTGCATCGGCAGCATAGAAGTCGTACCCCCGTTGGAGCCGCCTTGACAGGCAATGTCGTCGGTTTCAGGACCGAGGACGTCCGGAAGAAGAATATCCGCATAACGGCAGGTCGGAGTCATCATGTTGTCGCAGACAACGATGAATTCGCACTTAGAAGTGTCGCGCAGGATCTTATCCGTCGCGTTGGAATCGGAATGCTGGTTAATCATGGTGTTGCCGCCGGAGTTCACGATCATCTTGATGTCGTGATCCAGCTTCTTGACGCCGCGCATACCGTCAGTAATGTCGGTCATGTCTTTGCCGCGAACAATAGCATCCGTCCACATAAAGACAGGAATCGTCGCTTTGACCGGGTTCTTGCCGATCGGCAGATAAACAGCAGGAAGAGAAGAGTTGCCTTCTGCATCACCCGGGTTCGTACCCGGCAGGCCGACTTGACCTAAGAGAATCGGAAGCATGGCAATGGCGCGGCGGTTTCTTCGCCGTTGGCCTGACGCTGAGGACCCCAGCCCTGAGAGACGAAGCAAGGCTTGGTGGTTCCCATTTCTTTAGCAAGCTGAACAATGGTCTCTGCCGGGATACCTGTGATCTTAGCGGCCCATTCCGGAGTCTTAGCGATTCCGTCTTTGCCTTTGCCGAGGATGTGGCTCTTATAGTCACTGCCTTTTGCGGCAGAGGCGGGGAGTGTTTTCTCGTCGTAGCCTACGCAGTATTTATCCAGGAAGTCCTGATCAACCCAGTTGTTTTTGATGAGCTCGTAGGCAATAGCTTCGACCAAGGCAGCGTCTGTACCTGGACGAATCGGAATCCACTGATCCATGCCCGCTGCAACAGTATCGTTGTACATCGGGTCAATCATGATGGACTTCGGATGGCCTTTATCTTTAGCGCATTCGAGCTGATAGCCTTTTCCGCCGCCGGAGCCGCGTGTGACTAACGTATTGCCGCCGAAAGTCACATAAAGTTTGGCGTTAGCGATTTCGCTCATATCGGAGCCGGGGCGTCCGCCGTAGGTGTAGGGCATCGCTGCGCCGATCTGAGCGGTGGAGTAAGAACCATAGTACTTGAGGTAGCCGCCCATGAGGTTGAGCAAGCGCCACCAAGCACGTCTGGAGTTCACCATGACTGCTGGCCGGAGCAATACTGCCAGTAAAGAGATTCATTGCCGTATTTTTCAACGGTTCTCTTGAGGTTGTCAGCCACAGTCTTGATGGCTTCGTCCCAAGTGATGCGTTCAAATTTACCTTCTCCGCGTTCGCCCACGCGTTTCATCGGATATTTCAGTCGATCCGGTGAGTACAGACGCTGTCTTAATGCACGGCCGCGCAAGCAAGCGCGAATCTGACGATGATCGCACGCGTCACCTGCAGTGTTATCGGTTTCAACGCGAATAACCTGGCCGCCTTTGACAAAGCAGCGCTGAGGGCAGCGCTGTCCGCAGTTGATCACGCAGGCGTTCCAATAGAAGGGTTCAATTTCTTTGACCGCTTGAGCAACGGCTTTAGAGATCGGGTTCATCAAGAAGCTGCCTGCAGCGACGCTAAGGGCTGAAAAACGCAGGAAACTTCTTCTTCCGAAAGTGCTCTGAGGAAGATTGAACATTTGTTCTCCTTATTCTTAATTTGGGGTGGGTAAAACAAAGATTTTAGGGCTTTGTTTAACCTAATTTTAGGTGGTCCCTTTAGATTAGGTCAATAGTATGAATTAGGAAGAAACGAGTAAGCGTTTTCTAGGAGGAAGAGGAAGAACGAGAATCCCTCTCAACAAATGATTAGCGAACAAAGATACGCAGCAATTAAGAAGAAAGAACCTAATATTTGTTGTTCTTACGGATAGAAAAAAGGCCTCGCAAAAGAGGACTAAGTGAAAAATAGTTTTAGGTGAAGTCCGGCCGGACGTAAAGTTCACCGGGCGTTGCCACAAAGCCCAAATGTTCGGAAATATCATCCGCAGTGTGTTTGATTTCGCTGATCCAGCCTTCCAAGAAACTGCTGGCCGGAGAGGAGATCGAAAGGCAGGCGACTAATTTGCCGGAGTCATCTCGAATGCCGGCTGCGACACAGCGAACACCCATTTCCAGTTCTTCTTCATCTCGTGCAAAGCCCAGCGTTTTAATCTTAGAGATTTCAGTCAGAAGAGTGTCGATATCTCCGATGCTGTTCGGTGTGGACTTTTCAAGATTGGTTCTTAGCGCATAAGCGCGGATCTGTTCAAAAGAATCTTCTGCTAAAAAGAGTTTTCCGGAGCTTGTCGTGTGCAGGGGAGCGGTGGCGCCGATCGTCCGTACGACCTGAATGCCGGGACGCTCACGCATAATGCGGTCGATATAGCGATGTTGTCGTTTTGACGAATCGAGAGATTGACTGTCTGACGCGTGAGATTATGAAGACGCTGCATTCCGGTTCTTGCCGTATCGCGAACCGAGATTCTTTCTCTTACCAAGTTTCCGAGCTGAAGAAATCGCAGGCCTAAGCGGTATGTGCCGGCAGAAGCGCCTTTTTCCACAAAGCGAAGGCGAACTAAATCGGAAAGGATACGGTGGCAAGTAGAGATGTGAAGGCAGGTTTCGTCAGAAATGACCTTCAAATTCACGGGATCGTGATGTTGGGTCAGGACGCGAAGAATTGCACTGGCCCGATCAAGTACTTGAATATTTGCTTTACTAACGGACTGATCCATGGGACTGCATCTGTTTTTATTGATAAATCAAAGGCGGTTATATCAACCGCCCCTGATTGTTATTTTAGATTTTTTGCAATAATTTCTGCGATATCTGAGATAGAAATTTCAGATAGTGATTTTTCCTGAGATTCGCCGAATCAAACATGGATAAACAGAACGGGCAGCTGGTCGCAACCTTATCGCATCCCGTATCGTTGACAACCGCCTTCAGACGAATCACGTTCAGACGTTCCGGCGCATCCGTATCGGTCCAGAACTGTCCGCCGCCGGCGCCGCAGCACGTGGTGCAGGTACCCCATTCTTTAGGATCGACCGTCTCTAAGCCTTTGACTTTATTCAAATCAAATCTAGGCGCGTTCACAATGCCGTTGTAGCGAGCGTAGTAGCAAGCGTCATGGATAGCGACTCTTTCTCTTTCAGAAAGTTCGGCCTTGAGTCTGCCGGCATCCATCTGTTCCGCAATGAACTGCAGGTGCGAAATCACGTTGAACTGACCGCGTTCAAACTCCGGATACTCGTTCTTCAGTGTGTTGAAGCAGTGCGGGCAGGCAGCCAGCAGACGGCTGAAGTTGTACTGACGCAGATTATCAATGTTGGTTTGTGTCTGGATCTGATAGAGATACTCTTCACCGACTCTGCGGGCAAATTCGGCGTTGCACATTTCTTCCTGCATCACGGCAAAAGACAAGCCGGAATGCTTGAGAATCTTGATCATTGCCTTGGCAATCTTCTGATTGCGTTTGTCATAGGCAGCAGAGCAGCCGACCCAATAAAGAATGTCGTAATGAACGCCGGGTTCGGCAAAGGCGACGTCTAAACCTTCCAGCCAAGCCCAGCGGGCATCCGGGTCCAAGCCCCAAGGATTGCCGACAGACTGAATATTCTGAAGCGTTTTAGCCACGCCTTCGGCGAATTGGCCTTCTTCAAGAGCCAAGGAGCGGCGCATCTGCTGAATCGTATTGACAATTTCAATGCGGGAAGGGCACTGCTCGACACAGGCACCGCAAGTGGTACAAGCCAGGAGCGATTCTTTGGAAACGACATCCGGGACCAAGACTTCTTCGGTCTTGGTGTAGCCTTCCATCATTCGTTTCTTCAGAGAAAGAATGATCTCTCGCGGATCCAAAGGACCGCCGGCACGGTTGACCGGGCAGACAGCCGTGCATCGGCCGCATTCAACACAGGCATCAAAGTTCAGACGGTCGTGCCAGTTGAATTGACCGAACCTGGAGATACCGAAGCTTTCCTGTTCTTCGATGTTGTCGATTTTTTCCACGAGGCCGCGCGGCTTAGTCCGCTGCCAGTAGATGCTCGTCGGGCTCTTATACATATGGGCGAAGTACGTCATCGGAATGGCGGCGACGAACATTAAGGAAATAATGCCGTGGAAGATCCAAATATAGAGGTGCTGAGCTTCCAGCTGCCCTTGGTCATGCCGGAGTAGAAAACTTTGGCAAGGAAGTTTCCGACAGGAGACCAAGAGGCATAGGGAGGATTCTCGGCAGCTAAACGGAGTGCCTCAACGATATAACCGGTAAGAATAATGACGGTAAGAGAGCCTAAGATCCACAAGAAGCGGACCGATTTCTCATACTGTTTGCCCTGCTTGATAAAGCGGCGGTAAAAGGCCATGCCTAAGCCGATCAAGCAGACGGCACCGGCAATATCGAGAATGAACTTATAGAAGTAATAAACATTTCCGGCCAAGAACTGTTTGCCGAACATAAGCTTGCCGATGTCCCAGTCCAAAACCGCAAGACAAGTGCCGAAGAAGAGGAAAACAAAGCCCCAGAAGATCCAGAAGTGAAGCCAGCTTCCTAAGGGCTTGCGGATGATTCGTTTTTGCTTCAGACCTTCCTTAACGAAGAACCCCCAGCGGCGTTTGGTTTCCTTGTCCATGGCGTAGGGCTTGCCGGCACGCCAAAGGAGGTAGGACTTGCGGATGCCGATCGCGCAGCAGATTGCAGCCGCAATGCCGAGAACATAGATGCCGATAATGGCCCAGACGGGAATATTCCAAAATCCCGGGCGAGTGACGATGTCTACTCCGTTCATAGTCAATCTCTCTAAGTTATATGGGTACGTACTCCCGACGACCGTCGGCGTTTAATCGAGATTCAAAGATTCTCGGACGCAAAATCGGCCATTCAAAAGGATGCTGAATGACCGGTTCCGCCAAATGCGATTTCCGAAGAATGGTGATATGCGGTTTAAAACGGCCTTTGTCGTAAGAGATATGGAGACGATCCAAAATCTCACGAGATTCCCTAGCCAAGTGTTCGATTTCGGGACAGGCGCTGCCGCCGACCCAAGCCACTTGAGGACGAATGAAAAGGCCGCTGTTGTCGATCAACCAGCTTTTGCCGGAAAAGTCCGTTGTCAGCGGCAGAAGCTGAGCGATTAACCGAGCCTTATCGGGTTCAATTTCCCCGATAAAAGCTAAAGTTAAATGAAAATTTTCTTTCGGCACAGGCCGCGCGCCCGCATCGAAACTTAAAGCTCTATCCTGAGCGTCCACTAGTTTATTAATGACGCTAGGCGCAGCGGGAAGTCCGATAAAACACTTCATAAAACTTATCTGCCTTTCTGGTCACGCCACTGAGCGATGGCTTCGGAACAATCCGCGATCAGTTCCGGACCTTTGTAAATGAAACCTGTGTAGAGCTGAACGATAGAAGCACCGGCTTCCATTTTCTCGACGGCGTCCTGAGCACTCATGATGCCCCGGAAGCAATGATCGGCAGCGCACCCTGGAGATGCTCAGAGGCAATACGGGTGACTTCCGTAGAACGAGCCATCAGAGGTTTGCCGGACAAGCCGCCTGTTTCTTTGGCGAGCGGGTTGTGTTCAACCGGTTCTCTGGAAATGGTTGTGTTCGTGCAAATCACGCCGTTCATGCCGTGTTTAACGATGATGTCCAGCGCGTGTTTGACGCCGTCGTCTGACAGGTCTGGTGCAATCTTGACGGCAATAGGAACGACTTTGCCGTCGTTTTCATCGGCTAAACGCTGACGATGTTCGGCGATACCGAGAAGCAGCTTGTCGAGTTCTGCATCAGCCTGCAGGTCACGAAGGTTAGGTGTGTTCGGAGAAGAAATGTTGATCGCGATGTAATCACCGGAGGTGTAGAGACGATCCATACATTTCTTGTAATCCGATAAAGCTTCGCTGTTAGGCGTAACTTTGTTCTTGCCGATATTGATGCCTAAGATGCCGCCGCGATTTCGGAACGCTCTGGCGCTCTGAAGATTCTTAGCAACCTGAATCGCGCCGACGTTGTTGAAGCCCATGCGGTTGATGATGGCTTCATCAGGGATCAGGCGGAAGAGGCGGGGTTTGGGATTGCCGGGCTGTCCTTTAGGTGTTACGGTACCGATTTCAACGGAACCGAAACCCAAAGCGCCGAAGGCTGTGACATGCTCGCCGTCCTTATCCATGCCTGCAGCTAAGCCGACGCAGTTCGGGAAGCGCAGACCCATGATTTCAATAGGATTTTCCGGGAAGGATCGAGTGACAAGTTTCTGAGCGCCGAGCTGAGTAGCCCAGTCAAGGTTCGAAAGAATAATGTGGTGAGCTTGTTCAGGGGTAAAACGGAACAAAACTGACTTGGCAAGTTTGTAAATTGAATTCATTTTCTTTTTTCGCTTAGGACTTTAATAAGGTCATCCCGATATTATCCGCCGATAAGGACGGTTTGAACGCCATTGAGCTGCCGGAAGGCAAATTCAATATCAACGGAAAAGTATACCGAATCAATGCGGTGATCGGACTCAGAAGGCAGCGAAAATCAAACGAAAACGGCCTTGATATGGAAAACCAAGGCCGTCTTGCAAGTAATTAGAAGAAAAATATGCTTTCAGTGGTAATTAAGGTATTTTTCCTTGTTTGTGTCGCTCGATGTAGTGGAAAGGAAAGTTTCCGGTTTTGGCATCGTCAAAATAGAGCCTGAGGATTTTATCGACCGAGTTAAAAGCAATCTTGTCCCAAGGTATTTCATCTTCACTGAAGAGTCTGGCTTCAAAGGATTCAGGTCCGGGGTTTGCCTCAGGGCTTTCCATGCCGCAAGAAAAATCACATGGGATTGGCTGGCGTGGCTAAATCTAAATAGACATAGGGTTCGTCGGCAATCTGAAGTCGATACCGGCTTCTTCTCTGGTCTCTCGAGCTGCTCCGTCTCTCGTGGTTTCCTTCATTTCCTGATGGCCGGCAGGCAGTGTCCAATAACCTTTTCTCGGTTCAATCGCTCGGCGGCAAAGAAGCACTTTGTCTTCCCATACAGGAACAGTCCCGACAATGTTGAGGGGATTTTCGTAGAAAATTTCTCCGCAGGCAGTACAAACATAGCGTTCGTGATCGTCGCCCTCGGGAATCTTCCTTTCGACTGGGGCGCCGCATTGTGTGCAGAAAAGAATTGGCTTTTTACTCATACCGATCTCCGAGTATGAAGGAGAAGCGGGCAAACAGAGCTTGCCCGAAGAAGCATTAGCGGTTTAATCGAGTAACCGGAATCGGCTCTCTGTAATTAAAGACGTTCATTCGAGTGAGCAGCTTCCCGAGCACTTCATATTTGTACTCCAGATAACGCGCATGTTCTTCTTCCGAAAGACTGCCTTCCTGGTGCTTGATCACTTCATCGGCCCACTCCTTAGTGAAGATATTGTGGTCGAAGCTGTAAGCAAAAGCTCTGTCTAAGTAGGCAACTTCAAAGTACATTGCTCCGTTGGCGGGCGTCTGAGGCGCAAAATCGGGCGCAATTGAAGTATCAACAAAGTACCTGCCTTTTAATACAGCCCGTGTCACTAATTCGATGCCGTCACGGACTTCATCGCCGGGGAAAGAAGTGCGGAAGCGGAAATATTCGCGGTGCGGGATCTCGTTCGGACAAAGATCCTCAAATGCAGCGCCAAGGAGGCGGAAAGTGACGCCGCTGGCAATCAAACCGCGGTTGCCGCTGTAGCGCATCAAGTCTTCACGCTGGAAAACAATCGGACCCTCGTCATCTCTGACCGTTAGATAAGTGGTAGGTATGTAATACATATTATTAATCGTTCAATAAAAGGCAAAACGGACGGTTTTTGAGGCCGCCCGCTGTGATTTTAGAGAGATTACAGAAAAGCGGGATCAAGTCGGATCATTTTGGTCGGCTGAACCTTTATCCTGCATGCGGCGATAAATAGCTGCGGCGATCGGGCCGGAAATGTTGTGCCAAACCGAGAAGATGGCGCTCGGAACCGCGGCGATCGGGTTGAAGTGTGCCGTTGCAAGAGCGACACCCAAACCGGAATTCTGCATACCGATTTCAAGGCTCAAGGCTTTGCACTTAGCCACATCCATACCGGTGATCTTGCCTAAGAAGAAACCGAGCAGAAGGCCTAAACCGTTGTGAAGCACGACCACTGCGAAGAGAGGAGACCGATTTCAGCAATCTTCTTCTGAGAGACGGCAACGACAGCACTCACAATCATGATGATCGCGATGACGGATATAGCCGGAAGGGCAGTCACGGCTGCGTCAATCTTGGACTTAAAGATGGCTTTGACGATCAAACCGAGAATAATCGGGAGGATCACGATCTGGATGATGGACCAGAACATTGCAACCGGATTCACGTTAATCCAGGAATGTGCAAAGAGATAAATCAATGCCGGAGTCACGATCGGAGCCAGAATGGTGCTCAGAGAGGAGACAGTCACGGAAAGGGGAACGTCACCGCGGGCAAGATAGGTCATCACATTGGAGGCTGTGCCGCCGG
>ERZ860009.273-NODE-273-length-26624-cov-1.358425_pt1 | contig 26624 bp, 36 predicted proteins | sample MGYA00510114_ERZ860009 | MGnify/ENA primary metagenome ERZ860009 (study PRJEB30046, sample SAMN00715177) | human gut metagenome | study: EMG produced TPA metagenomics assembly of the A metagenome-wide association study of gut microbiota in type 2... | reverse complement strand
CACGGAATCCGGAAGTGTAAAATCACTGCCTGCAGTAATCGTCTGTGTCAGTGCAGAATCAAATCCTTCTACACTTACCAGATTCGAAACAGCACCCGTTTTTACATAATTCCATACATGAAGTGCAGGAGTTGCAGTGCCATCCGGATAAAACATGGCTTCATTGTCAACTGCAGAACCGCCATACCATTTGCCTGCATCTTTCGAATCATATTCGTTGGCATAACTTGAAGCCCATCCGCTTCCGTATTTTTCCCACTTTTCCTGATTTTCCTTTACCTGTGCATCATATACATCTCCGGTAAGTCCTTTGGTATTTCCAACGGTCAGCCATGCCGGCTCCCAGTAATATACCCCAAGTCCTCCTGCTTCGTTTACCGTATTGATCAGATTGCGGATTGCAGTTGCCTGTCCCTGCTCGGTAAATGGCTCCGTTGTGTCAGCTCCGTTATCATTATTTCCAACACGCACTGTATTGGCATGTCCGTCACTGTCTTCTAACGTATAAGCATAACTGGTTTCCACAACCATCACATCTTTACAATATGTATTCTTTACCGTCTGAAACTGCTGTTTTAAGTTATCTAATGTTCCATGCCAGTATGGATAATAACTGGTGGCAAGAATATCATAATCAACATTGTTGTTCTGCAGATTTTCTGCCCATGTTACCATGGTTCCCTTGTGTGGGCTTTCCACATGGATGACGACTTTGACATCCGGATTGTACGTTTCTACACCGGTTGCGCCCGCTGAAAATAATACACACATATTGCTGACATTTGTCTCACCGATAAATCCGCCCGTTGTCTCATTTCCAACCTGCACCATATCCACAACATCTTTTGACGGATCAATGGTATTTAAGGATTTTGTGATATAAGTATTTAATGCCTCTTTTTTCTGTTCAAGGGTGTACCCTTTCCATGCTTTGGGTTCCTGCTGCTTGCCCGGGTCTGTCCACAGATCAGAACAGTGGAAATCAACTAACATTTTCAGTCCGGCATTGCGGCATGCTCTGCAAACTCCTTTGCTTTTGCCACATCATTGTTTCCTCCGCCATAGCCGTTGCCATTGGCATCATACGGGTTATTCCATACACGGACACGAATGTGATTGATGCCCTGCTCTTTGATAAACCTGCAGATATCATCAAGTGTTTTCAGTCGTTTCCATCATAGTCACGGTATACCACACCGCTCTGTAATTCAGAGATCATGGAGGAGATATCCATTCCCATGATAAAATCAGAAGACAAATTGTTTACTTTTGTTACATCGATCGGTGCATCTTTTACACGGTTGGATGCCTCGTTCACTGTAATTTCTATTTTCTTTATCACAATATCCTTCCACTCTGCGTCCTGAAGTTTTGCCTGAATTTCGTTGGTTCCAAGCGTTCCTAAAGTTGTCTGCAAGGTGAGTGAATAACCATTACTTTCATCATAATTTATAAATTCACCGGAACTGTTTGTTGTATTATTCCACCAGTACAGATGCAGCCCTGCTGCTTCTAAATCGGTGATTTCGGTCTGTCCCTTTTTCAGTACGGCTGTCAGACTAACTGTATCACCTGCTTCTACTGTAGTGTTATCTGCTGTGATCTGCAGATTGTATTCAGTGGAATTGTCATCATCATCTGCCTGATCTTCCATATTCAATCCAGCTTCTGACAGATTTGTATATACGGTTTCATCTTTTACTGCATAAGCGCTCTCCGTTCCGGAAACAAAATTCGCATAATCGCTTTGGTTATTATACTGACTGTCATATTGTACCAGTATATTGTCATCTCCTGTTCCATTCTGATAAATGGTAAATCCATCATCTGCCTCTGCATCCAAAATTTTAATAGTTACACTATACCAGTTTTCATTTCCATCAACGGCTTTCATAACGGCAAGATCATGATTCCATCCAAATTCAGAAGTCACTTCTACATCTTCTGCAAATGAAATTCCAGTCCAACTCCATATATTCACATACAACGGCTCCTGACTTTCATTGTAATAATACAATGTAAAACTGCTATTCTCCGCTGCCTGTACGCTCTCCTTTCCGGCATTCCACACCCCAAGCTGTGTAATCACCATAGCAAGTGTCAGAAGAAAACTGAGCACTCTCCTGTTCCAATGTTTTTTCTCTTTCATACACGATCCTCCCTCTTTGGACACAAACACGATAGTTCTGATATCCTCTCCCTTATCACCAGACCTATCGTGTTGCGCAACCGTTTGTTTTGTTGATATGTCCACTATACCACTTGCGCAACCGTTTATTCAATTGACGGGAATTCCAAGTTTTTCTTATGCATTTTATACACTTTTCACATACATTTCCGTTGTATGAAAGAGATTTTGCACAAAACAAAAAAGGTGCAATGTTGTAAATCACTGCGCCTTTTTTGATATTTTATGCAATTATACCTGCATTTTTATTCTTTATTCTGTTTTATGCGTTTTTTTATAAGGTATTTGCTTATAATTCTTTCAACTACCGTAAACACTTTTACTAATGTCTTTGCGATGCTTTATTTTAATTTTTCAATTATGGTTTCTAATTCAGTTGCTTCCAATTCCGTTGCATCCATAATCTGTTCTAACGAGTACCCTTTCTTATGCATATTTAAAATTACTTTTTCAATTTCTCTTTGCTTGCCCTCGGCAATTCCGGCTTCTCGTCCCTCGGCAATTCCGGCTTCTTTAATGCCCTGACTCAAATTACACATAATACTCACTTCCTCCTTAAAACTTTCTTCCATTGGAATATGATATTCCTGTTCCATAATTTTCATTTTTTGCTGTTGTGATAATTCACTGGAAAACATGGCAGATAACAATCTATGCAGCCCATATTCATTATGACGCTGCGGAAGCGCATTCGTCAAGCCGATCATAACAATATTCAACAGATTCAAATTCCCTTTCCAATTATGATTTCCGAGTAAATCTTCTTTTGTTAAATGAATATGACACATACTATTTTCCGGCATGTTCATACAAACCCATATACTATATACTGTCTTTATATCATTATAATTTGATTTTACAAAATCCCGTTCCTTCTGTGACGAAATCAGTCTGCTTACATAAAAAATTGCCCGGTTTAAAATCTGATACGAACCGGGCTCATCTTTTTGAGCTTCCACATTGATAATCATCTGCGCCAATCCATTTCTCATTCGCACATAAAAAATAATATCAAATCGAACCAGTCCTTCATTTTTTTCTCCGGCTTCTGTATTTAGTCCTACAATCCTTTTCCCCTCCACATTCCTGTCCTTATTGGTCAGTCCGGACGCAACCGGTATTTTGCTGATATATGGATCTCCTTCTATCAGGGAAACTACTCTTTCGATTTCCATCCCTTGAAATTCTTCCACTGTTCTAACTAAAATGTGGGCCAATACATACTTTTGTGCTAACAGACGCTTTGCGCTTTCATCATACTGTGCCTCGCTATCAGCTGCCTGTATGGCATTCTTTATCTCTGTGTTCAAATAAAACCTCCTCTTACATAAAAATCCCCGTCAAAAAATCTCCCCAAAAGAACGTATGTGATTTTATTGTAAAGGATATTGATTCTGATAGCAAATTAAATTTTTATAAATCTATTTTTCTCTCTATTTCATTGCTCCCAAAAAATTTTAGGAACCCCACTATACTTTTGAGATCCCCTTCAAAAAATAATAAATTTTTTCTGCAAGTAAAAAAACTGCCCACCGGTTATGGATGGACAGTTTTCACTAAGCACCTATTCAATTATTCTACAGTAAACGTAACCGTATATATCAAATCATCACTTTTTGTAATAAGATCTCCCCACTCATCAGGATTATCTGATTCCTTACTACACTCAAAATTATAACATATTTTAACTGTATATACCTTTCCTGATTCCAGTTGTTCAGGAACAGTAAATGTAACAAGCAAGTTGTTATCTTTATCATAAGAATTCAGCGACCAATAACCATCCCAAAGTAACTTGTTCATTTCATTATCACACCGAAAATCAAAGTCTCCATGTTTAAAACCATCCTTCGGCTTCCATAACATGCAACCTTCAATCCTTTCAACGGAATAGAAATTCGATCACCTGCCTTAACATTTCCAACATTAACATTCTTTGCGTTCTCATCAGCCTCCGCAAGACAAATAGTTTCTTCCCCGCCTGTTGTAGCTGTTGAACTTCCATAATACTCATCTACACCAATAATTCTCTTATATACAACATACTCTGTATTTTCGTTAAGACCGGACATTTCATAACATCCAAAATCATCCGACTCATTTCCTTGTACCCACTGATTCTCTGTTATAGCGGAAATTGCTGTGCCGCTAGTAACACAAGCATATTCATAAGTTGGCTCAACTGCTACCACCAGAGAATGTTTCAAAATATGTTTGATTTCAGGCGCAGATACCTGAATTTCAGATTCTTTACATATAAAAGTCACATTACCGTATATCTCATAACTTTCATCATTCTCTCCATAAATTGTAACCCGCATAGATGCAATCAATTTTGGATCATTTTTCTCTATTGGCTCATTATAAGAAACTTCAAAGTATATATCTTTAAGTTCCTCATCTTCATTGAATTTTTTCTGAATTTCATCAAACAAAACTTTCTGACAATCATTGGGTTCTGTAATGCTGATATAGATGCAGACAATTCATTCTTTTCAATATTTTTTACAACATTCTGTGCCTTATCCATTTTTCCAACAGAAGGAGTCGGAGTTACACTTCCCCCGGAAGAAGAACTTCCCCCTGTTGCTCCACCACCATTATTGGCATCTGTATTGTCTGCTACATCCGTAACTTTTCCTACATTATCAACTTTTGAAGTGGTATCTTTTGCCACGTCCTTGCTTCCTGCCGGAGTCGTAACCGTTACTGCCTGTGTTGTCTCATTCTTTACGGTTACTTCTGCTTTATCAGATGTGGTCTCTACCTTACTTCCCTCTGCACCTTTGGTCAGGTTCAGTGCGATCGGCGCTGCTGCCTTTACCTCTACCGGTGTACTGGAAGTTACATTTGCACCTGCCGCTTTTTCATTTACGGTAACAGGTACTGCTACGGTTGTCTTTCCTTCTACAGTCACATTCACCGGAGCATCAATCGTAATGCCGGAAAGGGTTCCATCTACCACCAGTTTTACATTTCCCTTTGACCCGGAAACCATAATTTTTGCAACGGTAGCACCGGTTTCAACAATCACACGTGCATCACCGGTTGCACTGACCGTAATAACATTTCCTTTTGCATTCTCGCGGTAGGTATTCGGCTTGATTGCCTGAATATCAATAGACTTGAATTTTCCATTGTTCACAACATCCGCATTCGGTGCATTGATTACCAGATCCACCTTACTGTAATTGCCCTGCGGTACCGTAAATGTAACAGCTCCCTGTGTCGCAACTGTGATCTTTGTAACATTTTTGTTTTTCAGAGCCTTTTCCAGTTCGCTCTGAGAACCAACGGTCAAGCTGGTAACTTTTGCTGTTTTCTTAACCGCACCTTGCAAGTGAGTTTGGTTGTCTTGCCATTTTTTGTTGTTACCTTACAGGTAACGACAGCATTTCCGGCTTTTACTGCCTTTACCACTCCCTTTTTGGAAACGGTTGCAACGGATTTCTTATTGCTGGACCACTTCAATTTGGCCTTTTTCCCTGCATTCTTTACTTTCAGGGTCTTTTTCTGTCCCACCTGAAGCGTCATTGTCTTTGCATTTAATCTTATTTTTTTGGTTGCTGCATATGCCGCTGATGGCTGATAGATCGTGATGATCATCGCAAATGCCAGTACAAATGCAAGCAGTTTTTTCATTTGTTTCATAGTCATCCTCCTGACAATGATTCATATCCTTTGAAATTCAGATATATTATTTTACTGTAAATGAAGCTTCTCCATCCGGAATTCCTTCTGCGGTAACGCTCACCTTATGCTCTCCTGCGGAAAGTCCTGTAGCATCCACCCAGATAACAAAAAAACCATCTCCACTTAAGAAAGCATCCTTAGGTTTTACTTCTGTACCATCTACTTTAATCACAAAATCTTTTCCATCCAGCTTTGGTGTACAGAATACATACAATATACCATCGGATACCCAAGGTTCCCCATCTTCACCCTCTGGAAACATTCCATCAATCTTTAATGCAGTAAATTTAAAGGATTTTGTCACGGTCTTATACCCTTTTTTCTGGATAGCAAAGGTATGTTTTCCATCTGTAAGCTTCTTTGTAAGTGTAACATAAGAAACTACACGCTCTCCATCCTTATCTGTCCATGTACTGTAATCCTTTTTCCCGAGTTTCTTTCCATCCAGTACATAAGTTGCGCCCTTGATTTCCTCTCCCGGATAAGAAATAGTTTCTCCACCAGTGAATACACTAATATCCTTTGCTGCAATTCCAAGTGATTTTGCTGCTTTTACGGTAACTTTACATGAATATGCAGCTTTTGTCTTTGTATCCTTTGCTGTAACAGTACAGGTGCCTTTCTTTACGCCTTTTACCAGTCCCTTTTTATCAACAGTGGCAATCTTCTTATCGGAAGTTTTCCAGGTTACGGATTTTACTCCTTTCACAGTCAGCGAAACCGTCTCTGTTTCATAAATAGAAACCGATTTCTTGTTCAGTTTTCCCGCAGCCTGCACCGGTGTTACCATGGCACATGTTAAAACCATTGCCAATGCTAAAACCATTACCAATGCTTTTTTCAGCTTGTTCATAATCATGTCCTCCTAATTGTAAAAAATTTTATAATATAATTTATATTATATATTATACCAATTTCCATAATATGTCGATTATAGCAATTAATGTTCGTTTTATCATATATCATGCCTTAAAAATCTATATTAAAATAGAGGAAAAGGAGTGTTACAATGTATGTTTAAACTAAAGGCAGATTACATAGAATTGAAAATAAATCGTTGCGCCTGCCAAAAGATTGATTGAACAGGTACAAACGCTTGCGGATGAAAATAACATGTCTTTTAATAAAGTTGTCATTCAATGCATCGAATACGCGCTTGGAGATATGGAGGATACAAATTAATTGAAAAAGGTGCCGTTTATCCATATGGATAAACAGCACCTCCCTTTAACTGCAGACGATCTTAATTAAAGATCGTCATCTTCCCAATCGTCATCCCCTACATAAAGATCTTCCATTCCCAGATCTCCAGTAATATATACACTCTTTGCTTCTGTGCATTTCTTTAAATTTGCAACAAAAGAACCGACATAATAATACTGGTTTGTCTTATAATTTAATGCATAATAAGCAAAATACAGCTTTCCTTCCTCTTTTATTTTAAACTGTTCATTTTCAGCATCCCCGTCAAAATATTTACCTGAGTCGCTGGTATCCGAAGATCCATCCCCATTGATCTCTTTCAATTTTTCCTGCGGGTCAAACTGCTCATCGCTGTGGTCCATTGGTAAGCTCCGCATGCAAATGCCGCACAGTCACCATAATATTTCTCTGCATCTTTCTTGCTGATCCATCCCTCTACATCCTGTGGACAAAACATCCCTACCGAGCCGACGTACCATGTCACTTCCTGATTCAGGATCTTTGGATTTGCAACGATTATTTTATCTTGCCAACGGTTCTAGTTTTTCTTGTACGTTTCCTTAACCGTTATTTTTACAACATCCCCATCATTTCCCTTGACAGATGTGATCTTTCCTGCCTTGGAAATTTTCACTTTCTGGGAATTCGATGAATAATATGTATATTTTGCTTTTTTGTTGCGATTTGCAATCATGTAAGACTCTTTGTTTAAATTATACGGATGCTTCTCAAAATATCCCAACTGTCCACTCATCCATATTCCCTGCTCTTTATACCAGGAATCAATCGTAGCCTTTGGTGTCTTTTTCTTTGCTGCCTGCGCATTTGTCGGCATCACTGCGATACTTGTCACTACCATAGCCAGTACCATCAAACCCAGCAGCAGTTTTTTCCCTGCTTTTTGTACATTTTCATGTCCTCCTTCTCGTTTTCAATTATAACAAAACGCTACAATTAGACTTTACACCTTTTCCATACACAACTCAATGTATTACCGCCTCCGTCGTCTTTTGCTTTCTGGCATCATCCGCAATCTGTTTTCCTGTCGCATCCATATGATAATTTTTCTTCATGATCAGCTTCGAGATGGGCACAATCTTGTAACCCTGTTCCTCTAAATTGGTCAGCATGGCATCCAATGCATCCGCTGTATACTTTGCTCCATTGTGACAGAGGATAATGGCTCCCGGTGCAAGTGCTTTATGGTTGCAAACCGTCGTGATAATAGAATCCACACCATAATTCTTCCAATCCAGACTATCCACTGACCACTGAATCGGATAATAATGCATGGCGTACGCCGTCTTGATCACATCATTGTCGTAAGCCCCATAAGGCGGCCGAAACAGATACATCTCATAACCGGTCAGTTTTTTTACCTTATCATGCACAGTTTTTAATTCACTGTCTTTTTCCTCCTGGGAAATTGTCGTCATGTCATAATGATGCTCACTGTGGTTTCCCAGATCATGCCCTCTTTTTACCAGCTCTTTCACACAATCAGGGTTATCTTCTACCCAGCCTCCGGTCATAAAAAATGTCACCTTTACTTTATGTTTATCCAAAACATCCATGATACGTGGAAAATCTTCTGCTCCCCATGCAGCATCGAAGCTGAGTGCTACTTTCTTTTCTGTTGTGTCTACACAGTAAATCGGAAGTTCACGATCCCCGACCTTAGCACTTGTAATCACTGCAGATGTCGCCTGATACGAGACAAACATCAGACAGCAAATAAGAGCCATGACAAGAAAACCGTTTCCGATCTTCCTGCATGACTCTTTTTTTAATTCACGATGTATTTTTTTGAACATAACAACTCCACCAAAAAGTCTTTGTAGAGTATATGTACCATTCCAAAAATTTAGAAGCAGTTTATGCCTGCAACTCATCCGCTCTCTGAATGAAATCAATCACCACAAGAATTGACTGCAGTGCAGCTTTCTCTGCAAATGTTGCATAATCCATAGAAGCACCCTCTCCATCCGAAATGGAACGTAAAATCGCAAACGGAACTTTATTTACATAACAGACATGTCCGATAGATCCACCTTCCATCTCACAGGCAATCGCATCAAACCGCTCATGAATCTTTGTCTTCTGCTCCGGTGTGCTGACAAACAGATCCCCTGTGGCATCGTTCCGACATGATAGTGAATTCCTTTTTCTGCCAGGCAGCTGCCCAGCAGTCTGCACATTTTTTCGTCTGTCGGCAGATACACTTCGTTGATACCGGAAAGAAGTCCAACCGGATCTCCCAGAGGTGTCGTATTCATATCGTGCTGCACTACCTTATCTGCCACAGCAACATCCATTACCCCAAGTTCTTTGCAAAGTGTGCCACCCACGCCGATATTGATCACATAATCCACATGAAACTCCAGAATCATTGCCTCCGCACAGATTGCGGCAAACACCTTGCCGATTCCACACACTGCTGCAACCACTTCCTTATCTCCAATGGTTCCGCACACATAGGTAACGCCACTGTATTCCTTCGTGCTGATATCGCTCATGGATGCTTTCAGGTTATCCACCTCTATCTGCATCGCACCAATTACTCCGATTCTCATTATCTTTTCCTCCTGCAATCTGTTTTATTCTGGATATGTAAAATCCATATTTGTCTGTTCTTCCAGCACAGCAAGATAGGTTGCCGCTTCTGCCTTTGCCGCTGCGAGAGATAAATTTTCATAATGTCCACACTCAATTGCAGACTTACCGAATACCTCTCCTTTATGATCATAAATCTGTCTCAAAACCTCTTTTGTCATGGCAAACACTTCTTTGGGACTTCTGCTGTTACGAACCAGCAGATAAAATCCGGTCTGACATCCCATCGGTCCAAAATAGACAACTTCATTTCCCATCTCGGAATTGCGAATATAGGTAGCAAACATATGCTCCAGGGAATGCATGGTTGCATTGTCCATATAATCTCCTGCGTTCGGCTTGCGCGTACGCAGATCATAGGTAATCACATCCCCATCTTCACGGGAAATATAAAATCCCGGCATCAAAAGATTGTGATTGATTGTAAAACTCTTAATTCGATTCATTTTGTGCCTCCTGCAAAAAACTACTATTTCTTGATCAGAGTTCCCATACCACCGGTAATCTCTCCTGCTTCTTTATTTAATTTGGTTACAAGAACAGAGCGGATCGCAGACTCTCCAATGAAGTCAATTGCAGCTTCAATCTTAGGTGCCATGGTTCCTTCTCCGAATTCTCCTGCCGCAAGATATTTCTTTGCATCGGCAAGAGAAAGGGTATCCAGCTTTACCTCGTCTTCTTTGCCATAATTCAGGCAAACCTTATCTACACCGTAAGGATCACCAGCATATCAGCATCCAGAAGTTCTGCAAGCTTTCCGGCTGCAAGATCCTTCTCAATGACAGCACTGGCTCCCTGCAGACGGTTGTTCTGTGCCAGAACCGGGATTCCGCCTCCACCACAGGCAATGACAACCTGATCGGCATCAGACAGTGCGGAAATTGCATCAATTTCCACGATATCCATTGGCTTTGGAGATGCCACAATACGGCGGTATCCACCTTCCACCTCTGTCACATGATTCCCCTTCTTTTCTTCTTCCTCTGCTTCTTCTTTTGTCATCACACGACCGATCACTTTGGTTGGATGATAAAATGCCTCATCATACGGATCAACGACAACCTGTGTCAGAACCGTAGAAACTGTCTTATAGATTCCGCGGTTTAATAACTCGGTACGAATGGCATTCTGCAGATCATATCCGATATATCCCTGGCTCATCGCAGAGCAGACAGATGTCGGAGTTGCTGTATATTCCGGATACAGACGGCAGAATTCGTTCATTGCCGTATGGATCATGCCAACCTGCGGTCCATTGCTGTGTGTAATAACCACCTGATAATCTTCGCGGATAAAATCCGCAACCGCTTTTGCAGTACGCGCAGCTGCCTTCTGCTGTTCCGCAGTGTACTTCCAAGAGCTTCATGTCCCAATGCGATTACAATTCTTTTCTTTTTCATACATCCTCCTAACTCTCCAACCCCGGCTTATGCTTCCAGGAATCTTTTTCTGGAGATAAAATTATACGTAGTAACTAACATGGTGGAGAATATTTTTGCTACTGCATAAAACATTCCTAAATGTTCTACGGCAAACCACATGATCATCTGGTTCATCACAAGCCCGATCATACTGAGTGCCACAAAAATAACCATCTCCTGTGCCTTCGTCATGTCTTCCTTTCCAGTAAAAACAAAACGCATGCTCAGGATATAATTCACAATAACGGATACGGTAAACGACACGGCACTGGATGCAAAATAATGCATGATATGTGTCTCTGTCAAAAAGATCATCAGTCCATAATCAATGCCAAAGCACAATCCACCGACCGCACCAAACTTACAGAACTGAATGATCAAATCTTTTATCCTATTCATTTTTGTCTGACTCCTGTTTCTAAAACTGCAACTACCCCATGGCATTATCCTGCTGCCACAGGCAGTGTTGCTTTAAAATACAAAATAGATTGCCCGAATTATGTTCGGACAATCTATTATAGCGCATCTTATGCAATTTGTCATTAATTATTTGATCCACCAAATCCATCGAAGAAACCGGAGTTGCCGGAATTATCGGAATTTTCCGAGTTTCTGGAATCGCCGGAGTTACCGGAATCCTGTGAGTTCTGAGAATCATTGGAATTATCGGAACTGCTCTCGGATACAAAATCGGACTGTGCTGCAAGTGTCACGGTAATGGATTTTTCCTTGTAGCCATTTTCCAGCCGTTCCATTGTCATTTTTACTTCATCCCCTGATTTGTGGGATGCGATCAGCTGTTTCAGCTGCGTCATACCTGTAATTGTCTGGCCGTCAAATTCTGTAATAATATCCCCCTGACGAAGTCCTGCTTTTTCTGCCGGTGATCCGGAGACAACCTGATATACATATACCCCCTGCGGCATGTTATAAGCACTGGCAACACTGGAAGAAATATCCTGTCCCTGAATGCCGAGGAACGCAGCCTTGGACTGATCTACCTGTCCTTTTTCAATCAGCTGTTCAACGATCGGCATGGCATCTGACATCGGGATTGCATAACCAAATCCCTCTACACTCGTATCAGAATATTTTGCAGAGTTGATACCAACGACCTCTCCGCTTGCATTCAGCAGCGCACCACCGCTGTTGCCAGGGTAATTGCTGCATTGGTCTGGATCATGTTGTTATTGACCACGGTCTCTCCGGTCTGTTCATCCTGCACGGTAACGGTTCTTCCTAACGCACTGATAATACCGTTGGTAACGGACTGTCCGTAACCAAGTGCATTGCCGATGGCGATAACGCCCTGACCAACTTCCAGGGTATCGGTATCCTCGTTTACCGTAGCTACCTTGATTTCTTTTAATGTAGAATCCTTAATATCACTCAATGCTACTTTGACTACCGCCAGATCATCCGAAGCATCGGTTCCCTGCACCTTACATTCTACGGTTTCGTTATCCACAAACTGCACTTTCAATGAATCGGCATCTGCAACAACGTGATTGTTTGTCGCAATGTAAAGATATTTGCTGTCCTGTTTGATAATAATACCGGACCCTGCACTCTCACTCTGCTGCTGCTGTGTCCCCCAGAATGTCTGATAGGATACCGTTCCGGTATTTGTAATTGCCACAATGCTCGGCATTGCCTCTTTTGCGATTCCGGAAACATCGGAAAGATCCGCTGCATTGCCGGTACTCGTCTGGCTGACTTTTGCGGAAGAAGAACTCTTTGAACTGCTTACATTCTGTCCGGAAACTCCCAGCGCTTTGGTTCCTACATAGCTGACTCCGGTAAATACACCTCCGGCTACCAGACCAAAGACCAGAGCAACTGCCGCACACTTACCAATGGTAGCTCCGAATCCGGATCTGCGACGCGGTTTCCGGGGTGCCGGACCTCCGGTCGGCTGCTGATACGGATTGTACGCATTGTATGATGTATTCTGGTATGTCTGTCCCTGACTGTTACTATTGTACGGATTGTATCCATTCTGATTATTTTGTGTACTCTGATTCTGATTTTGATTCATATTATTATAATAGTTGTTATCCATAATGAAAAACTCCTTTCCTGTTTTCTAAGGAGAATTCTACCTGTCAACTGTGTTCAAATTGTGACAAAGTTCTGTAAATTTTGTAAATCCCTGTTAAATGGCAATGCCATTTTTCTTTAACAGTTCCCTGGCAGACTCTACCGAATCAGTTCCGAGCGCATTTTTCACCGGTGCAAATTCCTTTTCCCGCTCAACCTCAAACGGAAGACAATTATCCATCATATACACCATATCCAGTATGAGTGTTTCAAATTTGTAGGCATTCGGCTCCTTCGGTTTCTGCAGCTGACCGTTTTCATCCAGATACGGAACCTTCTTCTCTACAATATGCATTGGAAGATTTGTTTTTACAATCTCCATCAGCTTATCCACACGGAACAGATAATTTAAAATCACACCGAACCCGTAAAGCAGCGAACCATTTTCATTGACAGCCTCTGCCATCTCCGGCGTCAGTTCATAGTATTCGACAATCGATGGTTTTCCATCTTCCAGACACATTGCACCCACACGTTCATACGGAGAAACCTTACGCACGACTTTCGAACCACACACACATCCAGACAAAATCGTTGCCCCGACAAACACCGGATCCGCAATCCGCTGCAATACATTGTCCACGGCAAAAACTTCAGCCATTCAATCCCACGTGTCCGGATATCTTCATCCAGATGTGCCCGGAGCATGGATTTAAACCATCCTCCGTTTCCATTCGGAGACATCGCGAGAGAATCCTCCGATTCCATCAGTATGTTTCCATCGAAATCGACCGCCGGAACCATCTCCTGCACAAAAAATTTCACATAACTGCTGTCATATCCGAAAAAATCATGTTCTTCAAAAAAGGTCCGCGTCTGTACATCGTTTTTTTCGCTGGTCATAATATAAAGCGGAATCCACACACCTGCCTCATGTTTTACCTGCATCAGATTTTTAATCAGCTGTTCAAAAATATAGAGTGTTTTCGTCACTCCGATATTAAACATGCCTTTTGCCTTGTCAAATCCCAGCCGGGTACCCTGCCCTCCCGCCAGAAGAATTGCACCGACTTTTCCTTCCCGGAGTGCTTTCAGTCCCGTTTCCCGATACAGATCTTCCTTCTTTCGGATTTCGGAAAGTTCGGTCGCCTGCAGCGGCGCAAACGTCCCTCTTTGCTGTTTTTTCTGATGAATCAGTTCCAGACAGGTCCAGTCCATTTCCTCCAACTGTTTTTCCAGTTTCTCCGGCACCTGCGCATCTGCCAGTTTCTGTAAATATTTCTGCTTATACTCCATAATATTTTTCTTTACCTGTTCGTTCATGGAAACATTCTCCTTTATCTTTATTGACTTTCCTCTCCAATGACAACAGTAGACCAATCATGCCGATTGGTCTACTCTTATTCCCCAATTGATTACTGTACATTTGTTCCGCCAGTAGTTTCTGATCCCTTCTGGATCTCATCCGTGCCTGTGGCACCTACGGTCTCGTTATAATCCGATGTATTAATTTTTGCAGAATCTGCCGTGATTCCGGTTGTATTTACAATCGTGTCAGAGATTGCCTGCACCGTCTGTGATGGTGTATACGCGGCATCATCAAACATGTATTCATGCAGTTTTTTTACATTCGTCACAAGATCTGCCGGAATTACCGTATCTCCACATCTCGGCATGTTTTTCGTAGTCAGATCTGTTGGAAAACCAGTGGTGCTGCTGATTTTGTACTTGGTTACATCTTTCGCCAGACTCACCATCTGATCCAGCGAAAGTGTTGTGGAAATATCATCTACCACACTGTTACAGATTTTGACAAGTGTTGCCGGATTTGCTTTCTTTGCTTTCTCCAACATTGCCTGCAGCACAATTCTCTGACGGGATGCACGTTTAAAATCATCTCCGGAAAGTTTTCGGATTCTGGCATATGTGGTTGCCTGTGTTCCATCCAAATGTACCAGACCGTACTGTGTCACATTCGGGGTATTCTTTCCGGTTACGCCGTCCACATCTTTCTTGTACTTGTTGATCTGGTTCATCTCGCCCTGGGTAATATTCAGATCCAGTCCTCCCAGATCATCAATCACTTCTACGACAGCTGCCCAGTCCACACACACATATTCCTTGATATCCAGATCCAGATTGGAATTTAACATCTGAACCGCCTGTTTTGCCCCGCCTCTGGCATAAGCATTGTTACACTTGAAATAAGTGCCGCCTCCGACTGACAGAAATGTATCACGGTATACCGATACCAGTTTGACATTTTTTGTCTTATTATCAATACTTGCAATCATGACAACATCGGAATTTCCCTCTTGGTAGTTATTTGCACTCCGGTTATCCAGACCAAACACTGCAATATTGGTATATCCTTCCAAAGACTCCAAGGTATCTTTGCTGAGATCATCATTAATTCCTGCCTCTGTCTCACTCATATTTTCATATTTCACACGATTTACCATGCCAATAAAATACGCAGCGACAAGCAGGATTGCGAGAAGCAGAATTTCAAATACAAACAATACAATCTTTCTGCTCTTCTTTTTCTTTCTTCTCTTTTTTCTTCTTCTATTATCTGCCATTTTTTTAATCCTTTTGCCTATTGTGTATATACAGCCATGCGTCTGCATAACTGACGCGGTCCTGTTCCGACATGGAAGTATATTTCTCCAGGTCGAGATTGGTCAGCCGCATCTGCGCGTTCCCACACTGATGACATTCGACATCTTTTCGTCTGGAAACCATACGGAGCCATCCACATTGCGGACAAATGTATATTTTCATCATAACTGTCTACCGATTATTCAAAGTGCTTTAACACTTCTGCTTTTAATTCTTCCAGCATCTGATCTGCACCATCCAGGGTATCTCCCTTAACACCGACATAAAATTTAATCTTCGGTTCTGTTCCGGATGGACGTACACAGCACCATGCATTATCGGATAACTCATAATACAGGACATTGGAAGACGGAAGTCCGGTAGCAGTCACCTCCCCGGTCTTTAAATCCTTACGGGTGTCTGCCTTATAATCGCGGACTGCAAGTACATCAAACGCTCCAAGCTTTGCCGGAGTACTCTGTCTTGCCCGATCCATAATCTGCTGAATCTGTGCGGCACCATCGATTCCCTTAAGTGTCATGGTTGCGATTCCCTCACGGTAATATCCGTACTTTTCGTACATATCGATCATGCCATCCCAGAGTGTCTTTCCCTGTGATTTATAAAAAGCAGCAACCTCACACAACATACATACAGCTGCCGGAGCATCCTTATCTCTTGCATAAGTACCCGGAAGACATCCGTAACTTTCTTCAAATCCGAACACATAATTCTTTTCTCCGGATTTTTCATATTTCAGCATCTGCTCACCAATATACTTGAATCCGGTCAGTACTTCTACCAGCTCCACATCGTATGCCTTTGCGATTGCCTTTGCCATGTCGGTGGAAACAATAGATTCTACCAGTACCGGCTTCTCCGGCATTGTATTATTTGCACGTTTCTGTCCCAGAATATATTCCGCAATCAGCATGGCTGACATGTTTCCGGTAAATGTCACATACTCGCCGCTTTTCGTATCCTTGCAGTATACACCCAGACGGTCGGCATCCGGATCGGTTGCCAGAACCAGATCTGCATCCTTTTCCTTTGCAAGCTTAAGTGCCAGTTCCCATGCATCCGGTTCTCCGGGTTCGGATACGGAGCCGTCGGGAAATGTCCGTCGGCAACTGCCTGCTGTGGCTCGATATATACATTTTCAAATCCCAGATCATGCAGCACACGTTTGACCGGACCAAGACCGGTTCCGTGTAACGGTGTATAAACAATCTTGATATCCTTTGCCATCTTTTTGATGATCTCCGGATGAATGGATAAATTTCTCAGCTCTGCAAATAGGATTCATCCACATCGTCGCTGATGATCTGATACAGCCCTTCTGCCTGTGCTTTTTCCTTCTCCATGGTCTTTACCATGTCAAAAGAAGTTACTTTTGCTACTTCCGCCATAATACCGGTATCATGTGGCGGTGTTACCTGCGCGCCGTCTTCCCAGTATACTTTATATCCGTTATATTCTCTCGGGTTATGGCTTGCGGAATAACAATACCTGCAATACATCCGAGTGTCCGGCAGCAAATGAAAGTTCCGGAACCGGGCGCAGACTCTTGAACACATATGTTTTGATTCCGTTTGCTGCAAGACAAAGCGCCGCTGCATCGGTAAATTCATCTGCCATCAGACGGGAATCATGTGCGATTGCCACACCTTTCTCCTGTCCTCCCTGTGCCAGAATATAGTTTGCCAGTCCCTGTGTCGCCTGACGGACCGTGTAGATATTCATACGATTGGTTCCCGCACCGATCACCCCGCGCAATCCGGCGGTTCCAAACTCCAGTGTACGATAAAAACGATCCTCGATCTCCTTGTCATCACCGGCAATTGCCTTCAGTTCTTCCCTTGTCTGATCATCGAAATACGGGTCATTACACCACTTGTCATATTCCTGTCTGTAATCCATGATTTTCCTATCCTCCTGATCTGCACTCCTTGCGATACATATTCTATGCTTCGCCCAAGATTTTTAAATTCTCTCCACTTGCAATTTTCTGAAACTCAATTGCTGTATGCCATTTTATCACAATCTTGGTTTTTTGAAAAGTTTTTCACGGAAATATTAGAATTCCTTAAGAAACTCATCCAGCTCCTTTTTTGCCTGCTCATAGGACCGGAAAACAATCCCATGAATGCCACAGGTTTCTGCTCCTTTTATATTTACCGGACGATCATCAATAAATACGCTTTCTTCCGGTTCCAGCCAGTATTCATCACACAGATATTCATAAATTTCCGGATCCGGCTTCATTTTCTTTATTTTATATGAAAAAACAACGCCATCCATAAGCGGAAGAAATTTCAGTTTATCCTTTGTCTGATCCAGCATGTTTTCACTATAGTTGGAAAGGATATACACATGATATCCTCTTGCCTTCAGATCGAGAATCCATTCCATGGCATACGGGAACAGTTCCACGGTATTTCCGACGGTTTTATGGATTTTCGTAATTTCGTCTGCCAGTTCGGGTGCTCCCGCAATAAATTTCTGTAAGAATTCATCCGGTGTCCCAAGTCCCTGATCGGACGTATCCCACAATTTGTTTTGAAACATTGCTTCATTAATTTTTTTCTGATTTTCTTTGCTGATTCCCAGACGCTGCATATATGCATCCGGCTCGTAGGAAACCAGAACCTTTCCCACATCAAAGATTATATTTCTTATCATGTCTTTTCTACTCCTTCATCCAGTCTTTTTACTGCCGATTTTATCATAACACAAAAACGCCGCATCGTACACACTGGTATCGACACGGCGTTCATTCGTTATGTTCTAGCAATATATCTGAAATGTTGAATTCTCCTCCTTTCCAACACTGAGCATCTGCATCTGCTGATCCAGCATGCCTGCAAACGATGCCTTCTTCTGCTTCATCTGGGATTCCCCATGATTCTCACGTGGAGACTGATAGGTAATCGCAATGATGCTTCCTACGGGTACAATTGTCTGATATCTGTCCTTGATTGCTGCGGTAACGCGCCTCCCTTCCATGATTGGCGTTCTTTTTGTTTACCTACACAATATATATCGGACATCTTTTCCATTTCTTAACCGTTTTCTGAATTTTTTATTTTATCACCCTCATTTTCAATAAAACAAGGGCAGAATCGCAATGATTCCACCCTTATCCTTATAATCATCTAAGAATGACCGAAATTTATTTTTTTGTATAGTATCCACCGTATACGATCTCATAATGGTCGAAATTCGGATGGCTGTAAGGGCTCTTGGAAACGGTTTCCGAAGTAGTTTTTGTTTCCTTTTTATCCAGGTATAAGGAGCTGGTAGATACATCTATGATGGTTCCGTTTGCATCATAGCTGATAATATAAATTTCTCCATACACATACTGACTTGTTTTGTTTACCTTTTTCAGCTTAAATGAAATACTGGAATCTGATACCTGTTCATCTGTGACAGTAACGGAAAGCTTATCTTTTCCCAGCACTTTATATTTCTGTTCCGGATTTCTGTCAAATGCCGTAATCTTTACACTGGACTGCGAAATATCAACATCTGCCGCAGATGAGACATAAATACTTTCGTATGCAGTCTTTCCACTCATTACACGATAAACAATCTCATCTTTTGCTGCAACCTCAGATCCGGAACTGTTCTTTAATGAGTAGCGTACCGCCAACCGGTCAAACGTTGCCTTCGTATTGTTTTTCACACGGATCAGAATATAATTTCCATCCAGTTTCTGAAGCTTAAGGTCAAACTTCGGCTCCGCAACCGTTACTTTTATCTTTAAAGACTGCGTATGTCCGTAATAATCTTTCCCTTTTATAGTTACAACCGAAGTTCCTGCTTTCTTTGCAGAAATGGTATACTGCTTTTTCGATTTATTGGCTTTTACTGTTGCAACTGCTTTCTTGGTGCTTGACGCACTGCTTAAAGATTTCACACCGGTAAGATACCAGGTATAGGTTTCTCCCTTATAAAGTGTCAGGCTCTCATTCTTTGTTGCTGCCTCCACAGATGCTGGTGTCACCAATGCCAGAATCATGGCAAACGCCAGACACGCCGTAATTACCCTTTTCATTACTTTTTTCATGTAACTTCTCCTTTCATTTTCCATCTTTTCATGGATTTACGTAAACGGTACAGGCAAATGTTTTCCCGTTTACTTTTAATGTTATTTGGGCTGTGCCGGCACCCTTGGCCGTCACCTTGCCACTTGCATTTACTACTGCAACTTTTGTATTGCTGCTGGACCATGTGATCTTATTCTTTGTACCGGTCACCTGAAACGTGCCCGTCTTTCCTTTCGAAAGAATCATGTTCACCCGGTTAACTGCAATTCCCGCAATGGTTGTCGTAGTATATGTTTTATCTGCACTCGCTGAAGTTTCCAGCGTTGATGCCGTATATTTTTTGCCGGCGATCACAATGGAATTCTCCATGTGTTTTTTCCCGGTCACCACTTTGGCCGATATGCCATAGTGCTTTAAAATCAGCTGATACGCTTCACAAAATCCCTTATAATTCGCTTTTCCCTGTTCCAGTGCCTTCTGCGCCAGAACGGATGTCCCGGTCGGGGAAACATTCTGCTGCATCCATTGCTGGGCCGCAACTGCTTTTTCATAATCACTCATCCCGGAGGTCACATACTGATTCCAGATAATATCAAGCACGTTTTTCTGGGAACGCGCAATCACCGTATAGGGATATGTATAAGTTTTTTTGCCAATGGTTGCCGTTATTTTTACAGTTCCGGCTTTTTTCGCCGTCAGCCTTCCATCCGCATCTACCGATACCACACTGCTGTTTGAACTTTTCCAGACAGGTGCCACAGAAGCATTCAATACGACAATGGATCGGCTCTCTCCCACATACAGTTTACCATACCCTGCCTGTATTTGTAAAGATGTCTGACTGCTATAATGAATTCCGTTTGCTTTCGCATACGTTTCCGCCGCAGAACCATACGGAGTAACTATCGTAAATCTTGCCTTGTTACATCCTGCAAATGCATCTATTCCAATCGTTTTTACGCTGGCCGGAATCTCAATCCGGTACAAATCCGTCTGATTCTGAAACGCCTGTGTTTCAATCGTGGTATATCCTGATGGAATCTTTACCGTCTGCAAATTTGTCAGAATCAGCTGGCCAAGATTCGTTCCGATGTTGGTAACTACATAGGAATTACACTTTGCAGGAAAGGTAACTGTGCTTTTTTCTCCCGTATACATATAAATGGAACAGCCTTTTTTCGTTGTTGCACCTTTTGGAATCTGATAGACAAATCCTGCCGCATCCTGCGCATATGCAGTTCCATCCATATCTTTGACAATCTCTGCAGCCTCTGCGATATATGGACTCCCCGCCAGGTAACTGCCAGAAACATCCCCGCGATCTGCCGGATACTCTTTTTCTTAGCTGTTTGTTCTCGGAACTTCATATCTTTTCCTCACTGTAAATTTTCACTACTGTACGATATTATCCGGAATCTCCAGATCGGCATCTGTCAGGATCTGTCCCTCAACGACTTTATTGACAAGCTGCTCCGCATATTTTACCTGCACCTCATCCGGATACATGACATAGCTTCGTTTCGTAGGATGGAATAGGTGGTCGATGATCCGCCGGTTCCTGTAACCGCATAAGACTTTACATTCCAGGCAGCCAGATCCGACAACTGCATTTTTACCAATGCAGAAATATCCTCTGAACTCATACTTGTCGTAAACATCCCTGACATACTATCCATAATTGCTGAATAGTTGCTAAGCACCGTTGTTCCGGAAGAAATCTTCTTAATCAGTGCCTCAATTGCCTGCATCTGATGACGTCCTCTGGAATTATCCCCATCTCAAAAGATTTTCTCTCCCGCACGTAGGAAAGCGCCACCGTACCATTTAACTGATTGGTTCCCTGATTGATATAAAATCCACCTTCACTTGTCCGGAAGGCTTTCTCCGACTCTACGGTAATTCCTCCGACTGCATCTACTAATGTCTTAAATCCATTAAAATTAATCTGCACATAATAATCCACATGCTCATCATACAGATTTCCAAGTGTGGCCATAGAACAGTCTATTCCATACATTCCACAATGGGTCAGTTTATCTTTTGCACCTGCTGATGCTGCCGTATCCACGTAGTAATCTCTCGGTGTATTAATTAGAAGCACCTGCTTCGTGGACGGATTGACAACTGCCAGAATATTGACATCACTGCGGCTGGTGGTAAGAGTAAGGGTTCTGGTATCGGAACCACTGATATAAATGACAAACGGATCTGTTGTAATGGATTTTTCTGCCGTCTGTGAATCCTCCGTCACCACCGTTTCTTCCTCATGATCATACAGGGTACGCGTTCTGGAAGAAATGTTTCATACCCATCCTGTGCCTCTACCACGTCTACATATGCCACATTCATAAGCATAGCATCTGCATTTCCTTCGTATAATGCCTGCACCATGTCGAGAATATTATCATACACCTGCGTGTGGATCTGTGTCCCGACAGTTTCATTGATCTTTTCGATTGCCTTTTGGGTATGTTCGTAATCGTATTTTTCGGTAATCGCAAACACATAGTCTTTCGCATCCATCAGTGTCTGTGCCGGATCATCCGTCATCACATAGGCGGATACGGTATCGGTGGTCTTTACATTTCCGGCAATATTATCGAGCGTATTTCCGGCCTTTACAAGCATATAGGAACCACCCCCACACACAATCACACATGCAAGGAAAAGAATTACACCAAGCGTACGCCTGACATAGCATCCGGTCTTTTTCTTTCCCTTTTTCTTTTTACCAAAATAAAACAGACAATATTCTATAATGAGCAGCAGCAGCAGAATTAATCCAAGCAGGATCACATACAGCGTTGGAACAATATTCAGCCACAAAACAACTCCGACCGTTGCCAGGCTCAGTAACAATTGGATCACAAGCATAATCCCTGCGATCATTTTCCATTTGCTTTTCTTTTTCTCTTTGGTTTTCATGTGTCATCCCCAATTATTTCTTGTTCGACAAAACACCGTTTTTATTGCTATAGTAAATTTTTCCATTTCGTTTAATCTTCTTATTTGTAACTAGTACTCCATTTTTACCAAAGTAATAATTATGTTTTCCCACATGAATAATCTTATTGCTTTGTAATTTTCCTTTTGAGTTAAAATAATATTGATACCCGTCAATCTTTGCAATTTTTCCCGACACTAATGTTCCATCTGCCCGAACAGCATATGTACTATTCTTAAAATCATAAAGTTCCGTATGAGAATCCCCTGCAGCAAGAGTTCCATCGCTTTCAAACAGATAATTATCTCCTGCAATTGCATACACTCCGTTACGGTACATTTTTCCATTTTTCCCAAAGAAATAATCTTCCCCGTCTATATTAATCCAGTCATCCTCTGTCATTGCTCCATCTTCATTTAAATAATAATAATCAGATCCTATCTGTGTCGGATAGATATCATCCTCAACATTTTCATCATCACCAACAATATCCGGAATTAATTTATACCCATTTTTATCAAAATAATAGGTTTCACTTCCAATTTTCTTTCTGCCGACATCCATATATGCATAATTTTCATCATCAGACAATCTGAAATAACGTTTCTTTCCGTTGTAACTATGCCATCCCGAGTAATTTCCCGCTGAATTATAGGTTCCATAATCCATCTGTCCACCTTTGCGAAAATAATAGTAGTGTTTCCCTATCATTTTAACCCCGGTAGACAATAAACCATTTTTATCAAAATAATACATATCGTGGTCACGGTAGAGACCATCAGCTCCATATAATGACTGCCATCCTGTCATTTTTTTACCTGTTTCTACAGTATCTCCGCGATATAGTGTAATCTTATCATTCTCAATATGGAAAATCAATGTTTTCTCTTCATTTCCCACCAAATAACAAAGACCATAAGATGTCATGCGCTTAATCGCTGTTCCTGTACGCCATTTATTCGTCTTCGCATCTGTCTCGGAAACTCCAGTGTTCGGAATAAAAGCATAAGATGGCTGTACCGCCTCCAATAATGACACTGAATTTCCACTTCCAATTCCATGATGATTCATTTTCATAATATCACATTTTAAAGACGTACCATAACGTGAGACTAACCGATCCGATTCATCAGAATAACTATCTCCCGCTGTAAAATAACGTGTATTTCCACAGGTAAAAATAACTGCAAGTGAACATTATTTTCATAACGTATAAAACGTTCTTTTTCTTTTGTAATACTGGTATAAGCATATGGGGAAATCTCATTCGTGTTTACTGGCCCAATAACTTTTCCAGTCGCATCACCAACATTGACCTGATCCCCAACATTCAGATATACAATTCTTCCTGTTCCCTGTGTGCTCATAAATGCTTGAAATGCTGCATAGCGGGATGGATAACTTCTTGATAAAACCGCCAGCGAAGGGTCTGGCAGATATAACGTATCAATCGTAATCCCGGAAAGTGCAAACTGCTTCAATCCAGCCTGTAAATCCGTAGAACATCCTCCAGTATGATCTGTGTGTAAATGGCTAAACATCACATCTACATGAGTAACTCCCAATGTCTGTAGCTGTTTAATGATTGCAGGTGCGTGATTGTCTGCGCCAATATCAATCAACAAATAATGTCCTTTCGATTCTAACAGTGTAGAATCCCCCTTTTTTTCTGAATTAAGATAAAGTGCATAAATATTAAGTTCTGTATTATCTGATGCCTTTACTTCAGTTGTGAATACAAACGGAAGTAATAAAGCCAGAATCAATCCAAAACAAATGCCTTTCTTTCGCATAATATACATCCTTTCACTCATGTAAAATCCAAGTAAAACATTTTTAGTATACCATATTTCCTAAAAAAAATCACTGTAAATTTTACATATTAAAAGAGAACAAATGAACCATCATCTATTCTCTCTTTTATTACTTCACATACGTAACATTACTGTCTTTTGCAATGCCTATCTTCCCACTCTTGCAACCGCTTATTTTATTTTTGCTGATTTCATTACCTTTGGATTGCATTCCAAATGTGATTCCGTATGCTTTGCATTTATGAATTATATTTGTAACTGTTCAGAACCCCCTCAGGTTCGTCGTCAGTTGTTGTGCAAAACAGAGAATCGAAAAATCTTTTTCTGCTCTGACTTGCTATTATTTTGTGGATAAAAATGATGATTTTTTATCTGTATACCAAACTTGTGGATAATCCTCAACCATCAACATTTTATCCGCTTCATTTTCGTCTTTTAAGACGGTTTTGAATATATTTATGAGCATTCGTACTTTCAAACTTAATACTTATCCACCGTCATTTTGCCGAGCGGATTTCGCAACAAATTCGCTTTTTTTCAGCGTTTCCGTTACAATATAAACATAAAATTCCGCGGAAAGAAGGTGGTTTGAATGCCAGTTAACATCACAGAAGATTTTGTTCGTCAGCTTAGGCACAGGTTGATTTTCTGACAAAACAACACAACACATTAACAGCTACTGTTGTCAGCATGAATCAGACAATTAACGAACTGGATCAGACAATTAACGAGCTGAATCAAACCATCAAGGAATTGAAGGAACAGCTAAACAAAAACTCAAAAAACAGTTCCAAACCTCCTTCATCTGACGGACTTAAAAAGCCTGTGGTAAAAAAGAACCGAAACCTCCGCGAATCCTCAGAGAAGAAACAGGGTGCCCAGGAAGGTCATGATGGGGTTCATCTCTCTGTCATTTCCAATCCAGATCACACCAGGGAGCATATGCATTCTGACTGTACCGGATGTCCTTATCGCACGAAATGTCTTGATAAGGCTTGTATAAGAGAAACCCGTCATGAAATTGATGCGGTTGTAACTGTAGATGTCACTGCACACAATCTCATTGAAGTACGTGAATGCCCTTTGCATGGTGGTGTGAAAACAGGATCATTCCCTGAAAACATAAAGGCAACTGTCCAGTATGGCAAAAATCTTCAGGCGATGGTTGTAGCTTTCAACATGGTATCCCGCTGTGCAGAATCGCTAAAAGAACTTATGAGCAGATCCGCCTAAAAATGATCACGCTCGGCCTGATTCATTGTGATGAAACTGGCAGCCGCGTGGATGGAAAAACCTGCTGGGTTCATGTAGCATCTGACCTGGATTATACCTATCTGACCATAAATCAGAGACGTGGCCAGATAGGCATGGATGCTGCGAATGTACTGCCACATGCCCACAGAATCATCGTGCATGACTGCTGGAGTTCTTATTGGAAGTATCAGGATGTGACTCATGCTATCTGCTGTGCACATCTTCTCCGAGAATTAAACGGTGTAATTGAAAACCATCCGGAGCAGACATGGGCCGTCAGATTTAAAAATCTTTTGCTTAGCATGAAAAAGGTACATGATAAAGCACTCCTTTCAGATGAAAATGAGGTCAGCTACTATCACCGCCATAAATTTGATAAGGAGTATGATTCCATTATCAAAACTGCATATGAGGAAAATCCCCTTCCTGAAATTTCTGCTAAAAAACACGGTCGCAAGAAAAAGAGCAAAGTATTAAATTTGGTCTGTAGACTGGATAATTACAAGGAGCCAGTCTGCCTTTTTATAAAAAATCTCTGTGTACCATTCGATAACAATCAGGCAGAGCGGGATCTGAGAATGGTAAAAGTAAAAACCAAGGTCTCTGGATGCTTCCGAGTGAAGAAGGGGCACAGGAATATCTTACAATCATGAGCTATATCGGAACTGCTCGCAAACATGGAATAAATGCTTTCACAGCTATCCGCGAAGCACTGAACGAAACCCCAGATATCATTTTCAACTAACAGGGTTCTGAACCAATGTCACTTAGTTAAGCTTTTTACAAATTAATGGATTTGTA
>ERZ860009.272-NODE-272-length-26691-cov-1.686439_pt1 | contig 26691 bp, 30 predicted proteins | sample MGYA00510114_ERZ860009 | MGnify/ENA primary metagenome ERZ860009 (study PRJEB30046, sample SAMN00715177) | human gut metagenome | study: EMG produced TPA metagenomics assembly of the A metagenome-wide association study of gut microbiota in type 2... | reverse complement strand
TGCGGAAGCAACTGCAGCACGAACGGCTTTCTTAACTTTGACAGAACAGCGCAGCGCTGTTGAAACTGCAAAAACTGAAGCAGCACAGGCTGATAAAGCCGCACTGCTGGAAGAAATTTACAACTCTACCCTGCGCGCACATAAACACAACCAGGAATGTCTGTCAGCCGAACAAAGCGCTCAACAGGCAACAGCAGCGGCGCAAGCAAAGCTGCAGGAACTGCACCAAAAGCTTTCAGAACAATTACAACAGCTTGACGGTCAAAGTATCAAGGATACTGCGAACCTGGATAAAGCGCTGGAGCTTTTGAACCAGCGGATCCTGCAGCTCCACAGCGAAGCCGCTAAATTATCCGGTGTCACTTCTGAATTAGAACGTCTGGCCGCGGCTCTCGTTGACAATGAACCGTGTCCTGTCTGCGGAGCTTTGCAGCATCCGCACCCGGCTACAATAACTGCGGCCCAGAAATCTGAGCTGCAGTTGAAAACACAGACGATTACCAGACAGGTCCAGAGCTTACAGCTGCTGCAGCAAAGCTATCAGCAGGCTCAGCTGCATCTGGCAGGCTGCGAAGCTACTCTGAAAGCAAACCAGGCGGCTTCTGTAAATGCTGCCAAAGAATTCAGCGCTCTGCGCGAACATTTTAAAGAACGCCTGGACGCTTCAGACTTTGAATCACAGACAGCCTTTCTTGCCGCTTTGCGTACTGAAAGTACGCGAAAACAACTACAGCAGACCATCGCCGCCTATGAACAAAATCTGGCCGCAGCAACAGACCGCCTGCAACGCGCTCAAAATGCCGTCAACGGTAAGACCGAGCCAGAACTCAGTGCCTGCAAAGCAGCGGAACAGCAGGCAGACGCTCTCTACCGTCAGCTGACAGCTCAAACGGCAGTAACCGCCAAAGAGCTTTCTGATCTGCAAAAAGCACAGCTCCAGCTGCAGGAATTGGAAAAAAAGATGGGCACTTTACAGGATGCCTATCAAACAGCAGCCTCTCTGGCAGAAACCGCAAGAGGCAATAATCCCTCAAGACTTACCTTTTCCGCATTTGTTTTGCAGGCTATTTTAGACGACGTACTGCAGGCCGCCAATCTGCGTTTAACCTCTATGAGCCGTGGCCGTTACAGTTTATCACGTACCGGTGATGTTCTGGATGCCAGAAGGGAAAACGGTTTGAACATTGAAGTTACCGACAGCTTTACAGGCGTTGCCCGTCCTGTCAAAACACTTAGCGGCGGAGAACTGTTTCTGGCTTCACTCTCGCTGGCCTTAGGGCTTTCCGATGTAGTACAGGCCTATGCTGGAGGTATCCGCCTTGATACCATTCTGGTCGATGAAGGTTTTGGCACGCTTGACTCAGAAGCCCTGGATATGGCTATCCGCACGCTTACCGATCTGCAGAAAGGCGGGCGTCTGGTAGGAATCATTTCCCACGTCAGCGAGCTGCGCGAACGCATTTCAGCCCGATTGGAAGTAATCCCCGGCCAGCGTGGCAGTACTGCTGTTTTTCACGTCTAACATAACAAAAACCTCCGCAGGCAAATGCTTACGGAGGTTTTTTATTAACCTATTTCGCGTTCTTTTTCTGTTCCGCGCACATTAACAGGGCGGTTATTTTCATCTACCATAACTACCTTTGGTTCAAAACCTGCCGCCTCTTCAGGCGTCATCAGCGCATAAGCGATAATGATCACTGTATCACCCACTACGACCTTGCGTGCCGCAGCCCCATTAAGGCAAACACACCGCTGCCGCGTTCCCCTGCAACAACATAGGTTTCCAGGCGGCTGCCATTATTATTATCAACGATCTGTACCCGCTCGCCCGGCATGATGCCGGAAAGTTCCAACAGCTCGGAATCAATGGTAATACTGCCCATATATTCTAGACAGGCTTCTGTCACCGTAGCACGGTGGATTTTTCCATGAAACATATTCAAAAGCATTTATTCAACCTCCAAAATCACATTATCGATCAGCCGCGTAGTCCCAAAACGCACTGCTACTGCCAATAGGCACGAACCGGTAATATCACCTGCAACAGGTTTCAGATCGGGCAGCTCATAAATTTCTACATAGTCAATCTCACTCAACGGCTCTGAACCGATCAGCTTGGCAGTTTCAGCTGCAATTCTACTGCTGTCACGCTCACCCTGCTTAAAAAGTTCTTCCGCATAACGCAGGCTTTTTGATAAAATCAAACCGGCTGTGCGTTCTTCCTGGCTCAAATAAGTATTACGCGAACTTTTAGCCAAGCCGTCAGCCTCACGTACGATCGGCATAATCCGCAGCTGAACATTAAAAAACAGGTCTTTGACCATTCGTTTGATAACCTGTACCTGCTGCGCGTCCTTCTGCCCAAAATACGCCCTGTCAGGCTGTGCCAGATTGAACAGCTTGCTGACAACAGTAGTCACGCCACGAAAATGTATGGGACGGCTGCGGCCGCATAAAACCTTTGTAATATCACCTGTTACCTCTACCCAGGTCATATCGGCACTGGGATACATTTCTTTAGCCGCAGGGGCAAAAACGATATCGGCCCCCATTTTCCCTGCCAATATACAATCTGCTTCCAAAGTGCGCGGATAGGCTTCCAGATCCTCCCCCGGCCCAAACTGTGTCGGATTGACAAAAACACTGACTATCACCAGCTCATTCTCTTTACGTGCGGCAGCAATGAGTGAACCATGCCCTTCATGCAGAGCCCCCATAGTCGGTACCAGACCGATGCTTTTACCCGCTGCCTTTGCTAAAGCTACCTCTTCCTGTAAATCTGCTATCGTTTGGCAAAGTTTCATTTTAAAGCTTCCTCTCAATATAATTTCTCTAAAACTTCATCATCTATTTTAAACGTATGCTCCGGCGCAGGAAAACTGCGCTCTTTAACTTCCCTGATGTATTGCTGCACTGCGCTGACAATACTTCCGTGCAGATCGCTGTATTTTTTGGCAAATTTCGGACAGAACCCGTCCGAAAATCCCAGCAGATCATTACAGACCAGTACCTGCCCATCACAGGAATTTCCGGCGCCGATACCAATAGTTGCCGCTGTTTTCAGTTCAGCAGTCACCTTTGCAGCCAAAGCAGCCGGCACACATTCCAGCACAATAGCAAAAGCTCCTGCTGCCTCTAACGCTTTAGCATCATCCAGCAATTTCTGCGCTGCGTCTACATCCTTGCCCTGCACTTTAAAGCCACCCATTTGATTGACAGACTGCGGCGTCAGACCAATGTGTCCGACCACGGGAATGCCTGCGGCAACCATTTTTTGTACCAGTTCACAGATTTCACTGCCGCCTTCCAGTTTTACTGCCGTGCAGCCAGTTTCCTTTAAAAAGCGGGCCGCATTATAAAGACCGTCAGCAATGCTGGCCTGATAGCTCATAAAAGGCATGTCAGCGACAACCAGTGCTAGCCCGCAGGCGCGCATCACTGCTTTGGTATGATGAAGCATCTCTTCCATCGTTACGGGCACAGTAGAACCGTAACCCAACATCACATTACCAACAGAATCACCTACCAGAATCATCTCAACACCGGCTTCATTAACATTACGGGCCATCGCAACGTCGTATGCTGTAACCATCGTTATCGGTTCACCCTGCTGTTTCATTGCTTTGATAGTCGATGTGGTTATTGCTTTTTTATTCATGGTTTTACTCCTTTACTGTCAAGCTTTCAATAGTTCTTGTAAACTTTTTGCTTTCGCTTCATCGATACTGCCGTTTTCACTCGCCAGACGCACAGTCTGAAGTGCCAGTTCCCGATAAACCAGCTGCAGTTCCTCCGGCAGAATTTTCAGATGTCCTGCTACAGTGCCTGCATCACCGCGGGCAATCGGCCCGGTCAATGCCTTGCGGGCCAACGGAGTCTGATGCAGATTACTGACAGTCCCATCCAGCAGCGGCAGCAAAAACTGCAAAGCCCTTACCTTGTCAGGTGTCCAGCGTTCAAACAGTTGCTGTGCTATCGCAGTTATTGTCACAAGATAATTAGAACAAAAACAAGCAGCCGCATGATAGGCACTGCGCTCCGCTTCAGGAACTCTGAATGGATATGCCTGAAGCGCTTCGGCCAGATAACAGGCAGCTTGCTGTGCTTCATTATCACCATCAACAGCCATGCCGATATCTTTAAATCTGGCACTGCCTCCGGCAAAGCTCTGCAATGGATGCAGACTGCCGCAGTGAATCCCCAAGGCAGAAAGCGCCGCCAAAGGGTCCAAACCCAAAGAACCGCTGCAATGCAGGCACACCTTCTTTGACAGAATATCCCTACGCCCGGCAGTACCGACTTCCGCAGCCAGTGTTTCAGCTGCTGCCGCGATCTGCCCGTCCGGAACTGCCAGCAAAACTACATCAGCAGCCGCCAGCACCTCTGCCCCGACTGAAGTAATCTGAAAGTCACCCATGCCCGCCAGCCTCGCACAACTTTTCGACGATCGACCTGCTTTGACGCTGACTACCTGTAAAGCAGCAGTTACTGCACAGGCTTTCAAAAAAGCACTGCCAACCTTACCCAGCCCAATGATGCCTATTTTCATGGTTCCCTCCCTTTCTTCGCTTGAGAGCATAACCAAGGCAGTAAAATAAAAAACGCACTCCCGCCGGGAGCGCGCAAAAATACTTATAAAAAGGCCTTGTTATTGCGTCTCGTCCCGGTCATTACTGATCCAAGCGATTAATGACTGATTTTAAATTAAGACCTGCGGCTTATGGTACAGCTCACAAAGATACTGCCCGGCCATTTACGGTCACCGCTATAATAGCACAAGCACTCCGGCCTTGACAAGCGTTTTTTACCTTACTTTACAAAAAAACCTTTCTTTCGGTCCCTGCCTGTATATTTTGTAAAAAGCACCGTGGAAACACAGCGTACTCATGATATCACCCACTTTAAAATTCCTGTTGTTTTTCATTCTTTCATGCTATACTGAAAGAAAAAAGGAGGTCTTTGTTATGCCCTACGTAAATATTAAAATCACCCGTGAAGGCAACGTGACACCAGAGCAAAAACAAGCCCTGATAGAAGGTGCTACCAATCTGCTGCACGACGTGCTCGGTAAAAACAAAAAGACTACTGTTGTCGTTATCGATGAAGTCGATACTGATAATTGGGGCATCGGAGGCATTTCTGTTACCGAGATCCGGAAAAGAAACAACTAAAAGCACTATTTTAACGCCGTTATCTAAATGATAACGGCGTTTTTTATATTTCTTTATTTTATTCATTTGCAGACTAATATTAGTCTGCATTTTAATTTCTAATTTTTCAGTTTTATTCTTAATATTTTAAATACAGCCGACTTTTTATCAGCTATTGTAATTTCAAATTACCCAGAGTAATACCCTGCGCTTTCTTCTAAAAACACAGTATTATTTCCTTTTCCAAGATTAAACTGTATAGATATATAATCTATAAATGCTTGACACAGTACATTTTCGCAAAATATAATTATTTTAACTTACAGGATTTAAATTTCTTTATTGCAATAATTATTTTATTATTTTTATCTTCCATTGTTTTATTCTTAAGGAGGACCCAATTATGTACAGCAACAAGAAACGTCAAGCAATACTTTTGGCGCTCCTTGCAGCGCACTGCACCTTTTACGGAACTAACGTAATGGCTGCGCCGGTACCTGTTACAGACGGCAAATACACTGCAGATGGCACAGACACTTATGATCCTATCACACATACCGATACTATCAACAGTATCAAAGTTTCTAATGGCGCTCAGGTTTCTGTCACCGCCGGTGCAACAACCGTCAACGGTGTAAACAGCAGCGAATCCCTCACCGCCAGCAGCGGCGGTCAGCTTACTGTTAATGGCAGTTTAAATGCCACGGTCGGTTTAGGCGATACCTATTCTACAGGAGTAGGTTATTCTGGAATTGTTGCTAACGGCAGCGGCAGTAAAATAATCCTCAGCGGTACCGATAATTCTATTACCTCCAAATCCACAAACTATAAAAATTCTGAATCAGCATTTTTTGCTTACAACAATGGTGAAATACATGTAACCGGTGACACGACAACTGTCAAAGTAAGTCAGAGCCGCATTGTAGCCGCTCAGGATGGAGCTTCAATAACTTTTTCCAATGGTAAAAGCGGTGACCAGTCAGCCTTATTTAAAGCAGCAAGCAGCAGTCAGCGCTGGATGGTAGTTGCCAACGGGACAGGGAGAATCAATTTTGACCGAGTGGAAATAGACGGAACCGGCTACAGCAATGGCAGAATGTTCTTAGCCAACGGCGATCCTGCTAAAGGCATTAACGAACAGGCTAAAATAACTTTTCTTGGAGGCAGCTTCAATAGAAATGACGGTGCCGGCAGACCAGGAGCTACGGCACTGGAAACAGGCAATTTCGGGCAGATAGAAGTACTTGGCTATGAGGGCGGTGAGCTGGATATCCGTACAGGAGGCAATCACGAATCCGGTATTATCGCCATTGGCGGCGGCAGAATAGATATCAACAGTACTCAAAGCAGTAATTTCAAAACTACTATCGAAACCAGCGGACGCAATCATCAACATGGTATTGTTATCGGTACTCTGGCTGCAACAAATCAAGCTGCAGAAAAACATCTGGGAAGTAAATACGGATCATCGGAGGTCAACCTCTATGGTACTGCAGATATAAAAGTAGATCATGAAAAAGCTTATGGCATCAAAATAGCAGGAGATGGGGCTGGATTCAATATGTTTGCTGTCGATGGACAGCTTGAACGCAGTAAGATCCACGCCAGCTCCACAGCCGTAAAATATTCTTCAGCTCTGGGCAACTCCACTGATAAGACCGGTAATAATATGACTGCCGGTAAGCAAATCATCCATTTGGAAAATACTGATATCACTAATGACGGAGTTGCCAGCACCAGTGACAGTGACGGTGTCTATACCGGCCACCTGATACAGATAGGTTCACATGGCCAGGAAATAACCACTGACGGGCATCAACGTGCCAACAATCCTGGCGGTACTAATTACAGTGACATTATCAATGTCGCGGATGCAGTCAAGGACGCTACTTTAAACTTGGTAAACAGTACAGCAACCGCTCATGATTCCAGTAATAAAGACTTGATCCATATTACCTATGGCGGTCAAACGACAACTAATCCGGATCTTGTTGCCAGTAATATTACTGTCAATACTTCTAAAAACACTGTTCTGAACGGTGCTATTTTTACAGATTATACAAAGACAGTACCGGTAAAAGCAGCAGGCTTGATCTTGCTCTGACGGATAACAGTACCTGGAATATGACCCAAAACGCTTCTGCAAAAAATTTATGGCAGGGATCTGAAGCAGAAGGCAACTTTGTTACTGATCTGTCCCTGAATAATTCAGTTATTAAATTTGGTCATCTGGACTGGAACAACGATAATGAGCTTCTCGAAGCTCAAAAGGCTGAAAATTTCAAAAATTTATATGTGGCGGAAAACTACAGCGGCGACAATGGCCAGCTGCATATGAATGTCGTCTTGGGCAAAGACGATTCTGCAACTGATAAAATGATCGTCGGCGGTGACACTTCAGGCACAACCTATATCAATTTTAAAAATATCGGTGGCAGTGGCGCACAGACCGCTCAGGGTATCAAGGTCATTGAAGTTCTCGGGAATTCTGATGGTAATTTCATCAAGTCTAATCCCCTGGTCGGTGGCTTATATGAATATTCACTCGTCAAAGGCGGCAATCAAGGTACTGAAAGTAATTGGTACTTAACATCCTATGCGCCTACTACTGCCCCTGTCTACCGTCCTGAAACAGGTTCATATCTGGGAAACATGGCCTTAGCCGGTTCTATGTTCGATCTCCGCCTTTATGATCGTGAAACGCATCTGCAGCATCAAAACAATCAGGAAGATGGCCCTAATATCTGGATCATAAACAGCTATACCCGTACGAAACAGGATTTCAGCAACGATCAGATCCACGGTAATGCCAATCTATACAAACTGCGCATGGGCACTGATCTTTATAATGAAGTCAGTGATAAAGGTGAACAGCAGCTGTTCGGCATAATGGCAGCTTATGGCAATGGCAGCCAGACGACTTCAGCCAGTTTCGCCAACCGTGATTCCAAAGGTTCTGTCGATGGATTTTTATTAGGTGTCTATGGCAGCTGGTTTGAAAACGCACATGACAGAAGCGGCTGGTATGCTGATACCTGGTTCCAATATGGCTGGTTTGATAACGAAGTCAATGGTGCCGGACTAAGCAAAGAAAGCTATGATACCAACGGCTGGGGACTTTCGGCAGAAATCGGTAAATCCATAAATTACAAAGAAACAGATCGGCGTACTTATTCTTGGCAGCCTAAGCTTCAGCTTACCTATACCAAGCTTAATAATGATACGTATACTGAAAATAATGGCAGTACTATCGCTTTTGGCAATGAAGCCAATCTTCAAACACGTTTGGGACTGCGTTGGTTAAGTGAACAGAATACAGCTTCGACAAAAAAAGATTCTTTCTTTGCCGAGGTAAACTGGCTCCACAATTCTAATAATTACACTATTTCTTCTCTTGGTGACAGTATTTCTCAAGACGGTAACAAAAATCTTGGCGAACTTCGTCTCGGTTATGAAAAAGAATTCAATAAAGACTGGTTCATCTCTGCTGATCTCAGCGGACGTTTTGGCAGTAATTCTTACAGTTCTTTCCAAGGTATGCTGTCTTTGGAGTATCTATTCTAAAAAGAAAAACTCCCGGTTTTCCGGGAGTTTTTCTTTTTAGCCGTTTATACCAGCATGCTGTTTATATGAATCCTCCAGCAGCCTGATGAAATAATGATAACTCGCAAAGAGAAATAACGACGAACCCAGCCAGGCAATCGGACTGGCGTAACAAATGCCGCTGTAACCAAAATATTCGGTCAGATATACTGCGGCAGAAGTACGCAGTATCAGCTCTACGATACCGCTGAACATAGGTATCATCGCAATACCCATACCCTGTACGGCATTACGATAGATAAAAATCTGACTGAGGAAAAAATAAAACGGCACGCTGAGATGCAGATACTGCTGCGCCTGCGATAAAACCTGTTCATTAGCTTCGCTGATAAAAATACTGATCATTTCGCGGCCGAAGAAATACATAATAACAGCGGCAAATAAACTAAAACACAGCGCCAGCAACGAACATTTTTTTACACCCTCGCGGATCCTGTCAAACCGATGAGCGCCAAAATTCTGCGCGCTGAAAACCGCCATCGACAAGCCAAAAGAAATCATCGGCTGCAGGGCCAGCTGTTCGATCCGCATTGCGGAAGTGAAAGCTGCGATCGTAGTCGGACCGAACTTATTACAAACAGCCTGAATGAAAATCATACCAAGCCCCAACACTGAAAACTGCACCGCCATTGGCAGGCCCATACGCAGATGCTCCCAGGCAAAATTCCAGTCAAAGTGCCAGTCCTGCTTTTGCAGACGCAGGATCGGGAATTTTTTGACAATATAAACAATACACAGCAGCGCGGAAAAGCCCTGCGCAATAACCAACGCTACTGCTGAACCAGGCACGCCCCAGCCGAACTGAATAATAAACAGCAGCGCCAGAAAAATATTCAGGATCGTTGCGATAATCAAAAAATATAACGGTGTTTTACTGTCGCCCAGAGAACGCAAAATGCCTGCCAGAAGATTATATCCCATCATGGCGATAATACCATGACTGATGATCAAAACATAACTTTTAGCATCTTCAAACAGCTCCTCAGGAACGTTCATCGCCGCTAAAGCCGGATCAAGGGCAAATGTTGCTATAAGCATCATTATCAAAACAAAAAACAAACTCAGCATCGTGCTCATCGCCACACTGCGGCGCACACCGTCAAGATCACCGGCGCCGTACCGCTGGCCCGTAACCACCGTGAACCCATTAGACAAACCCATCGTCAGCACAACCAGCATCATGAACAGAGGCGCTGTAGCCCCAACTGCCGCCAGTGCGTTGACCCCTATCGTCCGTCCTACAATAATGATATCTGCTATATTATATAATTGCTGAAAGACATTACCGATCAAAAGCGGTACCATAAAAGGAAGGATCAGCTTCAGCGGATCTCCCTCTGTCATATTCCTTACCATAAAAACACCACCCAACCATTTCCTGACTGATCAGTCAGAGCTTAATTTTAACATTTATTTCAAATATTTGCAATTCATCTTCAGGATGAATTCACAAATAAATCAAATCTCTTTTTTTACTGATTCAAATATCTTAACAAGACAAATTTTTTTCTGTCAATTCACTGCCTCTTCAAACAATAAAAAAGGACGCCGCAGCGTCCTTTTTATTTATTTCAGTATCCTTTTACCACTTCATTACGCAGCTTGCCGATACCCTCGATCTCTACGACAACTTCATCTCCAGGCAGCATTGGACCGCAACCCATAGGCGTACCGGTCAGAATCAGATCGCCGGCATCCAGTGTCATACTTTGCGAAATATAGCTTAATATCTCATAGGGATTATATACCATGTCGCTGGTGCGCCCATTCTGCTTAAGCTGTCCGTTCAAATACAATTTGATCGACAGATCTGTAGGATCAAGATCAGTTTCCAGCCAGGGCCCCAATGGGCAAAAAGTATCAAAAGATTTACTGCGCAGCCACTGTACGTCCGACAACTGCAGATCCCGTGCTGTAACATCATTAGCGCAGGTATACCCTAAAATATAATCCGGCACATCTTCCGGAGCTACGTCTTTCATCCGCTTTTTGATAACAACGCCTAACTCAGCCTCATAAACTACCTCATGGCTCTGACGCGGATAAATGATTTTGCCGTCGTTACCAATAACAGTATGCGCAGCTTTAGTAAAAAGCGCAGGCTCCTTAGGTACGTCCACATGAAATTCTCTTGCATGGTCACGATAATTGAAACCGACACAAATAATCTGCTTCGGCACACATGGAGCCAAAAGTTTAGCGCCAGCCAAAGGAAAAACCTCATCTGTCATCCGCCAATAAGTATCAATACTGCCATAGACAGCGCGGATCACATCACCGTCGATAAAACCAATCCTGGCACGGCCCTGTTCTTCAAAACGTACGCATCTCATAAATTTTAACTCCTCATCTTCCGCATCTTGCGTTCTCTAAAATATACAGGCTCCAGGCCTGCCTCATCTGCTAAACTAAGCGCTTCTCTCATGCGGCGCCCTACATGCTCTTTATAATGGGCATCGCTGCCGATCACCGCATATTTACCTCCCAGCTGTGCATAACGTCTGTACACCGCCAGTAATGCAGCCATAGCTCCAGCATCATCCAACCGGCGGGTATTGATCTCTAGTGGTTTTTCTTTTGCTATCAGCAGCTTAAAAACCTGATCAAAAAGTTCCGGCGCTTCTCCCAGAATCAGTTCTTTATCTGCGTAAGGCATATACCGGCACATATAATCAATATGGGCAAAAGCGTCAAAATTATTATGCCGCTCCAAATTAGCCAGTGTATCTATCAGAAATTCACGTACAGCTTCAACTTTTGCCAGCCCTTCATAACAGCGTTCTTCATACAGATCGCGGCCATTAATGCAATGCATGGATGCCAGCACATAGTCAAAGGGATATTTCCCAGCCAAAGCTTCATCTGCAGCTGTTGTCTGCTTCTGCATTCCGATCTCGATTCCCAAAAGCACTTTGTCACTGCGATAAGGGCCAAACCGTTCAAAATATTCGTCTACATCAAACATAAATGAACTCGGATTCGTCGGGTAATCATCGTCCCAGTGCTCAGTGATAACGATGCCAATATTCTGCTGCTTTGCCGCAGCGACGGCCTCGGCAATTTTCATATGACTATCGCAGGAATAATCACAATGCATATGTGTGTCAAAAATCATATTCTGGCCATCCTTTCGTAGTTTATATTGTATCAAATAGGCTTGAAAAAGCAACTAGAAAAACTATTTAAAACTATTTTTCACAATATTTAACCGGTATTAAAAAACTCCTTAACAGAAAAAATTCTGTTAAGGAGTTTTTTATCAACGTTTTTTAAAATCAATCATTTTACCATTTAAATCAAATTCTGCGCTGTATGCTTCTCTGTCGCTCTCTGCATCCATCATGACGGTCCAATCGCCTTTCCAAAAACGATACACTAACGATTCTTTGACTTTTACATCTTTTTTATCACTTACTTTTTCCTGGAAAGCTTTATACATCTCAGGAATTTTGTCCATATTTAATGCTTGCAAAGCGATCAGATTATCTTCCATATTACCGCTGCCGGTAATCTTTACAGCAGATGGGCCGCTCCAGCTCCCGTTGCGGTATTCATAATGATCGACATCTTCTTTGGTTCCTGGTTTAAGGATATTGATAGAAATAAAATTACCGCCGTAATCTTTTCCTGAAACAATCGTAATATCCTGAAATACCTTAAGCTCCTGTCCTTTTAAACCATCTTTATTCTGCAGCTCGCCCATAATTTTCCCGATAGCGCCGGGCTCAGTGAAAACACTTTTACTGCTGCCACCACAGGCAGTCATGAGCATTGCAAAAATCAACATGGAAATAACTAACAATAATTTTTTCATTAGAATCGCTCCTTTAACCGAGTTCGTCTGAATATTTACAAATAACTGTTAAAGTTTCTCAATCATTTGTAAATATCATCAGATGGATAATTTGCAATTATTATAGCATACTTTTATCTGCACTTCAAAAATATTTCCGGTTCATAAACATTTGTGAAAATTTATAACGTGATATAAATAAAACTCTTTTGGACCGCTTATTAAAACCGTCCAAAAGAGTCTGCAAATCAAACGTTAAAACGAAATTCGACTACGTCGCCATCCTGCATCACGTATTCCTTACCTTCAAGCCGAACCAGCCCTTTATCGCGGGCAGCCGCTTTACTCCCGCACTCAACCAGATCATTATAGGAAACGATTTCCGCACGGATAAATCCGCGTTCGAAATCTGTATGGATCTTGCCTGCTGCCTGCGGCGCTTTAGTTCCACGTACGATCGTCCAGGCACGTACTTCTATTTCGCCGGCAGTAATATAGGTCATCAGCCCTAAAAGTTTAAATCCGGCTTTGATCAGGCGGTCAAGCCCTGCTTCTTCTAATCCGGCCATCGCCAAAAATTCCTGCGCTTCTTCATCCGGCAGTTCGGCGATCTCCGATTCCATCTTCGCCGATACGGTAATCACTTCTGCACCCTCACCGGCCGCATACTTTACAACAGCCTGCACATGCGGATTGGCAGATGCGTCGGCAACTTCCTCTTCACTGACATTGGCTACATATAAAACAGGCTTCATAGTCAAAAGATGCAGTTCTTTCAAAAATTCCAGCTCATCTTCAGTCAGCCCCAGACGGCGTGCCGGCACTGCCTCGCTGAGTCCTGCCAAGACTTTATCCAGAACAGCCTTTTCGATTGGCACCTTTTTATCACCAGTCTTTAAAAGCTTCACCAGTCTTTCCTGGCGTTTTTCAACCGATTCCATATCTGCCAGGCACAGCTCTGTATTGATGATCTCAATGTCACGCAGAGGATCGATACTGCCCTCGACATGAGTGATATTTCCATCTTCAAAGCAACGTACAACCTGTGCAACGGCATCAACCTCACGGATATGCGCCAAAAATTTGTTACCCAGGCCTTCACCCTTGGACGCGCCTTTAACAAGCCCGGCTATATCTACAAAGCGCATTGCCGCAGGTACGATTTTTTTTGCTTTGACCATTTCTCCCAAAACAGACAAACGTTTATCAGGCACATCAACAACACCTACATTAGGTTCTATAGTACAAAAAGGATAGTTGGCAGCCTCTGCTCCCGCTTTGGTAATAGCATTGAACAGGGTGCTTTTGCCGACATTAGGCAAACCGACTATCCCTACTTCTAAATTGGTACTCACTCTGATCGCTCCTCATCTATTAGTAATACTTTATTTTACCTCAAAGACAGTTTTTATGCAATATCATTACTGCGGCGGAGATTATGCCATTGCTTTTATTAGTTGTTTTCAGCCCATATTTTTTTATATTTCTACAGTATATATTTTTGCAGTAAATTATTAAAATCTCATTTAAAGATATTTAATTACATTATTTTATGTTATAATAATAATATATTTTAGCTTGTTTGTATAAACAAGTATGAAAAGGAGCTGTTTATATGATGGAAACGATTCAGGAAATCCTTAATTTTTCAGTCGGTAAACTGACTGTTGGCAACATTATTTCCGCACTTGTCATTTTTCTTGTCTGCCACGCAGTAATCAAAGCATTGATGGGTCCAATAGAAAGACTGCTGGATAAACTGAACGTAGATTTGACGCTGCGCGGTTTTCTACGCACTGTTATCAGAGTAGTGCTCAATTTTGTCGCTGTATGCATCGTTGCTGAAAGTATCGGTATTCCTATTGCTTCACTGCTGGCCGTTTTAGGTATGTTGGGTTTAGCTGTTTCACTTTCTGTACAGGGCGCTTTATCCAATCTTTCCAATGGTATCATGCTGCTGATCACCAAACCATTCAAAGCAGGCGATTATATTGCCGCAGCTGGTATCGAAGGTACAGTAAAAGAAATTTCCATGCTCTGCACCAAAATCATCACTGTCGACAACAAAGATATTTTCGTACCGAACAGTGAGATCGCCAGCGGAAAAATCACTAACTTTTCCTCGGAACCGGTACGCCGCGTCGATATTGTGATCCGCGCCGGCTATAATAACGATATTGCCACTGTAAAAAAAGCTCTGACCGAGGCAGTTGCAGCTACGGACAATACTCTGAATGATCCTGAGCCATTTATCAGGCTTTCCGGTTATAAAGAATATGCCGTAGAATATACGATCCGTGTTTGGGCCCAGGGCTCCGATTACTGGAATGTATATTTTGACCTGCTGGAAAACATCAGCAAAGCTTATGCCGCAATGGCGTCAAAGGCGCTGTTCCAGGTATGAATATCTATATGCAGGAAGATAAATAAAAAATAAAAGAGCACTTCTGTTTAGAAGTGCTCTTTTATTTTATTCAGGAGTTATTTTTCTGCATATTTAATGCGCAGCTCTGCTATGCTCAGCAATACCGTCAGTACTGCCGGAAAAAACAGCACCACCAGCAAATCAACCATCAGGTTCACTTCCTATCACGGATACCGCTTTATTTATGTACGTTAGTATGCAGACAGATTCTGTATTTACGCCAGCAGGCAAAGGTTAATACACCCAATACTGCTAAACTCAAACAAGCATTAAAGGTTGCGGCTGTCATTTATCTTCACCTCTCTCTTTCATAACCATATAATACCGCTGCCCCAGCGGCAGGTAAATGCCAGGAACCGTAAAAATAGCCCTGACCATCATAAAAAAGCTGTAAATATTACCCGGGCAATAAATGATCTGTTTCCGATCAATTACCCTCGGCTTACCGGACTTCTCTTTTGCAGTCTGACAGATTATAGTATAATTAAATTAATAAAAGCAAAGGGGATTTTGCCATGACTAAGCCGACAACAGCACGTACCTGCATTGTGGAAGCTTTTCTGCAGCTGTGCCAGACCCTGCCCTGCGACAAAATAACCGTTTCACAGCTTACAAAAAAAGCCGGTTACAACCGCAGTACTTTTTACGCCTATTTCAATAATACAGATGATCTGCTGAAACAATTAGAAAATGAATTATTTCAGCTTGTCGACACTTTTCTGCCGCATGGCCTTCGTATTTTTCGCACAGGTATGCCTACAGCAGAAGAACGCCTGTTGTCACAAAGATTTTTTAAAAGCAATGCCCGTATTTTGGCAATGCTCCTAGGCCAGAACGGCGATCCGCGTTTTGTCCATAAAATGAAAAACCATATTCGGAAAGTACTGATCCAAAACCTGCAGCTGACTACTCAGCAGATAACACCGCAGCTGCAGCTGTTGATAGAATTTATCATCAATGGTCATCTGCAGGTATTGGTCTATTGCTACGAGCATGACAGTCCGCTTTCACCGCTCGATTTTTGGCTCAAACTACGCAGCTTTATCGACCAGCCCGCCCTGCTGGCTGCAATGACTGCAAAATCCGACAAAAGCCCCTGATTTGTTGATTGCCAAGAGGCTGCTCTTCTTCTATTATTAAATTAAGAAAGCACTCAAAGGAGCCGTATGATGAAGAAAAAATTTTTAATCATGATAGCAGTAATAACAGCGGTAATAAGCTGCCTGTGGTTTTTCTTGAAACCTGCTGCAAAAGATCCTACGCTGGTAACACTATATGGGAATGTAGATATCCGCCAATTTGATATTGGCTTTCAGGTTCCGGGACAAATCACCAAAATGTATTTTGAAGAAGGAGATACAATACGGGAAGGCAGCCTAGTCGCAGAGATCGACGCGGCAGATTACAAGCTGCAGGAGGCTAAGTCGGAAAGTGAAGTAGCCAAGTCCTATGCAGCAATGGTCCAGGCGCAGTCAGTCTATGATAAATATACTGTTTTATATGGCACAGGCGCTATTTCCAAGCTGGATTTTGAAACTGTGGAAAACGCCTTGAAGGAAGCGCGCTCAGCTTATAATGCATCCGTAACCGCAAAAGATCTTTTAGCCAGGCAAAGTGATTACTCCAAACTTTATGCACTGGAAGAAGGCATCGTTACCGCACGTTTAGTTGAGCCTGGTACGATCATTCAAAAAGGAACGGCCGTCTATACTTTATCCAAGCCGCGCCCGATCTGGGTCAGAGCCTATATCAATGAAACAGATCTGGGCAATATTTACGATGGTATGCCGGCACAGATCATTACCGACAGTACTGATCCGCAGACAGGCGCCAGGAAAACGTATCAGGGTCATATCGGTTATATTTCCCCTGTCAGCGAATTTACGCCCAAAAGCGTACAGACAACCGATCTGCGTACAGATCTAGTCTACATGATCCGTGTTTATGCCGATAACCCGGATAAATTTCTGCGTCAGGGAATGCCCACGACTGTTTTGATCGATTTGAAGGATACCCGGGGTAAGTAAAATGGATACGGTAGTAATAAATAATATTACTAAAAAATTTGAACATACGACTGCTATAGACGATTTGACGCTTACCATACCTACAGGACAAATGACAGGTATCGTAGGTGCCGATGCCGCGGGTAAAACCACGCTTCTGCGTATCATAATCGGGCTTTTGTGTGCCGATTCGGGAACCGTTACGACCCTTGGCTATGATCCGGCCCGGCAAAAAAAAGAACTTATCGCTCAAATAGGTTATATGCCGCAAAAATTTGGACTGTACGAAGACCTGAGCGTACGTGAAAACCTGGAATTCTATGCAGATTTGAAATCAGTCGATAAAAATTTTGACGAACTTTTGGACTTTACCGGTCTGCGGCCCTTTCAAAAACGACTGGCCGGTAATTTATCCGGCGGTATGAAGCAGAAGCTTGGTTTAGCCTGCGCGCTTTTAGGAGACCCTAAATTCCTGGTCTTAGATGAGCCTTCTGTTGGTGTAGATCCCATCTCACGCCGCGATTTAATGCGTCTGGTACGGGCGACGATCAAAGAAGATACCACCGTAATCTGGTCTACGGCTTATCTGGACGAAGCTAACAGTTTTGACAATACCGTCGTTATCGATAAGGGAAAAGTCATCTTTCATGGTCCGCCGGAAACACTGGCTGCCACTTCTGCTGATTTTGAACGCGAAGTTATCCGCCTGATGGGCGGCTATGAAGAAAAAGAATCACAGATCGCAGCCCATTATATTTATCGGGAAAGCACTGTAGAATATCCCGTGGAAGCTTTAAACCTCTTAAAAATGTACGGTAACTTTGCCGCTGTAAAAAATAACACCTTTCACATCAAAAAAGGTGAAATTTTTGGTTTGCTGGGCCCTAATGGTGCCGGCAAATCTACCTCCTTTAAAATGATGTGCGGCCTGGCCCGGCCAACAGACGGTACTGCAAAAATCATGGGGGTAGATATCAGGAAAAATCCTACTTTAGCCCGCTCCTATCTAGGCTATATGGCGCAGAAATTTTCATTATACGGCAATATGTCAGTACGCGAAAATCTGGAATTCTTCGCCGGTATTTACGGTATTCCCCTGGCAAAAATCAAAGAACGTGTCGGCAGCATCGCGTCTTATTTTGGTTTGACTGTCTATTTTGACCAGCTGTCAGAAAAACTGCCTTTGGGCATCAAACAGCGCTTATCTTTAGCCTGCGCGCTCATCCATAATCCGCCGATCTTATTTCTGGACGAAGCCACCTCCGGCGTAGACGTGGTCACCCGCAAAGAATTTTGGTGTCATCTGCGCGCCCTGGCAAAAAAAGGCGTCACGATTTTGATTACTACTCATTTTATGGATGAAGCGGAATATTGTGATAACATCAGTTTATTTTATCAGGGCGAAACTATAGCCGTCGGCACTCCGGCAGCTTTAAAAGCGCAGGCTGCTGCTGCGACGATGGAAGAAGCCTTTATTACGCTTATTAACCGCAAAGATGCAGAAAGCGGACGGCTATGAGAATTTTATGGGCTTTTATCAAAAAAGAATTCCTGCAGATCTTTCGCGATCCCAGCAGTATTTTGATTGCTTTTATCTTGCCGACGCTGCTGTCTTTGATTTATATGTATGGCATCAATGTCGACTCCGTCAATATCAATCTGGGCCTTAAGCTGGATGACGCCAACCCCAGAGTAATTTCTCTGTCCAGGTCTTTCAGTAATAATCAGTATATCAGAACGAAGGTCTACGATGACAAGGACGCCATGTACAGCGATATCGTCAATTCCAAACTTCAGGGAGCCGTGATCGTGCCTAACGATTTTACTGTCACTCTTAACAATGGCCGCACCGCGCAGATCCTGGTCATTACCGACGGCAGCGAAACCAACACTGCCAACTATGTCCAAAGCTATGCCAGCGGCGTTATTTATCAGTGGCTGGAAACGACCGGCTACAGTAAGCAACAGGTAAGTCTGATAGATCCACAGCTGCGGATCTGGTATAACGAGAAGCTTGACAGCCATTATTTTATTTTGCCCGGTTCTCTGGCTGTAACCCTAAGTCTGGTTGGTATCCTTTTAACAGCGCTTGTCGTAGCCAGGGAATGGGAACGGGGTACAATGGAAGCTTTGTTAAGCACCAGGCTCAGCAGATTGCATTTTGTAGCCGGAAAATATTTTTCCTACTATATTTTGGGCATCTGCTCGCTTTTGTTTAACGTGTTTTTATGCATCGCTATTTTTGATCTGCCCTTCCGCGGTTCTTATATCATACTATTTTTGGTGGGCAGCCTGTTTTTGCTGACCTGTATGGGCATCGGCTTACTGGTATCCACGATTTTTAAAAATCAATTTCTGGCCTGCCAGATCTCTTTAGTCATGGGTTTTTTACCGGCACTGCTCCTTTCCGGGCTGATGTTTCCGATTTCATCCATGCCTTCTTTTTTCAGATATTTAACAGCAGTTTTACCGCAGCGTTATTTTGTATCGTTTATTGAAAGTGAGTTTTTAGCAGGAACTATCAGTGATATAGTTCTGATCAACACCGTTTATTTAAGCTGTCTGTGCCTTGTGTTGTTATTTTTAGTTTATAAAAATACGTTAGTGAGGTTGGAAAAATGACAACACGATTATTGACGCTGATCATTAAAGAATTTAAAGCAATCTGGAAAGATCCCCGCAGCAGAATGATCGTTACCATCATGCCTATTATTCAGCTTATTGTTTTCGCCAACGCTGTAACAATGGAAGTAAAAAATATTGATATGTTAGTGCTGGATAACAGCCGCAGCTACTATTCCCGCGAACTGATCAGCCATTTTGCAAATTCGCCCTGGTTCAACTCTGTAGCGGTTGTTGACACGCCTGAACAGCTCAAACAAAGCATTGATATCCAAAAAGCAAGCCTGGCTCTGGAAATACCTCCTGATTTTGCCGTATCTATAAAAAACAAGACCGGCGCCAGCGTGCAGCTGATAACAGACGGCAGGCAGACCAATTCCGCTTCGATCATCGGCAGCTATGCTACACAGATCATCCAAAGCTATGCCAAAGAATTATCCGGCAGCGAGCCACGCTTGGAAATAGTCACCAGAAACTGGTTCAATGTCAACCTTGATTATAAGTATTACTCACTCGTTTCCCTGATGGCTATGCTCTCGATGGTCATCGTGCTTTTACTGACATCGCTGTCTATTGCCCGGGAAAAAGAAGTCGGTACTTTTGACCAGCTCATTGTCAGCCCTCTGTCTTCTACCGAGATCCTCATCGGCAAAGCCGTACCGGCCCAGCTCTTAGCCTGGCTTCTGACAATGGTGATGCTTGCTATTTCAGTACACTTTTTTGATTTTCCTTTGGTTGGTTCGCTTGCAGTTTTTTTAGCAGCTGACTTTGTCGCTCTTTTAGCTTTAGTCGGTGTCGGTCTGTTTATTTCATCCTTATGCAGAACGCAGCAGCAGGCTATTTTAGGTGTCTTTACCTTTCAGATGCCTGCCGTATTGTTATCAGGATTTATCTCGCCTATTGATAATATGCCGGTCATACTGCAATACCTCACTTACCTTAATCCGCTGCGTTTCTTTCTGGTCATTGCCAAAGGCGTACTGCTGAAAAATATGGATATGTATCATGTGCTGATAAATTTGATACCGCTGGCCTTAATAGCTGTTTTAACACTAAGTATTGCCGGCTGGACCTTTAAAAGTAAACTGGAATAAAATCATCAAATTCCGGAAACTGTTACTATCACACCGGAACAGAGCCTTGTACTCTTTGCCCTGCAACGTCACTTCAACCTTTATAAAAAAACAAGCCCTCCGTTTCATCAGAAACAGGGGGCTTGTTTTTCAACCGTTTTCATTCATATCTGCTGATTTCGACCAGATTGTTATCAGGGTCACGCACATAAAGGCTCTGCATTTTCCCTAAAGCACCATTACGCTCGACGATACCAACTTCAACCGCGATACCATGCTTTGCCAGCTCCTGATAAACAATGGGCAGTTCCGTTACCGTCAGCAGACAAATATCCAGACTGCCGTAAGCCACATTTCCGGCCGCCGGCAAAAATTCCGCAGGACAACATGAACATTGATCTTCTGCATACCGAAGCGAAATGCATAATGGTCGTCCTGGCATAACAGTTCCATCCCCAGGACATCACGATAGAACCAGACGCAGAGTTCAAAATTACTCGTTGTCAAAACCAAATGATCTAAAGCTGTAATCTGCATTTTGCGCCGCTCTCTTTCAATATTTTTAATTAAAAAGCTCTGCCTTACAGCAGAGCTTTTTGCTATTTTACTGATCGGCCGCAGAAACCACAGCTTTTACAGCTTTAATGAACTTAGGCCTGGCAATCATTACAAAATGACCGCAGCCCCTGCATTTTAAACCAAAATCCATTCCTGTACGGGTAATTTCCCATTCAAAGGACCCGCAGGGATGAGCTTTTTTCATCCGCACTCATCGCCGACATTGAACTTAGCGTCCAACATAGCTTATTCTACACCCTTCACCGTACTGATATCCGTTACATCGTAACCGGCTTCACGGATCTGCTCAATAATATCCATACCATGCTGCGAAAGGTCAGCGCGAATAGTCAGCTCCGTAGTATCGGCATCATTACGCTTGGTTACAACAGAAATGATATTGATGCCCTGATCGCGGAACATACCGCCGATATCGGCAATAACGCCGACCTTATCAGTAACATCGATCGTGATACGAGTGCAGCTTTTAGCAATGCCCATGATGGTAACGAAAGCGCGGAAAATATCGCTGTCCGTAATAATGCCGCACAGTCTGTTATCTTCATTCACAACAGGCAGAGCGTTGATCTTATGTTTATACAATATATAGGCGACATCCTCAATTGCACTGTTATCACGCACAGTAATCACATCGCGGGTCATTACGTCGCGTACCTTCAGGCGTGACAGCAGATAATTAGCTTCATAACGTGATAAAGTACTGGCATCAGAAGGTGAAGTGCGCCCAACGTCGCCATCAGTGATAATGCCCATCACTCTTTTGATATCATCTACAACCGGAATACGGCGAAAAGCACTGCTCTTCATCAGTTCCCGGGCTTCCAGCATGCTTTTGTCTTCTGAAATCGTTAATACGTTAGGTGTCATAAAGTCTTTAACTAGCATTGTAAACACGCTCCTTTTCCGGCATCAGCCGCCCAAATAAGCCTTACGCACAGCTTCACTGCTGGCTAATTCCTGTGCTGTACCTGCAAAGCGATGCGGCCGGTTTCCAATACATAAGCTTTATCGGCAATTGATAAAGCCATATTGGCATTTTGTTCTACCAAAAGCACCGTTGTACCGCTCTCGTTTATTTCTTTTATTATATTAAAAATTTCTTTAACAAGCAATGGTGCCAGACCCATTGAGGGTTCATCCAGCAGCAAAAGTCTCGGCCTGCTCATCAAAGCCCGTCCCATAGCCAGCATTTGCTGCTCACCGCCGGAAAGCGTTCCTGAAATCTGGTCCTTACGTTCCAGCAGTCTAGGGAATTTTTTAAAAACGTCTTCCAGATCGCGGGCAATACCATCCTTATCATTACGCAGGTATGCACCCAGTTCCAGGTTTTCCATGACCGACATATTTGCAAAAACATGCCTTCCTTCCGGAACCTGACATAGGCCCATACCCACAATTTTATGTGCCGGTACGCCGACGATATTTTTATCTTCAAACAAGATCGTGCCGTTTTTCGGTTTCATCAGCCCGGAAATAGTCCTCAGCGTTGTGCTTTTGCCGGCGCCGTTAGACCCTACCAGAGTTACGATCTCACCTTTCGGTACCTCGATACTGATGCCCTTGATAGCGTGGATAGCACCATAATATACATCGATATTGTCTACCTTTAACATCAGGACACCTCCTCGCCCAAGTATGCTTCGATAACGCGTTTATTATTTTTGATTTCATCAGGCGTGCCGCTGGCAATACAAAAACCATATTCCAGAACATATATCCGCTCGCAGACCCCCATAACCAAACCCATATCATGTTCGATCAGCAAAATCGACAAGCTGAATTTATCTCTGATCCAGCGGATCATTTCCATCAGCTCTTTAGTTTCCTGTGGATTCATACCTGCAGCCGGTTCGTCCAAAAGCAGCAGCTTCGGTTCCGTGGCCAGTGCGCGGGCAATCTCCAGCCGTCTCTGTTACCATAGGGAAGATTTTTTGCTGTTTCATAAGCTTTATCTTCCAGCTTAAAGATTTTTAAAAGCTCCAGGGCTTTTTTGGTAATTTCATCCTCTTCGCTGAAATAACGGCCAACCCGGGCAATCGCCTCGCCTAAAGTATATTTGACATGCATATTATAAGCAATTTTGACATTGTCGATAACCGAAAGCTCGGAAAAAAGTCTGATATTCTGGAAAGTACGCGCCATTCCCAGCTGCGTTACCTGATACGATTTTTTACCGCTGGTTCGCGTACCGTTGAACATTATCTCGCCTTCAGTAGGTGTATAAACACCGGTAATCATATTAAAAGCCGTAGTTTTTCCGGCTCCGTTGGGACCGATCAGCCCAATCAGCTCACCTGCTTTGATTTCCATGGAAAAGTTGGAGACAGCACGCAAGCCGCCGAAAACCATCGAAATATCATTTACTTTCAGCAGTGCTTCCATCTTTGCCACCTCCTAAATGAAACATTTTCAAGCTGAGCTCCTTATTACCGAACAGTCCCTGCGGACGGCGCAGCATCAGTACGATCAGAGTAATCGAGTAAATTATCATCCGCCATTCAGGATATTCTGCCAGATAAGCAGAAATAAAAGTCAGCAGCACAGCGCCGGTAATAGCGCCTGTCATCGAGCCCAGGCCGCCTAAAACGACCATGGTCAGAATATCGAAAGAACGCATGAAAGTAAAGGATGCCGGATGTGCAATATAAAAGTAATGCGAGAACAATACGCCTGCAGTGCCGGCAAAAGCAGCCCCCAGCGTAAACGCCATAACTTTGTATTTCGTAGTGTCGATACCCATAGTATCAGCAGCGATCTCATTCTCACGAATTGCCAGACAACAGCGTCCCGGCGCTGAATTCTTGAAATTTTTAATAAAGAAAATGATGAAGATCATAATCCAGAAAACCCAGGGGAAATTGGTCAAACGGGGTATGCCCATCAGTCCGGAAGCACCGCCCACATAATCGATATTCAGGATACAGATACGAATGATCTCACCTAAACCAAGTGTCGCAATCGCCAGATAATCGCCATTCAGACGTAATGTCGGCAGACCGATCAAAAATCCCAAAAAGCCGGCAGCAACTGTGCCCGCTATCAATGCCAGCTCATATGAAAAACCAAGCTTGACCGTAACGATAGCGCCGGTATAAGCACCAACCGCCAAAAAGCCCGCATGTCCGATAGAAAACTGGCCTGTGTAACCATTGATCAGGTTCAAGCTGACTGAAAGAATAATATTAATACAAATCAGAACGATATTCAGTTCCCAGAAAGGGCCGATGATCTCTGCCATCATCAATCCCTGCATAACAGCAAAAAGTACAGCGCAGGCTACCAATGTCAGCAAATCTTTTTTTCTCAATGCATTCATAGCTCTCACCTACACTTTCTCACGTACATTTTTGCCCAATATACCGGCAGGTTTATAGAGCAAAATAAGGATCAGGATAGCAAATGCCGCAGCATCGCGGAAGGTTGAAGAAAAGAAACCGCTGACCATCGCCTCGACAACGCCCAGGATAATCCCTCCCAGCATAGCGCCGGGAATAATGCCAATACCGCCGAGAACTGCGGCAACGAAAGCCTTGATGCCAGGCACCATGCCCATCAGCGGATCGATAGAGTTATAATAGATACCTACCAAAACACCGCCGGCTGCTGCCAAAGCAGAACCTAAGCAAAAGTCATGGAAATAACACGGTCAATATTAATACCCATCAAACGGGCGGCATCAGCATCAAAAGATACTGCACGCATCGCTTTGCCCGCTTTGGTGTTTTGTACAATGTAAGTCAGTACGGCCATCAAAATCAGCGCACTGATCAGGATAACGATCTGCTGGCTGTTTACTACCAACGGTCCAAAATGATAAATAGTCGCTTCAAACACAGCCGGGAACGTACGCGGCTGCGGCGTTGCAATAAGGATCATACTGTATTCCAGAAAGAAAGATACACCGATTGCCGTAATTAAGATTGCGATTCTTGGAGCATTACGCATCGGCCTATAAGCCACGCGTTCAATAATAATACCGGCTAATGCGGCACAGGCCATAGAAAAGAGTATAGCCGGAATAAAAGAAAAGCCAAACATTGTAGTTGCTATAAAGCCGAAATACGCACCCAACATGTAAATATCGCCATGAGCGAAGTTGATAAGCTTGATGATACCATAGATCATCGTGTATCCCAATGCTACCAGCGCATAAATACTGCCCAACGAAATGCCGTTAATAAGCTGTTGGACAAATTGCTGCATAAAGGAACCCATGTCCATAATTCCCGTCCTCCTGATCTCGTGGATTAAACGCAATGAGGCTGTGGTAATACCACAGCCCGCACCATTGCAAAAATTAATTGTGGATTTTTATCAAGGATTGATTTTTGTCCTGAAGGTTTGAGCGCCGTCTTTATGTTCGATAATTACAGCACTTTTAACCGGATTATGCTGCGCGTCAAAGGTTACGGTACCTGATACGCCCTGAAAACCGTTGATCTTGGCCATAGACTGAGCGATTTTCACAGGATCGGTATCGCCTGCGTTTTTGATTGCCTCGGCAACCAGCAAAGCAGAGTCATAAGCAAGCGCTGCAAAAACGTCTGGTTTTACTTTATAAGCCTTTTCATACTCGCTGACAAACGCTTTATTCAAAGCAGAATCGTCATCAGGAGAATAAAGGCTTGAGAAATAAGTATTATTGAGTGCCGCCTTACCTGCTATTTCAGGCAGTTTAGCGCTGTCCCAGCCATCGCCGCCGGCCATGGGGATCTCGATACCCATCTCACGGCCCTGCTTAACGATCATACCAACTTCCTGATAATAGCCGGGAACATACAGAATATCCGGAGCCGCAGCTTTGATTTTAGTCAAAGTAGCTTTAAAATCGGTATCCTTTTGCAGATAGGATTCTTCAGCCACAACAGTGCCGCCGTTCTTGATAAAGTTCTCTTTAAAGAACGCCGCCAGACCTTTGGCATAGTCAGAAGAATTATCGATAAGGATCGCTGCTTTTGTTGCCTGTAAATCATTTTTAGCAAAGTTTGCCATAACAGTACCCTGGAACGGATCAATAAAGCAGGCGCGGAAATTATATTCTTTTGTTTTTCCTGTCGCCGGATCAACTGTAACGTTAGGGTTGGTAGCCATAGGAGCAATATCCAGCACTTTACTGCCGTTATTGATCGCGCCTGCGGCTATCGTAGCCGAGGAAAGGTTTGGGCCGATAACGGCAACAACCTTGTCCTGAGAGACCAGCTTCTGCATGGCATTGGTAGCTTCTGCTGCTTCGGACTTGTTATCCGCCACAACAAGCTCCAGTTTTTTGCCATTAATGCCACCTTTGTCATTAATGTTTTTGAAAGCCAGCTCAATAGCATTTTTCGAAGAAATACCAAAACTGGCACTGCCGCCGGTCATCTCAAGATTACCGCCGACCTTGATGGTATCGCCGCCGGCCGGTTTTTTATCGCCGCCGCAGCCGCTGAGCATAGCTGCT
>ERZ860009.271-NODE-271-length-26699-cov-1.680491_pt1 | contig 26699 bp, 34 predicted proteins | sample MGYA00510114_ERZ860009 | MGnify/ENA primary metagenome ERZ860009 (study PRJEB30046, sample SAMN00715177) | human gut metagenome | study: EMG produced TPA metagenomics assembly of the A metagenome-wide association study of gut microbiota in type 2... | reverse complement strand
TCATAAAAAAAAAAAAAGCCGCTCTTAAGAGCGCTTTTCTGTTTTATCTATATAAAACTATAATATATCTCTTGTTATAATTATTATCTAACCAATAGTTCGTTAAGCAGTTCTTCAGTTAATCAAGTTCGGTATAAACGGTAATACCGTTTTGTTTCAATAAAGCACTGGTTACGCCATCACCGTTCATAAGTGTACCGTTAAAATTTCCGTTATAAATTTTCCCTGTACCACAGGAAGGGCTGCGCGCTTTGAGAACCGCAAATTTTATTTGTTTTCTGCGGGCGACTTCCAGAGCAGCTTCAGCACCTTTGATAAAATTTTCTGTAACATTATAGCCAGCATTGTCGTATACTTTAGCAGTGCCGTTAAGAACGTCGCTGCCATCACCGCCTGTAATTTCTGCTGGTAGACGTGGTATAGTAAGCTGTCCCAGGCATTCTGGACAGATTGGTATAAAAAGACCACAATCTTTATATTTGGCAAGCAGTGTGCAGTAATTGCTGCTGCCGTTGTATTTTACTTTTGCTCCTAATAAACAAGCACTTATAAGTAACATAAGCACACTCCTTTACTGATTAAATATTAACTTAAGTGTGAATTTTTGGCAACCTGAATTGACAGAGCATGCCAAAACTGGTAAGGTAATAAAAGGGAATGGGGTACTCCCTAAATGACTTTAGTCGTTTGAACCGCTTAGAGTTGATAAGCTGATGACTTCTGCCGTGTAGGCGAAGTATCGGCTTTTTATTTTTTTGTAAAGGTGGAAGAAAGATGCAGGAATTATTAGCAGTGGCGCTCGGCGGCAGTATTGGTGCCGTAAGCCGTTATTTGGTTACAAATTATATTTTTATACGCTGGCATTGCCACTGGCCTTGGGCTACTTTTATTGTCAATGCGGCAGGCTGCCTGGCAATGGGATTTTTAATGGTGCTGATTACAGAGAAAGGTTTGTTGACCCCTTATTGGCGTTTATTATTGTGCGTTGGTTTTCTGGGAGGATTGACAACATTTTCTTCATTTAGCTATGAATCGCTGACGCTGCTGTCAGAAGGTAATCTGGCAGGTGCCGGTTTGAATATTATTGGCAGTGTTGTCGTGGGTGTTGTTTGTGCTTGGTTTGGTGCAATGGCAGCGCGCTCTTTATAAAAAACAGCCGGCTTTTAAACCGGCTGTTTTTTAGACATTGATATGGTATTATTTTACATTGTTTTTAGCTGTGTTTAAGATAAAAATAGAAGATAGGATTAGGATCATACCAAGGATTTTAGCAGTTGTCAGAGATTCTCCAAAAATAAAAATGCCAATAGCGGCTGCGACCAGTGGTTCTAAAGTAGCAAGAATAGATGCCTGACCTGCATCTACATCCTGAAGACCGCGAGTGTAAAGCAGATATGGGGCCACAGTACAGATCAAGGCTATGGCAATGGCACCGATAAGAGCACGCAAATCTGCAAGTAAGGTTAAAAGCTGTAATGGTTCAGCCATAGGTAATGCGGCGATGGCCGCAAAATAAAATGTGTAAGCGGTAATTGTAAGTGTGTTGTAACGCCTTAATGCCAGTTTACTAAAAATACTGTACAGGGCATAACCGATACCAGAGGCAAGTCCGAAAGCAAAGGCTTCTAAGGTCAATGTCATTTTGCTGCTGAAGATACCAGTAATAAAAGTACAGCCGCAGAAAGTTGACAAAAGTGCCAGCATTTTGCAGCGTGTAAATTTTTCGTGAAACAAAAATATAGAAAGCAGCATTACAAAAACCGGTGCTGTATATAAAAGCAGTACTGCAATAGAGATTGAACTGCTTTCGATAGAGCGGAAATAACAGTAGTTGAAAAAGACCAGGCTGAAAATTCCTGTTCCGATAAAAAGCCAGCTGTCACGCCAGCGGATTTTTAATAACTTAGGATCTATTTTAAAAATAACAGCAGTCATCAGTACAGCTGCAAATAATACCCGCAGAGCAACTATCTGCAGTGGCGAGAAACCGCAGGCGGTTAAAAATTTGAAAAAAAGAGCGATAAGCCCCCATAAGCTGGCACCGGAGATGATCGATATATAAGCGCTTTGTAACATGCTAAACCTTCTTTTTTTATCTAAGATATTTAACAGTTTAGCATACAGCTGATAAAAATAAAAGCACGGCACCGTATAAAAGATGCCGTGCTTTTTATTATAGAAAGGCACAGTAAACTCTGATTAATGCATCAGATAAAAATGGGTCTCAATCAAAGCGTTGAAAAATTTTTTGAATGTCATGATAAAGTCCTCCTTAGTTAAGACGAAAATGTATTTTAATGCTTCGGTGAAATAAGCTGTCTGAAAATTGTAAATCAAAAAATGCATTACCCTATTAATAAATTATAACATAAAATAATAAAAGTGCAATTATTTCACAAAAAAATAACAATTATAAAAACAAAAGTCTTTAACAAGCGGATAGAAAAGAATGCGATGAAACGTCCCAAAGGGACTATAAAAGTCCCTGTATAAACAAAAAATGTATATAAATTTAAAATACCCGCCAATAATAGCATAATTATTAGCGGGTATACAAAGCTTCAATAAGTTTTCGATTGTAGTAAAAAAACGGAATGAAACTTACAATAAGTTAAATTGAAACAGTTGATTATGATTTTTGTTTTAAAGTGTCAACAGTACAGAAGATTTTTTTGTTCTTTTTATGAGCAGATGGTTTTGATGTGAACCCTTTACCGAAAACGTCGTTGGCATCTTGAATGATCATAAAGCAGCCAGGATCAATATCGCGTACGATCTGTTTGATTTTTGCGACCTGTGTAAGTTTGGCAACAACTAAAAGAACTTTACGCTGCTGATGTGTGTAGGCTCCTTCCGCATAAAGGTAAGTAACGCCGCGTCCAATTACTTCAATTATGCCGTTGCCTATTTCTTCATAATGTTCACTGATGATAATAATGTTTTTCTTGTAATCAAATCCATCTGTAAATGCATTGCAGGTTTTAAACATAACGAAGAAGGCAAGCAGAGTATAAAGCACTGCCTCTAAACCAAAGTAGAAAACGCCAATAAACATTAAAATAATATTGAACATAAAGCCTGTAGTACCAATGCTGATACTGTAATGTTTGTTAATAATCGCGCCGATGATATCAGTGCCGCCGCTGCTGCCGCCTACTCTGTACATCATTGCTGCACCGATTCCATAAATAACGCCGCCTGCAATACAGGCCAGCATGGGGTCATGGACATAAGGCGCTTTTTCAGCTAAGAAATGGAAGGCATCAAGCGAAACTGAAAAAACAAGCATACCATACAGAGCGCTGACAATATAGGACCGATCCATGAATTTATAGGCAGCGACAAATAAAGGTATATTTAAAAGCAGACTGGTAATGCCCATTGGCAGACCAATGAGATAATATAGAATAACAGAAACGCCGCCGATGCCACCGCTGATGAGCTTATTGGGCATATAAAAGGCGTTAATGGCAATACCCATAAGGACGCAGCCTAAGGTGACCATAAGATAGCGATATAAGTGCTGACGCATAAAAAAGCTCCTTTGTGCAAATTTTGCGAATATTGTATACATAGTAGCACTTTTTAGAAAAAAAGCAATGTTGTGGGTTATAGAAATAAGTAAAATTTTTGAAAAAAAGACTGAAAACACAAATAAAACAGAAAAAATTTATAAAAATGTTCGAATTATCTTGCGACTACACGCGAAGCAAGATAAAATATATTGTATACAGGAAAACAATCGAGGCTATATTATGGAAAAAATATATGAAACAGCTTATGCAAAAATAAACTTAGGACTGGATGTGCTGGGCAAGCGTTCCGATGGTTACCATGAAGTACGAATGGTGATGCAGAGTGTTGGTTTGAGCGATGCAGTGGAAATTGAAGAAGGTGAAGGACTTGTGGTTGAAACAGATCATAGTGGTCTTGCCGGCGGTCCTGATAATCTGGCATGGAAGGCAGCGGAGCTTTTAGCCCGTTGCTGTGGTAAAATCCCGAACGTTCATATCAGACTGAACAAAAAAATTTTTTTAGCAGCCGGACTTGCCGGCGGTAGTAGTGATGCGGCAGCAGTGATGCGTGGACTTAGCCGGCTCTGGCAACTGGATTTGACGGCGCCAGAGCTGGAAAAGTTAGCGGCGGAGCTTGGTTCTGATATTCCTTTTTGCATTACAGGTGGAACAGCTCTGGCAGAGGGGCGTGGTGAAATATTAACGGAATTGCCGGAAGCGCCTGAACTACTTTTGGTATTGGCAAAGCCGAAGCTTGAAGTAGCAACTGGCTGGGTTTATGGTAATTTCCGTCAGCAAAAGGTCAATCAAAGACCTGATATTGACGGTATTATAAAAGCTTTGGAGCAGAGTGCGACAGGACTGCTGCTTGAGAGTTGCGGTAATGTTTTGGAAAGCGTTACGATACCTGCGCATCCGGTCATTGCCGAGATTAAACAGAAGATGCTGGCGGCAGGAGCAACGTGTGCTTTAATGTCAGGCAGTGGGCCTACAGTTTTTGCTGTGGCGGAGAAAAAAGAGATAACTGAGAGAATTTTGACAGAGTTGTCAGAGCTTGATCTGGAAACTGCTGTTACTACTACTGTACAAAAGGAGAGGATCTGAAGATGAGTGGGCACCTTAGACCGATTAAACTAGACAGTTACAAACCTCTGCGTGAACTGGTATGTGAAAATATCCGTCAGGCTATCATTGATGGTACTTTTAGTCCCGGTGAGCGTTAATGGAAATCCAACTGGCCGATGAAATGGGCGTCAGCCGCACTCCTGTACGCGAAGCTATCCGTAAGTTAGAACTGGAAGGCTTTGTTGTAATGATCCCCAGGCGCGGTACTTATGTAGCAGATATTTCTATTAAAGATATCAATGAGGTTTATGAAATTCGTACTTCACTGGATGTTTTGGCAGCAGGTCTTGCTGCAGAACGTATTAATGATGATGAATTGGAAACATTGCAGCGGCTTTTAGTAGAAATCGGCCAGCATATTGAAGAAAATAATATGGATAAAATAGTTGAAGTAGATATTGCTTTCCATGATGTTTTATATCAGGCCAGCCGTAATGAAAGACTGCGTAATATAATTAATAACCTGCGTGAGCAGATTACAGTTATCCGCGGTCGTTCGATGATGTATCCGGGTCGTTTGGCGGATACGATGGAAGAACATCGCGCTCTCGTTGACAGTATTGCTGCCCGCGATGTTGAAAGAGCACAGAATGCTGCACGTATACATCTGGAAAATGCCGAGCATACTTTGCTCAAAGACATGGTTGAAAGTCATAATGAAAAGAAGAATAAAGAATAAAACCGAAAGAGGTTAAGTTGTATGTATAATGCGGTTATTTTGGCCGGTGGGAAAACGCCGTGGCTGCAAAAAGCCGTTGGAACTAATATAAGAGCGCTGGCTCCATTAGGTGGACGGCGGATGGTAGAGTATATTATGATGCTTTGGATCAAAGCGGACAGATCGGCAGGATCATAGTTGCGGCTGATGGAAGTCAATGGGAGGCGGCAGTATTGCCGCAGCGTGCTGAACTTGTAGCCGTGGAATCCAGTTCAATGCCTGAAACAGCTGCAGCTGCAGCTGCATTATTGCCTGCAAACAGTAAAATTTTATTTGTTTGTGACGATATACCTTTGCTGACCTCTGCGGCCGTGCAGGATTTTTTGAAGCAGACTGAGGCTGTGGAAGCAGATGCTTATTATCCTGTGATTCCTGAAGCTGATTGTGTAAAAGCTTTTCCTGGTGCCGAACGTACTTATGTTACCTTACCTGAAGGTAGATTCACCGGCGGCAATATGATGCTGTTGAATGCTGATGTTATTTCCGGCGGGGTAATAAAAGCCAAAGATATTTTTGCCCGCCGCAAAAAACCTTGGGAGTTGTGCGGTTGGTTAGGTTTTGGTTTTGTGCTTAAATTCCTGCTGCACAGGTTGACTCTGTCAGATATAGAATTGCGGGCGTCAGAGTTGTTGGGATTTAGCGGGAAAGCTGTAGTTTCGCATTATCCCGAGATCGGTATGGATGTGGATAAAGAAGAAGACTGGCAGCTGCTGGAAAAATATTTTAAGAATAGCAAGTAGAAAAGAGGGGCGCTATGGCTCGAGTCAAACGTATGGAACGTGTAGTTGCTTTGACAAAGCAGCTGGTGGACCATCCGTATCAATTGTTTTCATTTACTTATTTTTGTAAAAAATTTGGGTTGCTAAATCGACCTTAAGTGAAGATGTTTTAGCTGTGCGTGCCGGATTGGAAGCCTATGATTTGGGTAGGGTTGAAACTTTGGCTGGCGCTGCCGGAGGAGTGCGTTTTATTCCATGTCATTCCGAAAAAGCTAATGAGGAATTTTTAACAGAGCTGGCTTTGCAGCTGGCTGAGCCAGAAAGAATATTGTCAGGCGGTATGATCTATATGACAGATCTGCTGTTTAAACCGCAGCTGGTAATGCGTTTGGGGGAGATTATAGCTCAGCGTCTGCGGCATTTAGAGCCGGAATACATTATGACTGTGGAAACTCGTGGTATACCTTTGGCAGTTTTTGTTGCTCGTGCTTTTAATATTCCGGTGGTTATGGCCCGACGTGTTGGACAGATTACTGAAGGTTCTACGGTAAGTATTAATTATGTGAGCGGTTCATCCAAACAGATTCAGACAATGGCTTTGCCGAAACGTGCTTTACCAAGTTCCGCGAGGGTTTTGGTGATCGATGATTTTATGAAGGCCGGCGGTACGGCACGTGGAATGGCAGAACTGGCGGAAGAGGTTGGTGCCAAAGTTGTAGGAAAAGCATTTTTCATTGCGACGCAGGAGCCGGAAAAGAAAATGATTGATGATTATACGGCGTTGTTTGTTTTAAAGGATATTGATACAGAAAATCGGAAGATCGATATCAGTCCGTTATGAGGGGATGTAAAAAATGACAAAAGATCAGGTAACTTTGAAAGATGTGGAAGCTGCTTCCAAACGATTGGCAGGTGTAGTGCATAAAACACCTTTGGAAAGCAGTCATATTTTTAGTGAAATGGCAGGGTATGAAGTACTACTGAAGTTGGAAAATATGCAGCGTACAGGATCGTTTAAAGTACGTGGAGCTTCAAATTGTATTCAGACCTTAACTAAAGAACAGCAAGCACATGGCGTTATTGCCGCTTCGGCGGGAAATCATGCGCAGGGCGTGGCGTTAGGAGCTCAGGCTGCTGGTATTAAAGCAACTATTGTTATGCCTGAAGGAGCGCCGCTGGCGAAAGTTGAAGCTACAAAGGGTTATGGCGCTGAGGTTGTCTTAAAGGGTGGAGTTTATGATGAGGCTTCTGCAGAGGCTGTACGTCTGCAGAAGGAAACAGGTGCAACTTTAGTTCATGCTTTTGATGATCCGGCGGTAATTGCAGGACAGGGAACGATTGGCCTGGAGATTTTAGAACAATGTCCGGATATACGGTCAATAGTTGTTCCTATTGGCGGTGGAGGTCTTTTGGCGGGTATTGCCACAGCGGTTAAATCTGTAGCGCCGCATGTCAAAGTGTATGGCGTTCAAGCCAGTGGTGCTCCGGCAATGTATTTATCCAAGCATGCTGGCAAGTGGGTAGAAACTCCGGAAGCACAAACGATTGCTGATGGTATTGCTGTAAAATCTCCTGGTAAAATCACTTTTGACTTGATTCAAAAATATGTTGATGATATTTTTGTAGTTAAAGACGATGATATTGCGGCGACAATACTGCTCATGATGGAGCGGGCGAAGATGATCAGCGAAGGTGCCGGTGCTATTGGACTGGCAGCTATGCTGCATGGTAATATTCCCCACGCGGATAAAACTGCGGCTGTTATCAGCGGTGGTAATATTGATGTAAATATGATTTCCAGGATTATTGAAAACGGCTTGGTAAAATCGGGGCGTCGTATTAAGCTGTTGACACATCTGACTGACAGACCCGGCGAATTGCGTCGTTTTGTTTCGTATATCGAAGAGTATAAAGCTAATATCGTTTATGTTTATCATGAGCATGCTGGACGTAACCTGCCTATTGGTCAGACACAGGTAGAAATGGATCTGGAAACACGTGATCACGCCCATGCGGAAATTTTGGTGGCGGCTTTGCGTCGTGCTGGTTATCGAGTAGAATTACTGTAAAAATTATAGTTGTTATTTTAGAAGCGGAGGTTTATCCATGTCAGAGTTAGTGGCGGTTATTTTAGCGGCAGGCAAAGGAACCAGAATGAAGTCCAAGTTGCCGAAGGTTTTACATAAAATTGGCGGAAAACCTATGCTGCAGCATGTACTTGATGCTGCTGATGCAGCAGGGGCTGCCCGGAAGGTAGTGGTCGTGGGTCATGAAGCAGAACTGGTAGAAGCAATGGTTGGCGAGCAGGCACAGATGGCTTTGCAAGCTGAACAGCTTGGTACTGGACATGCAGTGATGCAGACGGAAGCTGTTTTAAAAGATTTTTGCGGTACGGTAATGATTATTTGCGGAGATACGCCGTTATTAGAAGCAGCAGAGCTTAAAAAGTTTTATGAAGGCCATGTAGCGTCACAGGCCGCAGCAACAGTATTGACTGCTTTCATGGACGATCCAGCAGGGTATGGACGGATTATACGCGATGCAGACGGCAACGTTTTGGGTATTGTAGAAGAAAAAGACGCTGTCTTAGAACAAAAAGCAATCAAAGAAATCAATACAGGAATTTATTGTGTAGAGGCGCCGTTGCTTTTTGAGGTGCTTGCTACTTTAACTTGTGATAATGCGCAGGGTGAATATTATCTGACCGATGTTCTGGCAAAATTGAACGCAATGGGTAAAAAAGTCGGCGGTGTTGCTACTGCTGACAGCGATATGATCATGGGCATCAATTCTCGCCGCCAATTGGCAGAAGCAGAAAACATTATGCGTCAGCGGATTCTGAATAAACTGATGGATGACGGTGTAACGATCATGGATCCTGCCAGTACCTTTATCGAAAAAGGTGTTGAAATAGGTCAGGACACTGTTATTTATCCATATACCTGGTTGGAAGGGACTACGAAGATCGGTGAAGATTGCCAGATTGGTCCTAATGTTCGGTTGACAAATGTCAGAATCGGGAATACTGCGGAACTGCAATTTGTTTATGGACACGACTGCGAAGTACAGGATAACGTTGTGATTGGTCCTTATGTGCATTTGCGCCCTGATACTGTTATTGGCGATAATGTGAAGATCGGCAATTTTGTGGAAGTAAAAAATTCTCATGTTGGTACTGGCAGCAAGCTGCCGCATCTCAGTTATATCGGTGACAGTGATATCGGCAGTTCTGTCAATATTGGCTGTGGATGTATCACTGTAAATTATGACGGGAAGAAAAAACATCGCACTATTATTGAAGATAATGCGTTTGTCGGCTGCAACAGCAATATGGTTGCTCCTGTTACAATTGGTGCCGGAGCTTATATTGGAGCAGGATCTACGATCACTAAGGATGTACCGGGAGATGATTTGGGTATTGCCCGTGCGAAACAGAAGAATATTGAAGGCTGGGCTGCAAAATACCGCAACGGCTGATTTTACATAAAAAAACGGTTTTTAGTACTTGTGGATTTGTAGCTAATAGTTGTATACTATTAATGATTAACTAAACCTTAAACATTCTTGGAGGGATGGGACAATGTTGTCAGATGAGAATAAACTCAGAATTTTTTCCGGTAATGCCAATCCTGATTTGGCACGAGAGATCGCCGCTTATTTAGGTACTACTGTTGGCGATGCCGTTATCAACCGCTTTAATAACGGCGAAGTACAAGTAATGATAAATGAAAGCGTGCGCGGCAAAGATATTTTCATCGTGCAACCTACCTGTGGCCCGTCCGTTAATGATAACGTTATGGAACTTTTGATTATGGCGGATGCTTTTAAACGTGCTTCTGCCAGCCATATTACAGCAATCATACCTTATTACGGTTATGCACGCCAGGACCGTAAAGCCCGTGGGCGTGAGCCTATTACCGCCAAGTTGATGGCTGACCTGTTGGAATCGGCAGGAATTACCCGTGTCGTAACTATTGATTTGCACGCTGCTCAGATTCAAGGCTTCTTTAATATACCTTTTGACCATATGCCCGGCGGTCCGATTTTGGCAGAATATATCAAAGAAAAAAATCTTGACGATATGATTGTGGTTTCCCCTGATCTTGGCGGTGTCAGTCGTGCCAGAAATATGGCTGAACGTCTGAACTGTGTCTGGCTATTATTGATAAGCGTCGTCCTGAACCGGGCGTAGCCGAAGTAATGAATCTGATTGGTTCTGTAGAAGGTAAAACTGCTATTTTAGTTGATGATATGGTTGATACAGCAGGGTCTTTGACAGAAGGTGCCCGGGCTTTGAAGAAATTTGGGGCCAAAGAGATTTATGCCTGCTGTACACATCCGGTTCTTACTGATCCGGCCTTAAGCCGTATTGCGCAATCAGATATTACAGAGTTGGTTGTTACTAATACTATTCCTCTACCTCCTGCTAAGAAACATCCGAAAATTAAGGTTCTTTCGGTGGCACCTATTCTTGCAGAAACTGTATTACGTATTTTCAACGACTGGTCTGTCAGCCAGTTATTTGAAAAATAAGAAGTTTATTTAAGCATTTAAAGAGGCTTGTCCCTGCGGGCAAGCCTCTTTAACATAAGTTAGGAGAAGGTTATGCGACTTATTTATATAATAGGACTGCTGACAGTTATCGGTACGGGTGCTTTATGGTGCGGCTGGTATGGTATGGTCAGGCGCAGAATTGCCGCCATGTTGGCGGCTGTCTCTATACTTGCTGGAGGAGTACTGCTGTTACTGGCAGTTTTACCTGATTATAGTTTTTACGGTACAACTGTAATACATAATTTCGCTGCCGGTAAAAATGTGGCTTTAACTTTTGATGATGGTCCTTATCCCCCTTATACAGATGAACTGCTAAAAATATTGGAGCAGCGTCAGGTCAAAGCGACTTTTTTTATGGTTGCTGAAAATGCTGAAAAGCATCCTGAACTGGTGGCGAAGATTGCTGCGCAGGGGCATGAGATTGCTTTACATGCATTGAAGCATCGTGACTTTTTGAAATTGAGTTTAGCGGAGCAGCAAAAAGATATTGCTGCAGGCAAGAGGATTTTGGAAAAGCTGAGTGGACAGAAAATCACATTAATGCGTCCGCCGCATGGGTTTCGCGATTGGGCTGTGATTGATACACTGCAGAAAAATGGTCTGACAGCAGTTAACTGGTCAGTGATACCGCGTGATTGGACAAACCCTGGAGTTTCAGTTATCGTTGACCGGATAATGGAACAGCTGCATCCGGGGGCTATCATTCTGCTGCATGATGGTGACAGTCCTAAATACGTTGCGTCCAGAGAAGAAACAATACAGGCAGTATCAGTCATTATCGACAAACTGCGTGCGGAAGGGTATAATTTTGTTACCGTCAATGAACTGATGCAAAAAGGAGAATGACATGAAACTTATTGTTGGTTTGGGTAATATCGGAAAAGAATACGAAGCTCCCCGTCATAATATTGGCTTTATGGTGCTGGATGAACTGGCCCGCCGCTGGGGTGTAAATACTTGGAAGAATGACCGCAATGCTCTGTGCGGGGAATATCGCATACCTGAAAAAGTACTGCTTTTAAAGCCGACGACATATATGAATCTGAGCGGTGTTGCAGTAGGTGCCTATGCGAACTTTTTCAATGTTGATCCGCAGGATATTGCTGTGGTTCAGGATGATCTTGACTTGCCGACAGGGCAGGTCAGAGTTCGCCGCAAAGGAAGTGCTGGTGGACATAATGGGATTAAATCCGTGCAGGAACATTTAGGAACAGGTGAATTCCCGCGTTTCAAAATTGGTATCGGGCATCCTGCCCATAATAATAAAGCTGTGGTCAAGCATGTTTTACAGCGCTTTGGTGCTGAAGAACAGGAGCTTGTAGCGGAGGCAGTGGGAAAAATGGCGGATGCTTTAGAGTTGTGGCTGCAGGGAGATATGGATGCTGTAATGCAGGAATATAATAAAAAGCCGCCTAAGCAAAAAGCAGAGTCAAATGAAACTGTTAAAGAATAAATTTGGTATAATTTCAAATATTTTTCTTTGTCTGCTGACGAATCAGATGTATACAGAATAAAAAATAGCAGGCGCTGCTGTTGTGGTTACAAGTGCAGCGCCTGCTATTTTTGCTGGCCGATTTATTTTTTATGTTTATGGCGCTCATAGCGCAGACGTCCTTCTTCAAAGGCGCGTTTTTCTTCTTCTGTTTCCAGAGTCAGTTCTGGTACTTTGGTGGGACGGCCTTTTTTATCAAGCGCTATCATAGTGAAGAATGCAGTCAAAGCCCGTTTTTTACCTTCTGTTTCCAGGTCTTCGACTTCTACTATTACGACTATTTCCATGGAGCTATTGCCGACATAGACTACCTGTGCTGTACAGATAACCAGATCGCCGATAAAAATCGGCAGGTGGAATTCTACTTCGTCTACCCTGGCTGTAACGACATTAGTACGTGCATAGCGGCGTGCCGTAGCATAAGCCGTAGAATCCATCAGCTTGATGATCTCGCCTCCGTGGATATTGCCGGCTACATTGGCCTGATGCGGCATCATGACCTCGCTGATGACGAGTCTGCTTTCAGAGGATGTTTTTTTCAAGATTTAGAACCTGCCTTTCTTATAAGTGAAAAGATCAAGAGCTGCATAGCTCAAACTTTGTTTATTTACGTGCACATTAAAAAGAGTGCTGCATCCTGAAATGCTTGCTGCGCTTATTATAACCCTTCCGTAGTTGTGGTGCAAGCAGGTAAAAGTAAAGTTTCTGAAAATAGTTCTTGCATAGCTAGGGGTACTATGGTATACTTTATAAGCGTTAATATAGAATTATGATGTATAGTCATATAATAGTTAGACAGTAAAGTGAGGTGCAATCAGAATGAAACAAAACATCCATCCGAAATATGGTGAAGCTAAAGTAACCTGCGCATGCGGCAATTCTTTTATGAGCGGCAGCGTTAATCCGGAATTGCGTGTTGACGTTTGCTCTAAATGTCATCCGTTCTTCACCGGCCAACAGCGTAACTTAGCTGCTCGTGGCCGTATTGAAAAATTCAACAAACGCTACAATGTAGAAGAAAAATAATTACACCCACAGCAGAGCGAAAGCTCTGCTGTGTTTATATCCGAAACTTTTAGGGAGATATTGTCATGGAAAAGAAACCTAATGTTGGCGGACAAGCTGTTATTGAAGGCGTGATGATGAGGGGAAAGGATAAAATTGCTGTAGCTGTAAGGCAGCCGGATGGGGAAATTGCTATTGATGTTGGGCCGGCTAACAGTATTACAGACAAGTATCCTTTTTTGAAAAAACCATTGCTGCGCGGCGTAGTCGCCCTTTGTGAATCTTTATATCACGGAATGAAGGCGCTGGCTTATTCGGCACAGGTTTCCGGTGAAGACGACGAACAACTTGATAGTAAGGAAATGGCTATGACGATCGCATTTTCGATTGTTTTGGCTGTAGTTTTGTTTATTATCATTCCTACTTGGTCAATGCGCTTTTTGAATGCATGGACTCATGACCATATGATTTTGAATTTAGCCGAGGGCGCATTGAGGATGCTGATTTTTCTCGGATATATAACTGCTATTTCTTCGATGAAGGATATTCAGAGAGTGTTTCAGTACCATGGTGCTGAGCATAAGACGATTTATACTTATGAGGCAGGTTTACCGCTGGAAGTAGCGAATGTACGTCAGTTCAGTACACTGCATCCACGCTGCGGCACTAATTTTCTGATGATTGTAATGCTGATCAGTATGTTCGTTTTCACATTTTTAGGGTGGCCGAATCTGTTTGAACGTATTATGTCACGGATTATTCTGATGCCGGTTATTGCTGGCGTAAGCTATGAGATTATTCGCTATGCCGGGTCGCACATTGATTCAGCCTGGGTGAGAACAGCTATCTTTCCGGGCCTTTGTTTGCAGAAGCTGACGACACGTGAGCCTGACGACTCTCAGATTGAAGTGGCAATCGCTTCGCTTAAGGCTGTGCTGCCGCCTGAAGAATTGGCAGAAAAGCAATCTACAGGAGAAAACAATGCTGGATAAATTACAGGCAATTGAAGATAAATATCTTGATTTAGAGGCTAAGATCAGTGATCCTGATATCATCGCTGATCAAAAAGAATGGCAGAAGTGTACTAAAGCTCATGCTAAGCTGACTGATATCGTAACTGTTTTCCGCGAATATCGTGATTTGGTAAAAGCAAAAAATGATGCGGAAGAGATAATTGCTGCTGGCGATGACAGAGAACTGACAGAAATGGCTTATGATGAATTGAAAGAGCTGAAGCCGCAGTTGGCTGTATATGAAGAACGGTTAACTGTTTTACTGTTGCCATCTGATCCCAACGATGATAAAGATGTTATTGTAGAGATACGAGGCGGTGCCGGCGGTGACGAAGCCGCTTTGTTTGCAGGCGTACTTTTTAGGATGTATACCCGTTATGCAGAAGCTAGGGGCTGGCGCATTGAAATTATGGATTCCAACCCGACTGAATTGGGAGGCTTTAAGGAAGTTGTTTTCCAGATCTGTGGTGACGGTGTTTATGGCCGAATGAAATTCGAAAGCGGCGTACATAGGGTTCAAAGAGTACCGGAAACTGAGTCACAGGGACGTGTGCATACTTCTACTGTTACGGTGGCAGTACTGCCTGAGGCTGAAGAGGTTGATGTGGAAATCAATCCTGCCGACTTAAGGGTGGATACTTATCGTGCAGGCGGTGCAGGTGGCCAGTATGTTAATAAAACCGAATCAGCAGTGCGGATCACGCACTTACCGACAGGTATCGTAGCTCAATGCCAGGATGAAAAATCACAGCTCAAAAATCGTGAAAAATGCATGCGCGTTCTGCGTGCCAGAATTTTGGAGAAGGCGCAGGAGGAGCAGCGGGCGGCTACGGCTCAGAATCGTAAAAGCCAGGTTGGCACAGGCGACCGCAGTGAACGTATACGTACCTATAATTATCCGCAGGGTCGTGTGACCGATCATCGTATCGGGCTGACTTTGCATAAACTTGATATTGTGCTCAACGGCGAGATGGACGAATTACTGGACGCGCTCCTTACGGCCAAACAGAGCGAGCAGCTGCAGCAGTGAAATAATATGGAAAATAAACCCTTATGGACGATTACAAGGGTTTTGGAATGGACAAAGCAGTATTTCGCAAATAAAGGGATCGAAAATCCGCGTTTAGATGCTGAAATACTGCTTTGTGCTGTTCTAAAATGCGAAAGAATAACTTTATATGTACATTTTGATCAACCGTTGGATGATACTGAGTTGGCTGAATATCGCAGTTATGTTACGCGGCGCGCTAACCAGGAACCATTGGCGTATATTTTAGGAACCAAAGCTTTTATGAAGCACAGCTTTAAAGTTACTCCTGCAGTACTGGTTCCGAGGCCTGAAACGGAATTGCTGGTAGAAAGTGTTGCTAAGGCTGCTGTGGGAGCGGGTGCTGAAAATTTACTCGACATTGGTACAGGCAGCGGTGCTATTATAGTATCATTGTTGGATCTTTTGCCGCAGTCAAAAGGTACGGCTGTCGATATTTCAGCTGCTGCATTGGTTGTTGCTGGCGAAAATGCCGAAAATATCGGTGTCGGTGAAAGATTGACGTTAGTTGAATCAGATCTGTTCAGTAAGCTTGATTGTAATAAAAAATTTGATATTATTGTTTCAAATCCTCCTTATATTCCGGCTGCGGCTATTGCAGGTCTGGCAGCCGATGTGCAGAAGGAACCCCTTGGAGCGCTGGATGGGGGGGCTGACGGACTTGATTTTTATAGAAGAATCGTTTCCGGCTGTCACATCTGGCTTCAGCCGGACGGGTTGCTGGCTTTTGAAGTTGGCATCGATCAGGCGCAGTCGGTTTGTCAGTTATGCCGCCAGGCTGGACTAATAGTAACGGCAGTGCGTAAGGATTATGCAGAAATAGAACGTATGGTTTTTGCGACGAGAGAAGGTACTTATTATGCAGACCATTTACTGGAATTTACAAGCTGATAATGAAACAGAAATTTTAAAGGCAGCGGGTTGTTTATTAAGGCAGGGCGAAGTAGTTGCTTTTCCTACGGAAACTGTGTATGGTCTGGGTGCTGACGGACTGAATGGTACAGCTGTGGCTAAAATTTTTGCAGCCAAAGGACGCCCGGTTGACAACCCTTTGATTTTACATATTGCCAGAGTAGAGGATATTTTGCCGCTGACAAGTGGACTTACTGCTAATGCCCGGGCATTGATGCAGTCATTTTGGCCAGGACCGCTGACTTTGATCGTAGCTAAGTCTGATTTGATACCTGACGAGGTCAGTGCCGGGTTAGACACAGTAGGTGTAAGAATGCCTTCGCATCCTATAGCAGCAAGGCTTATCAAAGAGACAGGTCGCCCTATAGCAGCTCCTTCAGCGAATATTTCTGGTAAACCAAGTCCTACGGACGCTTCTGCTGTTTGGGACGATATGCAGGGGAAAATAGCTGGTGTAATTGACGGCGGCAGTTGTGGTATTGGTGTCGAATCGACTGTAGTAGATACGACTTCAGCAGTACCGATGATATTACGTCCTGGCGGAATTACCCGTGAAATGTTGGAAGAAGTTTTAGGTGCAGTAGAGATTGATCCGGCGCTTGAAGGAAAGGGTGATTTTAAACCTAAAGCACCTGGGATGAAATATAGGCACTATGCTCCGCAGGCAGCAATGTATTTATTTGAAGGTGAAGCTATCAGCAATATGCTGCCTATAGTGACGGCGACTGCCGCTCAGGGCATTAAAACAGGTGTTTTATGCAGTGAAAAAATTGCTGTTCATATTCCTGAAACTGAAAATATCTTGGTAAGCTCGTGGGGGCAGGATATTGAAAGCCTTGCAGAAAAGCTTTATAGTCTGCTGCGTGGTTTCGATAAACAGAATGTACAGATGATTTTTGCTGAGGGTGTCAGTGAAGACGGTTTGGGGCTGGCAGTAATGAACAGACTTCGTAAGGCGGCAGGTTATCAAATTGTAACCGTAGTCAACGGAAGTCTTTGTTCAAAAAGCGGTACGCTTTTGCCTGAATTTATGTTAAAATAACATTATGATTTAATTTGTTTAAAACATGAAAAGTGTATAGAAAATATTTAGAGGTGACTTATATGAAAATCGCGGTTGGCAGTGATCATGGCGGGATCCATTTAAAAAATCATATCAGGGAGTATCTGACTGCTAAAGGTATTGAAGTGCTTGATTGTGGTACTTATACGGAAGAATCTACAGATTATCCCGATTATGCGGCTAAAGTCTGTCAGGCTATTAATACAGGCGAAGCCGAACGGGGTATTTTGGTTTGTGGTACTGGTATTGGTATTTCTATTGCTGCTAATAAAATTCACGGTATCAGAGCGGCTTTGTGCGGCGATGTATTTTCTGCCCAAATGAGCCGTGAGCATAATAATGCAAATGTGCTGTGTATGGGTGAGCGCGTTATTGGCGTGGGACTGGCAGAAATGATAACAGATACCTGCTGCAGGGTGAATTCGCAGGTGGACGTCATGAACGTCGTGTTGACAAAATAGCTGCCCTGGAGGCGATGCGGTAATGCATACTGCAGAAATAGCTGCACAGGTAACAGCTGCGGCACAGGAGCTGTTGCAAATAGGTGCGGTCAAAGCAGGGCAGGTTTTAGTTGTTGGTTGCAGTACCAGCGAAGTGATTGGTGATAAAATAGGTACTGCTGGCTCCATGAAAGTTGCTGAGGCGATGTTTGCCGCATTAATTAAGGTGACTGAGGCGCATGGAGTTTTTTTAGCGATCCAGTGCTGTGAACATTTGAACCGTGCTTTGGTTACGACAAGGGATGCTGCAGAGAAGTATGGCTGGCAGGAAGTTACTGTGCGGCCTGTACAGCATGCAGGCGGCGCAATGGCGACAGCAGCATATGAAAATTTTGTGGAACCCATTATAGTTGAAGCAATCTCGGCTCATGCGGGCCTTGATATAGGGCAGACGCTGATAGGTATGCATCTTAAAAGAGTTGCCGTACCTGTACGTTTGTCGGAATCTAAGATCGGCGAGGCTGTGCTCACCGCGGCATGGACGCGTCCGCCTTTAATCGGTGGAGAACGTGCCAAATACCAAAGATAAAATATTGATTTGGAGGGAGTAATTATGAATCTGGAAAAATTAGCTGCTGTCGATCCTGAAATTAATGCTGCTATTGGCGAGGAGCTTGGCAGGCAAAGAAATAAAATAGAATTGATCGCATCCGAAAACTTTGTTTCTCCTGCAGTAATGGAGGCGATGGGTACTGTTCTGACTAATAAATATGCTGAGGGGTATCCCGGACATCGGTATTATGGCGGCTGTGAATATGTCGACAAAGTGGAAATACTGGCTATAGAACGTGCAAAGAAACTATTCGGTGCTGATCATGTCAACGTACAGCCACATTCTGGCGCTAATGCAAATACTGCTGTTTATTTTGCCTTTCTGAAGCCAGGTGATACTATCATGGGAATGAATCTGTCTCAGGGTGGACATTTATCACATGGATCGCCAGTAAATATTTCCGGCAGTTATTATAACGTAGTTCCTTATGGTGTTGATCATGATACTGAGACTATTGATTACGATGCTTTGGCACAAACTGCTGCTGAAACAAAACCTAAAATTATCGTTGCTGGTGCCAGCGCCTATTCCCGAATCATAGATTTTAAACGTATGTCAGAGATAGCGCATAGTGTCGGTGCTTTACTGATGGTTGATATTGCGCATATTGCCGGACTTGTAGCCGCTGGTTTACATCCCAGCCCTGTGCCTTATGCGGATATCGTTACGACAACTACACACAAAACACTGCGCGGTCCGCGCGGCGGCCTGATTATGTGTAAGGAACAGTATGCTAAAGCTATTGATAAGGCAATATTCCCTGGTATTCAGGGTGGTCCTTTGATGCATATTATTGCTGCCAAGGCAGTTGCTTTTGGTGAAGCGTTAAAACCTGAATTTAAAGTATATCAGCAGAATATTCTTGATAATTGCAGAGTATTCGCGGAAGCTTTGCAGGAAGAAGGCTTCCGTATTGTTTCAGGAGGTACTGATAATCATCTGATTCTGGTTGATGTACGCGGTCAGAAGCTGACTGGTAAGATAGCAGAACATTTATTAGATGAGGTTGGTGTAACCTGCAATAAGAATACGATTCCGTTTGATCCTGAAAGTCCTTTTGTTACAAGTGGTATCAGGTTGGGTACTGCTGCCGTCACTACACGCGGTTTTAAACAGGAGGATATGCGTGAGGTCGCCGCAATCATTGGTTTAGTTTTGAATAATCCTGAAAATGAGGAAAAACATAAGGAAGCGGCAGCTAGGGTAGCGGGTTTATGTGCTAAATATCCTATGTATCCCGGCTTCTAAATTCAGGAAGGAGATTTTAATGATGCAAGTTACAGTTGTAGATCATCCGCTTATTAAACAAAAAATTACTAAAATGCGTGCGGAACATACTTCTTCACGTGATTTTCGTGAATGTCTGGATGAAATAGCAATGCTTATGACTTATGAAGTGGCTAGGAATCTGCCGTTGCAGGAAGTTGAAGTTGCCACTCCGGTAGCTAAAACTACAGGGTATAAAGTAGCCGGCGATATTTTTGTTGTGCCTATTTTAAGAGCTGGTTTAGGATTGCTGACAGGCGTATTGAAGATGATTCCTGATGCACGGGTAGGTTTTATTGGTTTATATCGTGATGAAGAAACTTTAAAGCCGATTGAATATTACTGCAAACTTCCTGATAATAAAGATGGCGTGACGATTGTGGTTGATCCGATGCTGGCAACCGGAGGCAGCGCTGCTGCTGCGATTTCGATGCTGAAGGCGCGCGGTTTAAAAAATATTCGTTTTATGTGTTTGGTGGCAGCTCCTGAAGGAGTAAAGGTTATGAATGATGAGCATCCTGATGTGCCAGTTTATACTGCCGCCTTAGATGAAAAACTTAATGAACATGGTTATATCGTTCCCGGACTTGGCGATGCCGGTGATCGTATTTTTGGTACACATTGATGTATGATAACAGACCTGACTGGGACAATTATTTTATGGAGATAGCCCAGGTAGTAAGCAAGCGCTCCACTTGCCTGCGTCGCAGCGTCGGTGCTGTTATCGTCAAGAACAGACAGATAGTGGCTACCGGTTATAACGGTACGCCTTCTAAACTTGAGCATTGCTCAGTGACAGGTTGCCTGCGTGAACAATTGAAAGTACCCTCCGGACAAATGCATGAATTATGCCGCGGTATCCATGCTGAGCAGAATGCCGTTGTTCAGGCCGCTTATCATGGCGTATCCGTTAACGGAGGTACGTTGTATTGTACTCATCAGCCGTGTGTTGTCTGTACTAAAATATTGATCAATGCTGGTATTGAGCGGATTGTTTATGCAAATCCTTATCCTGATAAATTGGCTGAGGAGATGTTGAAAGCTGCCAATATGAAGGTAACGATACTGCACGATGAAGATTAAAATAAATACAGCATTGCAGTGCTTTTTAAAGGCATTGGCAGTTGCTGTATTTATTTTTTCCTGAAAATGTTGCTTTCGCAACAAAAAAATCAAAGAAAAAATGTTCAAAATGGTATTTTTTTGATATACTATTACACAAGAATGACCTTTATAAGAAGAATGTAGAATTTTTAGGTATAAATAAGCGGCTTTGAACGCTATGAGGTGAATAATTGCAAGTGTATATTTTAGCTTTTGTGATAGCTCTTTTTACCAGTTGGCTTTTGACACCTTATGTCAAAAAATTGGCTTTTCGTATAGGTGCATTAGATAAGCCTGACGGAAGAAAAGTTCATAAAGGCATCATGCCGCGATTGGGTGGTCTGGCCATTTATCTTGGGTTTGTAGTAGCTGTTTTATGCAGCATGCATTTGTCTAAGGATGTAATGGCGCTTTTGCTTGGCGGTACGGTGATTCTGATAGTCGGCATTATTGATGATGTTTATCAGCTGCCGGCAAAGGTTAAGCTGCTGGGGCAGATTGCTGCCGCAGCCGTATTGGTGTTGTTTGACATTCGTATCGAATGGCTTAATAATCCCTGGGGTGGGTATTTTTATCTGGAGTATCTGTCGATACCGTTTACGATCTTTTGGGTAATCAGTTTTACCAATGTTGTCAATCTGATGGATGGTTTGGATGGATTGGCAGCCGGAGTCGCTGGTATCGCATCAATAACTGTAATTCTGGTAGCTATTCAGCAGGGATTTTATCCTGTTGCTGTAATTACAGCTGCCTTGGCTGGCGGTATTGTAGGTTTTATGCGTTATAATTTTAATCCGGCAACAATTTTTATGGGTGATACCGGCAGTATGTTTATCGGCTATATGTTAGCGGCTATTTCTATTTTTGGCGCTGTTAAAAGTGCGGCTACAATAGCTTTGATTGTGCCAGCCATAGCTTTAGGTTTGCCGATTATGGATACTGCGTTTGCTATTGTACGTCGCTACACGAATGGCAGACCAATTTTCCAGCCGGATAAAGGACACCTGCACCATCGACTGCTGGCAATGGGAATGACGCAGCGTCAGGCTGTTTTACTGATGTATATCATCAGTGCTATACTTGGTATTGCTGCAGTATTGCTGACCGAGGTTGGCGGTTATTATGCGGCAATAATTATAGCGCTTATTATTACAGCCGTAGTTTTCGGTGCGAAAAAGATAGGTATTTTGAACGATCGTTAATTATTAATCTCAGTAAGCTGATTTGGTAATCCATTTCATACCGTATTGAATAGTTGGGAGACGAAGTCGTGAAAAAAATCAAGCTAATGACAGTTTTCGGTACGCGTCCGGAAGCAATCAAAATGTGTCCGTTAGTTTTGGAAATGCAGAAATACCCTGATTTTATTGAACCAATCGTAGCTGTGACGGCGCAGCACCGCGAAATGTTGGACCAAGTGCTGCAGTTATTTGCAATAAAGCCGGATTATGATTTGAATATCATGACCGCTGGACAAACTTTATATGACGTTACTGGCCGGGCTTTGGCAGGATTAAAGGACGTATTGGCAGAGGCACAGCCTGATATGGTGCTGGTGCATGGTGATACAACTACGACCTTTGTCGGGGCTTTGGCATCTTTTTATGCCCAGATTCCAGTGGGGCATGTAGAAGCCGGACTGCGGACAGGAAACAAATTTTCTCCGTATCCTGAAGAAATGAATCGTAAACTTACCGGAGCCATTGCTGATATACATTTTGCTCCTACCTCTACCAGTAAGAATAATTTGCTGAAAGAAAATATTGATCCGGCGGCAATCGTAGTGACTGGTAATACGGTAATTGATGCGTTGCAGACTACAGTTAAAGCTGATTACCGGTTTACGGACTCTGGATTGCAGAAAGCTCTTGCAGGAGGAAAACGCCTGATTTTAGTTACAACGCACCGCCGCGAAAATTTAGGTGAACCGATGCGGCATGTTTATCAGGCTCTGCGAAAGGTTTTAGAAAATCATCCTGATGTTGAAGCAATTTTTCCGGTCCATAAAAATCCTAAAGTAAGAGAAATTGTTGATGAAGAATTGGGTAAGCTTGCGCAGGTGCATTTGATTGAGCCATTGGATTATGAACCTTTTGCCAATTTGATGGCGAAGGTAGATATTGTGCTGACTGACAGCGGGGGGATTCAGGAAGAAGCTCCTGCCCTTGGCAAACCTGTATTGGTTCTTCGTGATACTACGGAGCGTCCTGAAGCGGTTGATGCAGGTACTGTAAAGCTTGTTGGCACTGCTTATGATGATGTATTGAGAGAAACAAGTCTGTTGTTGGATGATAGTAAATATTATCAAAGTATGGCTGAAGCTGCTAATCCGTATGGTGATGGCAGGGCCTGCGAGCGGATCATCAGAAAGATTTTGCATGAAAATGGTTATGACATCAAAATTTTATCTGAATTCAGTCCTAATTAAGATAGACAAAAATTGTGAAAAATATTAAAATTATTATGATTTATTCTTGATTTTTTCCAAAATGCCTATTTTGTTTTTATATTTAGTTGAAGCCGGACAGTTTTATGAGGTAGTAAAAACTGATGAAAATGATTGACTTCACCCCTTTAGTAACAATGGGGTATAAAAAAGTTCTGACAAGATTGGCTATTGCATCTTTTGCAGTAGCTCTTGCCGTGAAAATGGCGGGTTATCAGGAGCTGGCTTCCGGGCTTGCTTTAGGCGGTGCAGTTGGGCTATTGGATACGTTGATTATGTTTGTGGGGATTCAGCGTTCACTGCCGCAGGGAGAGCCAGAAGCGGCGCTTAAAACCATGAAGCGCTTTCGTTGGGTCAGAAGAATAACAGCCGGTGCTTTAGTTATTGTGATGTTAAAGTTGAAATACCATGTTTTTGGTGTATGCATGGGGTTTCTGCTGATACATATATTTTTAATATTTAATCTAATATTTATCGCGTACCAGCTCAATAAAAAGCAGGGCGTGAAGAAAGGAGTGTGAGAGAATGGGAACAGAAGCAGCTGCTATGGCTAAAGAAGCTGAGAACGCAAATGAGATAATTCATTATTTTGCGCAGGAATGGGCGCCAGGAGTTGTAATACATATGCAAACCATGTATATGACATGGATTACAATGGCGATCGTGTTTCTACTGTTTTTTATTGCTTCTAGAAATCCGAAGCTGGTTCCAAGTGGCTTGCAAAACGGAATGGAGTTTTTTATTGATTTCCTAAACGGATTGATGGAAGAGACTTTGGGGATGAAGGGACGCAAGTATATGGCGCCGTTTATGATCACCTTGTTCATGTTCATTTTCATTGGCAATGAACTTGGTATGCTGCCGCAAATCGGTGTACATTGGACTTCCCCGACCAATGATATCAACACTGTTTTTGCGCTTTCTTTAATGGTAGCCTTTGGCGGATATGCAGTTGGTGTGCATCAGCAGGGAATAGGACATTTTAAACATTTTATCAGTCCTAAACCAGGCTTTTTACCGATCCACCTTCTTGATGCTATCACAAAGCCGCTGACCATGGCCCTTCGTCTATTTGGTAATATCCTGGCAGGCGAAATTCTGTTGATCGTTTTGTATCAACTGACTCCGTGGGTCATCCCGGAGCTTTGGGTAATGTTCAGTTTGTTTATCGGCTTCTTGCAGGCCTTTATTTTTACGATGCTTGCTTTAAGCAGCTTTGCCATCGCATTTCATGATGAGCATTAAGCATTAATCAACTCTAAAATTTTTCTTATTTTGAAAGGATGAATGAAATGACTGAAAACGCAATCATTACCGCTGCATCTTTAATCGGCGCGGGTCTTGTTTGTTTAGGCGCTGCAAACGGCGCTGGTACTGGTAACGGTCACCTCTGCGGCAGAACTATCGAATCTATGGCTCGTCAACCGGAAGAATCCGGTAAATTGATGACTACTATGCTGATTTGTGTAGGTTTGGTTGAATCCATGCCTATCTTGTGCTACGTTATCGCTATCGTTCTCGTATTTGCTAACCCCTTCATTAAATAATTTCGTAATGGAAAACTAGAAAAGGAGCGTGCTATAATTGGTTAATTTTAACGCTACACTTATTGCGCAGGTCCTGAACTTTTTGATTCTCGTTTTCATTCTTGCGAAATTTGCTTATAAACCCCTGATGAAGATCATGGATGACCGCAAGAATAAAATTGCCGGCGATTTAGCTGCTGCTGAAACTGCTAAAACTGATGCTGAAAGCATTAAAGCAGAATATGCTGCTAAATTAGCTGCTGCACGTCAAGAAGCTCAAGCCATTATCGACAATGCGCGTAAAACAGCGCAAACTGCGCACGATAAGATTCTTGCTGATACTAAAGCAGAACAAGATCAAATTGTGAAAACTGCTAAAGAAGCTATTGCTCTTGAGAAAAAGCAGGCTCTCAGCGAAATTCGCGCCCATGTTATCAATCTTAGCCTGGTTGCTGCCAGCAAGATTGTTGAACAAAAATTAGGCTCTGAAGAAGACAAAAAATTAGCAGGCGATATTGTTGATGCTGTATTGAAACAATAATTTGCTTGTTGCTCAATAGGCCGGACGAAATTAACACCGCCCTTTAGCGAAAGGCGGTAATAATGAGAGCCGGTATACGGAGGTGATTGGTACAATTATGAAGAGTGAAGAAAATATTGCTTTAATTAAGCAAGAATTGTCCGACTTCAAAATTGATCTTGGTTCTATTAAAGAACTCTTAGATGTAAAAGTTACTACAGCTAAAAAATTAACTGTAGATGAGTATCAATCCATTTCTGCAATTCTTACCGAAAAGTTAGGCCGCGACATTTTCCTTAATAAAAATGTTGATCCTTCTATTCTCGGTGGTATCATCGTTCAAATTGGCGACAAAGTATATGATGCTTCCGCACTTCGTAAACTGAAGAAAATGGAAGTTGTTATGAATGGTATTGACGTTCATGACTATGCTTTGGAAAAACCAGAAGCAATGACTGATGCTCTCAGCGAAAAGCTGGAGAATTACAATGTGGATGTTAACTTAGAAGAGGTCGGTATAGTTGAAAAAATCGGTGACGGCATCGCTACCGTTATCGGTATGAAAAACGCTATGGCCGGCGAATTGGTTGAATTGCCGAACAATGTTTCCGGTATGGTACTGAATCTGAATCCTGACTCTGTTGGTATCGTTTTAATGGGTGGCGAAACCCTCATTAAAGAAGGCGATTTGGTTCGCCGTACCGGCAATATCATGGATGTTCCTGTAGGCGAAGCTTTGCTGGGTCGTGTTGTCAGTGCTATTGGTGCTCCTATCGATGGCAAGGGCGAGATAGCTTATGCAGAAAAACGCCCTGTTGAATCTCCTGCTCATGGTATTGCGGATCGTGAATCTGTTGATACTCCGCTGCAAACTGGTATCAAATGTATCGATGCTCTCGTCCCTATCGGACGTGGTCAGCGCGAACTTATTATCGGTGACCGTGGCACAGGCAAAACTGCTGTTGCTATTGATACTATTATTAACCAAAAAGGCCTCGGTGTTATCTGCATTTATGTAGCTATCGGACAAAAGGCTTCCAACGTAGCACGTATTGTTCGTACTTTGGAACAACATGGGGCTATGGATTATACTATCATCGTTGCAGCTACTGCTGCTGATTCTGCTCCTTTGCAGTATCTGGCTCCTTATGCTGGTGTAACAATGGCAGAATACTTTATGGATCAGGGCAAAGATGTACTTTGTGTATATGACGATTTGTCTAAACATGCTGTTGCTTATCGTGCTATGTCCCTGCTGCTCCGCCGTCCTCCAGGACGTGAAGCATATCCCGGTGATGTATTCTACTTGCATTCCCGTTTGTTGGAACGTGCTGCTAAATTGAATAAAGAACTTGGAAATGGTTCTATCACCGCATTGCCTATCATCGAAACACTGGCTGGTGACGTGGCGGCTTTATTCCTACTAACGTAATTTCTATTACAGATGGACAGATATTCCTTGAAAGTGAGCTTTTCTTTGCAGGTCAGAGACCAGCCGTTAATGTAGGTCTTTCAGTATCACGTGTTGGTGGTGCTGCACAGACTAAGGCTATGAAGAAAGCTGCCGGAAGTATCCGTATCGATTTGGCACAGTACAGAGAGATGGAAGTATTTACACGA
>ERZ860009.269-NODE-269-length-26761-cov-1.413690_pt1 | contig 26761 bp, 27 predicted proteins | sample MGYA00510114_ERZ860009 | MGnify/ENA primary metagenome ERZ860009 (study PRJEB30046, sample SAMN00715177) | human gut metagenome | study: EMG produced TPA metagenomics assembly of the A metagenome-wide association study of gut microbiota in type 2... | reverse complement strand
GAATAACCTGTATCAGTATTTCTGACCTGTATCAGCCTTTTATACACATAAATCTGAAAACAGGAAGCCCACCAGTCTTTCGACACGATGCACTTCCTGTTCAAAAATTACATTTTCACAAATCCTAAATTTAATTATGCATTAACTGCATCTTTTAAAGCCTTACCAGCCTTGAACTTAGGAGCCTTGCAGGCAGCAATCTTAATCTCTGCACCAGTCTGTGGGTTCTTGCCTGTTCTTGCAGCTCTCTCTGATACTTCAAATGTACCAAAGCCAACTAACTGAACTTTTTCACCCTTCTTTAATTCTTCTGCAACAACATCGATAAGAGCCTTTAAAGCCTTCTCGCTGTCCTTCTTTGTTAATTCTGTCTTTTCTGAAATTGCTGCTACTAACTCTGTTTTATTCATTGTAAATCTCTCCTCAACAGGTATATTTTATTGGTCTACCCAATAAAATCATTTATAAACTCTTTTAATCCATTTGTCAATATAAGCCATTTATTTTAGTCATTTTCACAGTTTTCAAGCGGTTTTGAGGCTTTTTAGCCACCAATTCTTGTTAAAAATGCCAATCTTTACTTATATCATTACTCCAGACCTATGTTTGCTCTTCTCAATCTTTTCATTCAGTTTTCTGCATGGTATAGCAAATAAAAGCCCAATCAGAAGCGATATTATCACATAAACACAAAGATATCCAAGATATTTCCAGTAATTAAGCTGGTATGAACCACCTACACATTCTCTCATTGCATTCATCGCGTGAGTAAATGGAAGGAATTCGTATATTTTCTGGTAAACCTTTGGAAGCACCTCTATCGGGAATGTACCACCGGCTCCTGCTACCTGAATAACCATTATAACTACAGCCAGTGCCTCACCGACATTGCCCATTGCAACTGTGAGTGAATACATAAATATTGTAAATACAAAGCTTGTAACCGATGCAGCAAACCAGAACTTAAACGGGCTTACGCACTGGATTCCTATATAATACAAATCGCCAAGCGTAACAAGAAGTGCCTGTGCCTGCCCTATAAGGAAAAATGTTATATATCTTCCGAAATAAGCCTGATATGGTTTAACATCTGGATGCTCTTTCTGTGGTTTTACTCCCACATGTATAATTGCAACAAGAATAAGTCCGCCTACCCATATTGCAAGAACTGTGTAAAACGGAGACATCGCAGAACCATATGTCGCTATAGGATATATTGCCTCTGTCTCAATCTCGACAGGTGATGCAACAAATGAACCGAAACTGTCCGCATCAAGTCCCAACACTTTCAAAAGCATATCATAGCTTCCGCTATCCTTTATATTATTAAGTTTTTCTATTGTTGAACTTAAATCTGTTTTGAGACTGCCAAGCAGCTCTTTCGTATCTTTAAGATTCACACCTGCCGTCGAAATAGATGATGCAAAGCTGTCTATATTGCCATCCGCTTTTGAATATATATTAATAACACTATCCATTATCTGTGAAATCTGTCCAAGACCGACCGCAAGCTGATTGGATACACCTGAATCAAGTATATTTCCCTTTGATGCTATCTTCATAAGAGAATCTACTTTCTGCTGCTCTGCGATGATTTTTTTTGACATATCAGGTGAAATCTGTCCCGCTGCATTCATAGCAGACGATGCCGAATCTGTGACACTTATCAATGCCGTAAGTATCGTATCATATGAATCAAGCTGTGTATTAAGCTGCTGCATTTTTGACAAAAGGATGTCAAGAACTGTCTGTCCTGATGTCATATTTTCCTGATTTGCCGATGTATCAACTCCATCTGCCGCCTTTACAAATGTCTGTGCAATTGTACTTATAAATGTTGAGTTGACCTGCTGCTGAACTGCCGTCTTTGCCTTATCTGTAATCTTTGGTGCAATCGCATTCTTTTTCTGGTTTGTATAAAATCTATCTCAGGGTGCGTAACACTGTCTGTAAGAAAACTTACCATTTTCTTTGAAAAATCTTCCGGCATTACAAGTGCCGCATAATAATCGCCAGCGTAAACACCGTCTATAGCATCCTTTGTGCTGTCTGTAAATACCCAGCCAATTGTAGTATTAGATTCAAGTGCCTCAATAATAGTATCACCCATATTAAATTGCAGACTATCCATAACAATTCCCTTATCATCAGATGCAACCGCTACTTTTATCCTTGAAGTTGACTCTTCTCCATATGGGTCCCAGTTTGAAAGAATATTAAACCATGCATACAATGACGGCAGTATTATAAGTCCCATCACAACTACAACCGCAACTACGTTTTTACTTATTCTTTTCCAGTCTGAAATAAAAACTTTGTATATATTTTTCATAGTCCAATCCTTTCTTTGAGATTTTCAATATCCTGTCCTATTACTTTCGGTCCGATAATTGCCTCTTTCTTTTTGTGTGATGTCACACCAAGTTCTTTCATACGCTCCTGCAGATTATAATCCATATACTCTACTGCAATAAGATATGTACAAAGTGCAAAAAGTGAAATTATCCAGAATACCAGATATACAATCTTTGAACTGTTCATTGTAAACATAAGCATAAGGAATATCAGAGGAATCACAATCATACATATCATGCCGACCCTGATTCTTTTTTTATTCTTCCTGTGTGATTCCGTATAATATTCCAGCATTTTATTAAATATAAGCTGTTCTTCCTCAACCGCTTCCTCATATTCATCTATATAAAAATCATTTGTTACTGCATCTTCTTCAGTTTCACCGCCTATTATATATGAATCCACTTGTTTTTCTGACGCTTTTGTTATTTTATTATCCTGTTTTATATCATGTTGTGCTTTATCATCTTTTTCCTGCATGGCACGTTCGACTTCATTTCGTACCGCACTCTGTATAATATTATAAAGCTGACGTACAATTCTTCGTCTTTAATGTCTTTACTCAAAGTATGCCTCCATATTAATGTCTGTGTTTGCTATATAAATTATGTATACATCCTTACATCATATCTGTATCATGCATACGTTCATGCATATAATGATTAAGCTTCATAAACGGTTTTCTTATAAATAATCCAAGTGCAAGTGAACCGGCGACAAATATAAGAAGTTCTCCTATGTATATCGCATAATCTGCCGAATACATGCCGCTTATTGTCTCTCTCATAGCATTAATCGCATATGGGAACGGGAAGTAAATATATACTTTCTGGAAAAATACAGGAAGAAGTTCTATCGGATATGTTCCGCTTGAACCGGCTATCTGTATTACTACCATTACTACCGCAAGTGCTTTTCCTATATCACCAAATGACACTGTAAGTGTATATATAAGAAGTGTAAATACAAAACTTACGAAGCATGCTGCCAGCATAAACAATCCTTTATGCAGACACTGTATTTTCAAAAGATACAAATCTCCCAAAACCGTTATTACTGCCTGCACCTGACCAAGCACGAAGAATAACAGATATCTTCCAAAGAACAGCTCATGGCTTTTAGCCCCGTTTGTCAGTTCATCTTTATCAGGGTGGACTTTGATAAGTGCTGTGAGAAGAAGTCCTCCAACCCACAATGCAAGTGTTGTATAAAATGGTGCAACAGCTGAGCCATAATTGGCTGTTTCATAAACCTGATGTGTTGATACTTTAACAGGTGAAGATAAGAATTCTCCATATGTAACAGGGTCCTGTGACAATGCCTTTGCAAGCATTTCAAATTTTTCATCACCATTAAGGCTGTCAAGCTTCTGCGTAAGGGTTGTTATTTTTTCTGTCATCCCTTTTATGATTATTCCTGTCTGGTCAAGCCCTATGTTCATTCCGTCAACAGTTGTCATAAGGCTTCCCATCATTGCAGATAAGCCGCTCATCTGCTGCGACATTTCCGTGAGTGATGTTCCTATTGAACTTATTGTTGTACCTATAACCGCACGCAGCGAATCAACACTCTTCCGGAGTGAATCCTGATATAATTTATCAAGTTCATCAATCTTTGTCTCACACTGTCCAAGAATTATCTTTAAAAGTTCCAATTTTGCATTTGTCATTTCTGCCGAATTGGAAACAAGAACTTTTGCCTGTTCAAGAAGTGCTTTTGTGACATTTTCAAGCTGTGTTATTGAGGCTACTGCTGCATTGATAACTTCATCATCCACAACACCTCCAAGCTGCTGTGAAATCTCCTGAAGCTGTCCTGCAAGCGTGTCATTTTGTGCCATAAGTGCATCAAGCAGATTTTGTGCACTGTTAATTCCTGCTATAATCTCATCGGTACCTGCATTATTCTGTACCGAATCAATCAGTTTATGTATCTGCTCTGACAGCTCCTTTGAAGTCTGTCTTATAAGCGATGACAACTCATCAATCTTCTGTATATACTCATCAGCCGCAGCAGATGTCTGCTCATGTATTTTCTGTGTTGTATCCGAACCATCAAGAAGTGCCTGCTGTACCTGCGGTATCTCATTTTTAACCTGATTAAGCGTACCCTGAAGTGCATTATTACTATTTACAAATGCTGTTATTGTTGTATTGTAACCCGAAAGATTGGAATTTAACTTTTTGAGGCTTTCCGTCACACCTGATAATATGTCTTTATCCTCAGATAAAATCCCATCTGTGCTACCCATTGCTGTCTGGACTACAGTATCAACAAACTGTGTATTAATATTTTCCTGAAGTGTTGATTTTCCGGACTGCGTAATCTTGCTCGCAACTGCATTTTTCTTTTCATTTTCATAATATGTAACTGACGGATGGACAAGTCCGTTATCAATAAAATCAAACATATTCTTGCTGAAATCTTCACCAAGAACAATAGCTGCATAATATTTACCGCTCTTAACTCCATCAATTGCCTCATCATATGTTCCAAGTATCTGCCAGCCAAGACCTTTATTCTTTCTTAATGTATCAAGAACCTCTTCGCCCATATTTACATTTTTTCCGTCAGAATTTTTATATCCTGCGTCCTGCGATACAACTGCTACTTTAATTGACGACGTATTGGCATACGGATCCCAGTTTGAATATATATTAAACCATGCATAAAGTGATGGAATTATGCACAAACCAACCGCTATAATAAGTGCAAATATATTCCTGGATAAGCCAACTAAATCATGCACAAATATTTTCAATACTCTTTTCATACATTCTCCATTTCAAATATTCTATTCTTTCTTAATAATCTTAATATGTTTCAAATTATACATCACAAAAATTTGTGCCGCAAGACATTGGTCAAAAAAAGCCATGCGGTACGTCGTGTATTCCACAACCGACATACTACACAGCTTCTTCATTTTTTATCTTAAATTTCCGGAAATCTATGATTCCATATGATGTCCAAGAAAATCTGATGCTACCATTACCATCTGTTTTTCCTGCTCACCAAATTGCTTTTTTCCATCTTTTGAAAGCATAATAACTGCACCGAGAACATCTCCATGACAGATTATCGGACTTATAATCTGCGAATTATATTCATTTTCAATTTCATCTGAAATATTGATATGATTTCTTTTATTGTCGTCAGACATGAAATTTTCCCTGTCATGCATTATCTGCTCAAGCTTGTCACTTACCGGTTTTTCTACAAGTTCTTTTTTTACTGTACCGGACATCGCTATTATCTGCTCTCTGTCAGATATACACACAACGTTGCCGGTCGTTCTTGCCAGCGACTCCGAATATTCCTTTGCACATTCCGCAAGTTCACCGAGTGGAGAATATTTTTGAGAACAATCTCGCCCTCTTTATCCGTAAATATCTCCATAGGATCTGTTTCCCTGATTCTCAATGTCCTTCTTATCTCTTTCGGTATGACAATTCTTCCAAGCTCATCTATACGGCGAACAATTCCTGTTGCTTTCATATAATCCTCCAATCCAATATTTAAACAAGAATGTATAATCACTCTTTTTTTGCTATATATTAGTTCTGGAGTTAGTATGTGGAAAAAACCGAAAAATTATTCAATTTCAGTTAATACATTATTTTGAATAGCGTTTTGCATCCAGATCATGCACCAAGAAGTGCCACAGATTTAATCTTCACTTTCAAACCTCTATAGCTGCCTTTATACGCTATAATTTTTACTTACATATTCCTTAATTGCCTCGCTGTCCTCAGGCATACGGCATCCGACAATATACTCACCATCATTGTTTGAACATCTGATTACGCAGCCTTCAAGCGGCTTATCACCTATAACTGCAAAATCTTCCACTTCTGCTGTGATGTTTTTATTTTTCATGCTCTCAAATATATTATCATTAACTACAAATGCAAATCCATTTGCACTTATATTAACCATATGTCCATTGTATGAGTCTGCTCTTCCGTCAATTCTTATAACACATTTGTTATCAAATGGCATTCTTGGATATTTTCTTCTGTTATATACCTCAGGATTTGTCTGGATATTAAGCCTGTACTGACCCTTTTCTGCCGGCTTTGAATTGCATACCGCAATGTCTTTCCAACAGTATAATACATTTTCAACAACAATCTGGAGTCTGCAAAGCTGAGGCTTTCCAACGTCGTCCTGAACTATCCGGACATCTTTATCAAGCGTTACAAATATATCATTGTTCTTACATTCAACAACTTCACCGGTATATTCTTTTCTTCCGCTTATGTCTGTATTCAAAACAAGCGAATCTTCATGCCGCTCTTTACATCCTGAACACCCATAAATCCGCCAACACCAAGTTCCTCCATAAGTTCGCCGACAACACTTTCAATATCCAATGCACTTTTAGCACTTAATTCATATTTGCTGAGCATTGTTTTTGTTGTCTGTTCAGCCTCATTAATACTCTGTGTCATAATATGCATAACTTCGCCAACATGATTCATATTTTCAGTAAGCGTTTTATTAGAGGATTCTACTTCTTTGACAGCACTGTCAACAACTTAATATTTTCACCAAGCGTAGATGCGTCGTTGGTAATATCTGTCACACTCTTATTTACATATGCCATCTTATCAATATTAAGCTGTATTAACTTTACAGTTTCTGTTATTGACTCCATCATCTTCTCTGATGTTTCTTCAAGATGCGAAAGTGCTTCCATAATACTGTTAGATGACTCTTTTGTTCCACTGCTCAGATTTCTTATCTCATCAGCTACAACAGCAAAACCCTTTCCGGCTTCACCTGCTCTTGCTGCCTCAATTGAGGCATTGAGTGCAAGAAGGTTTGTCTGGCTTGAAATGCTTTCAATAGTACCTGTCTCTTCTTTTACACTGTTGAAATCCGCCTTGAATCTTTAAGTATTTTTTCAACATCTTTTGAGAGAACCGCCATTTTATTGGTTACTTCAACAACTTCTTTTAATTCATTCTCACTTGTATTAGCATGCTCAACAGAAGCCCCGATAAGTGTGACAACTTCATTCATAAGGTCAGCAACATCCTTAACCTGTGTGTCAATAACCTTAGTCATCTCCACTGATGAAATTGTCTTATCATTAAGAATTTCATTATTTGAGGCAAGTGTCTTCATATCTTTTACAACATTATCTGCACCTTCTTTATTCTCATCCGCAAGTTCTCTTACGACAGTAACACCGTCAACTATGGAATTGCTTGCATCCTTAACCTGTTCAACCGTCTTTACAACTCTTGCAAGATTTGCCTTAATCGAAGCCGTAAGTGCACCATCCGATTCAATAAGATGCTTAATAGAACTGTCAGTACAGAAAAAGCAGCACAGAATCATCGCAAACTGCAATGCACACTCCGCACTTGACACAAAATCCATCATGCCTTTTGCAAAACCGTTATACATATTGCTAGATATAAGAACAAACAAAGTCATCCACATCATAGACTTTATATACTTCGGATCTTTGTAAAGAATCATCATTGAAATCAAAGGCATTACGAACACAAATGTTATCTGACTAAGAGAAGTCCATGTTATAACGGCATAAAACAACAGATATCCTACTCCCAGGAACCACTTATACTTATTGCTGTCATTACCTCTTATAATCAGATATACCGCACCGCTTATATAAAGCAGCCATCCTGTTATTGTAAATGCAAGAAACCTGCTAAGTTCCACATCACCTGACGGAATCTTCACACATAATAAACTGTTATAATCACTAATAAAATAAGCCATGTCAATCTGGCTCTCTTGTTTGCTTTAGCCCTGAAAAAGGACTCGTCGTACTCCTGCATACATTATCCTCCTGTTTCTCCGGTAAAATACCCCGTTTATTTAATTTCCATGTACAATAAAATTAAAAACCTCCAATATTCTCTCACACAAATATATTCATTATATTAACACATATATTGGATTATGTAAACAAAAGCACTCTTTTTGCAAGATGTTTTTCAAAAGTCATTTTTGAATTCATAAATTGTTCAAGAATTTTTCCATCTGTTGAAATAGTCACAACCTGCCATGGAATAAATTTTCCACTGTTTTTTAAAGCCATTTTTGCTGCATATTCAAGTCCGCCACAGCATGGAACTTCCATTCTCACAACTGTCACACTTGCAATATTGTTATTTGCAATAATCTCTGTCAGTTTTTCACTATAATCAACTGCATCAAGCTTAGGACAGCCTATAAGAGTAATCCTTCCACTCATAAAATCGCTGTGCATATTAGCATAAGCATAAGCCGTGCAATCAGCTGCAATCAGAAGATTTGCATTATTAAAATATGGCGCACGAACAGGAACGAGCTTTATCTGACAAGGCCACTGTCCAAGCTGCGACTGTGATATGCCTGAACTACAACATGCATTTTCACAGTTATCAGATACTTCTTTCTGCTCTTTTTCTTTTTGTGCTTTATTGGCAATAACTGCCTGCTCATCATATGCAGCCGCTTCTCTTTGCACAAATGTTATAGCTCCTGTCGGACATTCAGGCAGACAATCTCCTAGTCCGTCACAGTAATCATCCCGTAAAAGTTTTGCCTTGCCATCGACAAGACCTATCGCACCTTCATGACATGCATTGACACATGCACCACATCCGTTACATTTATCTTCATCAATATGAATAATTTTTCTAATCATGATATATTTCCTTCTTTCTTGTTTTTGTGAATTAAGCATACTATAATGGCTATAATAATTACGTTGTTATAACCACATTTGAAAAATAAAAGGAGTTTTTATGCAAATACCATCATTGCCTCTGTTTGCAAATATCAATGAAAACGAATGGAATTATCTTAGAGAACATAATATGTTAAAATTATCATCATATGCAAAAAATAACATAATTTTTCATATGGATGAACTTATAGATGAAATAGGAATAGTTATCTCAGGAATTGTAACAATTGAGAGTATTGACCTGTGGGGAAATAAATCCATTCTCAGCAATATTGCTTGTGGTCACGTTTTTGCAGAAACTTACTGCTTCTGTCGTGAACCACTTCAGGTCGAAGTTATCTCTGCCAGCAATACCGAGATTCTTTTCCTTAATATCAGCAGACTGTTTACACAATCAGATAACAACAACATTGCAAAAACACTCTCACAAAAAATCACAGGTAATATGCTCACCATTTCCATGCACAAAAACCTTATTTTATCAAACCGCATTTTTTGTACATCTCCCAAAACAGTCAGAAGCCGCCTGCTCATTTTTTTATCAAATGAATCAAGAAGAGCCGGCAGATCTGATTTTACAATACATTATGACCGCCAACAGCTCGCCGATTATCTTAATGTTGACCGCACTGCACTCTCCAAGAACTTAGTAAAATGCGTGACGATGGTCTGATTTCATTTAGGAAAAATCAATTTTCAATAAAATCGCCGCTTCATGAATAGCATCTATTCCATTAACACTTTACTAATATATAATGATATACCAGGCTCAAATCTTGTTCCCTCCATGTACTTTATATCACTAATAATCTTTTCCGGTGTTTCACCCCTCATAACATGCCTGTCTGCATAATCTGCCACCGACAGGATTCTTGCAAGCACCGGTATTTCATTACCTTTAAGTCCTTCCACAAAGCCGGTTCCATCAAAACATTCACGGTGATACTTTACCGCCTGTGCAACATTAATTGTATCTTCAACCTGAAGCGTACTTAAAATCTCATATCCTTTTGTAACATATGTCTGATATACTGTATATTCATCATCCGTAAGGCTGTCTTTACGTATCAGTCTGTCCGGTATTCCCACCATGCCTATCTCATGCAGCAAGCCTGCACTATATGCATATTCGCACATCTTTTCATCAAGCTTCTTCATCTGTGCAATCTGCCTGCAATATCCGGCAACCCTCACACAATGTTCCTTTTCTCCCGAAATCTTTGCATCAAGAGCATTAGTCATAGTATCCATAATTCTCATAACATTGCATGAAGATGTTTATTTTCTTCTTCTATACGGATTTGCAGAATCTGCTTTCTTCTTCTTTTATCAACCCAGTCTTCTGAATAGCATACATAAGACAATATGAAATCAATATAATACACACATAAATATATGGAAACCTCAATGTAACATTATCACCATATATATGTCTTACTGACATCTTCCCATATGTCCTTGAACATATAAGAATGATTACCGAACATATTATATTAATAAAAAAACTATTACGTATTCCAAGTATAAATACCGCCACCGATGAAAAAAACAGTGGAAAAAATACGCTGAAATATCCGATACACGCATGGTAATATACAAAGAATACCGGGATGGCAATTATAATAAAAGCAGCAACATCAACCCACGTCCGGTAATTCTTACGTGAGACTGCAATATTTAATAAAAGCATTAAAATAATAGAAAATAATGCCATAATATAATCCGTGTCCACTCCATATATCAGCCCATTAGGAATACTTACAATCCATATAAAACAGAATACTATCTTCATCCATAATGCAAGACGTTCATCCTCATACCGGCACATTAATATATCAATAAAACCTGTACGTGTGTCTGTAAATTTTGCTTTGGTATCTCCCATATATTACAATATTATCCTGCCTTCCTTTATCAATTCGACAACAACCTGTGCAACATCTGCATCAAACTGTGTACCTGCCCCTTTTTCAAACTCGCTGATTATATAATCTTTATCGCAATGTCTTCTGTAACATCTGTTGGAACTCATAGCATCTAATGAATCCGCAGCACTGATTATCCTTACAATATCCGGAATCTTATCACCTTTAATTCCATACGGATATCCTTTTCCATCAAATCTCTCATGATATAAGCTGCTCCCATATCAGCCTGTGGAAGAAATTCAAGTCCTGCCAAAATCTCTTTACCCCATATCGTATGCTTCTTCATAAGCTCGTACTCTCCATCTGTCAACCTTGAAGGCTTGTTAAGCACTGCATCAGGAACCGCTATCTTTCCTATATCATGAAGAAGAGCACTCCTGTATATAATATCAATCTCTTCTTTTGTATAAGTCCTGCTCTTCATATTTTGTGCAATAAGTTCCGAATACTGTGCCACCCTCTTTGAATGCTGCTGTGTATACCCATCCTTTTCATCAAGCATACGGCTGATTGCCGTAACAGAATTAATCATCAGGACTTTCGTTCCCGCTACAGCTGACTGAACTTCTTTTTCAAGCTCATGCTCGTCATCAGCCTGCCTCATCTGATAATTCTTGTAGAATATATCCACGGTAATTACAACGAGACAGAATCCCCAGTAAAAAACAGGATAGAAAAAACGGTAATCCCTGCCATAATCATAATTAAATATATTGCCAAGCGGCGTCCAGAACGAAATTGTAATATATAGTCCATATATAACACACACAGGAACACCAAACTTCATTCCCAGTAAAATAAGTGTAATAACAGGAAGCAAAAGATACCATAATAAAGAAAATCCATCATTGGCTCCCATGAATATAATTGGCACAGCAAGAACCAGCAGAATAACTGCCGCAATCCTGCATACTCTGTATACATTCTTAAAATAATCTAATGCCCATACTGCCACCAGCGACACAGCTGCCACAAAAAATGTTGCTGCACCTATAATATACTTGCCGAGTCTTATATTCTCGACATCAATAAGAATCATAACAATTGCAAATACTGCCATAATCTTCTGAAGTGTTGCCGTATCAGCCTTTACGGACTTCTCATAGGCATATACTCGTTTTACTGTATCAAACGCTTCTGATAGTAATTTCATTAAATTTCACCCTGTCATCTTGTAAGTTAAACTTGTAATCCAATTCTATAAGTATTATATCATATGTATATTTTAATGTAAACAATTTATTTGCAGCATATAGTTCGACATTTTTCAGCATTTTATACAAATTTGTTGAAAATATTAGTTAGAACCCTTATAATTATAGTGCATATGATTTATGAATTTATTTTATCTAATAGGAGTATTTTATATGGATTATGATGAAAAATTATTTAAAGCGAAGGCCAATATAAAAGCCCGGAGAATATGGCTTGTATTTGCCCTTCTTCTCACTGCGAACTATGGTTCCGATGTATCTTCCGGTCTTTATCCGGTAAATAATTATATTATTTTTGTTATTTTGTGCTGGATACCTTTCTTTATTGGCGAAATTCTTCTTCGCATAAAAGGTAAAGATACAGATATATATAAGTATAATCTGGTAATCGGATATGGCATTTTTTATACATTTTTATTATGTACTACTGAATCACCAATCGCTTTTACTTACATACTTCCTGTTACAAGCCTTCTTGTTTTATACAAGCAGCGTAAATTCATGGTTTACTGTGGAATAGCCAATACTGCCAGCATAATATTCAGTGCATTCTACAGAGCCATGTTACTTGGATGCACAAGTGCTTCAGATATGAAAAACTACCAGCTTCAGGTATCATGTATCGTTTTGTGCTATATATGTTATGTAATGTCAATCAAACATCTCAACGAATCGGATGGTGCATTGACAGACAGCATTAAGGCTGATTTACAGCGTGTTGTAACAACTGTAGAAAAAGTAAAAACAGCAAGCAATACTATCATGGACGGCATCACTGTTGTACGTGAACTTGCTTCAGAAAACAAACATGGTTCAGATCTCGTACTTGATGGTCTCAACGAACTTACCGACAACAACAAACAGCTCCAGAACCACGCCTCGTCTTCACTTGATATGACTACTGACATTAATTCTCAGGTTGAAAATGTTGCGGGACTCATCAATGAGATGGTATCTCTTACAGCTGAATCAGGTTCCCATGCCCAGACAAGTTCAACCGACCTTGAGAGTCTTGTAAAGACATCAAAAACAATGTCAGAATTATCAAACGATGTTGAAAATATTCTCACTGAATTTAAGAATGAATTTGAGACCGTTAAAGAAGAAACAAGCACTATTGATAATATTCAAGCCAGACCAACCTTCTTGCTCTCAACGCTTCATAGAAGCCGCAAGAGCAGGTGAAGCCGGCAAAGGATTTGCCGTCGTCGCTGAACAGATTCGTACTCTCAGTACAGAAACCAAGTCATCTTCAGGGCAGATACAGGACGCACTTACACGTCTCTCAGAAATATCTGACAAGATGATGACCTCAATAGAACAGACAATCAAACTTATACAGGTTACTCTTGAAAAGTTACTCTTACCGGTCAGAATGTTAATAAAATTAACGAAGATTCCGGCAAACTCGGTGAACATATCTCTGTAATCAATACAGCTATGAAAGAAGTTGAATCTTCAAATCATCAGCTTGTCGATAACATGGAAAAAGTATATAACATTGTCGATACAATGACAGGCTTCATCAATGAATCTGATGAAACAAGCAAGCGAATGGTAAGTAAATACGAAGAAAGTGCTTCAAATATCGATAACATTGAAGAAATAATCCAGGGACTTATGTGTGAACTTGGCATCGGCGGTTTCATGGGAATTGACGACATCAAGCCCGGCATGAAACTGAGCCTATTTATTGATTCCGAAATGGTAACATTAATGAATATCCCGGTGAATTCCTTGAACAGAACAGTAACAGCATAAAGGTACGCCTTGATAATTCAATTAATGTAGCAAAAAATACACCTTGTAAAGTACAGGTAACTGTTGGTAATGTTCTTTACTGCTGGGATAAAGCTACAATTAATCCTACATCAGGATTAACTGCCGGCAGCAGTTCAACTAATACATTAACAATAACGATAACTACACGTCCTAGTATTGTAAACAGACGTAAATATCCTCGTCTTGATATATCTAACAGATGTACTATTACAGTTAAAAAGACTGGTACGACTTACTCCGGAAAGCTTGACAACATCAGTGCTAACGGATTTGCTTTCCTTGCTGATAATTCATTCTTTGCAGACAGCAAGGGCTCTGAAATCTCTGTGCAGATTGAAAACTTCGACCTTCCTGACAACTCCGTTCTTGAAGGTAAAATCATTCGTTCATCAGACAATGACGGCATGTATATCGTAGGCTGCCAGATGCCTGCTGACAATCTGGCAATTAAAGATTACGTTGAAAAACATTTAAAATAAAATCTTGTTCTTACAGGACGTAACGAACAAAAACTTAACGACCTGCAGGAAGAGCTTGAGAGCTGTTCCTGCAGGTCGTTTCGGTGATCCTGAACAGGACATCGGACGCGTATGCGTACATCTTGGTTCACCTGATTTCAAATATATGTCAGGCGAAACTATCACGCTTGAAGGCGGACTCGGTCAGAGACCTTAATAACAGTAACAATAACTGTAATTAATCATAATAATAACCGGTTCAATCGAAAAACACCGTATCACATACTTGTGATACGGTGTTTTTCACATTTCAAATAATTACAAAATACATTTTTGTATTATTTTACTTATCTTCTTTTTTCTTCTTTGAAGAAACTGCAACATATACGATACCTGCAACGGCAATTACCATAACGATAATTAAAGGAACAAGAACTTTCATTACTCTGTCACCTGTATCAGGTGTTGTAATTGATGTGTCACTTCCTGCCGGTGTATCTGTTCCGTTATCAGCAGCATTTGTATATTTAAGGAAGTTGCCTAAGTTGATTGAACCATCTTCATTTCTCTGAATTGCTTCAATTCCACCAAGGAGATAATCCTTGAATTCAGCAAGACTTACAAGTTAGCTGCTGTAAGTTCAACACCATCAGCATTAACAGATTTACCTGTTTCTTTGTCATATAAGAAATTGCTTGATGATTTAATCATATTCATAATATCAGCTTCTGCATCTTTTTCTGTTGATGTAAGAGCTGCAAGTGTCTCATCATTTTCCCATAAGTTATCTGCAAATGACTTGAAGTTTTCAACTACAAACTGTGCAGTTGCACCTGTATATGTGTGAAGTTCAAGGTTTGAACCTCCGTTGTTGTAACCTGTACAGTTAATGTACTCGCCCATTGGGTCACTGTTGTTTGTGAAACCGTTAGCTGCATTACAAATGAGTAGCTGTTGTAAATCTTATGATTTACGGCGATACCACTGCCGCCCATCTTGAAGCCGTTACCGTCACCCTTTGTCTTAACGAGCTTGCCATCTTCAATTACATAACCATTAGATAACATACTGAATCATAGATTTCTACTTCACCGATTGCACCAGTACCGCTCTTTGAGAATAAATCCCAACCATCATCTGCGTTATATGCAGCTACGCAGTACTTAAAACGTTACCAACACCACATGTAAGCTTTGCAGCAAATCCATCGGCATTATTGTCTGACTTATCTCTGTTGTTGTAAGCATTACAGCTTATAATCTGGTTGTATGAAGGCCAGTCTTTCTGTTCTGTAGCACCATCAGTTCTTGAAATTGAAAGACCTGAATTAGTATGTCCTGCAAAATCACAGTTCTTTAATATATTATGATTACCACCGACTCTTACGCCGCCGCCGTTAAGGAATTTAATTCCCTCAACATACCAGTAATCACCAGAAACATCAAATGTATTTCCTGTAGCTTTACCATCATTACCTGCAAAATCAAATACTACATCTTCTGTATTATCAGGGTCAGCCACAAGCATCTTCATATCTTTAGATGTACCATTGTTATATTTCTTAATAGCTACAGATGATGAAAGGTTATATGTGCCACCCTTTACATATATAGCCTGACCTGCCTGACAGAATGTAAGAGCTGTCTGAATATCAAGTGGATTCTCGACTGTACCATTACCTGACTTGCTGCCGTCAGCAGAGACATAAAGCGGTGTTTCTACTGCTGCATATATTTTTCTTACTACTGTATTGTTCTGTGTAATAGTATCCTTAGGATTAATATTCTGGGTTGCATCAGGCTCAAACTGAATCTGGAACTTGTTATTGCCTACTGTAAGTTTTGTAGGATATGAATATGTACCAGCTTCAACTACCTGCTGGCTTGCAAGTGTCTTTCCATCCTGCTTTACAGTAAGAAGGCCCTTTGTATTAACTGTCACTTTGTATTCATAATCTTCATCTGCTGTCTCTCTTAATGAAGCCTGTGTTACAGTAGGTTTTGTTGCATTTACAGGTGCAAATGTCTGTGGTGCATCAGCCTCTCTTGATGTAATCTTAACATCAATATCATTTGAATTTACTTCAATCTTAGCTCCACGGGATGCCATAAAACCTAAGTACATCTTATTGCCTTCAATCTTTTCAAATGTGTCAGCAGGAAGATACCATGTCTTACTTCCGTCAATTTTGTTTACTGCATTTCCGGCTTCATCTAACATTGTAGCATATACGCCTGTATTATCTTTTTTAAGTGTAAGTGTAAATGTCTTAGGGGCAGCTTCTGTTACTTTCTCAGATTTACCCTTATTTACAAGTGTATATTTTACTTTTCCGCTTGCATCGTCTGCTGAAGCCACGCCGTATCTTCCGAATACATTAAATGCACCGTAATATCCGCCGACTGACATTGCATTAGAACAGTAAATTGATGCATCTCCGTCAGGTCCGATAGAATCTCTTACCATAATACCGAAACCTTCCTGATTATCAGTTGATTTCTTTGTTATAAAGTAATCAACTTTTATCTTTGCTGTAATTTCAAAATTATCTTTTGTAGGGTCAAGTACTGTATAATAATATGATATACCATCCTGTCCATCATCGGTACACTTACCTACGCCCTCTTTAGCTTCTACAGTAATTGTCTTTGAACCATCTTCATTGTCCGTTACAGTTGCTTTTTCTGCATTTGCTGTAGACTGTCCGAATGTTACCGCATTCCACTCAAGGTCATTATATTTGTAATCAATCTTATCTCTTACAGCTGCTGTAAATTCTGTAGAAAGTGCTTTGCCATCAACTTCAGCACTTACAACAATCTTATATTCGCCTGCTTCGTCTTTGTTAAATGCTGATGAATCTACCTTAGGTGATTCAACTTTAACTTTTTCTTCGCTGTCATATACAGCGTATACCTGAAGACCGTCAGCTGAGAAATCCTCACCCTTTAAATATGTTGTCTTATCAGGAATCTTTGTAACTTCAAGTGACTGAACTGTTCTCTCTATAACTTCAAGAGTATACTCGGCTGTCTTTCCACCATATGTAACTACATATGTATACTTACCTGTCTTTGTTGTATCAAGAGCATCACCCTTTGCATCAACAGCAAATCCTGCTGACAATACTTTTGATGAACCGTCAGAATATTCTGCTGTTACCAAAACACCGTCTCTGTAGCATCAACATCATAAACAACATCTTTATAAAATGTTGTTCTGTTTGGACCAGCAAGTTCAATCTTAGTAACCTTTGCATCAGAAACATTTACATCAAATTTATATTCTTTTGTAACATCTCCGTGTGTATGTGCGATTGTTACCTGTGTCTTGCCTGCCTTAGAAAAATCATAAGAAACAGTTGTATCTGCATCACCTGCGGCAATCAGATCCTGTAATTTCTTAGTCACACCACTGTTATATACAACATTTCCTTCAAGACCTGTAAGGTCAATACTCTCATCTAAGAGATAATCTGTCTTGATTGGATTGTAATCAACTTTAATATCTGTAACTACTTCTTTTATTACTTTTACAGGAATTTCAATCTTTGTACCAAAGTAATCAAGCACAATCTTACCGCTATCTGTTATCTCTGAAAAATCAGGTACTTCTATACGGCAGTCTTTTGCTTTGATTGTCTTTTCAACACCACCGAGTGTTACATTTGCCGAAAATCCTGCAAGGTCAATATCATTGTATGTATTTCCCTGGATATACTCCTGTTTTGAAGGCTTAGTAACATCTTTTACAACTACATCTGAATTAGTATCTGTAACTGTAAGTGTTGTATCCTTAAATGTTGCCTTAGCCAATCTTGATGTAAATACACCAACATACATTGCGTCGCCTGTGAATATCTCAGAAGCTTTTCCTTCTTTGTATACAACTCCATCCTTTGAAAGGATTAAGCTGTCACCGATTTTCTGGATTGCAAGGTCATATGTCTTGCTGGTTTCAACTTTTGATTCACTAAGAGAACCAACATTACCTGTACCTGTATGCCATGTTCCGGCACATTGGGTATTTACCTTGTTTATTGATGCTGTAACTTCACCTATTGTTGCATTAACGAGTGGAGCAGCATCACCTGTATTTTCATGTTCGCCAACAGCAGCTCTTGCCATAAGACCCATACCCTGCTGATTTGTAACAGCAAATGAATCTACTGTCATCTTTGTTGTGATAGTAAAATCTTTGCCATTCTCAATTTTGTAATAAAGAAATCAATTCCTTCATGGTCTTTTGCTATCTTACCCTTGTTTCCTGATGATTCAAGTGTAACACTGCCATCTGAATTCTCTTTAATTGTATTATTTGCAACGGCTGTACTGTTACCAAAAACAGACCATGTCCAGCCCTTCCATGTTCCGTCAGCCACTTCTTTGCCGCCTTCAAAAGCTGTTGCGGCGTTTGCTTTCTGAATAAGCATGCTTGTAGGCATAACAGAAAGCACCATGAGTGCTGCAAGAACTAAAGACAATACTTTCTTGCCTTTCTTGAACTTCATAACTCTTTCCTCCTTTTTATACATTCCCCAAAAAAATGCAATAACGCACCAATTGTACATGATGCACAACTTTCATGCGTATGACTATTATTTCAAGAAATATTGTGCATAGATTGTACTATATAATCTGATATCAGACCACTCATTTTTTTATTCCAAACCTCTAAAGTACAGTTTTTTTATCCTTTTACAAAAATCTTTTGCAAATTATCTATTTCTTTTTGTTATTTCTATATTAAAAATGCTTCCCGAACACAACAAAAAATGATGCACACGCTTTACCCCTAAGCATGTGCATCATTTTTAATTTTCACGTTCTAAACAAACCCACAATACGTATTTTCAATTTCAAGAATTTAACTTCTCTTTCTTGAACGAGCCTGTGCAAATAATACATACGCTGCACCAAGCATTGCTGCTGCCATTAATGACATCATCATTACAACTGCCATCATACCCATATCACCTGTATTTGGTGATGAACCTTCTGCAGCTGGTTTTTCTGCTTCAGGTGCTGCTGGCTGATTATTATCTGTGTTGCCAGGTGTTGGTTCTGGGTCTAGTGTTGGAGGTGTAAGCTTATCAATAACAGCTTCTTCCATTACATGTCCGCAGACTGTACATTCTTTGTGCTTGCTTCCTGCTTCTTCTGCTGTTGCTTCCTTGTCTACTATCCACTCACCTGCTGTATGTAATGCCTTAATATCAATTTTTGCAGCGTCTTCTGCTGTAAGAATTGTAACGCCTTCTGCTCTTGCTGATGTATCAACTGCTGTTCCATCAGGTGTATGTGTATTATATTCATAATAATGAGCATCTTTTACTTTTGCATTCATATCTTTGTAAGCAACAGGATCAATCATATTTGCAGACTCAACTTCTGTGTTAAGCCATGTAACTGTTCCTGCTCCCCATGCACGTGCAAGAATATTCTTTGACGTAGCTTTGAGACCGGTTGATGATGTTGTAACAATCTTACAATTGTTAAATATATATCCATGCTTACCCTTTGCCTTAGAAGCAACAATGTAACTTGCTACTGCTTCCTTATCGCTGTAGCTGTACATGCTTAATGTACATTCGTCAAATACAGGATTACCGTCACCACAGATATAATCAGTAGTTCCCTCAATTACACAGTTTTTAAAATATGAAACTTCCTGTGCATCACCTGTATAAACTGTATCCTGACTGCTAAGGAACTTACAATCCTTATATTCTGTATCATCAGCCTGGATATAGATAACTGCCGCTCTCTCTTTAGCTGCTTTAGAACGAACATCAATATTTTCTGTTGTTCTGGCCGTACATGCAGGAGTTACATTCTTATCTGCACCATCTGCAAGTTCTTCCTGTGTGAGATATCTGTTAAGAGAATTTTCAAATGTAATATTCTCAGCTTTGAATCCCTTTGCATTTGCAAAAAGATTTACCGTTGAACCCCAATGTCCCGGATTCTGCTCAACTGCTGTCTTATAATATTTATCAACTGCCCATGCTTCATCATAATATGAACCATTTTTTCCATCAGTTGTTTTCTTTGCACTATAATAAGAGAATCCAACGCCATAATACCATGTGATTGTTGAACCACTCTCTTTTGCACTCTTAATTGTTATATTAGGAGTATCTACTATTACCTGCTCTCTGTATAAATCATCAGTAAGGACAACTGTTACTCTCTCATCCTTACTTCTTTCCATTCTTGCAATATACTTAACTGCATCTGCAATCTTTTCAAACTTCTGACCTGCACCTACCTTAACTTCTGCTTCATAAGCAACTGCTGATGTATCTTCAGGTGCATTAAGATATACGTCATTAGACACTGCTGTATTACCAACACTTACATGATCATATGCTGTATATCTTCACATTCAACAGATGTCTCATATTCACCTGCACGAAGCTTTACACTATATGATTTTCCTGAAACATCAAAAGTATATGTGTAATCAGGAGTATCCATATTCTTAAATGTTATCTTTGTTACATTAGCATTCTTCTTATCAGAAGTAACAAATGAACCTTTAACATCAACAACCGGCTTCTTTGATGCATTAATTGCAACATCTGAATATTTGCCTTCTGCCTTATTAATTTTTTCTGTTACTTCATAATCATCTGCATTTTTAATTACAACTGCATAATCCTTATCAGGAACAATATATTCCTGTGCATATGTATAATTGCCATCAGCTGTCTTTGTAAGTGATAATGTTACTGTATCAAGTGATGTATCATCAGGTACTAATTCTACAGCAACATTACCTTTTAATGCAGCATCAGGCACTCCTGTAAATGTACCTGCTACTGTGGCTACCGGTGCTTCAACAGCTTTAAAATTAACTTCTGCTGTCGCTGAATTACCTGTAAGGGTAAACTTATTAGCATCATTTGTATCATCAACTTTAGAGCCTGCCTTTGTAATAACTGCAATATAATTAGTATTACCGGCTACTCTTTTTAATACTGCTGTATACTTTCCTGAAGCATCAATATCAGCAATAACAACTGCTGCATTATCATTATCAAGATTCTTGAACTTAATGCTCTTAACTCCTCTTTGTGCAGCATCTTCAACTGTACCGCTTACTGTGACAGAATTAATCGGATTATATTCATCAATTGTAATAGTCTTTGCTTTAATATCACCATTAGAAACTAATGCGAGATATTTCTTTCCTTCAACTGTTCTGATATAATCGTCAATATCGTCAACTGTAACAGTTGTACCCTTTGATGACATTGCAACATTATATGTAGTATCTTTAGTATTATCACCAAAAATTACAAGTCTGTCCGGCTTATCACCATTACAAGTCATTGTAACAGTGGCCTTTGTTGTATCATCCTTAATCGGAAAATATAATACATTTCCGTTACGGAATCTTAATGTTCCATCATTACTTACTCCTGAACCTGCTGTCTTTCCTAAAATAATTCCATAATTATCCGGAAGAACTGCTCCTACAGTTGCAACATTACTCCACTTTCCTGACTTAGTGAAGTCATACGTAGTTGTTGTCTTTGTAATCTCAGGTTCTGCAGCTTTTACACTTAAAAGCCCTGTCAGACCTGAAGGCATTGCTGTCACAGCAAGCAATGCTGTAAGAACAACAGCCATAACTCTTTTTAATGAACGAAATTTCATTAATAAAGCCCTCGCTTTCCCTTTTTTTACATAGCTTTTACAAAGCTTTTGTAATGACAAGGCTATCACACTTATACCAAGTGTTCTACCTATTTTTAGAGGAAGTTAGTATTGATTACAGTTTTTTTTAGGTTTATAATATAATATATTACAAAGCAACAAAAAAAGCTGTTGTATAATTTAGTCATTTTTAACAAAACAATTAAGATCACTCTGTGCAATTTTTCAAATTCAGCACATCAGCCGCATTTACATTTATAAAATAAAAGGAGGATTTATGGCTTCACCAAACAGATTTGAAATATCAGAACAGACACACAGTGCTAATTTTGCAATGTATAACTTTCATTCCCATTCATGGTATGAAATTTTTTATCTGCAATCCGGACAATGCACATTTTATATACAGGACAGGACATATCTGATGAACGAAGGCGATATTGCAGTTATCCCTCCTGATATCCCTCACAAAACAGCATATCTTGCAGAAGTAAATAAAAGATTATGCATAGAATTTTCCGCAAACTACATACAGCCTGTTATTTCCATGTTCGGAAATGAAACTCTTGACAGCCGGCTCTTTACAGTTCTTCATAATAGCACAGAAAACACGGCTTTTCTTGATTCGCTTATCCTTAATATGATAAATGAACATAAACAGCGTGATTATATAAGCCCTGCATTTTTAAATGTTTATTTTCAGGAATTTATACTGCGTCTCATGCGTGGAAGTATCCCACTTGACGGACGCACGATTGATTTTAACAACTCAAGCAATACAATGCAGCTTGCCGTTGATTATATTAATGAGAATTTTCAGAGCCGGCTCACACTCTCAGATATTGCAGAATGTTTTCATCTGAATCCGTCATATTTTTCAAAGAGATTTAAGACGGTAATCGGAACCGGCTTTAAAGAATACATCAATAATCTGCGTATAACAAAATCAGAAAAAATGCTGCTTGAGACTAATAAAAATATTACAGAAATTGCGTTTGAATGTGGATTTGAAAACAGTAATTATTATGGAGATGCATTTAAACAAAAAAATGGCGTTTCACCTACCGAGTACCGGAAACTTAAAGGAAATATCAAATAAAAATATACAATTTTATTCTTGACACATTCTTCTGCAATGATAATATTTTACAAAACATGGTTCTTGAATAATATTTTTTGAACCGTATATAATTAAATATGACTGTTATTTTATTATCAATATCAGGGAGTAGTCCACATCTTAACTAATATAGATGTTGTGCCGTTCGTCATCCCGCTGCTTACAGCCGGTCGGCACACTTATGGTGACAAGACTTTTATTGCATATGTATATATGATGTATAACTATTGTATACATCTATGTATTTGTGCAATAAAAGTCTTTTTTATACTCTTTTTTGATATGTAATAAAAATGTAACTTGCAGCCATAGCCGCAAAGAAAGGAGTTTTATGAAAACAAAAAATTATTGGTCTCTTGCATCTGCTGATATTATCAGTAAACTTGGCTCAAGTCCAGACGGACTTAGCAGTAATCATGCCAGACAGCTCCTGCTTGAAAAAGGAGAAAATGTACTTGACGAACAGAAACCCGACAGCATTATAAAAGTGTTTTTCAGCCAGTTTTGTGACCTTTTAATAGTAATACTGCTTATCGCTGCACTTATTTCTATGTTTTCAGGTAATATTGAAAGTACAATTGTAATATTTCTGGTTCTCATAATGAATGCGGTCTTAGGAACAATCCAGCATGTCAAAGCACAGCGTTCACTTGAAAGCCTGAAACAGCTCTCATCACCTTCAGCAAAAGTCATACGTGACGGCAGCGTAATTGAAATTCATTCAAAAGACATAGTTCCCGGCGATATTATAATGCTTGAAGCCGGTGACTTAATCGTTGCCGACTGCCGTATCATAGAAAGTTTTTCCCTGCAGGTAAATGAAAGTGCTCTCACAGGTGAATCTGCCAATGTTGACAAATTTAATGATATTCTCAGTAATGACACGCCTCTGGCCGACCGCACAAACATGGTCTATTCCGGCAGCCTGGTAACTTACGGCAGAGCCAAAGTAATCGTCACATCAACCGGAATGGATACTGAAATTGGAAATATCGCAGGTCTTATGAATTCAGTTAAAGAAAGAAAAACTCCTCTTCAGGTCAGCCTTGATGATTTCAGCAAAAAACTTGCCATAATGATTATGATTATATGTGGACTGGTATTTGCCTTATGTCTTGTGCGTAAAATGCCTATGCTCGATTCAATGATGTTCGCTGTTGCACTTGCAGTTGCTGCTATTCCTGAAGCATTAAGTTCTATCGTTACAATCGTCCAGGCTATGGGAACACGCAAAATGGCAAAAGAAAATGCAATTATTAAACAATTAAAAGCTGTTGAAAGTCTTGGCTGTGTATCCGTAATATGCTCCGATAAAACAGGCACACTTACACAGAATAAAATGACTGTGCAGAATATCTACATCAACTCCGAAGAAATATCACCTGAACAGCTTAACATTTCCCTGCCGCTTCACCGGTATCTTCTTTATGATGCAATACTTACAAACGATTCATGCATAACCGATGGCAAATGTATTGGAGATCCTACTGAATCGGCACTCCTTGAAATGTTAAAAAAAGTACCTTTTGACGGTACTGACAACTCATTTAATGAAAATCACATACGCAATCACATGCAGCGTATTGAAGAACTGCCATTTGACTCTGTAAGAAAGCTGATGAGCACCAAATACTATATTCACAATGTTCCTACTGTTCTCACAAAAGGTGCAGTGGATGTACTGTTAGACCGCTGCAGCTTTATACGTGATAATGATGGCGTCCGCAAAATAAATAGCAGCGATATAGATTCTATAAAACAGCAAAATGAAGTTTTTTCAAGAAAAGGCCAGCGTGTCCTTGCTTTTGCATACAAAGAATGCCATGAGCCACTTAATTTTGAGAATGAAAATGACTTTATTTTTATCGGTCTTATATCAATGATTGACCCGCCGCGTCCAGAGGCAGTGCAAGCGGTAAAAGATGCACGCCGTGCCGGAATAATGCCAGTTATGATTACCGGCGACCATAAAATAACTGCCACTGCAATCGCCGAAGCTATCGGAATATTCAGACAGGGTGACATTGCTGTAACAGGAAGTGAGCTTGATTCAATGAGCGATGAAGAACTTGATTCAAAGCTTGAAAAAATAAGTGTTTATGCCCGTGTATCACCTGAAAACAAAATTCGTATTGTTGAAAGATGGCAGAACAAAGGTCGTATTGTTTCAATGACCGGCGATGGTGTAAACGATGCACCGGCACTTAAAAAGGCTGATGTAGGTGTTGCCATGGGAATTACAGGTACGGAAGTTTCCAAAGATGCTTCCGACATGATTCTGCTGATGATAATTTTGCAACTATTATAAAAGCAGTGACAAACGGCAGATGTGTTTACCGCAATATCCGCAATGCAATACTGTTTCTTTTATCAGGAAACATGGCAGCCATACTCGCTGTACTGTATACATCAATTGCCGGTCTTCCTGTTCCTTTTGCTCCTGTACAGCTTCTGTTCATTAATCTGCTCACAGATTCGCTTCCGGCAATCGCAATTGGAATGGAACCGGTTGACGACTCACTGCTTGATGAAAAACCGCGTGATCCTTCACAGGGAATACTCACAAAATCATTCCTTTTCAGGATTATTGGTCAGGGATTTCTTATTGCAATCGCAGTAATGACAGCTTATTATCTGGGATACAACAATTCCGTTTTTGCACAGGACGCACAAACAGCAGCCAATCCTGCACTTGCAATGACTATGGCATTTGCAACGCTCACTCTTGCAAGACTTTTTCATGGTTTTAACTGCCGCACTGACAAACCAATTTCAAAAGCAGGACTTTTCTCGAATATTTACAGCGTAAGTGCCTTTTGTGCCGGTGTATGCCTGCTCATCATGGTATTAGCCATCCCGTTTCTGGGAACACTGTTTTCTGCTGTAACTCTTTCAAAGATGCAGCTGCTTCAAATTATAATTCTTGCTTTTGTTCCTACAATGACTATACAGATTTTAAAATCTGTCTCATATATGATTAAAAATCACTGATAAAACAGGACTGTTGCTTTGATTGATTTAAAACAATCACAACAACAGTCCAATTCTTTTTCAATTCTTATTTAATTTACACATTAAGATGTGACAAAAATGCTTTTGTTCTCTCATTCTTGGGATTACCGATTACTTCCTCGGCACTACCCTGCTCGACAATAACTCCACCATCCATAAATATTACCCTGTCTGCAACTTTTCTTGCAAAGTCGATTTCGTGTGTAACTATAACCATTGTCATCTTCTCTGCAGCAAGGTATTTTAATACTTTAAGAATTCCGGCTGTTATTTCCGGGTCAAGTGCCGATGTAGGCTCATCAAAAAATAGAATCTGCGGATTCATTGCCAGTGCCCTTGCAATCGCGACTCTTTGCTGCTGACCTCCTGATAACTGGCCGGATAACTGTCCTCTTTGCTCTCAAGTCCTACTTTTTTAAGAAGTGCTCTTGCCGTCTTTTCTGTTTCTTCCTTTGACTTTCCCTGAACATGTACAGGTGCATCAATAATATTTTTCAATACTGTATAATGCGGAAA